>ERZ1463034.116-NODE-116-length-25017-cov-14.976164_pt1 | contig 25017 bp, 27 predicted proteins | sample MGYA00564480_ERZ1463034 | MGnify/ENA primary metagenome ERZ1463034 (study PRJEB39244, sample SAMEA3635122) | Helicobacter pylori | study: EMG produced TPA metagenomics assembly of PRJEB11511 data set (Assembly of a 5300-year-old Helicobacter pylori...
ATACGAGATCCGCAAGGTGACTGGAGTTCAGACGTGTGCTCTTCCGATCTTGATGAACACCGACAACATGTCGATCCTCGGCATCACCTTCGACTTCGGGCCGTTTGCGTTTCTCGACGACTTTGACGCGCACTTCGTCTGCAACCACTCCGATCATGAAGGGCGCTACTCCTTCAGCAATCAGGTGCCGATCGGGCAGTGGAACCTCAGTGCGCTGGCACAGGCGCTCACACCGTTTATCAGCGTCGACGCCTTGAAGGAAACCCTCGGCCTGTACCTGCCGCTGTACCAGGCGCACTACCTGGACCTGATGCGCCGCCGGCTGGGGCTGACCACCGCCGAAGACGATGACCCGCAACTGGTGGAGCGCTTGCTGCAGTTGATGCAGAACAGCAGCGTTGACTACACGCTGTTCTTCCGGCGCCTGGGCGATGAGCCGGCGGCGCTCGCGCTGGCGCGGTTGCGTGACGACTTTGTCGACAGGCTCGGGTTCGATGCCTGGGCCGACACGTACAAGGCCCGCGTGGCGCGCGATGGCGAGTACCGCGAAGAACAGCGCCGTGCGCGGATGCATGCGGTGAACCCGCTGTACATCCTGCGCAATTACCTCGCACAGAACGCCATCACCGCCGCCGAGTCGGGGGATTACAGCGAAGTGCGACGGCTGCACGAGGTGTTGAGCAAGCCGTTTGAGGAACAGCCGGGGATGGAGCATTACGCGCAGCGGCCGCCGGATTGGGGCAAGCATTTGGAGATTAGTTGTTCTTCGTAAGGAGACATCGACAGCCGATCGCCCATCGTCCTGGGCATGATCAGATGAACATGTCCACCGGCACCTTGAAGAACTCCGCCAGCCAACGAATCTGCCGCACGTTGAGCTGGCGCTTTCCACTGAGGATTTCTGAGACAACCGATTGAGCACCAACACCTGGCAAATCACTCTGCGTCAAACCGTGCTCCTGCATCATCGATCGCAATACGTCGACGCCGCTCACCTCTGGTACTGGCCAATGCTCCAAGTCATACGCCTCGACCCAGTCACCGATGATATCGACCACCCCCATCAACGGGTGCGCTTCGTCTTCCCCGACGATATCCAACAATTCGTCGAGCGCTTCCACCAGGACGTCATAGTCAGCCTCCGTTTTAGGCTTACGCAACAGCGGCGATATGAATTGCCAGTGCTCGGCTACTTGCTCGATCAGTACACTCATTTTCCAGTTACTCCTTCCATTTACCCTTGTCGTATTCCCGGTGGTCCAGAACATGCCGGATATAAAGGCGTTGCATGCGGTAGCGCACAGCCGCAACGAGTCTTAGCTTGTTGCCGCCAATATTGAAGACGTGTAATACCCCCACCTTATCCACTGTGGGGAAAACCGATCTCAACGCCGCAAAGTCTTCAGGACTGAGGACTTTTATTTTCCGATACCACTCATCCAACGCACTGGCTGAATGGGGCCATTTTTCCTTGGCATTTCGGATTTGCTTCGCACTAATCACTCGCATGCAACATCCCTATCGCATCTTGCTATGAAGGTTAAACCCGACCGCCAATTATCGCAATTTGCTATAACTGCGAACGGACCAATGGTGCTATGTCGAACAAGCCCTCAAAGCCTAGATAGCCCTGCACAAATCCACCCAGGCGAATCTGTGAGCATATGCGTCGTCGCCCTCGATCTTGATAAAACCTATGCCCGACTCCAAATAGGATCTATTGGCCAGTCTCAAAGGAGCGCCACCATGTCCAACCCTCTCGTCATTCCCTGCCCGCACTGCAACGGCCTCAACCGCATCCCCGGCGAACGCCTGGCTGACGCGCCGAAGTGCGGGCGCTGCAAGCAACCGGTGTTGTTGAACCAGCCTTTTGAGCTGAAACAGGGCGACTACGCCAGTCAGATCAAGGGCGACCTGCCGTTGCTGGTGGATGTGTGGGCCGAGTGGTGTGGGCCGTGCAAATCGTTCGCGCCGGTGTTTGAGCAGGCGGCTCGGCAAATAGAGGGTAAATGTCGGTTGGCCAAGCTCGACAGCGAGGCCAATCAGCAGTTGTCAGCGCAGTTGGGGATTCGCTCGATTCCCAGTTTGATTCTGTTCAAGAACGGCCGCGAAGTGGCGCGCCAGAGTGGGGCGTTTCCGTTACCGCAGTTGATGAGCTGGCTGCGTAGCCAAGGGGTTTAACCCGACCTTGAGCACAACGCAGGCCAGTGTGGTGCTTTAGGTCAGGCGTTTTCCAGCAGGTTATGCAACTCCACAAACTGCTGCGTCAGCTTGTGCCGTGGGTCCAGGTGGATCAGTGGTTTGTTCTGCTGGTGCGACTCACGCATGCGTACCGAACTCGCCAGGTACACCGGCAGCACCGGTAAGCCTTCGGCAATCAACTCGTCGAGCATCTGCTGCGGCAGGCTCGCCCGCGCCTGGAACTGGTTGACCACGATGCCTTCCACTTCCAGGCCTTCGTTGTGGTCTTCCTTCAATTCTTCGATTTCCGCCAGCACGCCATACAGAGCCTGGCGCGAGAAGCTGTCGCAATCGAAGGGGATCAATACACGATCAGCCGCAATCAGCGCCGAAACCGCATAAAAATTCAACGCCGGCGGGGTATCCAGGTAAATCCGGTCGTAGTCTTCGCTCAGCTCATCCAGCAGCTTTCGCAACTTGTTGATCTTGTGCTTGGCCTCGAGCTTGGGCTGCAAGTCCGCCAGCTCGGCGGTGGCGGTGATCACGTGCAGGTTGTCGAACGGCGTTTCGTAGATATCCACCCGGTTTTTCTTGGCGAACGGCCCGGAAGACAGGGTTTGCTTGAAGAACTCGGCAATACCCATCGGGATATCGTCGCCAGTCAGCCCAGTGAGGTACTGAGTGGAGTTGGCTTGTGCATCAAGGTCCACCAACAGGGTTCGATAGCCTTCACTGGCGCTGACCGCCGCCAGGTTACAGGCGATGCTGGACTTGCCAACCCCGCCTTTTTGATTGAACACCACGCGCCGCATGGAAAAACCTCCGGGTACCAATGAATGCCCGAGTGTAGAGGGCAAAAGCGCCTGTTAGCTACCTCGTTCATCCATGCACTGCTGCATTGATGCCCGGATGCAGGACTCAACGTACAAATGAAAAGGAACAGTCCGACAATCCAACTCGGCTCTCAGCCGAGGACAATCTGTAAATCTTCCCCTGCAAATTGTAATCAGCCGTGAACAATTGTTTACCAAAGTTTGCTAGAACCCCGCAGCACCGGGATAATGCACGCCATTCGGCTGTTGCTCCCTGTCCCGGTATTCGGGGCCAGTGGCCGCACATGGAAGCCCGCAGGGGCGGGATAACTTCTCAGTGATCAATTTCAATATCGCCCAATGGCGCGCCTGGGCCCCGGGCCTCGAAAGTGCGGACGACTGGCGCGCCTGGTGCAAGGCCCCCGTGTTGCTGCCCGCCAGCGAAGCCTCCCCCGACGTCTCGTTTTTACCGGCCATGCAGCGCCGCCGCCTGAGCCGCCTGGCGCGCATGGCATTCAGCGTAGGCTGGCCGATGGCCGAGGGTTTGCAAGACCTGCCGCTGGTGTTCATTTCCCGCCACGGCGAAACCCCGCGCACCCTCGACATCCTTAGCGACCTGGCCAACGACCAGCCATTGTCACCGACCCAGTTCAGCCTGTCGGTGCATAACGCGGTGATTGGCTTGTGGTCGATCCTGCGCAATGAAACCAGCGAAATGACCGCCCTTGCCGCCGCCGGCGATGGCCTGGAACACGGCATGCTCGAAGCGGCCGCGCTGCTCCACGAAGGCGCACCGGCGGTACTGCTGGTGATCACCGAGGAGCAGCCCCCCGAGGCCTACGCCAGTTGGATCATGGATGTACCCTTCCCTTACGCCCTCGGCCTGCTGCTGACACCAGGCGACGAGTGGCAACTGGGACTCACCAGCAGCACTGTCCAACCCACTCACACCCAGTGGCCCCACGCCCTGAACCTGCTGCGTGCCCTGTTGACCGAACAGGGCGCCTGCCAACATGCCTGGAAGAACCGCGTATGGAACTGGCAACGCAAACCGTGAACGATAAGCCACGGGACGCCTACTATTGGCGCCTGCTCGCCACCGCCGCCAGCTTCACGCTGTTTGGCGTCGGCGGCCTGTGCCTGCGTTTGTTGGTATTTCCGTTGCTCAGTTGCCTGCCGGGGACTGCCAAGCAGCACCAACGGCGTGCGCGCCACACCATCAGTCGCCTGTTCTGGTTGTTCATTCGGATGATGCAGCGCTTGGGCATTCTGACTTTCAGTGTCGACGGCGCCGACAAACTCGGGCGCCCCGGCCAGATGATCGTCGCCAACCACCCGTCACTGATCGACGTGGTGTTCCTGATCGGCCTGATGCGCCAGACCAACTGCGTGGTCAAGCAGAGCCTGTTTCAAAACCCGTTCACTCGTGGACCGGTGCGCGATGCCGGCTACATCAGCAACGACGGCAGCGCGGACATGCTCGACGCCGCCGCCGATGCCCTGCGCGAAGGTCAGACCCTGATCATCTTTCCAGAAGGCACCCGCACCACACCCGGCGCGGCGCCTGCCTTTCATCGCGGCGCCGCCGCGATTGCGTTGCGCGGTGCGACAATCATCACCCCCGTGGTGATCAAGGTCAGCCCGACCACCCTGACCAAGGCCGAACCCTGGTATCGCATTCCTAAACGCCGCTTTCACTTCAGTTTACGGGTGGGTGCCGATATAGAACCACAGGCGTTCGCCGCACTCGGGCCCGCGCCCCAGGCTTCACGCAAGCTCAACGATTACCTGCATCACTATTTCATTAAGGAGCTCGCCGAAGATGAGCAACCCAAACAGCCTTGAGCACGACATAAAGACGCTGATCATCGAGGCCCTGGGCCTGGAAGACATCAGCGTCGACGACATCAAAAGCGAAGATCCCCTGTTCGGCGAAGGCCTGGGCCTGGACTCAGTCGATGCCCTGGAACTGGGCCTGGCGATCCAGAAAAAGTACGGCATCAAGATAGATGCCGACGCCAAGGACACCCGCAATCACTTCACCAACGTGGCCAGCCTTGCGGCGTTCGTCACGGCCAGAAAGGCAGCTTGAGACCGTACCATGCAAACTCGTGACGATATTTTCAACACCCTGCGCGCTGCCTTGGTGGAACTGTTTGAACTGGAACCTGAACGCATCACCCTCGACGCCAACCTGTACCAGGACCTGGAAATCGACAGCATCGACGCGGTGGACCTGATCGACCATATCAAGCGCCAGACCGGCAAGAAGATCGCGGCCGAAGAGTTCAAGACCGTGCGCACCGTGAATGACGTGGTTGAGGCGGTGTACCGTCTGGTCGCGCCTGCCGCATGAGCCGGCTGATCGGCCTTGGCCTGTTGCTGGCGGGGCTGCTGTACCCCTTTGCGGTGTATTACGGCACCGAACACTTTGCACCTTGGCAATTCGGCCTGCTGCTCGGCGGCCTGTGGTTGCTGCGCGCGCTCACGGGTGCACGGCGCCCCGGCAGCCGCTGGATGGCAGCGGCGATCATCGTGTTTTGCCTGGCCCTGGCCTGGTTTGACAACCCGCACCTGCTGCGCTGGTACCCGAGCCTGGTCAGTGCGTTCATGTTGACGCTGTTCGGCCTGAGCCTGAAATACGGCCCGCCGATGGTCGAGCGCCTGGCACGCATGACCGAGCCGCAATTGCCGCCGAAAGCCATTGTGTATACGCGCCAGGTCACCGTGGTGTGGAGCGTGTTTTTTCTGTGTAATGGCCTGCTCGCCGCCGCCCTCACCCTGTGGGCGCCACTGAGCTGGTGGACGTTGTACAACGGCCTGATCGCCTACGGGCTGATGGGGCTGTTGTTTGCCGTGGAATGGCTGGTACGACAAAGGGTTCGAGGCCGCGTATGAATGGGTTGAAACTTGAGCACTTGCTGCTTGAGCCGTTGGAACAGCGCTGGGTCACCACCGAGCCTGCGATGAATCACGCCCAACTGTGGGAGCAATCTCTGCGCCTGGCGGCAGGCCTGCACGCACGCGGCATTCAGCGCGTGGCCGTGCATCTGGAAGACGCCGGCCTGCTGGCGATCGCCCTGCTGGGTGCCTGGCGCGCCGGCGTCGGCGTGCTGCTGCCCGCCGATCTGCAACCGCAGACCCGCCAACGCTGGGCCGATGCCGTCGACGCCTGGCTGACCGAAGCGGCCGATCTGGACGTGCTGTATCAAGCGCCGTTGAGCCCTGCCGCCCTCGATCTGGATGCATGCCAGTTAAGCCTGTGTACCTCCGGTTCCAGCGGCGAGCCCAAGCGCATCGACAAGACCCTGCGCCAACTGGCCAACGAGGTGCAGGCGCTGGAAGCGCTGTGGGGCGCAGACCTTAAAGACGCGTGCATCATCGGCAGCGTCGCCACCCAGCACATCTACGGTTTGTTGTTCCGCGTGCTATGGCCGTTATGCGCCGGCCGCACCTTCGTGCGCCGCCAACTGGCCTTCCCGGAGGATTTGCAGCGCGCCAGCCGCGAGCACGCGCAGTTCGCCTGGGTCGCCAGCCCGGCGCTGCTCAAGCGGATGGGCGACAACCTCGACTGGCCGGCCCTGAGCCAAGTGTCGCGGGTGTTCTCCTCCGGCGGCGCGTTGCCCATCGACGCGGCCGCCAGCCTGTACGAGCGCTTGCAGCAATGGCCGACGGAAATCCTCGGCAGCTCGGAAACCGGCGGCATTGCCTGGCGCCAAGGCGCGCAACCGTGGCAAGCGTTCGCCGACGTAAAACTGAGCCAGGACGCCGACGGCGCCCTGTGCATCGCCTCACCGTACCTGCCCGTCGGGCATATCGAACAGACCGCCGACGCCGCCCGCCTGCATGCCGACGGCCGCTTCGAACTGCTGGGCCGCCTGGATCGCATCGTCAAACTGGAAGAAAAACGTATCTCCCTGCCCATGCTCGAACAGGCCCTGATGGCGCACCCCTGGGTCGCCGACACTCGCCTGGGCGTGGTCCAGGAAAACCGCGCCAGCCTCGGGGCCCTCGTGGTGCTGAGCGCCGACGGCCTGCATGCCCTGCGCAACCAGGGCCGGCGTACCGTCACCCAAACCCTGCGCCAACACCTCAGCCAACACTGCGAAGCCCTGGCCCTGCCGCGTCGCTGGCGTCTACTGCGGCACTTGCCCCTGAACAGCCAAGGCAAGCTGCCCCAGGCCGACATTGAAGCACTGCTGCTCGCGCCCCGGCCAAAAGCACCCGACGTGCTGGAGCAAGTCGAAGCCGACGGCGAATGGACCCTGCAACTGAGCATCCCGCCGGACCTGGCCTACTTCAGCGGCCACTTCCCGGTGACGCCAGTGCTGCCGGGCGTGGTGCAGGTGGAGTGGGCGTTCAACCTCGGCCAGCAACTGCTCGACCTGCCGGCGACCTTTGCCGGCATGGAAGTGCTCAAGTTCCAGCAACTGGTGCGCCCCGGCGACCAGATCGAACTGCACCTGCGCTTCGACCCGGAACGCAGCAAGCTGTATTTCGCCTACCGTAACGGCGTCGCGGCCTGCTCCAGTGGCCGGATTCAACTGGAGGCGACAGATGATTGAGCTCTTGTGGCGAGGGAGCTTGCTCCCGCTGGGCTGCGAAGCGGCCCCAATACAGGCGACCGAAATCATCCAGGTTAATTGCGCAGCCTGGGTTGGGAGCGCTTCGCAGCCCAGCGGGAGCAAGCGCCCTCGCCACAAGGTGAGCGGTAACCTTAAGAAGGTGCATCATGCATAACCCCTGCGCCCTGATCCCGGTCTACAACCATGAAGCCGCCGTACCGGCCGTGGTCCACAGCCTGCTCGACAGCGGCCTGCCGTGCCTGCTGGTGGACGATGGCAGCAGCCCGGCATGCGCGGCGGTGCTGGCGCAATTGGCGAGCCTCGACAACGTCAGCCTGCTCACCCTGCCGAGCAACCAAGGCAAGGGCAGCGCCGTGATGGCGGGTTTTCGCGAAGCAGCGCGCCTGGGCTTTACCCATGCCCTGCAAGTGGACGCCGACGGCCAACACGACCTGCGCGAAGTCGAGAACTTTATCGACACCTCACGCCGGCACCCCACGGCGGTGATCTGCGGCTATCCCGAATACGACGACAGCGTGCCCAAGGGCCGCCTGTACGCGCGTTACCTGACCCACGTGTGGGTGTGGATCAATACGCTGTCGCTGCAGATTCGCGATTCGATGTGCGGCTTTCGCGTGTACCCGCTGGCACCGACCCTGGCCCTGATGAACTCGGCCTACATCGGCACCCACATGGATTTCGACTCGGACATCCTGGTGCGCCTGGCCTGGCGCAACCAGCCGATGCGCTGGCTGCCGACCAAGGTGCATTACCCCGCCGACGGCCTGTCGCACTTCCGCCTGTTCCGCGACAACGTGCGCATCTCGGCCATGCACACCCGGCTGTTCTTCGGCATGTTGGTGCGCGCACCGATGATTCTGTGGCGACGGTGGCAGGCATGAGCGACAGCGGCAAACACTGGGCCGACCGCGAAGAGCGCGGCAGTTTCTGGCTGATGAAACTCACCGCTGTCGCCGCCAAGCTGCTCGGGCGCCGGCTGTTGAGCCCGCTGTTGTACGGCATCGTGTTGTACTTCTTCCTGTTCGGCCGCACCGCGCGCCAGAGCGTCTGGCAATACCAGCAGCGCCTGGCGCAATGGAGCGGCCGCGATGAACTGCGCCCGACCCAGCGCAAAGTCTTCGGCCAGTTCATGGCGTTTGCCGATGCGCTGCTGGACAAGCTCGACGTGTGGAACGGCAAGCTGCGCATCGAGCAGATCGAAATCAACGACCCGGCGCAATTGCGCGGCCAATTGCGTGGCGAACGCGGGCAGATGCTAGTGGGCGCACACCTGGGCAACCTCGAAGTGTGCCGCGCGCTCGCGGAGATTGGCGAAAAAGTCACCATGAACGTGCTGGTCCACACCAAGCACGCCGAACGCTTCAACCGCCTGCTGGGCGAAGCCGGCGCGACCCATTTGCGCCTGATCCAGGTCAGCGAGCTGGACCCGGCCACCATGCTGCTGCTCAGCCAACGCCTGGACGACGGCGAATGGCTGGCGATTGCCGGTGACCGCGTGCCGCTGCACGGCGGGCGCACGGTGCGCGTGGACTTCCTCGGCCACGATGCCGCCTTCCCCCAAGGCCCGTGGCTGCTGGCCGGGCTGCTGAAATGCCCGGTGAACCTGCTGATGTGCCTCAAGCACCAGGGCCGCTATCGCCTGACCATCGAACCGTTTACCCAACTGATCGAATGGAAACGCAGCACCCGCGAGCAGGTCATAACCCTGTGGACCGCGCGCTACGCCGCACGCCTGGGCCAGTTCTGCCTGGAAGCGCCCCAACAATGGTTCAACTTTTACCCTTTCTGGAAGACCGATGACGACGCATCTTGAGCCGGTAACGTTTGGCGAACGCGCTTTGCGCATTGAAGACGTATTGGCCCTGGCCAACCGTCAGGTGCCCACGCACTTGCAGGACGATGCCGCCTATCGCCAGCGCATCGCCAAGGGCGCGCAGTTCCTCGACTCGCTGCTGGACAAGGAAGGCGTGATCTACGGCGTGACCACCGGTTATGGCGACTCCTGCGTGGTGGCCGTGCCGTTGCAGCACGTCGAAGCCCTGCCGCGTCACCTGTACACCTTCCACGGTTGCGGCCTGGGCAAGTTGCTCGACGCCCAAGCCACCCGCGCCGTGCTCGCGGCGCGTTTGCAGTCGCTGTGCCACGGCGTGTCCGGGGTGCGCGTGGAACTGCTCGAGCGCCTGCACGCGTTCCTCGAACACGACGTGCTGCCGCTGATCCCGGAAGAAGGCTCGGTGGGCGCCAGCGGCGACCTGACGCCGCTGTCCTACGTGGCCGCGACGCTGTCCGGCGAACGCGACGTGCTGTTCCGTGGCGAACGCCGCCAGGCCATCGACGTGCACCGCGAACTGGGCTGGGAACCGCTGGTACTGCGCCCCAAGGAAGCCCTCGCGCTGATGAACGGCACCGCCGTGATGACCGGCCTCGCCTGCCTGGCCTTCGCCCGCGCCGACTACCTGCTGCAACTGGCCACGCGCATCACCGCGCTGAACGTGGTGGCGCTGCAAGGCAACCCGGAACACTTCGACGAGCGCCTGTTCGCCGCCAAACCGCACCCGGGGCAGATGCAAGTCGCCGCGTGGTTGCGCAAGGATCTGGCGATTGATGCGCCGACCGCGCCGCTGCACCGTTTGCAGGATCGCTACTCGTTGCGCTGCGCGCCCCACGTCCTCGGCGTGCTGGCCGACAGCCTGAACTGGCTGCGCTCGTTCATCGAGATCGAACTCAACAGCGCCAACGACAACCCGATCATCGACGCCGAAGAAGAGCGCGTGCTGCACGGCGGGCACTTCTATGGCGGGCACATCGCCTTCGCCATGGACAGCCTCAAGACCCTGGTGGCCAACGTCGCCGACCTGCTCGACCGCCAGCTCGCGCTGCTGGTCGACGTGCGTTACAACCACGGCCTGCCGAGCAACCTGTCGGGAGCCCCGGCCGATCGCGCGATGATCAACCACGGCTTCAAAGCCGTGCAGATCGGCACCAGCGCCTGGACCGCCGAAGCGCTGAAAAACACCATGCCGGCCAGTGTGTTCTCGCGCTCCACCGAGTGCCACAACCAGGACAAAGTGAGCATGGGCACCATCGCCGCCCGCGACGCAATCCGCGTGCTGGAACTGACCGAGCAAGTCGCCGCCGCCACCCTGCTCGCCGCCAACCAAGGCGTGTGGCTGCGCGCCCAGGCCGCCGAAGCGCGCCCGCTGCCGCCGGCGTTGGCGGCGATGCACAGCGAGCTGGCCAAAGACTTCCCGCCGGTGATCGAAGACCGCGCCCTCGAAGGCGAACTGCGCCTGTGCCTGCAACGCATCGCCGAACAACACTGGAGGCTGCATGCGTAGTCAGGGCGTGCTGCATTGCGACACTGAAATCCTCGTGCCGTTTTTCGACATCGACACCATGAACGTGGTCTGGCACGGGCACTACGTGAAGTACCTGGAAATCGCCCGCTGCGCCCTGCTCGACACGATCGGCCACAACTACACGGCGATGCTCGAATCGGGCTACGCCTGGCCGGTGATCGACCTGCAACTGCGCTATGTGCGCGGCGCTACCTTCGGCCAGACGATCAACGTGCGCGCCAGCCTGGTGGAATGGGAGAACCGTTTGAAGGTCAACTACCTGATCACCGACCGCGCCAGCGGCGAACGCCTGACCCGCGCCAGCACGGTGCAAGTGGCGGTAGACATCGCCAGCCGCGAGATGCAACTGGCGTCCCCCACAGTCTTCACCCACGCCGTCGAAAGGGCCTTGAAATGCTGACCCCTGTAGGAGCGAGCTTGCTCGCGAAGATCGTCAACGATAACGCTGGTCACCTGACACCCCGTGGTGCCCTCAGGTTTTTCGCGAGCAAGCTCGCTCCTACAGTGTTCGCGTTGTTTGGTTTTTCGGCGGCGGCCCATGCCTTCGACCTACAGCAACTCAGCGACCAGTTGGCCAAACCCAGCGTGATCCACGGCAGCTTCATCCAGGAAAAACACCTGCGCGCCCTGCCGCAACCCTTGGTCAGCAAAGGCACCTTCGTCCTGGCCAAGGACCACGGCCTGCTGTGGCTGCTCAAAACCCCGCTGCAACAGGATTACCGCATCAGCGCCCAAGGCATTGCGCGGCGGGATGCCAATGGCTGGCAAACGCTGCCGAACAAGAGCGCCGGGGCCGAGCAGAACCGCCTGTTCCTCGCCGTGCTCCAGGGCGACAGCAGCGGCTTGCAGCGTGACTTCGACCTGCAACTACAGGGTGAAGCCGAGCAGTGGAAGCTGACGCTGACCCCGCGCTCGCTGCTGCTCAAGCAAGTGTTCAATCAGATCAATATCGACGGCGGCACGCTGGTACACACCATCGAACTGCTGGAAACCCAGGGCGACAGCACCGTGCTGCGCATGCAGGACAGCAGCGCCGACCTTCCCCTGAGCGCTGCGGAGCAACAAGACTTTGCCCAGTGAGCGTTTATTGCCGCGCCTGTTCCTGATCCTGCTGGTGGCCGTGCTGGCGCTGGCCGGCTGGCAATGGCGCCATGGCGCGCCGTTGTCGGCCAACCTGATGGAACTGGTGCCGGGTAGCACGCCGGACGCCCTCGAACTGCAAGCCGAACAGCGCATGCAGGAACCGCTGAACCGCGAAATGCTGGTCCTGGTGGGGCACGCCGACCGCCAGCAAGCGGTCAACGTAGCCGAGCAATTGGGTGAGCGCTGGCAAGCCAGCGGCCTGTTTGAAAAAGTCCAATGGAACCTGCAAGCCGACCTGCCGGCGCTGCGTGCGCAGTTGTTGCGCGGTCGCCTGTCGATGCTCGCGGCCAAGGACCGCGAGCAACTGATCGACCACCCCGACGCGTTCATCCAGCAGCGCGTGCAAGCGCTGTTCGACCCGTTCACCGGGTTCAGCCTGGTGCCGAGCCAGGACGACTGGCTGGGCCTGACCGGGCGCATTCAGAACAGCCAGCCGCAGCGCGGCGCGGTGCAATTGGATATCGGCAGCGGCACGTTGATCGCCGATGCCGACGGCAAGAGCTGGGTGATGCTGCGCGCGCGCACCACCGGCAATGCCTTCGATATGAAACTGCCGCTGCAAGTCGCCGATTTGCTCCAGGCCAGCCGCGCCCAGGCCGCCGAGCACGGCGCGCAACTGCTCGCGGCCAGCGGTTTGCTCTACGCCGCCGCAGGGCAACAGCAAGCCTCCCGCGAAATCACCTGGGTCGGCGGCGGCGCGACCGTCGGCATTCTGCTGCTGTTGCTCCTGGCGTTCCGGCGCTGGCGCGTGCTGCTGGCCTTCGTGCCGGTGCTGGTGGGCATGCTGTTCGGCGCGGTGGCCTGTGTGGCGCTGTTCGGGCATATGCATGTGATGACGCTGGTGCTCGGCTCCAGCCTGATCGGCGTGGCGGTGGATTACCCGCTGCACTACTTGTCGAAAAGCTGGAGCCTGCAGCCGTGGCGCAGTTGGCCGGCGTTGCGCCTGACCCTGCCGGGCCTGAGCCTGAGCCTGGCGACCAGTTGCATCGGCTACCTGGCGCTGGCCTGGACGCCGTTCCCGGCGCTGACCCAGATCGCCGTGTTCTCCGCCGCAGGCCTAGCCGGTGCATACCTGTGCGCCGTGTGCCTGCTGCCGGCGCTGCTCAACGGTGTCGAACTGCGCCCGGCGCAATGGCCGCTGCGCATCGCCGAAGGCCTGTGGCTGATGCGTAGCGGGTTGATCAAACGGGTGCCGAGCGCAGTGCTGCTGGTGTGGGTGCTGCTGTTTTGTGCCGGCGGCTTGTGGCAATTGAACAGTAAAAACGATCTGCGCCAGTGGATCGGCGCCCCGCCGCAATTGCTGCAGGAAGCCCAGGCCGTGGCGCGGATCACCGGGTTCCAACCCACCAGCCAGTTCTTCCTGGTGCGCGCCGACAATCAGCAGCAGTTGCTGGAACGCCAGGCCGCCCTGGGCCAGCGCCTGGAGCAGTTGGTGAATATGGACAAGCTCCAGGGTTATCTGGCGCTCAATCAACTGGTCAACCTGCCCGCCGAGCAACAACAGTTGCGCGAGGCCCTGAATAAACTGCCAGAGCACTGGCAGCCGCTGCTCGACCTCGGCGTGCCCGTCGGCGCACTGCAAGCCGAAGTCGCGCAACTGCAAGCGCTGCCCACCGAAGACATCGACGCCGCACTGCTCGGGCCGCTGGGCGAACCCTGGCGCACGCTGTGGCTGGGCCCGGTCGACGGCGGCGTAGCAGCCATGGTCAGCCTGCAAGGCTTGAACAACCCAGCGCTGCTGCAGGTGCAGGCCGTGGACTTGCCGGGAGTGCAACTGGTGGATCGCCTGGGGGATTTGAACCGGGTGTTCGCCGCCACGCAGATCAGCGCGGCTGAATTGAAACTGATGTCCTGCGGGCTGATCGTGCTGTTGCTGATCGTGCCCTTCGGGTTTGGCGGCGCACTGCGCATTGTCGCCCTGCCGTTGCTGGCCGCGCTGTGCAGCCTGGCCAGCTTCGGTTGGCTGGGCCAGCCGCTGACGCTGTTCAGCCTGTTCGGCCTGCTGCTGGTCACCGCCATCAGTGTCGACTACGCGATCCTGATGCGTGAGCAGATCGGCGGCCCGGCGGTGAGCCTTTTGGGAACACTGCTGGCGGCACTGACGACGTGGTTGTCGTTTGGCCTGCTGGCGGTGTCGAGTACGCCTGCGGTGAGTAATTTCGGCCTGTCGGTCAGCCTGGGCCTGGCCTTCAGCTTTATGCTGGCGCCCTGGGCCGGCCGCCAGAAGCATGCCTCATGAATGTGATTATCGCCAAACTGGCAAGGAGCCCTCGTGCCCATAGTTGAAATGGAACGTCGCCAGGTGGTGGTGATCGGTGCCGGCCCGTCCGGTGCCATCGCCGCCGCGCTGTTAAAGCGTAAAGGGCATGATGTGCTGATTATCGAGCGCCAGCATTTCCCGCGCTTTTCGATTGGTGAAAGCCTGCTGTCGCACTGCATCGACTTTATCGAAGAAGCCGGCATGCTCGACGCCGTGCAGGCGGCGGGTTTCCAAGTAAAAACCGGTGCCGCGTTCGCCTGGGGCGAGCGCTACAGCGCGTTTGATTTCGCTGACACGTTCAGCCACGGCAAGCCGACCACCTTCCAGGTGCAGCGCGGCGAGTTCGACAAGTTGCTGGCCGATCAAGCAGCGTTGCAAGGCGTCGACATCCGTTACGGCGAAACCATCGTCGGCGTGGATTTCAGCGGTGAAACCCACTACCTGCATGTGCGCCGGGAGAACGGCAGCGAGTATCACGTCAAAGCCAAATTCGTGCTTGATGCCAGCGGCTATGGCCGCGTACTGCCGCGCCTGCTGGACCTCGAAGCGCCGTCGGACTTCCCGGTGCGCCAGGCGGTGTTCACCCATGTCGAGGACCGCATCGAACACCCAGGCTTCGACCGCACCAAGATCCTCGTGACAACCCACCCGACCCAACGCGACATCTGGTTCTGGACCATTCCGTTCAGCAACGGCCGTTGCTCGGTAGGTGTGGTGGCGGCCAAGGAGCATTTTGCCGGCCGTGACGCCGATCTCGACGCCTGCCTGCGCGGGTTCATCGACGAAACCCCGAGCCTGTCCGGCGTGCTGCAGAACGCCGTGTGGGACACCCCCGCGCGCACCATCGGCGGCTACTCGGCCAACGTCAAAACCTTGCACGGCCCGGGCTTTGCGCTGCTGGGCAACGCGGCAGAATTCCTCGACCCGGTGTTCTCCTCGGGCGTGACCATCGCCATGCGTTCGGCGAGCATGGCGGCCGGCGTGCTGCATCGTCAGCTCAACGGCGAAGCCGTGGACTGGCAGCGCGAGTTTGCCGAACCACTGAAGCGCGGCGTCGACACCTTCCGCTGCTACGTTGAAGGCTGGTACGCCGGGACGTTCCAGGATGTTATTTTTCACGCCGGCAGCTCGCCGGAGATTCGCCGGATGATCAGCTCGATCCTCGCCGGCTACGCCTGGGATGAGCGCAACCCGTTTGTCAGCGAGCCCAAACGGCGGTTACGGATGTTGTCGGAAATTTGTGCAGGGGATGCCGTGTGAGCAGTCAGTACTTAAGCAAGAATTACGTCGAAGAAACCAAGTTCGGCTTCTGGTTCCTGCGCAGCCACACCTGGCAGCACCACGTGTTGCGCGTGGCGATCAACGACCTGCGCCGCCTGTTCAGCGAGCCGCTGCCGGTGGCGCCGGTATTGCTGGACGCCGGCTGCGGCCAGGGCAAATCCTTCAAGCTGCTACAGCAAGTGTTCGAGCCGTCGCGCCTGATCGGGCTGGATGCCGACCCGCACAGCCTTGAGCTGAGCAAGGCGGAGGCCGCGCGCCAAGGGCTGAACGTCGAGCTGATCGGCAGCGACTGCGCCACCCTCAACGTCGCGGACGCCAGTGTCGATATCCTGTTTTGCCACCAGACCTTCCATCATCTGGTTGAGCAGCATCGCGCACTGAAAGAGTTCTATCGGGTGCTCAAGCCCGGCGGCTATTTGCTGTTTGCCGAGTCCACCGAGGCCTATATCGACACCTGGGTGATTCGCTGGCTGTTCCGCCACCCCATGCAGGTGCAGAAAAGCGCCGAAGAGTACCTGCAGATGCTGCACGAACAGGGCTTTGAGTTCGGCGCGCAGAACGTCTCGTACCCCTACTTGTGGTGGAGCCGGGCCAGTGATTTCGGCCTGCTGGAACGCTGGGGCCTGCGCAAGGCACCGCCGGTGGGCCAGCGCGAGGAAACCCTGGTCAACTGCGTGGCACGCAAGCCCTTGGCGAGCGCGGCACCATGATGCGTTTGCTGCTGATCGGCTGCCTGTTGCTGCTGAGCGCCTGCGCCAGCCAACCGTCATTGCCGGAAAGAGCCCCGGCACTCGCCTTGCCAATGCAACTGCACGTGCAGCGCCTGGCGGACGGCCAGAGCCAGGACTGGTTGCTGGTGATCCAGCGCGAAGGCCGTGCGATTCGCTGGTCGATGATGGACCCGCTGGGCATCCCCCTGGCCCGGCAAAAACTGATCGACGGCCAGTGGCAGGCCGACGGGTTGCTGCCGCCCAATCCCCAGGCGCGCGAGCTGTTCGCCGCGTTGCTGTTTGCACTGAGCTCGGCGGATGACCTCCGCGCGCTTTACCCGAACGCCCAAGCGATGGACCTGACGCGCACCCTGCCGGGCCATTGGCAAATCGTGTATCAGTCATCCGAGGTGTTTCGCGTGAACATGAGCGGGCAGCCCCTGAGCTATCGCATCACCCCGCTGGGAATGGCGCGATGACCGCCTACCTCAATGCCCTCGGCGTGATCTGCGCCCTCGGGCGCGGCCAGGCCGACGTCAGCCGCAGCCTGTTTGCCGGCGACTGCTCCGGCATGCGCGCCGAAAGCGGCTGGGTGCCCGAGCGGGTGCTGCCGGTTGCCGGTGTGCCGGGCGAACTGGCGACCATCCCGCCCGAGCTGGGCCAGCAGAGCAGCCGCAATAACCAGTTGTTGCTGGAAGCCGCGTTACAGATCGAGGACGAGATCCGCCAGGCGATCCAACGCTACGGCGCGGCGCGGGTCGGCATTGTGCTCGGCACCAGCACCTCGGGCATCGACGAAGCCAGTCGCGGCATTGCCCATTACCTGCGCGATCACCAGTTCCCCGGCGACTATGACTACCAACAACAGGAACTCAGCGCCCCGGCGAACTTCCTCGCCGACTGGCTGCAACTGAGCGGCCCGGCCTATGTGATTTCCACCGCCTGCACCTCCAGCGCCCGCGCCTTGATGAGCGCCCGGCGCCTGCTGGACCTGGGGGTGTGCGATGCGGTGATCTGCGGCGGCGTCGACAGCCTGTGCAAGCTGACCCTCAACGGTTTTACCGCGCTGGAGGCGGTCTCGAGCGAGCGTTGCAACCCGTTTTCGGTGAACCGCAACGGCATCAACATCGGCGAAGCGGCGGTGCTGTTCCTGATGACTCGCGAGCCGGCCCCCATCGCACTGCTGGGCAGTGGCGCAAGTTGCGATGCGCACCATATCTCCGCGCCGGAGCCTGGCGGTAAAGGCGCCTTGCAGGCGATGCGCAAGGCCCTGGCCAGCGCTCGCTTAACGCCGGAGCAGATCGGCTACCTGAACCTGCACGGCACCGCCACCCAACACAACGACGCCATGGAAAGCCTGGCCGTCGCCAGCCTGTTCCCCGACGGCGTGGCCTGTTCATCGACCAAACCGATGAGCGGCCACACCCTGGGCGCGGCCGGCGCGCTGGAAGCGGCGTTCTGCTGGCTGAGCCTGGCCCACGGCCGGCTGCCGCCCCACGTATGGGACGGCCAGGGCGACCCGGCGCTGCCCGCCTTGCAGTGGGCACGCAACGGCGCCGCCCTGGAAAAACGCTGCCTGATGAGCAACTCGTTTGCGTTCGGTGGCAACAACGTCAGCCTGATTATCGGAGAGGCCCCATGATCGATTGGCCACTCGCCACACTGCTGCCCCATGCGGGCGACATGATCCTGCTCGACCAGGTGCTGTCGTTCGATGAAGAGCAGATTCACACCCGCCTCAGCGTCAAGCCCGGTGGCTTGTTCAATCGCCCGGACGGCAGCCTGCCGGCCTGGGTCGGTATCGAGCTGATGGCGCAAAGCGTCGCGGCCTACGCCGGTTGCCGCGCGCGCCAGAACGGCCAGGCGGTGGAGCTGGGCTTCCTGTTGGGCACACGTAAGTTCGAGTGCAACGTCGAGCACTTCCCAGCCGGTGCCGAGTTGACGATCCACGGCCTGCGTTCCCTGGAAGACGACAACGGCATGGGTGTGTTCGAATGCCACCTGACCGGCGAGGGTATCCACGCCAGTGCCCGCCTGAACGTATTTAGACCGCCCCAGGCGGCCACCTATTTAGATGAATCGAAGGACGAAACGCCATGACTGAATCCGTACTGGTCACCGGCTCCAGCCGTGGCATCGGCCGCGCCATTGCCCTGCGCCTGGCCCAGGCCGGGCACGACATCGTGCTGCATTGCCGCAGCGGCCGAGCAGAAGCCGACGCGGTGCAGGTCGAGATCGAGGCCCTGGGCCGCAAAGCGCGGGTGCTGCAATTCGACGTTTCCGAGCGTGCCGACTGCAAGGCAATCCTCGAAGCCGACGTGGAGCAACATGGCGCGTATTACGGCGTGGTGCTCAACGCTGGCCTGACCCGCGACGGCGCGTTCCCGGCCTTGTCGGAAGACGACTGGGACGTGGTGATGCGCACCAACCTCGACGGTTTCTATAACGTGCTGCACCCGGTGATGATGCCGATGATCCGTCGGCGCGCAGCCGGGCGTATCGTGTGTATCACCTCGGTGTCCGGGCTGATCGGCAATCGCGGCCAGGTCAACTACAGCGCCTCCAAGGCCGGCCTGATCGGCGCGGCCAAGGCTCTGGCCATCGAGTTGGGCAAGCGCAAGATCACCGTCAACTGCGTCGCCCCGGGCTTGATCGACACCGCGATGCTCGATGAAAACGTGCCGGTGGAAGAGCTGATGAAGATGATCCCGGCGCAGCGCATGGGCACGCCGGAAGAAGTCGCCGGCGCGGTGAATTTCCTGATGTCGGCCGAAGCAGGCTATATCACCCGCCAGGTCTTGGCCGTGAACGGAGGTCTGTGCTGATGAAGCGCGTGGTAGTAACCGGCATGGCCGGCATGACCTCCCTGGGCAGCGACTGGGACACCATCGCCGCCAACTTTCGCGCCAACCGCAGCGGCATCCGGCGCATGGACGAGTGGGACCGTTTTAGCGAATTGAACACGCGTCTGGCCGGGCCGATCGATGACTTTGTCGTGCCCGCGCACTGGACGCGCAAACAACTGCGCAGCATGGGCCGCGTATCGCGCCTGGCGGTGTGGGCGGCGGAACAGGCGTTAAAAGACGCCGGCTTACTCGGCGACGAGTCGATCAAGGACGGGCGCATGGGCGTGGCCTGCGGCTCGTCCACCGGCAGCACCGACGAGATCAAGGCCTTCGGCAACATGCTGCTCAACTCGGTGGCCGAGGGGCTGAACGCCAACTCCTATGTGCGCATGATGCCCCACACCACGGCGGCGAATATCAGCATCTTCTTCGGCCTCACCGGGCGCTTGATCCCCACGTCCAGCGCCTGCACCAGCGGCAGCCAGGGCATCGGCTATGCCTACGAGGCGATCAAGTTCGGGCGCCTGCCGCTGATGCTCGCCGGCGGCGCCGAAGAGCTGTGCCCCACCGAAGCCATGGTGTTCGACGCACTCTACGCCACCAGCCTGAAGAACGATGCACCACAGACCAGCCCGCGCCCCTACGACAGCGGCCGCGACGGCCTGGTGATCGGCGAAGGCGGCGGCATGCTGGTGCTCGAAGAACTGGAACACGCCCTGGCCCGTGGCGCGCATATCCACGCCGAAATTGTCGGTTTCGGCAGCAACGCCGACGGCCAGCACACCACCCGCCCGGAACAGAAAACCATGCGCCGCGCCATGGAGCTGGCCCTGGAAGACGCCGGGCTTGAGCCCTCGGCCATCGGCTATGTGAACGGCCATGGCACCGCCACCGACCAGGGCGACATCGCCGAGACGCTGGCCACCCACAGCCTGTTCGGCAGCCGCATGCCCATCAGTTCGCAGAAGAGCTTCCTTGGCCACACCCTGGGCGCGTGCGGGGCGCTGGAGTCGTGGTTCAGCATCGAGATGATGAACCGCGACCAGTACGTCCACACCTTCAACCTGGATTCAGTCGACCCGAAGTGCGGCGAGCTGGATTACCTGCAAGGTGAGTTTCGCGAGATGCACCACGACTACGTGATGAACAACAATTTTGCCTTTGGCGGCGTCAACACCTCGTTGATCTTCCGCCGCTGGCCCTGACTTTTAACCGACTGGAGAAAACGGAATGTCTTCCTTGCTACGCGCCACCCTGATCACCCTGGCCCTGCTGACCAGCGCCGGTTGCACCAGCAAACCGGTGCTCAACACCCAGCACGACTTGCCAGCGAGTGCCCAGATCAGCGAAGAAAAAGTCAAACAGGTGATCGTCGCCGCCCTGCAAAAACGCGAATGGACCGTGCTACGCCAGAGCCCCCAACTGGTGCAGGCCGAGATCACTGTGCGCAACCAGTACTACGCCGCCATCGACATCCGCTACACCCGCAACAGCTACGCCATCACCTACCGCGACAGCCGCGACCTGGGCTACAAGGACGGCAAGATCCATCGCAACTACAACCGTTGGGTGAGCATGCTGGATCGGGACATCATGGCGGGGTTGCGTTCGGCTGGAATGCAGTAGACCCGGAAACGACAAAGGGCGCCTTTCGGCGCCCTCTTCACAAACAGGTTGGCTTGTCATCGCCGCTTCCTGCCTGGCTCTGCGATTGCTGGTTGCCCAGGATCCTCAGAGTCTCACAAGCCCCTTTCGGGAACTCGGGCAGTATGCCTGAAAACCTCCCCTCAGCAATTGCTGGCAAACCGCCGCTCATCTGTCGCTAAACTCACCGCAACCCAAGCGCGCTGCGAACCGCCGCCTTACGCCTCAACAACTCCACAAACGCCTTCGCCATCGGCGTTTGCACGTCCTTGCGCTGCACCAGCCACACCGCCGTCACCGCCTCCTGATCGAGCAAGGTGCGATAGACCACGCCATCGATGCGGATGCGCTGGTAAGACGCCGGCAGCACCGAGACGCCCAACCCCGCCGCCACCAACCCGATGATGGTCATCGCCTCCCTGGCTTCCTGGGCAAAGTGCGGGCTGAAGCCGGCGTCGCGGGCGAGGTTGAGCAGTTGCGCGTAGAGGCCGCTGCCGTAGCTGCGCGGGAAAAACACGAACGGTTCGTCTGCCAATTGCGCCAGGTGCAAACCGCACTCGCTGCCTTGCACCAAGGGATGACCGGCGTTGAGCACCGCCACCAAGGGTTCGCGCATCAACTCCACCACACTCAGCGAATCCGGCAACGGCAGCGGGCGCATCAAGCCGACCTGGATCGACTCATCCACCAGCGACTCGGCGACCACAGCGCTGCTCATTTCCTGCAAATTCAGGTGGACCGCCGGGAACGCCTGACGAAACGCAAAGATCGCCTGGGGGATGCTCGAATTGAACGGCGCCGACGACGTGAAGCCGATCTTCAGTTCACCCAGCTCACCCAACTGCGCCCGGCGTGCCACATCTGCGGCCTTATCGACTTGCGCCAGCACCAGTCGCGCCTCGTGCAGGAACAACCGCCCGGCTTCGCTCAGCTCGACCCGACGGTTGGTGCGTTCGAACAAGCGCGCGCCCACCTCGTGCTCCAGCGCCTGGATCTGCTGGCTCAGAGGCGGTTGCGAGATGCCGAGGACCTGCGCCGCCCGGCCAAAATGCAGTTCTTCGGCGACGGCAATGAAGTACCGTAGATGACGTAATTCCATAGCAATACCATTAGGTCGTAAAAGCTATCAAACAGGTCGAACAATATATTGGAAAGAATCATTAGGCAGCTATATTCTTTTTCAGATTGCCGGTCCTGGCAGGCTTTTCCTCCCCGAGGTCCCCGTGAAATCTGCTGTCGCTCCATTCGCTCAAGAAGTCCCGCCGACCGCCCTGGATGAGGTGGTGGCGCAGCTCAATGACGCGTACATCGAAAAAGGCACGCCGATGTTCATGCGCACCGTGTTGGCGCTGTTCTCCGGCGGGTTCGCGACGTTTGCCCTGCTGTATTGCGTGCAGCCGATGATGCCGGCGTTGTCCCACGAGTTTTCCATCAATGCGGCGCAAAGCAGCCTGGTGCTGTCGGTGTCTACGGCGATGCTCGCCCTGGGCCTGCTGATCACCGGGCCGATTTCCGACACGCTGGGGCGCAAGCCGGTGATGGTCGCCGCGTTGTTCTGCGCCGCGCTGGCCACCATCGCCAGCGGCCTGATGCCGAGCTGGGAAGGGATTTTGCTGATGCGCGCGCTGGTGGGGCTGTCGCTGAGTGGCCTGGCCGCCGTGGCGATGACGTACCTGAGCGAAGAGATCCACCCCCAGCACATCGGCCTCGCCATGGGCCTGTACATCGGCGGCAACGCCATCGGCGGCATGAGCGGGCGGCTGATCATTGGTGTGTTGATCGACTTCGTCAGTTGGCACACGGCAATGCTGATCATCGGCGCCCTGGCCCTGATCGCCGCGACGGTGTTCTGGAAAATCCTCCCCGAATCGCGCAACTTCCGCGCCAGTAGCCTCAAGCCGCGCAGCCTGGTGGACGGCTTTGTCGTGCACTTCAAGGACGCGGGCCTGCCGTGGCTGTTCCTCGAGGCCTTCCTGCTGATGGGCGCGTTCGTGACGATGTTCAACTACATCGGCTACCGCTTGCTGGCCGACCCGTATGACCTGAGCCAGGCCGTGGTCGGTCTGCTGTCGCTGGTGTACCTCTCGGGCATCTACAGCTCGGCGAAAATCGGCTCCCTGGCCGACCGCCTCGGCCGCCGCCGCGTGCTGTGGGCCACCATCGTGTCGATGCTTGCCGGCATCGTCCTGACCCTGTTCACCCCGCTGTGGCTGGTGATACCCGGCATGCTGGTGTTCACGTTCGGCTTCTTCGGCGCCCACTCGGTGGCCAGCAGCTGGATCGGCCGCCGCGCGGTGAAGGCCAAGGGGCAAGCGTCGTCCTTGTACCTGTTCTGCTACTACGCGGGGTCGAGCGTTGCCGGCACTGCGGGCGGGTTCTTCTGGCACTTCGCCGGGTGGAACGGGATTGGTGGGTTTATCGTCGCACTGTTGATCGGCGCGTTGCTGGTGGCGCTGAAGCTGGCGAAACTGGCGCCGCTGCAAACGGCCTGACAAACAAAAACGCCCGGCATAAGCCGGGCGTTTTTTATTGCGCGCCAATCACTCGTGATACTGCGCCGACAACTCATGCACCGCACGCAGGAACGCGCCGGCATGTTCCGGGTTCACTTCCGGCGTAATGCCGTGACCCAGGTTGAACACATGCCCGCTGCCCTTGCCGTAGCTGGCCAGGATACGCCCGACTTCGGTGCAGATGGCTTCCGGCTTGGCGTACAGCACGGTCGGGTCCATGTTGCCTTGCAGCGCGACCTGGTTGCCGACGCGGCGGCGGGCTTCGCCGATGTCGCAGGTCCAGTCCAGGCCCAGGGCATCGGCGCCGACATCGGCGATGCTTTCCAGCCACAGGCCGCCGCCCTTGGTGAACAGGATCACCGGCACTTTACGGCCTTCGTGTTCACGGATCAGGCCGCTGACGATCTTGCGCATGTAGGCCAGGGAGAACTCCTGGTACGCCGCCGACGACAGGTTGCCGCCCCAGGTGTCGAAGATCTGCACCGCTTGCGCGCCGGCCATGATCTGGCCGTTGAGGTAAGAGGTGACCGACTGCGCCAGCTTGTCCAGCAGCAAGTGCATGGCCTGTGGGGTGTCGTAGAGCATGGCCTTGGTCTTGCGGAAGTCTTTCGACGAGCCGCCTTCGACCATGTAGGTGGCCAGGGTCCAGGGGCTGCCGGAGAAGCCGATCAGCGGCACGCGGCCATTGAGCTCGCGGCGGATGGTGCTGACGGCGTCCATCACGTAACCGAGGTCTTTGTGCGGGTCCGGGATCGGCAGCGCTTCGATGTCGGCCAGGGTGCTGATGACTTTCTTGAAACGCGGGCCTTCGCCGGTCTCGAAGTACAGGCCTTGGCCCATGGCGTCAGGAATGGTGAGGATATCGGAGAAGAGGATGGCCGCATCCAGTTCCGGGTAGCGGTCCAACGGCTGCAGGGTGACTTCGCAGGCGAACTCCGGGTTCATGCACAGGCTCATGAAGTCACCGGCCTGGGCGCGGCTGGCGCGGTATTCCGGCAGGTAGCGACCGGCTTGACGCATCATCCATACAGGGGTGACGTCAACGGGCTGCTTGAGCAGGGCACGAAGGAAACGGTCGTTCTTGAGGGCAGTCATGTCGGCATCCGCAAAAAAAGTACGGGCATTTTCTCAGAGCGCGACGCAAAAGGCACGGGATGAGCCGTGCCTTTTGTCTATCGCGTTGATTTACGACAATCTCTTGGGCACATCAACACCAAATGTGGGAGGGGGCTTGCTCCCGATTGCAGTGTGTCAGTCTCAGTATCTTTAACTGAACCACCGCTATCGGGAGCAAGCCCCCTCCCACATTTTGGCCACATTTCAAAGATGAAATGGGTTAGACCTGCAGGTAATCCAGGATCCCTTCGGCGGCATTGCGGCCTTCGAAGATCGCCGTTACTACCAGGTCGGAGCCGCGCACCATGTCGCCACCGGCGAAGATTTTCGGGTTGCTGGTCTGGTGCTTGTACTGGCCTTGTTCCGGGGCGACGACGCGGCCCTGGCTGTCGGTCTGGATCTGGAACTGCTCGAACCACGGCGCCGGGCTTGGGCGGAAGCCGAACGCGATGACCACGGCGTCGGCCGGGATGATCTCTTCGGAACCCGGGATCGGCTCGGGGCTGCGACGGCCACGGGCATCCGGTTCGCCGAGACGGGTCTCGACCACCTTCACGCCTTCGACC
>ERZ1463034.117-NODE-117-length-25001-cov-45.471258_pt1 | contig 25001 bp, 21 predicted proteins | sample MGYA00564480_ERZ1463034 | MGnify/ENA primary metagenome ERZ1463034 (study PRJEB39244, sample SAMEA3635122) | Helicobacter pylori | study: EMG produced TPA metagenomics assembly of PRJEB11511 data set (Assembly of a 5300-year-old Helicobacter pylori...
TGTGGGTCAGGGTAATACTTGGCTGTGAAGTCGGCAGTTGCAGCAGTGGAACGCTGGTCGAAGCGAAGGCCTGTGGAGCGACCTGCTCGCTGGCTGGCGGGTTAAAACGCGCTCCCTTCTGGGGGATGACGGCAACGCCCATAATCTTTTCCTTTCACTATCAAGTCGAGGGAGCATTGATGCACTTTTGTTAATGATGCAAACGCTTGATGGTAAACAGGGCGATCAAAGGGTCTCTGTGTTCGAAAACCGTAACCGTGTGTTTTTTCAATCAAGCAGGATAAAAGAGCGTGCATTGGTTATATCGGTGGTCGGAGAAACGCACCGTTATTCCTATAGATAATTAACAAATAATCTCATCCCTAACACCTCAACGAATGCTCAATACGTAATCGATCAACTGTTCGGCTTCTTCCTGACTAACAGGTGTGCGCGCATTGGCAGAGGGCATTTTTATAGATCCCCAATGGTAGGGAGCAGAGGCGGTGTCCGTGCCGGTTTGGACGACACGAACAAGCATGGGCTTGGCATTTTTAAGCCCATGAAAACGGCGGGAAATATCGCGAAAAGATGGCCCTATCGCTTCAGTCTTCACGCTATGGCAGGCAGTGCATCCCTTGGCGTCTGCCAGCGCCGCCCCTTCAGTAGCATAGGCGGTACCGACCTGGGCGAAAATGATAATCGACGCTATGCACCATGGCTTATTGATCATGATAAATCCCTCTCTTGCGCACTCGCGCTGTGCACTACTCCCGCCTACCACTGTCATGAAAGGAGTACCCAATTGTTGGCAGATTTGCATGGGCCTGTTCTGCGGGTGTTGATCTAGATCAATTAGCGCCCTTTGAATATTGAGACCTGTGAATCGGGGCATGTAGGTGCGCCGTCTCTGATGCGGGGTCAAGATTTTGTCCCCGTGTGGAGGTCATCCAAATTGTCCCTGAGCGCCATCTTTGACTTCGATCAAGCGCCGTTGGCGAGTAAGGGCAACAGTACTGACTGTGGCGCGATTGAGCGCCGTTGTTCAGTGTCGAAAAATGTCTTTTCCTATCAGCGCAACAACCGTCAGAAGAGGATTTTGTCATGGCTCATTCCCTAAAAAAAATGCCTGCCCAGGCCAATGAACCGAACCGGGACGTTGCGATCAGTACGAATGCATCGCATCCGTTTGAACAGCTTCGTCGTCAATTCGACCACCTGTTCCAGGACTTCAATAATCTGCCTTCGTTGCTGTCTTCGAGGCGCAGTGGATTTGACCTTGATCCGCTCTTCTCGGGCGATTTCGTCGGGCTGCAATCGCCCGCTGTCGACATTGTTGAAAACGAAAAAGATTTTGAAATCACCGCAGAAGTACCTGGCGTGGACGAAAAAAATCTGACCGTGAAAGTCGTCAACGGCAATTTGCAGATCAAAGGCGAAAAAAGAGAGAACAAGGAAGACAAATCCGGGAGCTACCACCTGACCGAGCGCCGTTACGGTTATTTTGAACGGACCTTCAGCCTGCCCAAAGGGGTGGACGCAGATAAAATTCAGGCACGTTTCAGTAAGGGCGTGTTGACCGTCAATCTGCCGAAGAAACCCGAAGCGATGAAGCCTGAGAAAAACATCAACATTGAGCTGGACTGACGTTTTTGGCGCTTGTCCATGATCTAGCCGGCGGGCGATACCTGTGCTTTTGCGGCATTGAGTATCGTCCAGCCGGTGATCCTCGACGTTAACAGGGCTCCGCCCATTGAGGTGTGAAATGGCACAGCGTCAACGTCTACTGTTGATTGCGCCTTGTAAAATGACTCACAGCCCGGCGTTTGAAAGGGCTGCGGCCTTGGCCGAGGCAATGGATGCATCACTCTCCATCGTCGCTTTTGCCTATTTCGAGACGATGGAAACGTTTAATTTGTTAGACACGCAGGGACGTGAAGCAGCCCGCGAGAGCCGTCTCAAACTATTCCATAACTGGTTGGACAGCGAAACGGCGCAGCTAAGGCACCAAGGGCTGGAGACGTCTTTCGAGGTTGTCTGGGCTCCGCGCTCGGCGCTTGATATATGCCGATACATCAGCGTTTCCAACGTCGATTTCGTACTCAAGGATTTGTATGCCGAGTCAGCGGTCAGGCCCTTGAGTCTTTCAGACCTGGATTGGCAGTTGTTGCGCGGAAGTCCAGCGCCGGTTCTTCTTGTGACGGATGCCAGGCACCCCCATCCTCGGAAAATTCTGGCAGCTGTCGATATTCTTCATGAAGATCCTCATGTTCAACAGTTGAACGACTCGATCATTGAAACTGCGGGACGTCTAGCGCAAGCATGCCACGCATGTTTGCACCTGTTATCCGTGTATGACCGGTCGGTCCAGCCTTTAGCGGACATTGATGAGCCACATGTAGCGACGCCCCCCAGTTACGAGGAAGAGGAAGCGCTGTTCAACGCGCTTGCCGATAAATACGCAATCGACGAGGAACATCGGCATTTCATCGCAGGGGCGGCTGCCAATGTGATCAACACTTATGTCGCTCGGTGCAACTACGACATCTTGGTCATGGGAACGGCGAACCATCGCCCCCTCGACATGCTATTAGGGCGTACGGCTGACATAGTTCTCGATCATCCGCCTTGTAACGTTCTTGTATTAAAGCCTTTTGCCGTGGGGCGACCGAACGACCAGGACGTGTCGGCAACAACGCCCAATACGTTGTCGATGAAAAAATAAGGGCTGCTAAATGAGGCCTCGCAGGCGTTGGCCTGACTTGATTTAAATCAAGCGACAGCGATGGCATTCACTGAGAATTCAGCCAGTTTTCCCAAACTGGCCGGGAGTTCCTTATGTCGTTCGAATCGCCTATCCCGAACGACCCGCTTCAATCTTCGCTCGACATCGACCCGCGAGTGACCTCATCCCTGCTGTGGGTGTCCTGGCTGGTGGGCACTGCGATGCTCGCCGCTGTGATCGCTGTCGCCTTGCACCTGAGCGATGTCGAGGCATTTGGCACGTTGTTGGAGCGGGCAGAACCTCTATGGTTGATTGTGGCCATCGTGTTGCAAGCGCTGACGTACCTGGCTCAAGGGCAGGTCTTCCGGGGCGTGTTAAAAGCAGGGCACGCACAGCTGTCTTTGTGGGATTCAAGCAAGCTCAGTCTGATGAAGTTGTTTGTCGATCAGGCGCTACCCTCTTCGGGTATCAGCGGAGCTTTTGCGGTCATCGCTTTCCTCATTAAAAAAGGGGTCGCCCGGCCATTGGCACTGGCTTGTCTGGTCCTTGACCTTTCCGCCTATTTTTTTGCGTATGTGCTGACCGTCGGGGTCGCACTGTTCATCGTCATGCTGCAAGGACATGCCACGACGTCCCTCATTGCGACCTGCCTGGTATTCGCTGCGGTGAGTCTGGCAGCCGCGATTATTGTACCGCGCCTTTCTGGCCATTCAGAGCTGCAGCGGCGCTTCTCTGTGAAGCACCATGCACTGGTAGGTAAAGGACTGGCCTTGTTGACGGGGGCCGACAGCCAACTGGTGCGCAACCGTTCTTTGTTGTGGCGCACCACGTTTTTAGAGTTGGTCATCATCCTGCTCGACTGTTTGACGCTGTGGGTGCTGGTGCGTTCGTTGGGGGTGTCCGCACAGCTGCCTGGGTTGTTCGCCGGGTTCATGCTGGCCAGCGTACTTCGCAGTGTTGGAATTGTGCCGGGCGGGCTAGGGGCGTTCGAAGCGGCCGCAGTGGTCACGTTGCATTGGATTGGCATCGAGATTCCGGTTGCGCTGTCTGCCACCTTGTTGTTCCGCGGGCTGACCTTCTGGTTGCCCATGCTGCCGGGCATGTGGCTGGCGCGCAGTGGGCTGGGAACCCCCTCCATCAAGGGGGATGTGCCCATCAGCGAGGTCTGGTGGCAGACACCTGCTGAAGAGCTGCTCCGCTCATTTGGAAGTTCTGTTGAAGGACTGAGCAGTGAGCAGGCAAAAGCGCGTCTGCGACCTGCCGCGCCGGTGGGGCGGAGTCGACCGCATGGTCTGCTCAGGCTGACGATAGAGCAGATGCGTAGCCCGCTGGTCATCATTCTGATCGTGGGTGCTTTGGTGGCGCTGTTAGTCGGGGACTGGATCAACGCGGCCATTGTGTTGTTGATCGTGCTGATCAGCGCCTTGCTGAGTGCCTGGTATGAAAATCGCGCGAGCACGGCAGTCGAGCAGTTACGTCGGAAAATCGCTACGCTCGCCGTCGTTCGTCGTGCAGGCAAGATTCTGCAAGTTCCTGCGTCTGACGTCGTCCCCGGTGATATTTTTTTGCTCAGCGCGGGCAGTCTGATTGCCGCTGACGGCCGAGTGTTGAGTGCGCGCGATTGCTTCATCAGTCAGAGTCTGCTCACCGGCGAGACGTACCCTGTAGAAAAACTGCCGGGAGACGTTCCTGCGGAGGCGTCTCTGATTCAATGCAGCAACTGCGTATTCATGGGCACCTCCGTTCGCAGTGGAACTGCCGAGGTACTTGCCACCCGTTACGGCGATGAGAGCGAGTTCGGTCAGATTGCCAAATCGCTGTCGTTGCGGCCACCGGAAACCGAATTCGAACGTGGTCTGCGGCATTTTGGCGGACTGCTGCTGCGCGTCATGCTGGTCATCACGTTCCTTGTTTTCGGTATCAATATTCTGTTGCATCGACCGACTCTCGACACACTGCTATTTGCCATCGCCTTGTCCGTCGGTTTATCGCCAGAGCTGCTACCTGCCATCCTGAGCCTCACCTTGGCCAAAGGTGCGCAGCGTATGGCCGCCCGTGGCGTCATCGTGCGCCATCTCAGCGCTATCGAAAATCTGGGGGCGATGGACATCTTGTGTACTGACAAGACCGGAACCTTGACGCGCGGTGTGGTTGCGCTGAATGCCGCAGTGAATGTCGAGGGTGAGGAGGAGGTCAATGTTCTGCAATTAGCCCTGTTCAACGCGCATTTCCAGACAGGGATGAGTAACGCGATGGACGATGCCATCACAACCAAGGCGCAGGCCAGTGCTGTCGACGTCGGCCACGTCAGCAAGCTCGATGAGATTCCATACGATTTTGGGCGCAAGCGTCTGAGTGTGGTGGTTGCCGGCAGCGTGGAAGCCCCCATCCTGCTAGTGACCAAAGGAGCGGTCGAAAACGTCCTGGAGGTCTGTACTCATCTTTGTTGCGGTAACGGTACGCAGGTTCTGGATGAAACGGCGTTGGCGGCGATCCGTAAACGGTTTGCTGCGTGGAGTGAGCAAGGATTTCGCGTGCTTGGAATAGCCACTCGTTCGCTGCCTGCACAGGCTCGATACAGCCGTAACGAGGAAGTGGACCTGACCTTCCGCGGCTTTCTGTTGTTTTTCGATCCTCCCGAACCGGGAGTAAAGGCCACGATGGCCGCGCTGGCAAAGCTGGGTGTTCAGGTCAAGATCATCAGTGGTGACAGTCATCTGGTTGCCCGCTATGTCGCCTCTGCCGTAGGGCTCAATGCGCAACGGATCATCACCGGTTCTGAGTTGGCGCTGTTGAAAGACGAGGTGCTGATGCACCTGGCGCCGACAGTTACGCTATTTGCCGAGGTCGATCCCAATCAAAAAGAGCGAATTATTCGTGCCCTGCAGAAGACCGGTCATGTGGTAGGTTTTCTCGGTGATGGAATAAACGACGCACCTGCACTGCAGGCGGCCGACATTGGGATTTCTGTGCAGAACGCTGCTGATGTTGCAAAGCAGGCCGCTGATTTTGTCTTGCTTGAGCATGACCTGAATGTGTTGCGCGAAGGCATTGATGAAGGTCGCCACACGTTTGCCAATACACTGAAGTACATTTTCATCGTGTCCAGTGCGAACTTCGGAAACATGATCAGCATGGCGCTGGCTTCATTGTTCCTGCCCTTTCTACCTCTGCTCGCGAAGCAAATTTTGCTGAACAATTTTCTGTCTGACATTCCAGCGTTGGGCATCGCCAGCGATAACGTCGATCGAGAGTGGGAACAGACGCCTCATCGCTGGAACCTCGCTGAAGTCCGCAACTTCATGGTGGTATTCGGACTCGTCAGCTCACTCTTCGATGTCTTCACCTTTGGTGCGTTGTATTGGCTGGTAGGTATTGCGCCAGATCTGTTTCGCAGCGGCTGGTTTGTCGAATCATTACTGACTCAGTTGTTGACCATTTTCATCGTTCGCACGTACAAACCTTTCCATAAAAGTCATCCGGGTCGAATGCTTCTGGTCAGCGCATCCGTGATCGGGGCTCTGACCGTTTTACTGCCCTACAGCCCCGCTGCCGCGTGGTTTGGACTTGTCCCTTTACCGCTTGGCCTGCTCGCCGTGGTTCTGTCCATCAGCCTGCTTTACGTGGCAGCCGCCGAATGGGTAAAGCGGGGGTTCTATCGAAAGCGACCTATCAAACCGAGGCCACTTCGTCGCCGTGGCGACTCTTGAAGTTGTCCGTTTGTGGCGCGGGCAGAGGCTATTTTCGGTCGGTCAGCGCAGGTGGCATGGTTCAATGTTTCGGGTCCTGATGACGACTTCTGATTTAAGTCAATGCCGCTCATGTCATGACGTTCAACATTGAACCCTGCCCGAATTGCGGAGAACGCTATGGCAAATTTCCAGCATCTACTGTTGATCGCTTCCCCGCAAATGCATCGTACTTCTGCATTTGAGCGCGCGGTGGCATTGGCAAAGGTCAGTAACGCCGCACTCCATATCGTTGCGTTTGATTATATGGAAACGCTCGCAATCGTTGGGGTTTTCAACCAAGGGGCCATGGCGGAACTGCGTGAGGGCTACTTGCAGATGCATCGCCACTGGTTAGAGCAAGAGGCCGAATATGAGAGAAAAAACGGGCTTGAGGTCACCACCCAACTGTTCTGGACGCAGCATGTCGTTGACGAAATTCGGCAATATGTCGACACCCAACAAGCGGAGATGGTGATAAAGGATGTTCACCAGGAATCAACGCTCAAACGCATTTTTTTTACACCGCTGGACTGGCAGCTACTGCGTGATTGCCCTGTGCCAGTCCACGTGGTGATCGATTCGGCAAACCCGTTACCGCACAAAATAGTGGCGGCGGTTAATCTTTTTCGTTCTGCTGATGCAGACCTTCAGCTCAACGACATCATTATCGAAACGGCTTCCCGATTGGCAACACAGTGCGATGGCGTTCTACAGATGCTGTATGTCTTCGATGGGGCCGCTGTCTATGCTTCAGGCTTTACGATCATGGGGGCGATGCCCATCGAAGCAGACTTTGTCGATGCGCTTGGTGATGCGCACCTTGAAGCGTTTGTTGCGCTGGCGGAATACTATGGTATCGCGAAGGAGAACGCTTATTACCTGAAAGGGACTCCGCTCCCGGCCATCAAAAAGTTCGCGGCCGATAACGCGGTTGATGTACTGGTGATGGGCACACGTCCTCATCACAATCTGGACTTGGTGTTGGGCGACACCGCGGAGAATATTCTCCAACACGCCCCCTGCAGTGTTCTTGTGGTCAAGGCATAGATAAGGGCGGGGTCTACTCTCAATCAGCTCGGCGGCACCCTGACACCAGCGAATGTAAGGCTGCTAAATCAAGGATCTCTACGGCTCTGCCCGAAATGCGCACAATCTCAAGTTCACGAAGGCGCGCAATAGCCCGGCAGACTGTTTCCAGGCGCAAACCAAGATAAGACCCGATATCTTCCCGGGTCATTCTCAGGACGAACGCTTTGGATGAATAGCCGCGCGTGACCATTCGATGCGACAAATTCAGCAAAAAAGCGGCTAGACGCTCATCAGCATTGAGGTTTCCCAATAACAAAAGCATTTCATGATCACGGACTATTTCTCGACTCAGCAGCCTGTGCAGGTTGTGTTGAAGCGAAGGCAACTCATGAGACAGTCGTTCCAGTTGCATGAAATGAATCGGGCACGCTTCGCTGTCTTCCAGTGCGATTGCATTACACACATGTCGGTCATTGCTGATGGCGTCTATGCCCAGCATTTCTCCCGCCATTTGAAAGCCTGTCAGCTGTTCGCGGCCATCCTCCGAAATGACGGTCGTCTTGAAAAATCCATACCGGACGGCATACAGCGAACGCAAAGGATCCCCCGCATGATACAGCGTCTCGCCTTTTTTGATTTTGACCCGTTGCTGAATGAGGGTGGACAGAAGATCGACTTCTGAACTGTTCAGGCCAGCAGATAAACACAGCCCTCGCACACCGCACCCTGAACAGGCAGCCTTTATTTGTTGCACAGGGCTAAGCATTACCGGAAGCGTCATGAGAGATCTCCTGTTGTTTTTTCAGCGTAGCCAATGGACCCGCTTCATGACAGAGCGAGTGATCAGTTATAGATGAATGGCGGGCGAAGCAGGGAGGACTTTATTAGCATTTTTTGTTGTATGGAATTCCCTGTCAGGGAATAACTATCGCGCACTCACACTCAAATGAGTGGCCTATTTTATATTTTAAATCAAGGTGGATTGTTTTGCGGGTTGCCAACTAACGGCTTATGGAAAGCGTGCGTAAAATTGTTAAGTAGAAGTTACATCTTGATGGGGATTTCCTTGCGCATGTGCGCAAGCATAACGCCATTTTTTCGCACCATCATTTTTTTTTGGTTAGAGGTGGTTATTCAATAAAGATTGTGATGGGCAGGTTTTTTATCGCGCGTTGATCTAACGCATTTGGGTTCTGGCAGAGTGGCTCTGATGTAGATCAATGTGTGGGCCGCTTGATCGTCAAGAATGTGAAACACATAGACCCTGTCGGGAGGAGGTCACCTATTCTCCCCAGCCGTTGACCCTTTCCGTAAGTGGAGGTGTTACATGTCGGACTCTGAGCGTTTATTGTTAGTGGCTTCACCCTTGATGCACCGAACTCCGGCTTTTGACCGAGCGGCAGCACTGGCTAAAGCTAAAGGGGTTCCCTTGCATATCGTGGCCTTTGACTATGTTGAAGGCTTGGCAACGGCTGGCCTGGTCAATGAACAAGCGCTCTCTGAAATGCGCGAGGGTTACTTACTGCGGCATCGTCAGTGGCTTGAAGAGCAAGCTGTTTCCCTGCGCAATCTCAAAATAGTGGTAACAACGGAAGTGGTGTGGGTCCAGCGTCCGCTGGAGGAGATTTTGCGCCACGTCAAAGAGTTAAACCCTTCCATGCTTATCAAAGACCTCGAGCATGAATCTCTGCTGATGCGTACCTTGTTTACACCTCTGGACCTGCGTTTATTGAGGGACTGTTCATCCTCCGTGCACCTTGTTGCGAACGTCCAGCACGCCACGCCGAGAAAAATTCTGGCCGCGGTAGATCCGTTTAAGCCGGAAGAGCAGTTCGAACAGTTTAATGATCAGATTATCCTGGCGGCAGAGAAGTTGGCGGCACAGTGCAATGCTGAACTGCATCTGCTTTACGCGTATGACCTGTCATATATGTATGCGTCGGAGGGCATGGGTTCGACATTGTTTTCAGCGGGCATGGGCGAAGCGGTGTATGAGGCTGAAGGAAAAGCGTTTACTGAATTGGCTGATCGATATCGGGTGCCGCCAGAGTGCCGCCACTTCATCATGGGTGTTCCGGCGAAAGTCATTACTGCTTATGCTGAAGAAGAGAATATTGATGTTGTCGTGCTGGGCACGGTGCACCGTAGAGGGTTGAGCAAACTCTTGGGTAGCACCGCCGAACAAGTGGTTTATCACATGCACAGCAGTCTGTTGGCGATCAAGCCGTCACCGCTTGAGTAGCGACATAGACTGAGTATCTGGGTGAATTTAAAGGCTCAGGATCAAGTCGTTTGTTGCGAGTTTGACGCAGATCAAACTGGGCATGGATATACAATTCACACTGTGCAGGCGGGTGCGAAGCGGGGGGGTGATCCGTACTTCTTCGTGTCGCTAAACAGGTAGTCAATTTTTATTAACGATGCCGTAATGTGAGAGGTTAAAAATGAGAAACCTGACTCTGACTGTTCCACTGATATTGGTCCTGGCCATGGCGGCGGGTTGCAGCAATCAAAAAGCCAAGGAGTTTGACGCGAGATTGACGGGGGCTGAAAACTCGGCAGCCGCAGCCCGGGTCAGGGCTGATGATGCTTACTCCAAAGCGGAGCAAGCGCTTTCAGCCGCTAACCAGGCTCAACAAACTGCCGACAAGGCCAATGAGAGTGCCAGCCGTATGCTCCAAAAAGCCACGCGCAAATAGCAAATAAATACGCTGGGATTAGCGTTGATTGTTTGCCTGAGTCGGCTCGAAAGTGGGGGATACGCTCCGCCCAGAGCCGACACGTTTCGTTGCGATGTCCTGTGTCGCAATACGCGGTGCTTACTTCATGTGATCGTTACCCTGACGCTGCATCAACAGAAGTATGAACGCGACTGCAGAAATAGCAGCACCGGCATAGAAGGTCATTGCTGATCCATAGGTTTGCCACAGCAGACCTGCAAGAGCACTTGCCAGGAGCATGGAGAAACCACTCACCAGATTGAAAACCCCAAAGGCGGTTCCTTTGAGCCCTTCCGGTGTCGTGTCGGCCACAAGAGCGGCCAGCAGCCCCTCACTGAATCCCATATGAAGCCCCCACAATGTAACGCCGAGCATCAGCATTGTGATGGATTCTGCGTTGGCTAGCACGAGATCGGACAGGATAAGCAATATCAGACCCACGCCGAGAAGCGCTTTGCGGCTGACTCGGTCAGAGAGTTTCCCCGCGGGGTAGGCAGAAAGTGTGTAGAACAAAGCCATCACCACCATCACGATGGGTACCCAGGTCGCGGAGAGTCCTGCTTGCTGGCCGCGCAATACCAGAAATGCCTCGCTAAAGCGCGCCAGGGTGAACAGTGCTCCCACAATCACCACCCGCCAATACGCTGGCGAAAAGCTGTAGAGCAGCTGTAGGCGTATCGGCGACCGAAAGTGCTGAGTTCGCTGCTCGTGTGCAGGTTCATTGACGCCAACAAAAATCAGGCTGACGGCTACCAGCGCGGGTATCACGGCGATCCATAAGACGAGAGGAATATCTCCACTGAATATAAACATCAGGCCGATGGCCACTGCAGGTCCAAAAAAGGCCCCTACGGTGTCCATGGACTGACGTAAGCCGAAGCACGCGCCACGGATCTCTGGTGGTGATATATCGGCGACCAGAGCATCGCGTGGCGCTCCGCGGATCCCTTTGCCAATCCGGTCCAGAAAGCGTGCGGTAAATACCATTTCTGCGGAATGAGCCAGGGGGAAGAGTGGCTTGGTGAGTGCTGCAAGCCCATAGCCCACCAGCAAGAGGCTCTTGCGTTTACCGAAGTAGTCACTGATCGCGCCGGAAAAAACTTTCACGATCAGGGCCGTAGCTTCCGCAACGCCCTCGATAAAACCTAGCGTGATCATGCTGACGCCGAGCGTGCCGACCAAAAATACCGGCAGCAGCGCATGAACCATTTCTGACGACAAGTCCATGAACAGACTGACGAACCCCAGTGCCCAGACCGTACGTGGGATGTTGCGGGTGGTTACCGTCTCGGGCATAGGTCAGATTCCAGGAGGGTCAGCCGATTTCCCGCAGTGCTGATCGTGCATGTCGCTCGACAGCCTGCGGGTACCGGGTAGAGCTTACCGCCCAGGCAACATGCGGGTCAGGGTATTGTCGCGACTTATGTAATGGTGAAACAGGCCGGCCGCTGCGTGCAGGCCTATCAGCCAATAGCCGGTTGTTCCGGCCAGTTCATGCCATTCTTTAATTGATTTAGCCAGCGCCTCATTCGTGCCGATCAGGGGCGGCAGTTCAATTCCGAAGAAGGGAACAGGTTTGCCGGCCGCACTCAGTACCAGCCAACCGGCGAGCGGCGCGCCTATCATTAGCGCATACAGGGCGAGATGCATCAGCTTGGCGGGGATTGCCTGCCACTGCGGGAGGGCGGGTACGACGGTAGGTGTCGGCGCAATCAAGCGGGCCAGAAGACGTAGCCACACCAGTGCGAAGATTGCCAGACCCAGCATGAAGTGCCATTGCTTGAGCAACTCACGAAAGTCGCTGCCTTTGGGGAAGTTCCCTTTTAGTTCAATACAGGCGTAGACGCCGATGATCAAGGCCAGCATCAGCCAATGCAGCCCGATGGAGAGAATGCCATAACGTTGTTTTGTGTTTTTCCAGCCCATAACGATGTCCTTGTTGTGCCGTGGTACTTGGTAAGTGACGATTATTCTGAGGCTCAAAGCTTAAACCAAACTGAACGCGGTGCGTGTTTAACGGAAGGGGATCACGCTGTTTTTCCTTTACTTCACATATGGAAAAACATATATTCGAAAAACCGTATATGAGCTGAAACCCCGTCATGACCGATCCTCTGACACCCACCGCCGTTTTTAAATGCCTGGCTGACGACAATCGAGTGCGCATGATGCTGCTGGTTGCCCATGAGGGTGAACTCTGTGTCTGCGAGCTGACCTGCGCGCTCAACGAGAGTCAGCCCAAGGTATCCCGGCACTTGGCGCAACTGCGCAATTGCGGACTTCTGGCAGATCGTCGGCAAGGTCAATGGGTGTATTACCGCCTGCACCCGAACCTGCCTGATTGGGTGCATGGCGTTCTGACCACCGTATTGGAGGCCAACAAACACTGGTTGAGCCCTGACGCGAAACGTCTTGATGAAATGGGCGACCGCCCGGCGCGCGCCGCAGCCTGCTGCTGATCCAGCCACGTTGAGCGCCGAGCAGCTCAAGGCCGAGCTAGCCCTGGTCGGTACGCTCTGACAACAGGAGATATGAACATGAGCAAAAGCCGCCTTTCCTTTCTGGACCGCTACCTGACCTTGTGGATTTTCTTGGCCATGGCGTTCGGCATCGGGCTGGGAAGCCTGTTCGAAGGCTGGCCGCAGTGGCTCAACAGTCTCTCTGTGGGTAGCACCAACATCCCGATCGCCATCGGTTTGATCGTGATGATGTATCCGCCCCTGGCCAAGGTTCGTTATGAGGAGCTGCCAGAGGTCTTCAAAGACAAGCGCATCCTTGCGTTGTCTCTGATCCAGAACTGGGTCATCGGGCCGATATTGATGTTCGTTTTGGCGATTGTCTTCCTGAGCGACAAGCCGGAATACATGACCGGATTGATCCTCATCGGCCTCGCCCGTTGCATTGCCATGGTGCTGGTCTGGAATCAGATCGCGGGAGGCAATAATCAATATGTCGCCGGGTTGGTAGCGTTCAACAGCATCTTCCAGATATTGTTTTTCAGCCTGTACGCCTGGATTTTCCTGGGGCTATTGCCGCCACTGTTTGGACTGGAAGGCAGCGTTATCGAGACCAGCTTCATCAGCATCGCCGGGTCAGTTCTGATCTACCTGGGTGTGCCATTCATGGCCGGTTTTCTGACCCGAAAGATCCTGATCGCCCGTAAAGGAAACGACTGGTATCAAGAGCGCTTCATTCCTAAGATCAGCCCGCTGACCCTGGTGGCATTGCTATTGACCATCGTCGCCATGTTCAGCCTCAAGGGCGACAAGGTGCTGCAACTGCCATTGGATGTATTGCGCATCGCGATCCCGCTGACGATCTACTTCGTCGTGATGTTCTTCCTTAGTTTCTGCATGGGCAAGCTGCTCAAGGCGGATTATCCGCGTACCACGGCTCTGGCTTTTACTGCTGCGAGCAACAACTTCGAACTCGCGATTGCGGTGGCCATCGCTACCTTCGGCCTGGCGTCCCCGGTCGCTTTCGCCACGGTGATTGGTCCGCTGGTGGAAGTACCGGTGCTGATTTCTTTAGTGGGTGTAGCGCTGTGGCTTAAACGCCGCTGGTTCGATGAATCCAAGAGCGCAGTTGCGCAGGACAACGACTATGTATGACGACCACATCCCCCAACTCGACGTCGAACTGGTTGAATTACCTTCGGCAGACAAACTGGGGATCGAACTGAAGTCCACCCATAAACCACGCATCCTGCTGCTGTATGGATCGACGCGTGAGCGCTCCTTCAGCCGCTTGCTGGTAGAGGAAGCGGCTCGCCTGCTGCAATGCATGGGCGCCGAAACACGGATTTTCAATCCGTCAGGCTTGCCATTGCCCGATGACGTCGCCGATGACCATCCGCAGGTTCAACAGCTGCGCGAGCTGATGCTGTGGTCGGAAGGGCAAGTGTGGTGCTCACCCGAGCGTCACGGCTCGATGAGCGCCGTGTTCAAGGCACAGATCGACTGGGTGCCGTTGGCCATGGGCGCAGTCCGCCCGACCCAGGGTAAAACCCTGGCGGTCATGCAGGTGTGTGGCGGGTCGCAGTCGTTCAACGTGGTCAATCAACTGCGGGTACTCGGGCGCTGGATGCGGATGTTCACCATCCCCAATCAATCGTCCGTACCGAAGGCCTATCTGGAGTTCGACGAGCACGGTCGGATGAAACCCTCTCCTTTCTATGACCGGGTCGTCGACGTGATGGAAGAATTGGTGAAGTTCACATTGCTGCTGCGCGACCGCCAGGACTATCTGGTCGATCGTTATTCCGAGCGCAAAGAATCGGCGGAAGCACTCATGGACCGGGTTAATCAGCGTTCTATCTGAGGACAGTTTCACCGTGTAATAACCGAAGTTTGGCCTGTCCGGCGCGCGTAGGTCGGACTCCCACTGACAGCAGAGACGAGGAACAAAGACATGGCTATCAAAGTTGGCATCAATGGTTTCGGTCGGATCGGTCGCCTCGCGCTGCGAGCAGCCTGGCGCTGGCCAGAGTTTGAATTCGTGCAGATCAATGACCCGGCCGGTGATGCAGCGACCCATGCGCACCTGCTCAACTTCGACTCCGTGCATGGCCGCTGGCAGTATCAGGCCGACTCCGAAGGCGAGTGCATTGTCATCGACGGCAAGCGGATCAAGGTCAGTGCCAATAGGGCAATCGCCGATACCGACTGGTCGGGCTGCGATCTGGTGATCGAAGCCAGCGGCAAAATGAAGACGGTTGCGGTTCTCCAGGGCTATCTTGACCAAGGCGTGAAGCGCGTTGTGGTCAGCGCTCCGGTGAAGGAGAGCGGGGCGTTGAACATTGTGATGGGGGTCAATCACCACCTGTTCAACTCTGCGCAACATCGCATTGTGACTGCCGCTTCGTGCACCACTAACTGCCTGGCTCCGGTGGTCAAAGTGATCCACGAAAAGCTGAGGATTCGTCATGGTTCGATCACCACCATTCATGACCTGACCAACACCCAGAGCATCCTCGATCAGCCGCACAAGGATCTACGCCGTGCGCGTGCTTCCGGTATGAGCTTGATTCCGACCAGCACCGGCTCGGCCACGGCCATCGCCGAAATTTTCCCGGAATTGCGCGGGCGTCTGAATGGTCACGCCGTGCGTGTTCCGTTGGCCAACGCCTCGCTGACTGACTGTGTGTTTGAAGTTGAACGCGCCACGACTGCAGAGGAAGTTAATCAACTGCTGAAAGACGCTTCCGAGAATGAATTGAAAGACATTCTCGGCTATGAGGAGCGTCCGCTGGTGTCCATCGACTACCGTACCGATCCGCGCTCTTCAATTATCGATGCGTTGTCGACCATGGTCATCAATGGCACTCAGGTAAAAATCTACGCGTGGTACGACAACGAATGGGGCTATGCCAACCGTACGGTCGAACTGGCAAAAATGGTCGGTCTGGCCGTCTGACAGGGAATCATCATGAACGCGTTGTCAGCCCTTGCTCCAGAAGTGCGGCAGTACCTGCTCGTCACGGGTAATTACTGGGCCTTCACCCTCACCGATGGTGCGTTGCGCATGTTGGTGGTACTGCACTTTCACGCATTGGGCTACAGCCCGCTTCAGATTGCGGCGCTGTTTTTGTTTTATGAGTTCTTTGGCGTGGTCACCAACCTCGTGGGTGGCTACCTTGGGGCCCGCTTGGGCCTGAACCGGACCATGAATATTGGTTTGGCCATTCAGGTCGTGGCACTGCTGATGCTGACAGTGCCCTCGGTCTGGCTGACGATTCCTTGGGTAATGGGCGCCCAGGCGTTGTCGGGGATCGCCAAAGATCTGAACAAGATGAGTGCCAAAAGCTCGATCAAGCTGCTGGTGCCCGATGGACAACAAGGCAAGCTGTACCAGTGGATCGCGATCCTAACCGGCTCGAAAAATGCGCTCAAGGGCGTCGGTTTCTTTCTGGGCGGTGCACTGCTGGCTGCCATCGGATTCAAGGGCGCCGTGCTGGCCATGGCCATCGTATTGGGGCTGATCTGGATCAGCAGTCTGATCTTGCTCAAGAAGGACCTGGGCAAAGCCAAAGCCAAACCCAAGTTCCGGGAGATCCTTTCCAAGAGCCGTGCGATCAACATCCTGTCGGCAGCACGGATGTTTTTGTTTGGCGCTCGGGATGTCTGGTTTGTCGTCGCATTGCCGGTCTATCTCAGTACAGCCTTTGGCTGGGACGTCTGGAAAGTCGGTGGTTTTCTTGCTGCGTGGGTGATCGGCTACGGCATAGTGCAGTCGTTCGCGCCCAGCATTACGGGCAAGAAAAACGGGCGTGTGCCTGATGGTCGAGCGGCTTTTCTCTGGGCACTTCCGCTGGCGCTTCTGCCAGGGGCTATTGCCTTGGGGTTGAACACTGGGTTGTCCGAGCACGTCGTTCTCTTGGGTGGGCTGATGGTCTTTGGCGTCCTGTTCGCCGTGAACTCATCGCTGCACAGTTACCTGATCGTCTCCTACGCCAAGGAAGACGGCGTCTCACTGGATGTAGGTTTTTACTACATGTCCAACGCGATGGGCCGGTTGATCGGCACCGTGCTCTCCGGATGGATTTACCAGATGTACGGGTTGAGTGCGTGCTTGTGGATATCGAGCGCTTTTGTGTTGCTCGCCGCGCTGATTTCCATTGCTTTGCCCAGGCATGCCACGGCGATATGAAGCACTGCCTGGACAATCGTCATTACGTCATGAATCTGCGCGACTTGAAGCTGATCGTCTCTTTAAACGCCTCCACTTTCCCGATACGACGGATATTTGCCCATGTCCCTTTGTAATAGGGCACTACGTTTCGGTCGGTCCATGCCGTGGTTAAATCGCCCATAACACCGTTGAAGTGGCCGAACTGCATAAAGGTCTGATTCCGCTTTATATCAGGCTCCAGGTAGGCCAGCGCGTAAGACGAGCCGTAGTCGTTAAATACTTCAACCACGTCCCCGGATGCAATCGCCAAGGATTTTGCATCGTCGGGGTTGATTTCCAGATACGCCATGGGTACGCGCGCCTTCACGAACTCGTTGTATTGGTCGTGATAGAGCGTTTGCCACACCTCATTGATACGTCCATTGTTGATCCAGAACTTATATTTCTCCTTCTGCTCCGCGACCGGTTTTGGCAGCCCAGGCCACGTTGCTGGCTTGAACTCGGCTTTACCGTCCGGCGTGTCGAACGTGTAGTCGGTGTAGAGCATTTCGGTGCCGATCAGTTTGCCATCCCGGTACTCCTTGACGGGTAGCTGGACTCCATTGTTACCCATCGCAATCAGTCGCTCGTAGGTGACAAGATTGCCTGTGTTACCGCCCTGACTATCGATAGGGCCGACGCCCGGCTGACCGGCCATACGAAAGCCGTCATTGAAAGCATCTTCCTCTGTTTTCCAGTCGAAGCCCGCAAATCGCGCCGCCATGTCCTGCTTTCCTTCGGCGCTATACATCTGCCGAAGGGTGTTGGCGATAGCGGCCGCAATCAGGCAATCGGCTTTCGCTGAACCGGGGGGATCCATGAACTTTTGCGACAGACGCATCCTCCGCTCTCCATTCATCGAGGTGAGATTTATCTCGCCCGGATGAGCTGCTGGCAGCATCACATGCGCGGCTTCTGCCAGCTTGGTGGGATAGAGGTTGATATTGGCTAAAAAGAGACCGCCTTTATTTTTCACCGCATCGTAGATCGCGTCCACCCTCTGCGCGGTTGAGCCGCCGCGCACCGTCGCCATGGCCTCCCTAACAATATTGGCGCGCTTCAGAATGACGGTACGGTGTTGCTCTGCATTGAGGGTGGTCTGGAATGGATTGGCCCCCCATGCCGTGTACATCATGCCCTTGCCATTGATGATCTCCTGATCCACATAGATCTTGGTGGTGCCTGGATAAGGGGGGCGCGTGTAACCTTCCTGGTGGCCGCCCATGCGCACCACCCCGGTACCCCGACGTCCTACGTTATGAGTCGCAAGTACCAAGTCGACCAAGGCAGACTGGATCAGGTAGTTGTCATTGCCCCAGATGATTCCTTTTTCGTAGGCGTGCATGGTGTGTGGCCGGTGGCCAGAAGCTTTGGGCTTGTAGGCCCATTCGGCTGCAAGCTTGAGCTTGTCCGCCGAAACACCGGTGATACGGCTGGTTTCCTCAATCGATAACCTATTGGCTTGAAGCGTCTGGTCAAACCCTTTGGTATGGGCCGAGATAAACTCCTGGTCATGCCATTTTTGTTCAACCACGTAGGTCAACAGACCGTTGAATAAAGCGATATCCGTTCCCGGTTCGATATCCAGGTGAAGGACGTTGTCCTTGCCTGCCGCTTGCTCGGCCACAGCGATAGTAGGCGTCCTGCGCGGGTCAACAAAAATCACTTTCGCCGGGGCAACGGTTTCCCCAGGAAAACGCTGTTTGCGTTTGATGACGGTCTGCCCCTGTAAATTGGGGAGCCAGTGGGCCAGGAAGTAGTTGGTTTGGGTCTCGTATGAATTGCAGCCGATGGCCATAATAACGTCAGCCAGCTCGGCGTCTTCATAGCTGTTATTGAGTTCACCAATGCCCATCTCGCGTGTGGCGTGGCACTCGGAGTTATAAGCAGGGCGGTTGTGGATACGTACCAGCGGTGTCTTCAGCGCCGTGAACATCAACTTGCCGGTGCCCCAGGTATTCTCAAATCCTCCTCCGGCGCCTCCGTGGTCGAAGCAGTCAAAGGCGAGGGCGGCTGGCCCGTCATTATCAAGAATCTTCTTGGTAACGCCCGCATAAAGTGCCAGCGCATCATCCCAGCTGGTGTCTAGCCACTGGTCAGCCACATAAATCCGTGGGCTGCGCAGACGCTCCTTGCCCACACCGTCGGAGTTATACATGACCCTGGCCAGTTGACCGCCTCGCGTGGACGAGAGCCCTTTATTAACGTCGCACTGCTTGTCGGGCACAATCATGAGGTTGTAACGCTTGCCGTCTTTGTCAGTGATCGTGTTCTGCATCGCAGGGGTCATGATCACAGCCAGAGGAGGTAGCTGTTTACGAAAGTCGAGCCCTAACGCATTTTCATCGGGTGCCCGTCCACCTTCCAGGTTCTCTGGCCATTTGTAGACGTGGTAGCCACAACCCACGATGCAGAAGTGACAGGCAAGGTTGGTTTTCTGGGCCTCTGGAGGGGGGAGCGCCATCCGATCTTTATTGGTTGCCATTTTAAGCCTCTTATCAAAGGAGGTTGGACTGACGCCCGTAGATCAACCCTTCGACGGCCACTGCACGTACCGAATCGTCATTGGAGTTGTATTCGAGCACTATGCTGGGCAGATTCTCGGTCGCCTGGCCGGAAACCATTTGACCCGTATTTTCAGGATCGAAAATGCTGAAATGGCACGGGCATTTAAACACCCGCGGCCCTGCGTCATAGGTGACCGGGCACCCCATGTGCGTGCATAGCGTGCTGTAGGCAACGATGTCGCGCTCCGGGCCAATGCCACCCGGAACGGGAGCGCCCATCTTGATCAATGCGCAAGGTGAGGAGGCATCGGGATAGAAAAACGAGACAGGGGTGTTGACCTGTAATTTCTGCGCGTTGATGATCGCTTTCATTGGGTAGGGAAGGTTGACCCGCCCTATCACCTGCGGCTCAGGCGTGGTTGCCGCCGCTTGGGTAAAATGGGGTACTCCGATGACTGCGCCCGCAGCAATCCCGCCTCCAACCTTCAAGAAGACTCTTCTGGAAATCGATATCATCTCTGCCTCCGCATGACGCTTGCGATGCAGTTGACTTCGTCTGTGTCGTAAGCGGATTTTTATTTTTGCCCCAGTCAGCATAGGATAAAAAAACGATTGTTGCGCTGCCCGTAAAAGCAGCCAATTGACGCTCCTATGTCAACCGATGCGCCCCGATTCATTCAAATCGGCCACAGCCAGAGGGTACAAGTCGCTGCATGTGCTGTTCGACGGCGTTCTCGACCACATCGATTTACCGGAGGTGCGTCAATTTTTGACGACCCAATCAAGCGTCTGCGATGCTTAGGCCTCTGGCGCGGGCCCTGGATATACGGGGGCGAAACCGCCGCCCAACGTCCGGAAGTTGGTGGTCTGGCCTTGATACAGGCGCGCCGCCACCCACTGCACCACGCCGTTGTAGGCATAGTCGCGCACGTCAAATTTCAGCACGTGAGCCGGAATCGTGGCCGACAGGGTCCGCAGTCCAGGGAGAACCAGGGCTTGGGCCACGTAATCGGCAGCAAGAATTTCCTGCCACACCCGCTGGGTTAGCTTGTCGCCGCGATAGGCGGCGCGACTCCCGAATCCTGCACAAGGCTTGAAGAACAGCCGTCGACGCTCGCGCCACAGGCGTTCGGCACTTTCCGGGGTCACCACCTCAGTATGTGGAATGCTGGCGAGTAGCAGGTTTTGGGTGGCTTGCGGCAGGCCCGACGCCTGCAACCATTGGGCATCGCAGAGCAAAGCCAGGTTACGTTTGTCCGCGTACAAGGCATGGGCTTGTGGGTGAGGCGTGAGCAGCGTGGCACGTTCAAGGTAAGCTTGACGCAACGTCGCATTGGCGGGCGCATCGAGAGCAAAGTCGGTCAGGCGGTTATAGACAATATCGATGACCAACTCGTTATGCCGAAGTGCACCACCTCTCAGACTTAGCTCGGAGGGATCGACTATCACCGCTTCCAATCCATGGCGCTGGAACAGTTGCTGGAACAGCAAAAATTCGGGGTATAGATACTGCTGCTCGGGAGCATCGTCGACAATCGCAATGCTGCGCAGCGGCCTATCCAGCCCGTGCAGCGCCCACTCATGGCGAAACATCTCGATTATTCCTGCCTCAAGCGTCTCGGCCCTGCCCGAGGGTGGCAGCAATTGCTCTATGGCCGGGCAACACGCGTGTTGCGCTCGCGCCAGCGCTGCATTGAGCATGGCCCCACCTGCATTGGTGTTGATCTCGATCAGGCCGAAACCACCCTCAGTGACATGGAAGTCATAACCGAAGAACACTCCCTTGGCCCCACCAAGATCATGTCGCGCAATAGTGGGCGAACGAGCCAGCACTTCCTCGCGGTAAGCCGGGAGCGCGATGACCGACTCGACAGCCCGCACGACCTGCGCCATGCGCTCCAAATGGGCCGGGTTGATAAAGACTGGATGCCCGGCGAACAGATAAGGGCAACGTTGCTGTACCAGCTCGAACAGGCCGGGTTGACCGAGCGTCGACTCCAACGCTTCACGCAGTGCCTTGGTGTCCAGGCTGATGCAGAAGCACTGACTGTTGAGGGTCTCTATCGAGATTCCGGCCAGGGACGCAGCGGCGGCGGCCGTCGACAGGAAGGACGTATCGTGATCGAACAAGGGCATAACTGGCATGACTGGCTTAGGCATCTTCGTCTCCGCATGGGCCCATGCGCCAATCGAACCGGGTCTCTTACCCTGAGTCGACAGCGCCTGAGAGGTCGAGAGTCAGGCGGCTCGTCGCTGAGATTGGCGGTGTATATCGATGATGTCGTCCCGGTCTAGGCGCTAAGCCACAGCTCGACCTTATCTCGGCTCGGGATGCCACCGGAATGAACGACCTTGCCATCAATGACGACGCTGGGTGTCGACATAACCCCATAGCTCATGATGTCACGCAGCTCTTCCACTTTTTCCAGCTTCACAGGTACGCCTTTAGCGTTAGCGACTTGCTCGATGATGGCTATCGTCGACTTACAGTTGGAACAGCCGGTACCTAGTACTTTGATGTCTTTCATAAAAACCTCAACGGGTGGATTTACAGAGTTAAGTTGAAGACATAGCCAACGATGAGAATGCCAACGGCCACGACACCAATAAATGTGGCTATCAAGCGAACCTTCAACACCTTGCGCAAAATCACCATCTCTGGGAGGGAGAGCGCAATGACACTCATCATGAAGGCCAGGACGGTGCCCAGCGCCGCACCTTTCGCGAGTAGCGCCTGCACAATAGGAATGATCCCCGCCGCATTTGTATACATTGGTATGCCTATCAGCACCGCGAGCGGGACAGACCACCACGCTTCTTTGCCCATGAAGCTGGCCATGAAGTCTTCCGGCACATACCCATGAATACCTGCGCCAATAGCGATACCGGCAAGGATGTAAGGCCATACTTTCCCGACGATTTCGCGCACGCTGCCAAACCCGGCATTTATCCGCTCATGCAGCGGCATGCTCGTGTCCCCAGCGGTTGCGTGGACCTTGGGCATGTCACGAACCCAGTCCTCTAGATAGGCCTCCATTTTCAAGCGCCCAATGACCCAGCCCGCAACAATCGCAATAAACAAACCCAGACTCAGGTACAGCAGTGCAACTTTCCAGCCGAACAAGCCAAGCAGCAAGGTCAACGCGACCTCATTCACCATGGGGGCGGAAATCAGAAATGAGAAGGTCACCCCTAATGGCACGCCTGCCTGAACAAAACCTATAAACAGAGGCACAGCAGAGCAGGAACAAAACGGGGTAAACACACCCAGAGACGCCGCCATGACATTGGCCATGCCCTCGCTTCGACCCGCCAACATTGCGCGGGTGCGTTCAGGTGTGAAGTGGGAGTTGATCATGCCCATCAAAAACACGATGCCGGTCAGCAGCATCAGCACCTTGGGCGTGTCATAGAGAAAAAACTGTAATGCGCCCCCCAAGTGGCTGTCACGATCAACGGGCAGCGCTGCGACCAAAGCCTCCGACACTGGAATCAGGGCCTCATACAAACCGAACCAAACAAGCACTGCCACTACCAGAAAAAGGCGGGGGTTACGCTGCGGCCAGCGCACAATCATTTCATTCATGTGTAAAAATCTCGACTTGATCTGACACACTATCAAAGTCCATCGCCTGCTCCAGGCAATGGACCGTTCAGGAACGTATCAATTTCGCTGACCGTGCTGCGCGCTGTCCGTGTCACCCCAATCAAGGTAGCTGAAGCGGCGCCTGTCCACTCGCCGTAACCCACCAGCCACAACCTGGGCTCTCTGATTGAGTGAGTGCCATCGACATCAACGCGGCCTTCATCGTTGAGGACACCCAGCCGGTCCAGATGATCCAGAGCAGGCTTGAACCCTGTACACCAGATCACTGCGTCTACCTCTGATTCTGAACCATCTGCCCAGATAACACCTTTATGGGTAAATCGTTTGAAGGGCCTTACTGTCCCGAGGACGCCACGCTCGCGGGCCTCGACCACGGGGGGCACCATGACAATATCTCCCAATCCACCGACCGGCTGTTCGATCACTCGACCTTCCTGCTGAGCCTTCCAGCGTTCAGTTGCACGTTCGAAAAGCACCCGGCCATCAACCTCGTCGGCAAGGAAAACAGGCTCCTGTGGTGTCACCCAAACGGTGTCAGCCACTTTAGAAACCTCGGCCAGAATTTGCGCTCCGGAGTTTCCGCCGCCTACGACCAGTACGGTCTTGCCCGCAAAAGGTTGCGCCTCGACATACTGCGCCGAATGCCGTTGCTGACCCGAAAACCGGGACGCACCTGGATAGCTCGGTATGAAAGGGTTGCTCAATGTGCCAGTGGCACTCACGACGACTTTCGCATCCCAATACTGGTCACCTGCGTGCACGCGCAGCCCAGTTTCGCTGCGCTCTACTGCCGTGACTCGGATTGGGCGTTCCACTGGAAATTGGTAGCGCTGCTCGTACTGAGTCAGATAACTGATCACGTGGTCTCGCGTCGGATAACCATCCTCCACGGGAGGCATCATCCAGCCGGCAATGGAACTCCAGGTCGACGGCGAGAAAAGATGAAGCGAATTCCACCCATGATTCCAAGCGCCGCCAGGTGTTTTTTCAGCGTCGAGGATCAGAAATGAACGCTTGGTGCGGCGAAGAAAATAGCCGACTGCCAGTGCTGACTGACCGCCGCCGATGATCAAAACATCTACCGAATTGGAATGGTTGGACATGTTGATAAAGGCCTGGGGTCATGAAATTTTTACAAATATATAGGGAGTGAAAAATCTCGTTTTGATCTTGATCAGTCCCCAGTCTGGACAATCAATCTTGACAGCGCTGCGCGGCACGCACGCAACATGGCGGCTTTTGGTCGTGGATAAAACGTTGATGTCACAGGGGTCTCACAAATCTTTCACACGTGTTTGACCTCGCTGCGACTAATGCTTAAGTAGCGTACGACTCATGAGCAATTGGAGAGCACCATGAGCGACCCCATCAAACTGAAGTTTTCTGAAAAGTACGATCAGGAGCAGGTGTCGCAGTATTTTTTGAAACATCAGGATGGGCTTGCTCGCAGGCTGTTTCACCTGCGCAATGAGCACCTCGCGCGCAAGGCACTTTCCCTGGCCGGTGAGCCGGGACTGGTTCTTGATCTTCCGTGCGGAGCGGGGCGGTTCTGGCCTCTGTTGGCGGAAAAGTCTAATCGAGTCATTATCGGTGCGGATCACTCTGCGGACATGATCGAGACCGCATGCAAATCGCAATCGGCGGAGGTGGTCAAGCGAGTACGCGCCTTGCAAATGTCAGCGTTTGAGATCGACTTGCCCGACAATTCGGTAGACAGCATTTTCTGCATGCGTTTGCTGCACCATATAGGTGAACGACAACACCGCTTGACTGTGCTCAAGGAGTTCTATCGGGCTACTCGGGAAACACTAATCATTTCCTTGTGGGTGGACGGCAACTTCAAATCCTGGAAGCGTAAACGTCAAGAGGCATGTCGGCGCGCAGGGGGAGATAAGAGCGATTACCAAAAGCGGTTCGTCATCCCACGGGAAACTGCCGAGCGCGAGTTCAAAGAGGCGGGGTTTCGTATTCAGAAACGCCTCGACTTTATTCCCTTGTATGACATGTGGAGGGTCTACGTTCTACGCAAGGATT
>ERZ1463034.118-NODE-118-length-24934-cov-10.326661_pt1 | contig 24934 bp, 19 predicted proteins | sample MGYA00564480_ERZ1463034 | MGnify/ENA primary metagenome ERZ1463034 (study PRJEB39244, sample SAMEA3635122) | Helicobacter pylori | study: EMG produced TPA metagenomics assembly of PRJEB11511 data set (Assembly of a 5300-year-old Helicobacter pylori...
CACCCCATAGGGGACGACCGGCGAGGGTACTTTGTGCGCTTCGGTGTGTCGAAACAGAACTACGCTGCTACGCAGCTTGATCGTTGGTATTTGAGGCACGGCAGTGGCGTGTTGTTGCCAGTAGACCTGCTGGTAGCTAAACAGGATGGTGGAAAGGGGCGGCACCGTGAGCAAGCATGACTTGACCCACGCTCGCCACGACCCCGTGCATTGTCTGGCGCCGGGCCTGTTCCGTAGCCTCAAAAAAGGAGAACGAGAGCGTAAGCGCAGCAAGCTAGACGTGATATATGACTACGGCAATGGTAAGCGTATCGAGTTCAGTGGACCGGAACCGCTGGGGGTCGACGATCTCCGTATTTTGCAAGGACTTGTGGCCATGGCCGGGCCTTATGGCCTTGTGCTGTCCCCCGACCCACAGACAGAAGCCGGTCGGCAGCTACGGCTATTCCTTGAGCCAAAGTGGGAAGCAGTCCAGCAGAATGCAATGGTGGTCAAAGGCAGTTATGGGTCGTTGGCCAGCGAAGTGGGCTATGCCAATAAAAACGATACCGAACGAGTACGCGATTGCATCGAGAGGCTCTGGAAAGTCTCCATCATTGCTCAAAACGGAAGTAAACGGCAGGGCTTTCGCCTGTTGTCCGAGTACGCCAGCGACGAGCAGGACGGCAAACTATACGTGGCATTGAACCCTCTGATTGCTCGCGCAATCATGGGCGGGCAACACATCCGCATAAACATGGATGAAGTGAGGGGGCTGCAGACCGATCCCGCCCGTTTGATCCATCAACGTCTATGTGGCTTTATTGACCTCGGCAAGTCGCGGCTGGTCGAGTTGGACACACTTTGTGGCTATGTTTGGCCAGACGAGACGACGAACCCAAATACTATCAAAAAGCGCCGTAAAACAGCACGCAAGGCGTTGGTCGAGTTGGTCGCTGTGGGTTGGAAGCTGGACGAATATGCCAAGGCTAAATGGGAAATCGGGCGTCCCAAGGGCCACGATAACGGCACCCGCCCCACGTTAACAGTACCCAGCTCCCACGTTTTCAGTACCCAAACCCCACGTTAACGGCACCCGGCCAGTTTCTGAAAACCCAGCAGCGGTAGGCCTTTGCGGGCAGTTTGCGAATTCCATCCAAGATTCTCTAAGAATCTCCAACATGCGCGCTTCGCGCCGCGCCTTGAAGGCGCAGCGCATAGCTTGCTGCTTTTGGTCGGCCTACGGCCGTTGAACACCAAAAGGGAAGGGCACTTGCCGGGTCTCTGCATTGGCCTCGTGCGAGCAGTGAGACTGTCCGTCGAATACACACCATCAGCGCACCTGACAAATCGTGTCGTCAGTGCGTTCAGATTTACAACAAAAAAGAAAGGGTAGGGGCAATCGACCCCATGCGGCAGGTAAAGCAGCCGCAAATCCGGTCTTTGCCGCGTATTGCAGCCACTTCCAGGAGGTTGACATAAAAGGGTGGCCTGTTTGGCTTGTCGTCCATTGCGCGACCCTTCAGAGCGTCTGAGTGTGTAACAGGCGGGGCCGACCACAGCTTTCCTTTTGGTGTCCACAAAAAAGCCCTGCATGTGCAGGGCTTGGGTTTAACAGGGTTAGAGTTGAGGCTACTTTCTGTTGTTCGACATATCAGCACGCACCTGATCGAGCTGTGCAGCTTGTCGTTTACTGCCGAATAGAGGCAACCGGTTGTAGGATTGAGCCGCGCCTAATAGACCAACAGCCACAGGCAGGGCCAGCGGGCTGATCCGGGACTGCAACGCATAGTAATGCTTCCCGACAGCTTCCAGTTTTGCACCATGGCCACGCGAGCGTAGCCAGCGGCCGAGGAGCTGCATACCAAAGGCGTAAGCAGTGGCAAACACACAAAAAAGGATAAATTCGATCATTAGGGAAGCTCCGGTTTATTCGTGTCGTTTTGGGATTGAGTAGGTACTGCCGCTGGCTCTTGAGCCGGGCGAATGATGTCAGACGTCTCGCTTGCTTCAATGCTGTTATCACTACCGCTACCAGAACCACTATCGACCTGGCTTTGATCACCACCAAACCCGCCACCCATGCTTGCCGCGCCTTCCATGCCAGGCACAGAGATAGCAGAAAGGATGCCAGCGCCTCGCGTTAGCGCGTTGGCCACCTGATGTCCGCTAATGCCGCTGCGACCCTCCTGCGCGTCGTCAGTGCGTTGTTGGGACGCTTGCGGGGTTGATTGCGAACGACCGCCGCCTGGAACCCCTTGTGGGGTCGCGGCGGCCTCGCCCTTGGGATCGTCCACGTTGTGTTGCGCCGCTTTCCCGGCCTGTTTGGCCGCTTGCTGTACGCCTTGGCTTGACTGCGGAACTGGGCCGCTACCGCTACGGCCACCAGAGGCGCTCCCCCCGACCTTGGCACCAGCCGATTTAGCGGCAGAACTGCCGCCAGTGCCAGAACCGACGCCCGCGCTACCAGCACCAGTGCTGACTGCGCCACCACCTGCACCGGCCGCACTACTACCACCGGCAAAGCTGGAGTTGATCGATGCGGCAAGGCCACCACTACCGGATGCCGCACTTGCAGCACTAGCACCACTCCCAGCAGCGCCGAGTGCCCCTGCGGCTACCGGAGCTGCTGCGCCTGCGGTCGCAATAGTGGCCACTGCGGCGGCTGCACCAGCCGCACCAGCCGCAGCCATACCACCGAGAGAGCTGCCGCCACCCATAGACGAGCCGTTAATCATGCCCGCTATCAAATCAGGGATGGTTTTGGTTAGGTAAGCGCAGATCAACGACAATCCAACCAAAGTCATCAGAGAAGCCTCATCATTGGTATAAGCAGCTTGCCACTTCTCAGCTACAGACAAAATCAGGCCAACTATCAGCGTCACTATGAATAACTTAGCACCCACAGAAACGGTGTAGCGAATAACGGCCAGCGTGTATTCTCGCGTCCATTGGGATGCGCCAAAGGCCATAAACAAAACAGAGGCATTAATAACAACATAAGCCTCAACTAAAGTCACAAAGACGAACGCCGCAATGAAGGAAAAAGACAGCAAAACAATGAGGGCGGCGAGCGCAACAACGATATTTAGTGACCCGTTAAAGATGCTTATTCCGCTCAGAATCGACCGCGAAAACTCGACCGCCATGGCAAACATGTCACCAGGCATTAGCTCAGAAGTTGGCAAGCTCGCTGCGTGTGCACCTGCTTGCCTGAAGCTATCAATAATGGTGCCTGCCCACTCCCTTGAGTGGTCAAGCAGGATATTGAAAAAACCGATGATCATAAGGAAGCGGATCAATTCGCCGATTAGCTCGCTGAAATCCGCCTGCTTGAACACCAATGGGACAAATGTCCATATAAATTGGATAAGGGCCAAACTCCAAAATACAGTTACGGCATAGCCATGAAGACGAGGCCCCCAGTCATTAGAGGCATTTTGTATTAACACTAAAAGTCCTGTCATTGACGTGTTGCTTTGCGCCAAATCAAGACCCGCAGCCATTGCGTTTCCAAAGGGCAGCAACACTGATGCTAGAACTACTGTGAAAATAGTTGTGCGTCTCATATTTAGAATCCCTGAGATGGGCCGCGAGTATTCGGGCGCTCTTGGAATTTTCGAGTGGCTGCATCAGATTGTTTAATTTTTTCAGCAACTGTTGCGCAATCACTTCCTGCAGAAACAAAGTTGTTCAAGGCCGCGCCACTAATTCCCGATACAGTGATCAGTGCAGCCAGAAACCATTTTTGAATCATCATGTTTAGAACCCCTGAGACGGGCCGCGAGTGTTTGGGCGTGATTGGAATTTTTCAACAGCAGCATTATTTGTTGCCTGGCGCTCGGTTTCTTGAGCAATGTAGTTGCCTTGCAGGGTTATTTGGGTCGCGACCAAGTCACGTAGTTTTTGGAGCTGCTGCACGTTTGAAGCTGCAATCTCGTTCCCGGCTTGGATCGCCTGCATGCGACCGGCCGATGACTGCGAACGGTTCACCAGTTGTTCAAGATGCGCATCTTCTGTCTCAAACGTGCTGATGTTCATGCCCGCTGCTTGCATCGCCGTCTTGGCGTTATCGAAGCCTTGCGCTGACCATTTTTCATAGCGATCCGGCATCACGTCCGTTGCCTTGCCGCTCGACTGGATGAACTTCTGCAAATACGTCTTATAGCCGGGAAACTGCGTGTTGAATTGCGAGTCTAGATTCGCCACGTTACGACCCAATGACTGAACCCGGTTGTAGATGCTGGCCACGCGTTGCATGTCTTGGGTGATCCTGCCAAACATACTGTTCGGCAACGAAACGCCCTGCGTGACCATGTTGTTGTATTGCTGGACTTGCGTCGAAAGCTGCTCTGCCGTGTTCAGCGCCGTGTTGACTGCTTCAGTGTACTCGAACATCTGTTGATAGAATGTAGAGCAGTTTGTGCAGTAGATAGCAAAGGCGTTTTGTTCGGTGAAAATTAACGTAAAAGCTGTTAATAATAACTTCCATACTTTTATCATTTTTTGTCTCCAGTGCTTACCTATCATAATGAATTAACGTGGTTGCTTGCAGTAACGAGCGACGTAACGTGTGAACTGCACATATCCAAAGCTAAATTGATCAACGTATTCCGCATAGATCCATGCAAGAGGGTGGCCGAGTAGTATTTTAGTTTCTAACTCCTTTCTAGCCGAGAAGAACTCAGAACGGCCAGATCTTCTTTTTATAGGCTTTAGACTATTGTTTTGCATCAGTTTTCCTCCTGTTGATGCTGTTATTTCTAACATGGATAAAAGCATAGGAGAATACAGAATAACTAGGTAGAGAAAATTAATGAAATATAACGCGATTATATGCGGCTCAAGGAAATTTAAGTCGTATCTAAGCAATTCAATGCGACTGTATGCGATTTATAGAAATTTAGTTTGATTGAGGGGTTTTTTTGTTTTGAATCGCATTGAATCGCTTACAACGGGACGGCAAGATGTGTGTTGTACGGGTGCGGACTTCGTCCACCCCCTCCCAACAGCTCCCCGTATTCGCCTGCGGCTCAATGGGTCTCTTGCTCTGCGAGGCATACAGTCGCTACCGCGACTGAATTAAAATCGACATTGTAGGAGTGACTCCATGATTGCCCCTCTACCCGGAGAGACGAAAGCTCGCCGACGCGGTAAGCCGATTGAGGTTTGGGATACCCCACCAAAAATCAGGCACGGCTATCGATCGCCAGCCATTTGCATGGGTTTTACAACAGCAGTCGACGGCACTCAGCCCTGGGATATCGTTCTCCAAACGAATATACAAAGGGCTTGAGGCAGAAGATTGGATAGCCAGCTTCTTGGCGTGCGCTGCTGGGGAACGGGCCCATCACGAATGAAACTGGATGCCAACGAAGCTCATCGGTATCCTCACGCTTTACCACTCGCACCATTCACCAATCAGCGGCGCCCATTCATGTCTTTCGATCTGTTCGACAAAAACGCTTTTCTTAGCGCCATTACACCTGCCGAAAAGCCGGTGGCTTTTCTCGTAGGCTCTCCATTGTCTTGGGACGCTTCAGGGGGGGTCGTGGGCGTAGATGAAATGTGCGAGTTGATCCGCAAACAGGTCAAAACCCGCAGGCAAAAGTCATTGCCGGCTTTTGAACAAGTCATCAAAGACAAGTCAGGGGCTGAACTTTATCAAACAGCGTTACGCTGGCTGCAAGGCAATGTCAGCCAACATGCTGTAAATGCTGTCATCGGAGATGCTGTTCGTGGAGCGCGAAAGCCTGGAGCCAACTCAGCTTTCCCGGAGGACGGTGAACCTGCAGAATGGCATTTACCGCAGGGAACGATGCAATTAGCTGAGTTGGTCAATCGTTTTCCAGATGACTTTCCTGGGCCCATCCTAACTACCAATTTCGACCCGCTTCTTTCTCTTGCAATCCGAGCGGCTGGAGGTAGGTCCCAGCGTCGAATTGTGGACGGTGATGGCAATATTGGCAGAGAAGCTGAAAGTGATCCTGGCACACGGACAGTGGCGCATCTGCACGGTTACTGGCGTGCATCGGATACGCTTCACACTCCGGCACAACTCACGGCTTTACGGCCTCGGCTCAAAGCATCGCTTCAGTCCATCCTGCGGAAAAAGACGTTAGTGGTGGTGGCCTACAGCGGCTGGGATGATGTTTTTACCTCCGCACTCGCAGAAATCCTACTGGATGAAGATACACCGCTGGACGTCCTCTGGTGCTTCAGAGAGAACGATCCACAGTTGGTTGCGACTCGCTATGCGCGGCTAATTGAGAGAATGCAGCCCGCCATCGCACGGGGTGTATTCCGCGCTTACGGCGGAGTTGATTGCCATCACATATTCGGGGAGGTGATGGCGGAGCAAACATCTTCCCCCGTACCGTCCGAGCCACTCGACTCCCCGTTACCTGGGTGGGAGTGCCTAGATACCGGATCCCTAAGTGTATTGGCCCCGTTGAGCGAGGGGGAAGCGCGCCGCTATTACGACGGTGCGGTACCTGAGTGGCGACATGCTTCATCCGATCTGGTACCCCGCCGCGAAGCAGCAACGCTGATTGCAGAACGACGCTCCCAGCTTGAGGGGGACTCTGCGTCCCTGCAATTGATCCGAGCAGCCGGTGGCGAGGGAAAGACAACTTTGTTACTGCAAGCAGCAGTACATGCCGCGAGAAACGAGGATGTTCGTATTTTGTGGCGTCCTTCCCCCAAGTTTTGTCTGTCTCCTGAACACGTAATTTCGCTAAGTGCGGATTTCCAATGGCTAATTGTTGCGGATGATGCAGAAAATCTCGTCAAGGCGATTTCTGAGTCGGCACGACTGTTGAGACAAGCGGGCCGGGCCAATGTCGATTTTCTTCTCGCTGCTCGGGATAGCGACTGGAAGGCAAGCGGGGGGGACCGTGAAGGATGGGCGCAATGGCTCCAATATCAGCCTGACTTGGTACTGAGAGGTATCAGTGCCATCGACGCCAGGGCGGTAGTGGATGCATGGAGCAGAGCAGGCGGCCTGCGCAAACTGGCAGCTGAGGATGACACGGAGCGCCGGTCGGTCTTGCTACTTGAGGCAGTAAATGACCAGGTAGCGCAAGAAGGATTGCATCGAGAGGATGGTTCATTCTTCGGAGGGCTGTTGGCGGTACGGTTCGGCGAAGCGGGACTGCGCGCTCATGTGCGAGAGTTTCTTGCGCAACTGCGCGCAGCGCCAATCGCTTCTAGCGATAAAAGCCTAGCCGAAGCGCTCCTTTATGTAGCTGCGTGCCATGGTGCGGGCATTAAAGGGCTGGATGAAAAAGTGCTTTCGGACCTGCTTGGAGTACCGAGGGACTGGGTACGCAGTAGGGTCGTAAGGCCATTAGGCGAGGAGGCCGCAGCGGTCTCAGGCGGTGACCGGGTGTTCACTCGACACAGCCAAGTAGCAGCGGCGGTTCTTCTAGAGGCTGAAGCAGCATTAGATGTGGATCTGGCGGATATTTGGGCTCAAATCGTTAAGCAAACCGTAGCGACCCATCGGGAAGTCCACGTTGCAGTTTTCGCCCCCATTGTTCACGCGAGTTCAACACTTCAAGCCAGACTTCCGCAGCAGATGCCGCAAGCGAGGCGCAAAGCTATTGCAATTTCTGCAGGAGTTGCCGCGGTAAATGCTAAAACGGAGTGGCTGGGTACGGTTGTCGACCTTGGTAGGACCTATCGCAACGCGAACGAGCTGAACCATGCGGTTCAACTTTTCCGCCGGGAATTAAAACAGGCCCCAGCCAAGACGGACTTTAACTATATTATTCGGGGCTATTGGTGCGAATGGGGCGTCTGTGAAGCTAGCCTGCATAGGGAGGGAGCCTCCCAATTTGGCGCTTGGCTGCAAGGGCTTTCGTTATCAGATCGCCTTAGTCCGGCGATACTAACTGCCGAGCAGATCAAACTAAACTGCGCAGGGATAGGCGTGGCGTTTGGCAGACTGGCAACGAGCGCGGCCGATTGCCCATTCGCGCGCGCCTACCGGGCTACCATCGACATCGCTCGCCGCGTGCCTTTGGATGCACGAGCAGAAGGCTACTTTGATAGATACGAGAGGGCGGCGGACAAACTGCATATACCTCACCCGAAAGACCTAAGTGAGGCAGTTGTCTGGTTTACAGAAGGTATAAATGCCATCGGCGAATCAATTTCCGACGAGGAACTGCTTAACCTAGTCCATCCTGGGAATGTGTCTTTCGATGCCCTGCATACTATGCTTAAGCGTCCAGATCGTTCGGCTTAAGACCAATCGTTATTCTTTTGAAGCTCAAGCAGTTGCCCGTTTACCACGAGAAAATTGCAAAGCTGAAACAGCGATCACACGACAAGGTAATGGCCGAGCTATTTCACTCTGATCCGAGCTACGCAGCCGAACTGCTAAACGAAGTACGTCGTGACGGCGACTCAGCCGAGCTGGCAATCGTGCTGTGACAGATGGCTGCGGCGTTTAGGCAGGATGAGAGTGGAGATGACCCTGCGCGCGAGGAAGCATCTAAATCATAGGACGTGGTATATTTCATGGTGTTCATGGGGTTTCTACCTATATTTTATTGGAAATAAAAAAATTTTATAGGTGAATAACCGAGTGGGAGTGCCCCATTTTTTTGGTAATATCCAAAGCCCGCTTAATGGCGGGCCTTCGTTTTTAATATATCTGCCAGTTCGCGATTAAATCTGCTCGTACTCGTGAACTGTCTTGTTTACGATATATTTTATTGGGGCAGCGGGAGTTAGCGAGTCTCCATCGAAGAAAACATAGTTCTTTCCTTGGCCAAAGGAACTATTGAAAACAATTCCGTCAAATTTTGCTTCGCTTTTAATGAATTCGCATAAAAACTGCGTGGGGATGTAATCTAGATTGCTGTTTTCAGGTCTGATAGGCTTAGAAAGCTCATCGGAGAAAAGCTCAAGTAACCCTAGAAAGCCCAATACAGCGGATAGCTGCTCTTCTCCGAAAGCTGACGCGGAGCAGTGTATTCTTGGTGTTGTTAAGTCAAGCACTGAAAGTTCGCGTACAGGAGTGATTTGTGCAACATATACTCCACTTGAATTGCTCGGCCTTACCTCGCTTATACAGGTAATCAAACTGTCTGCCACATATAGATATGGAATCCCTAGCGGGTTCGCCCGTCCTCCGGTCACTATTTCGCATGGTGGGCAGCCCATCTGGTTGGCAACCAAAGGTTTTTCTGATATTCGCGCCCTGAAGAAACTTTCTCTCACATCGACTGGGATTTTAAGCTGTTCTAAAAGCTGGAATAGCACACCTTCATTGCTGCTGGGTGTTAATCTGCTGAATAGGGAGGAGTGTATAGTGGCCTTTGGGAAGAAACGATTTTTATGCTTCAACTCAATCTTGAAGTCTTCCCATTGATCGGTATAGCTAGCGACATCGAAATCAAACAAGAATCGCTTGCCTGCTGTATTGTTTCCGAAAATATCGTTAACGAGTGTTTCTGTCTGTCGAACCCCGTTACTCAAAATGCCATAGGATTTCAATATGTCTACGAAAGGAATCCCGTTTTCATCCTCACGCAAGCCGTATGTGAATAGTTCCAGTTTATCAGCTAGCCCAGCGGGATCGATGCAGGAAACCTGATTGGTACCACAGTAGCTGCATCGGCTTATTTCGCCCTCTGCGTTTATTTTGGCAACTATTACGGAGTCATGAAAACACTGAACGCAGCATCTAGGCATCATGCACCCCTGACGAAGTCGCAAGTAGTTTCAATATGATGCTTAATTGAGTATTTCTTGACTTGGCCTAGTCCTGGGAACGGATTGCCTCTTAGTGATACTAGTTCTTTAAAGCCTTGAGTGGGATTGAATGTTCCAGGATTTGATACGGAAAACTCCCAAAGTTTTTCGAGCGCGGATTTGAACTTTCCGCCCGGGTTAGCAGGTGAGTCATCATTGAATGACGAAAAGTGACGAACGTACATGGCGTCAAATTCTATTCGGTTAATATAACTCAGGTGGATAGTTACCACATATGCGGGGCCGCCTGCCTCACTATACTCTTCGCTTAATATTGTGTAGTCGCCAAATCCAATGGCGTTTGCGTAGGATTTCCATTCGGTGTGTAATGACGAATAAAAGGACTTATCCTCGTAGTCGGCATTTCGAACTTTTTTATCAAAAAAATCGCCAAATAGAACAACATTTTTCAATAGCGACATTGCACCAGGATGGATTTTCTCCTTGTTAACAAGAACGCAAGAGGCAGAGCTAAGTTTTTCGACAAATGCTTTGTCGATACCCCCATCTATCAAAATTGCACTGTCAGATAGGGAGAAGCCAAGATCTGGCAATAGAGAGAGGTCTGCGATGCTTTTTGCTTTGATACACGGAATAAATGAGTCTCGATCACCTTCGATCTCAAGCAAGATTTTTTCACTTTTAGAAAAGTCCCCAATGCTGGGGTTGATGATTACAAGTGGCTTGATGCCTGATTTATGTAGTACTTCAATTGTTTTATGTAGGGGCGCCAAATTCCCACGTACAGGCTCGATAACTGGGCGGAAGAGCTCAGGGGAGATTGTTTCTGCTAGCTCTCTCAGAGCTATCAGTTCAAATTGTTTGCCCCGTAATATTGGGTAGTACATGTAGTATCCTTACTAAAGGTTTTGTTGAGGTTTTCCGCCAGGCTTCGCCTGTGCTCAGTGCGCAATTTAAATCCAATTCCAGCCATCAATAACGAACGTGGCAGAGATAAGATAAAATCTTTTTCGATCTTTCTGCTTTTTTTAAGGGTTGTGCAAAATGCTCTTCTAACATCCGCAGAAGGTAATTTCTGTAAAATGCTCTCACATGCGGAAAAGATTTCTGTGTTCTGATAGTCAATACTTTGATCTGAAAGTGTCGACACAATATCTCGATATTCATGTACGCGAAGTGAGCGCATTAGTATTGAAATATCCACTGGCTCTGTTGAGATCGCTGCTTCTCGGATTGTTCGGAGGTTCTTTCTGGGTGTTAATTCCAGAATCCCCACGTCGCTATCGCAAGAGCTCAAGACTTTGGATAAGTGTGACTTGCCTACGACCACATAAACTTTGTCAAATAGCTTTTTGTAGGAGGCTAGCTGCTCGGGAAGACGATCTAGGTTGTCGAAGTCTGATTTTATTTCGTAGCACGTAGAACTGCCGTTTAAGATAACGCAGTCGGCCTTGTTTCGGCCAACTCTGAATTCCGGCAGTACAGTTGCTGTGTTAAGGGAGTGTCTCCCTATAAGCAAGCGCTCGGCAACAATGTTTTTAAAGAAATATTCGGTTCTATATTCTTTTGATAGGGCTAAATATGAGTGCTCAAATACTTCTGCGGCAGTAAACTCCTCTCTCAGCTCGCCTCTATAATGTGTTGCCACTTTCAAGAGAAAGTCGAAATTTCCGGACGCTACTTCCGTGAGCCGTTTGCTGGAGAACAGTCTCGCTGCATCTCTTGTACTGAACACTTTTGAACCTCATATACAATCACGTCAGCGATCGTCGCACCGTTGGCCGGCATCTTTCCGACAAACGGTGATGTTTTCATTTCTACGCTGGCCAAATACGCCGAATGCAGCACCCCGTGGGCAGAATACAGGGCCTTTGGGCCGGTGCAAGATGGCCAGCACTTACCTATGCGTAAGGATACGCCAACACGCAAAGCTGCGCATAAAGCTAATGCTTGCTCAGCGCCAGATGAGAGGCCTAGCCCTTCGAAATCCATTTTTCGCATGAAGGAGAGCGATGTTGCGTAAACCGGTAGCGCCTTACGTTCACGAGAGCGCAGTTGTTCCTATCTCCGAGGAGGCTAAACGGGGCAATGGGGTGGACATTTTTTTGCGGCGCTTCTCTGGACTCATTCATCTTGAAGCGGGCTGCACGGCCTTCACGTTTCGCCGTCCCGGCCGAGCGGAGACGTAACATTCAGTGGAAATCGCCAACAGAATTTCATGGTATAAATCATGGTCCTTTTGGATTTTGTAATTTAAATATAATATTAATCATATAGTTATGATTATTTTGATAATAGAGTGGGAATGATCCTGCCCTAGCAGGTAAATGCTGAACAACAAAACCCCGGCCATGTGCCGGGGTTTTGTGTTTCTGGAATAGGGAAGATCAACGCCCTCATCGCCGCGCGATATCCGAAAAGTAAAACTTATCCAATGTGTGCCGCGACTCGGTGTACTCGAACTGCCGCCCGTCCTGCAAAAACGTCTGGTTGCTCACCACGATCACATGGCTTTGACCCTCGAGGTCGAGGTGCGCCTGGTCGTCTTTGCCGCGGGGCAGGGCTTCGATGGTGCGTTGGGCGTAGCTGATCTGTAACTGCAACGTCTGCTCGATGAAGGCGTAGATCGATTGCTCGGCGATGTCGCGGTCCAGGCCGGGGATCAGGTCGGCGACGAAGTGGTTGATGTCGAGGATCACCCGTTTGCCGCCGATGCGCCGCACCCGTTTGATGCGGGTGATCAGGCTGCCGGGTTCGGCCTCGATGTGCTGCAGCAGTGAACCTTCCAGCGGGAACTGGGTGAATTCGACGACGTCGGTGCGTACGTCATCGCCCAGGTCGGCGTGGGTTTCGTGGAAGCTGACGATGCCGCCCAGTTGGAACTCGATAGGGTTGGGCGACAACACAAACGTGCCCTTGCCGTGGATTTTTTGCGCAAACCCACGTTCCTGCAACTGCTCGATGGCTCGCCGCACGGTGCCACGACTGGCCTGGTAGGTATCCATCAGTTCGGTTTCAGAGGGAAGACGGGTGCCGCGTTGCAGGCGTTCAGTGGTGATATTGGCAAGCAGATCGGTATAGATCTGGTTGTATTTGCTCATGGGGATGGCTCTGTGCCGCGTTTGCGTTCAAGGCAGGAACCTTAGTAGCACGGCAGGGGTTTGTCTATTGGGCCCGTGGATATCTGTGGCCTGCGGGGCGGCCAGGCCTACAAAAAATAAACAACATGTAACTCGTACAGACGAGTTGTTGCTTTAACTCGTCTGTACGAGTACTTTTGCCTTCGGCGTGCTGCCAATGACTGCCCTCAAATAAAAAAATCAAAGTGGAAACCAAGCATGAGCCACGACTATTCGAACATCGCCCGCGAGATTCTCGAGAACCTCGGGGGCCGCGACAACCTTGAGCAAGCTGCCCATTGCGTGACCCGCCTGCGCCTGGCGCTCAAGGACCCGAGCCTGGTCAACGGCAGTGCGTTGAACCAGGTCGACCTGGTCAAGGGTTCGTTCTTTACCGGTGGCCTGTTCCAGGTGGTGATCGGCCCCGGCGAAGTGGAAAAGGTCTACGCCGCCCTGCGCGAACAGACCGGCCTCGCCGCCGCCACTATCGCCGACGTCAAGAAGAAGGGCGCCGACAAGACCAACGCCATGCAGCGCCTGGTGCGGGTGTTCTCCGATGTATTCATGCCGATCCTGCCCGCGCTGATCATCGCCGGCCTGTTGATGGGCGTGAACAACCTGATGGGCGCCAAGGGCATGTTCATCGAAGGCAAGACGCTGCTGGAGGCCTACCCGAACCTGGATGGCCTGTGGAGCCTGATCAACCTGATGGCCAACACCTCGTTCGTGTTCCTGCCGGCGCTGGTGGGCTGGTCGGCAGCCAAGCGTTTTGGCGGCAGTGAAATCCTCGGCATTGTGCTCGGCCTGATGCTGGTCCACCCGGACCTGCTCAACGCCTGGAACTACGGCAAGGCGGTGGCCGGTCTCGATGGTCAGAGCCTGCCGTACTTCGACATTTTCGGCTGGTTCAAGATCGAGAAAGTCGGCTACCAGGGGCAGATCCTGCCGATCCTGATGGCGGCCTATGTGATGAGCGTCATCGAGAAATGGCTGCGCGCGCGAGTGCCCAATGCGATTCAATTGCTGGTCGTGCCGATCACCACCATCGTCGTCACCGGCGTACTCGCGCTGGCGATCATCGGCCCGGTGACCCGTCACCTTGGCATCCTGATCACCGAAGGCGTGGTCACCCTGTTTGACCTGGCGCCGATGCTCGGTGGGGCGATTTTCGGCCTGCTGTATGCGCCGCTGGTGATCACCGGCATGCACCACATGTTCCTGGCGGTGGACCTGCAACTGATCTCCACCCAGGGCGGCACATTCATCTGGCCGATGATCGTCATGTCCAACCTGGCCCAGGGCAGCGCCGCGTTGGCGGTGTTCTACATGACCCGCAATGCGCGGGACAAAAGCATGGCCTCGACTTCCGCTATCTCGGCGTATTTCGGCATCACTGAGCCGGCGATGTTCGGGGTGAACCTGCGCTTCAAGTTTCCATTTTATGCCGCGTTGCTGGGGTCGGCACTGGGCAGCATTTTCCTCTCGCTGAACAAGGTGCAGGCCTCGGCCATCGGGGTCGGTGGCTTGCCTGGGTTTATCTCGATCGTGCCGCATGCGATCCCGATGTTTGTGATCGGGATGGTCATCGCGATGGTCGTGCCGTTTGTTCTGACCTGTGCATTGAGCATGAAGATTGTCCGGCCTGGGTATCGCGTTGCCTGAATTACCGCCTTCGCGAGCAAGCCCGCTCCCACAGTTGAAATGCGTTCCCCCTGTGGGAGGGGGCTTGCTCCCGATGAGGCCGAGCGGCTGGTACAAAATTTTACTGAAGGAACCCCCATGCAAAACTGGCAACACTCGGTGATCTACCAGATCTACCCCAAGAGCTTTCACAGCCACGCGGGTAACGCCACCGGAGACCTGCTGGGTATCGTGGACAAACTCGACTACCTGCAATGGCTGGGCGTCGACTGCCTGTGGATCACCCCGTTCCTGCGCTCGCCGCAGCGCGACAACGGCTACGACATCAGCGACTACTACGCCATCGACCCGAGCTACGGGACCATGGCCGATTGCGACCGGCTGATCAGCGAAGCGGCCACGCGCGGCATCAAGCTGATGCTCGATATCGTGGTCAACCACACCTCCATCGAGCACGAGTGGTTCCAGCAGGCGCGCAGCAGCCTCGACAACCCGTACCGCGACTTCTATATCTGGCGCGACCAGCCGAACAACTGGGAATCCAAGTTCGGCGGTTCGGCCTGGGAATACGAAGCGCAAACCGGCCAGTACTTCCTGCACCTGTTCGACCACACCCAGGCCGACCTGAATTGGGACAACCCCAAGGTGCGCGCCGAGGTGTTCAAGCTGATGCGCTTCTGGCGCGACAAAGGTGTGGGCGGTTTCCGCCTGGACGTGATCAACCTGATCTCCAAACCCGCCGACTTCCCCGAAGACGCCAGTGACGGCCGCCGTTTCTACACCGACGGTCCGAACGTGCACGAATACCTGCAGGAAATGCACCGCGAAGTCTTCGCAGGCCATGCCCTGATCAACGTCGGCGAGATGTCGTCCACCAGCCTGGAACACTGCATCCGCTACTCGCGGCCGGAGTCGAAAGAGCTGTCGATGACTTTCAACTTCCACCACCTGAAAGTTGACTACCCGAACCTGCAGAAGTGGGTGAAGGCCGACTTCGATTTCCTGCAGCTCAAGCAGATCTTTTCCGACTGGCAACTGGGTATGCAGGCCGGCGGCGGTTGGAACGCTCTGTTCTGGTGTAACCACGACCAGCCACGGGTGGTCTCGCGCTTTGGGGATGACGGTGAGCATCGTGTGGTCTCGGCCAAGATGCTCGCCACGGCGCTGCACTTCCTGCAGGGCACGCCGTATGTGTATCAGGGCGAAGAGTTGGGTATGACCAATCCGGGCTTCGACAAGATCGAACAGTACCGCGATGTCGAAACCCTCAACATCTACCGCCTCAAACGTGATGCCGGTGAGTCCGAGGCGTCGAGCATGGCGGCGATCATGCAGAAGTCGCGGGACAACGGGCGCACGCCGATGCAGTGGAATGCCTGCAAGCATGCCGGTTTCAGTAGCGCTGAACCGTGGATCGGCATCCCGGCCAATGCGGCGCAGATCAACGTCGACAGCCAACGGGATGACCCGGATTCGGTGCTGCATCACTACCGCAGCCTGATCGCCTTGCGTCGCCAGGAGCCGCTGATTCAAGACGGCGTTTATCGCGAATTGTTGCAGGGCCATCTCCAGGTTTGGGCCTACCTACGCGAAGGCCATGGCGAGCGCCTGCTGGTGCTGAACAACTTCTACGGCAAACCCTGCGAAATCCAGCTGCCCGACAACGTCCTCAACGCAACGACGCGGCAGCGCCTGCTGATCAGCAACTACCCCGATTGCCAGGCAAGCGCGGGCACGCTGGCGTTACGGCCTTACGAATCCTTCGTGCTGCACCTCAAGGACTGATGCCTGGAGCGTTGTAGCAACGGTCGAGCGCGACGCTAAGCAGGAGATTAATTCCCCGTGTGGGAGCACCGGGCGCTTCACAAAAACATAATAAAAATATCGGAGTACTGCATGAAAAAAACAATAAAGCTGGGCCTCGTGGCGTCGTGTCTGAGCTTGCCGTTCGGCGCTCAGGCCCTGGAGTTTGCCGGTTACTTGCGCAGCGGCGCGGGGACTTCAACCGGCAGTGGCAAGCAGCAGTGTTTCCAACTGCCGGGCGCGCAAACCAAATACCGTTTGGGCAACGAATGTGAACAATACGGCGAACTGGAGCTGCGCCAGGACCTGCTGACCCTCGACGACGGCTCCGTGCTCAGCGTCGACGCCATGGCTTCTCTCTACAACAAGTACGACCGCGCGCTTAAATTCCAGGGCGAAGACAACGGCTCGGCGCGCATGCCGCAGATGTATGCGCAGTGGTCCAACCTGCCCAGCCTCAACGGCGGCTCGCTGTGGGCGGGGCGGCGCTACTACAAACGTAACGACATCCATATCTCCGACTTCTACTACTGGAACCAGAGCGCCACGGGCGGTGGCATCGAGGACGTGCTGATTGGCGACCTGAAATACAGCTACGCGCTTTCGCGCAAGGACAACCTGTACCAGAAGGAATATGCCACCCGTCACGATTTCAACGTGGCCGGCTTCAAGACCAACCCCGGCGGCAAGCTGGAACTGGGCTTGAGCTACATCGAAAAAGCCGGCGGGCGTGACGCCAACAGCGGTTGGGCGCTGACCGCGCAACATGTGCAAACACCGTTCCTCGGCGGCAAGAACAAGTTCGCCCTGCAGTACGGCGAAGGCCCCGGCACCGGCCTCGGCTACACCGGCAATACCGCCCTGGATAGCAGCAGCAAAAGCTACCGCGCCGTGGAGTTCTTCGACTGGCAACTCACCCCTCGTTTCGGTGGGCAGATCGAGGCGGTGTACCAGAAAGATATTCGCCCCGGCAGCCAGGACCAGACCTGGATGTCCATCGGTGTGCGTCCGGCATATGCGATCAGTGAACAGTTCAAACTGGTCACCGAGCTTGGCCATGATCAGGTCGACGCTACCGGCGGTACACGCAAGCTGAGCAAATTCACCTTCGCCCCGACCTGGTCGCCCAAGGGCCCGGATTTCTGGGCGCGCCCGGAAGTGCGTCTGTACTACACCTATGCGACTTGGAACGAAGCGGCCAAGCGCGCGGCGAATGAGCTGGCGGCTGGGTCGGCGTTGTCCGACACCGGCGCCTACGGCACTGCGCGGCATGGCTCGAACATCGGTGTGCAAGTCGAGTACTGGTGGAAGTGAATTTTCGGCGGTAGACAGGCTTAAATGTGGGAGGGGGCAAGCTCCTCCCACATTTGATCTTCGTCACCTCGGGATTTGTATCCACCCAATGATTTTTACAGAACAAAACAGCAGGTGACGTCATGACCGCAACTCAACCCCTGGAATTGCTTGCGCCCTTGTCGGGTGTGCTGCTGGCACTGGACAAGGTCCCCGACCCGGTGTTCTCCAGCCGCCTGATCGGCGACGGCCTGTGCATCGATCCCACCTCGCCGACCCTCTGCGCGCCATTGACCGGAGTGATCAGCAATATCCAGGAGAGTGGCCATGCGGTGAGCATTACCGACGACAACGGCGTCCAGGTGCTGCTGCATATCGGCCTGGACACCGTGAACCTGGCGGGCAAGGGCTTCAGCCGATTGGTCGAGGAAGGCCAGCGGGTGGTGGCCGGGCAGCCGCTGATCGAGTTCGACGCCGACTACGTTGCGCTCAACGCCCGCAGCCTGCTGACCTTGATGCTAGTGGTCAGCGGCGAGCCGTTTGCGCTACTGGCGCCGGCCAGCGGCCTGGTCGCGGTGGGCCAGCCGCTGTTGCGCCTGTCTCCAGGTGAGGCGGCAGAAACAGTGGACGAGGAGGGCGATGCGCTGTTCTCCAAGCCGCTGACGTTGCCCAATACCAACGGTTTGCACGCCCGCCCGGCGGCGGTGTTTGCCCAGGCGGCGAAGGGGTTCAATGCCAGCATCTATTTGCACAAGCAAATCCAGAGTGCCAACGCCAAGTCGCTGGTGGCGATCATGGCGCTGCAAACCGTGCAGGGCGACACCTTGCAGGTGAGCGCGGCGGGAGCGGATGCCAGCGCGGCGATCAAGGCCTTGGTGGCGCTGTTGGCCGAGGGGTGCGGCGAGACGATCGCGACGCTGGTCGAGGAGGCTGCGCCGCTTGCGTCTGTGTCATCCGCGAGGGTGTTGCGGGGCGTGTGTGCGTCGCCGGGCTCGGCGTTTGGTCAGGTGGTCCAGGTGGCGGAGCCGGCGCTGAGCATTCCCGAAGCGGGGGGCGGCGAAGCACTCGAACGCGCGGCGTTGGGGCGTGGCTTGCTGGCTGCAACCGAGGCCTTGCAAGCGCTGCAGGCCAAGGCGGTCGGCAGTGCCCAGGCGCAGATCTTCCGTGCCCATCAGGAACTGCTCGAAGACCCGACCCTGCTGGAGCACGCCCACTGCCTGCTAGCCGAGGGCAAAAGCGCCGCCTTTGCCTGGAACAACGCCACGCTCGCCACCGCCAAACTGTTCCAGGGCCTGGGCAATGCCCTGCTCGCCGAACGTGCGGCGGACTTGGCCGACGTCGGCCAGCGCGTGCTGAAACTGCTTCTCGGCATTCAGGATCGCGCATGGGAACTGCCTGAACGCGCGATCCTGATCGCTGAGCAACTGACGCCGTCGCAAACCGCCAGCCTCGATACGCACAAGGTGCTCGGGTTTGTCACCGTCGGCGGCGGCGCGACCAGCCACGTCGCGATCCTTGCTCGTGCGCTGGGGCTGCCGGCGATTTGCGGGGTGCCGCCGCAGGTGTTGGCGCTGGCCAATGGTCAACAGGTGCTGCTGGATGCCGACAAGGGCGAGCTGCACCTGAACCCGGACCTGGCCGAGATAGAGCAATTGCAGGCCACTCGCCGGGAGCAAGTGCTGCGGCACCAACGCGACGTCGCGCAGGCGTGCCTGGCGGCCATCACCCGCGACGGTCATCATGTCGAAGTCACGGCCAACGTCGCGTCGCTTCAGGAGGTCGAGCAATCCCTGAGCCTGGGCGGCGAAGGCGTGGGCCTGCTGCGTTCGGAGTTCCTCTACCTGGACCGCCATCGCGCGCCGAGCCCCGAAGAGCAAGCCGGCACCTACAGCGCCATCGCCCGCGCGCTGGGCCCGGAGCGCAACCTGGTGGTGCGCACGTTGGACGTCGGCGGTGACAAACCCTTGGCCTATGTGCCGATGGACGCCGAGACCAACCCGTTCCTGGGCCTGCGCGGTATTCGCCTGTGCCTGGAGCGCCCCGAATTGCTGCGCGAACAGTTCCGCGCAATCCTCGCCAGTGCCGGGCTGACGCGGCTGCATATCATGCTGCCGATGGTCAGCCTGCTCTCGGAGCTGCACCTGGCGCGCACGATTCTTGAAGAGGAAGCATCGGCCCTTGGGCTTACCGAGCTGCCGAAGTTGGGCATCATGATCGAGGTGCCGTCTGCGGCCTTGATGGCGGATGTATTCGCGCCCCATGTGGACTTCTTCTCCATCGGCACCAACGACCTGACCCAATACACCCTGGCGATGGACCGCGACCACCCACGCTTGGCCAGCCAGGCCGACAGCTTTCACCCGGCGGTGCTGCGCCTGATCGCCACCACCGTCAAGGCCGCCCATGCCCACGGCAAGTGGGTCGGCGTGTGCGGGGCGCTGGCGTCTGAAACGTTGGCGGTACCGGTGTTGATCGGGTTGGGGGTGGACGAACTGTCGGTCAGCGTGCCGCTGATCCCGTCCATCAAGGCCACCGTGCGCGAGCTGGACCTGGCGGACTGCCAGATCATCGCCCGTCAGGTGCTGGGCCTGGAAGAAGCCGCGCAAGTACGTGAGGCCTTACGCCTGTATCACGCGGCCACCGTTGAAACCTCACCTGTCGTGGAGCACTGAGCATGTTCGAGAAATTGCAGCGGGCGTTCTGGAAAGCCCTGACCCCGGACTTGATCGCCGAGACCGTCGCGGCGCCTGTGCCGGCGGGGGAGAACCTGTTGTCCGCCGACGTGCTGAATGCCCTCGGTGGCGCGGATAACCTCAAGTCGCAACAACGCGTGGCGCTGACGCGAGTGCGTGTGCAACTGCAGGATGCGGCACGGGTGGATGCGGCGGCGTTAAAGGCGGCGGGAGTGTCGGGAGTGATGGTGCTGGCGGGTGGGATCGTGCATCTGATCACCGGTCTCCAAGGCCAGTAGCGAGTCAAATGTGGGAGGGGGCTTGCTCCCGATGGCGGTGGGTCAGTTATAGAAAAGCTGACTGTCACACCGCTATCGGGGGCAAGCCCCCTCCCACATTGGGCGGTGGTGTTTGGGGGCATCGGGTTTACAGCTGCGGGTTCTCTTCCGGCGGCTTGGTCTTGTTCACCCCAGGCACATGCAGGTTGCCTTCGACCACCTGGTTGCCTTCCAGCTGTGGCTGGGTCACCCAGGTAAGGATGTCGTAGTAGCGCCGGATGTTCGCCACAAAATGCACCGGCTCGCCGCCCCGGGCATAGCCGTAGCGGGTCTTGCTGTACCACTGCTTCTGCGACAGGCGTGGCAGCATCTTTTTTACGTCCAGCCACTTGTTCGGGTTCAGGCCGTCCTTCTGCGCCAGCTTGCGTGCGTCGTCCAGATGCCCGGTGCCCACGTTATAAGCAGCCAGGGCAAACCAGGTGCGATCCGGCTCGGCGATATCGTCGTCCAACTCATCCTTGATCTTGGCCAGGTACTTGGCGCCGCCCATGATGCTTTGCTTGGCGTCCAGGCGGTTGGATACGCCCATCGCCTGGGCGGTGTTCTGGGTCAGCATCATCAGGCCGCGCACGCCGGTCTTGGAGGTGACCGCGGGTTGCCAGAGTGATTCCTGATAGCCAATGGCGGCTAACAGGCGCCAGTCGACCTTTTCTTCCTTGGCGTAGGCCTTGAAGTGTTTCTCGTACTTGGGCAGGCGCTGCTGCAAGTGCTGGGCGAAAGTATAGGCGCCCATGTAGCCGAGCACGTCGACGTGCCCGTAGTAGCGATCTTTCAGGCGTTGCAAGGTGCCGTTCTTGCCGACCTTGTCCAGGTAGCTGTTGACCTCGTTGAGCAGGCTGTTGTCTTCGCCGGCGGCCACGGCCCAGCTCTGGTTGCTGGCATTGCCGAGGTCGAACGCCACGCGCACGTTGGGGAAGTACACCTGGTTCATCGCCACTTCGTTGGAGTCCACCAGGGTCAGGTCGATCTGGCCCTCGTCGACCATGCGCAGCAGGTCGACCACCTCAACGGCGTCGGATTCTTCGTATTCGATCGCAGGGTTCTGCTTTTTAAGCTCCGCCAGTTGTTCGGCGTGGGTGCTGCCCTTGAGCACTATGATCTTCTTGCCCGCCAGGTCCGCCGCGTTGGTGGGGCGCGACTGGCCGTTGCGGTAGATGATCTGCGGGGTGACTTCCAGGTACGGGTGGGAGAAGCGTACCTGCTGCTTGCGTTGCTCGCTGCTGACCAAACCGGCGGCGGCGAGCACCGGGCCGTTGGGTTTGCCGAGCTGGCCGAACAGGTCGTCGAGGTTGTCGGCGGTCTCGATTTCCAGTTTCACCCCCAGGTCGTCGGCAAAGCGCTTGACCAATTCGTATTCGAAACCGGTTTCACCGTTGCGGTCCTGGAAATACGTGGCCGGGCTGTTCCGGGTAATCACCCGCAATACGCCATCCTCCTTGATTCGCTCGAGCGTGCTGGGTTTATCAACACAGGCGCTGAGCATCAGGAAGAGTCCGGTTGCGATGAGCCATTTGGCGCATCGCGGGCGTAAAGCAGTTGGGGAGAACATCTGCGCAGTATACGCAAACGGCCCACGGCGCCATATCTCGACAGCAGGGGACTTGTCTGCTAGCCGCCTTGAAACTGTGCTGCAGCCCGCAGAAACGTGGCCTGGCGAGCGATTGTGACGGTTAAAATAACTGCGCCCAATGCTGTGGTTAACGCCCCGCTACCGTGCAAACCCTGCCAACTGACGTTCGGCAGCGGCCAGCGGTAGCGTTTCGGGTGCCGTTGACGACGGTTTACGCTAGAATGCACGGCCTCAAAGCACACCCCTTCCCGAGGCTGTCCCGAAGATGTTGATCCTGCGCGGCGCTCCTGCCCTTTCTGCCTTTCGCCACAGCAAACTCCTTGAGCAACTGAGCCAGAAGGTTCCAGCTGTTACAGGCTTGTATGCTGAATTTGCTCACTTCGCCGACGTGACTGGCGTCTTGACCGCCGACGAACAGCAAGTGCTGGCACGCCTTCTGAAGTACGGCCCAAGCGTTCCCGTTCAAGAGCCGACCGGCCGCTTGTTCCTGGTTCTGCCGCGGTTCGGCACCATCTCGCCCTGGTCGAGCAAGGCCAGCGATATCGCCCGCAACTGCGGCCTGGAAAAAATCCAGCGCCTGGAACGCGGTATTGGCTTCTATGTCGCGGGCCAGTTCAGCGATGCCGAGGCTGAGCTGATCGCCAGCAGCCTGCACGACCGCATGACCCAGATCATCGTCAGCCAGTTGGAACAGGCCGGCGGTCTGTTCAGTCACGCCGAGGCCAAGCCGCTGACCGCGATTGACGTGCTCGGCGGTGGCCGCGCCGCCCTCGCGAAGGCCAACACCGAACTGGGCCTGGCCCTGGCCGAAGACGAGATCGATTATCTGGTCAACGCCTTCAACGGCTTGAAGCGCAACCCGCACGACATCGAACTGATGATGTTCGCCCAGGCCAACTCCGAGCACTGCCGTCACAAGATCTTCAACGCCAGTTGGGACATCGACGGCGAAAGCCAGGAAAAAAGCCTGTTCGGCATGATCAAGAACACCTACGTGATGCACAGCGAAGGCGTTCTGTCGGCTTATAAGGACAACGCCTCGGTCATCGTCGGCAGCGTCGCCGGTCGTTTCTTCCCGGACCCTGAAACCCGCCAGTACGGCGCGGTGCAGGAACCGGTACACATCCTGATGAAAGTCGAGACCCACAACCACCCGACCGCGATTGCCCCGTTCCCGGGCGCAGCCACCGGTTCCGGCGGTGAGATCCGCGACGAAGGTGCTACCGGCCGTGGCGCCAAGCCCAAGGCCGGGTTGACCGGCTTCACCGTGTCCAACCTGCAGATCCCGGGCTTCGTACAGCCGTGGGAAGTGCCATATGGCAAGCCGGAGCGCATCGTCACCGCGCTGGACATCATGATCGAAGGCCCGCTGGGCGGCGCCGCGTTCAACAACGAATTCGGGCGTCCGGCGCTGACCGGCTATTTCCGTACCTTCGAACAATCGATCACCACCCCGCATGGCGACGAAGTGCGCGGTTACCACAAGCCGATCATGTTGGCCGGCGGCATGGGCAACATCCGTGAAGAACACGTCAAGAAAGGCGAGATCCTGGTCGGCTCCAAGCTGATCGTGCTCGGCGGCCCGGCAATGCTGATCGGCCTGGGCGGCGGCGCGGCTTCCTCCATGGCCACCGGCACCAGCTCGGCGGACCTGGACTTCGCTTCCGTACAGCGCGAAAACCCAGAGATGGAGCGCCGCTGCCAGGAAGTCATCGACCGTTGCTGGCAGTTGGGTGACAAGAACCCGATCAGCTTTATCCACGACGTCGGCGCCGGCGGTTTGTCCAACGCCTTCCCGGAACTGGTCAACGATGGCGAGCGTGGCGGCCGTTTCGAACTGCGCAACATTCCAAACGACGAGCCGGGCATGGCCCCGCACGAAATCTGGAGTAACGAATCCCAGGAACGCTACGTCCTGGCTGTCGGCCCTGAAGACTTCGCGCGCTTCCAGGCCATCTGCGAACGTGAGCGTTGCCCGTTTGCCGTGGTCGGCGAAGCCACAGCCGAGCCGCATCTGACCGTCACCGACAGCCACTTCGGCAACAGCCCGGTGGACATGCCGCTCGAAGTGCTGCTGGGCAAAGCCCCGCGCATGCACCGTTCGGCGGTACGTGAAGCGGAGCTGGGCGATGACTTCGACCCAAGCACACTGGAATTGGCCGACAGCATCGAGCGCGTGCTGCACCACCCGGCGGTCGCGAGCAAAAGTTTCCTGATCACCATCGGCGACCGCACCATCACCGGCCTGGTTGCCCGTGACCAAATGGTCGGCCCGTGGCAAGTGCCGGTGGCCGACGTTGCCGTCACCGCCACCAGCTTCGACGTCTACACCGGTGAAGCCATGGCCATGGGCGAGCGCACGCCGCTGGCCCTGCTGGACGCTCCGGCGTCGGGCCGCATGGCCATTGGTGAAACCCTCACCAACATCGCCGCGTCCCGTATCGGCAAGCTGTCCGACATCAAATTGTCGGCCAACTGGATGTCCGCTGCCGGTCACCCCGGCGAAGACGCGCGCTTGTACGACACCGTCAAGGCTGTCGGCATGGAGCTGTGCCCGGAACTGGGGATCACCATTCCGGTGGGCAAGGACTCCATGTCCATGGCCACCCGTTGGAACGATGACGGCGTGGACAAGAGCGTCACCTCGCCGCTGTCGTTGATCGTCACCGGTTTCGCACCGGTCACCGACATCCGCCAGACCCTGACCCCGCAACTGCGCATGGACAAGGGCACCACCGATCTGATCCTGATCGACCTGGGCCGTGGCCAGAACCGCATGGGCGCCTCGATCCT
>ERZ1463034.122-NODE-122-length-24296-cov-48.380100_pt1 | contig 24296 bp, 19 predicted proteins | sample MGYA00564480_ERZ1463034 | MGnify/ENA primary metagenome ERZ1463034 (study PRJEB39244, sample SAMEA3635122) | Helicobacter pylori | study: EMG produced TPA metagenomics assembly of PRJEB11511 data set (Assembly of a 5300-year-old Helicobacter pylori...
TGCTCCAGACCGATTATGCCGGAGCGATCCCGCTGGACTGGAAACAGATCAAAACCCTGGAGAGTGATCAGAAGCTTCTGGTCAAACAGGACAAGTACCCCGGCGAAATCGCCAAGTCGTTGCAGCCGGCCGAGGATGGCAAGGTGACGCTGGCCAATGGTGAGGCGCCCAAGACTGTCGAGCTGGCCAGCATCCAGCAGATCATGAAACCCAAACCGGTGATTACGGATCTGGTCTGGAAAGGCAGCATCGATGCCGCGCTGGATTTTCAGCGTGCGGAAAAGAACACCGACGATTACAACATCGCCTTCAAGACTTCGGCGCGTCACGGCGATTGGCGGCATAACGCCAAAGGCGAGTACAACCGCGAAACTCAGGATGGCCTCATCAGTACCGATAACTGGAGCGCCGAGTACTCCATTGACCGTTTCTTCACCGAAAAATGGTTCTGGGATGGTCGTGTTACCTACAAACGCGACGATATAGAAAATTTGACCCGCCAACGTACAATCGGTACCGGTCCGGGCTATCAATTCTGGGATGACGAGCTGGGTGCATTCTCGCTGGGTTCGTTGCTTAACCGCACCGACTACGAATACGCGGACGGTCAGAAAGCCAATTTCTATTCCGCGGGCATGAAGTGGGATTACAACCGTTTCTTGATTGGCAAGAGGGTCGAGTTTTTCACCAATGGCGAATTGAACAAATCACTCACGGGCGTTGCCAATTACAGTCTGGACAGTGAGATTGGGCTGCGTTACAAAGTTACCGAATGGGCCTCGCTCAACCTGAAGGCTGAGAAAAACCTCATTAGCGGTTCTTCCGACGGGGATCTCGACAAGACCCGCTATACGGCTGGCTTTGGGGTGACGTGGTAAGCCTCCGATGAGGCTATCGCAGGGGCGCTTGCAACCAGGCATTCCCCTGCCCTGCGAACGGATCAGGGTCGCGTCCGACTGACGCGATCTCCCTGATCAGCAATAGAACCTAGATCCGCAACCCGCCGTCCAATTCCAGAATACGACCGCTGAAGTAGTCGTTCTCCAGAATATAAGCTGCCGAATGGGCGATTTCTTCAGGTTTGCCCATGCGCTTGAGCGGGATGCCTGAGGTCATTTTTTCCAGCGCTTCAGGCTTCATGCCCAAGGTCATTTCAGTTTCGATGAAGCCAGGGGCAATGCCTGCGACGCGGATGCCATAGCGTGCCAGTTCCTTGGCCCAGGTCACGGTGGCGGCTGCGACACCGGCTTTGGCCGCCGAGTAGTTGGTCTGACCGACATTGCCTGCGCGGGAGATCGAAGAGATATTGATGATCGCGCCCTGATTCTTCAGTTCGATCATCTTTGCTGCCACTTCACGGGTGCACAAGAATACGCCGGTCAAATTGACGTCGATGACCGCTTGCCACTGCGCCAGGGACATCTTGGTCATCTCGCCGTCCTTGACCCTTAGCAGCAGGCCGTCACGAAGAATCCCTGCGTTATTGATCAGGCCGTGAATCGCGCCGAAGTCCTCGGCAACTTGAGCAACCATCTGCGTCACTTGTTCTTCGTTAGCGACGTTGCACAGGTAAGACCGTGCTTCCACGCCCAATGCCTTGCAAGCGGCAACCGCTTGATCAAGCTTTTCCTGATTCAAGTCCACCAGGGCCAGCTTCGCGCCTTTGGCCGCGAGATATTCGGCCATCGAACGGCCCAAACCCTGGCAACCGCCAGTGATAATAATTATCTTGTCTTTCAAATGCATGCGCGTGCCCAATAAAACAGTCGGTGGTTATCCTTACCAGATGACCCACACTCGCGGAGTCCGCGCTTGGAGTTGCTCTGGTGGCGCTGCAAAAATACCGAGCGCCCGTCCGTTTTCGACGGATTCTATATAAGGAGTCATAAGATGAGCGTTAATGCCGCTAAGCATGCCCGAGAATTGCTGCTCAAGGAATACCGGGGTGTGCTGTCCACTCACTCCAAATCCATGCCCGGCTTCCCGTTCGGCTCTGTGGTGCCTTATTGCCTGGATGATCAGGGCAGGCCACTGATCCTGATCAGCCGCATCGCCCAGCACACGCATAACCTGCAAAAGGACCCCAAGTGCTCGCTGCTGGTTGGAGAGCGCGGAGCTGAGGATGTACAGGCGGTGGGCCGTATCACCCTGCTGGCCGAGGCCGAGAAACTGACCGGCAGCGCTGCCATTGAAGCGGCTGCCGAGCGTTATTACCGGTATTTCCCCGAATCGCAGAGCTATCACAGTGCCCACGACTTTGACTTCTGGGTGCTGGTCCCGGTGCGATACCGTTATATCGGCGGTTTTGGCGCGATTCACTGGCTCGATGAGGTCGCCCTGGCCAATCCGTTTGCTGGCGCAGCGGAAACCGCAATGGTCGAACACATGAATAACGACCACGCTACCGCCATCGCCCATTACGTCACGCTGTCCGGTCTGCCGCAGACGCAGCCCGCACAGATGGTCGGTATCGACAGCGAAGGTATGCATTTACGCATAGGGCAGGGTCTATACTGGCTGGCTTTTGCTTACTCCTGTAACACTCCGAAACAAGTTCGCGAAGCCTTGGTCCAGCTGGCCCATGCTGAAAAATGGCCGGCGAATGAAGCCCAAGAGGCTTGAATTCACGATTTGGCGACGTCACATAGGGTTTATTGGAAGTCATTCTTCCGTTGAGGAACTCATTTGATGCGCGTTTTTCTGTTGCTCTTTCTACTGTTTCCAGTGCTGGAACTGTTTGTTCTGGTCAAGGTGGGTATGGCCATTGGCTTTTTGCCGACCTTCTTGCTGGTGGTCGCCAGCTCCATGCTCGGCGTATTCGTGATCCGGATCGCAGGCTTTGCCACGGCGCTGCGTGCCCGCGAGAGCCTGGCCCGCGGCGAGCTGCCAGCCCAGCAGATGCTGGAAGGTCTGATGGTCGCCGTCGGCGGTGGGTTACTGCTGCTGCCTGGTTTTATCAGTGACGTACTGGGGCTGATCTGCCTGTTGCCGTTCACCCGTAAGGTGCTGGTCAACACGTTGCGCAAGCGCGCTGAAGAGCAAGCGATCCGCCAGCGTGCGTTTGCCGATGACGTACGAGCCGCGGGTGGCCCGGAGCGTCCCGGTGCCGCACACCCCGGCAACCGTCAGCCTAACGTGATCGAAGGTGAGTTCGAACATCGCGATCGGTAAGCGTTCTAGCCTGTACGCAACGGCCTGTGCGGGACCGTCCGGTGCCGCATATGTTTCAAAAGGCTGTATCTGTCTGCAAAAAAATTACACGCCAAGCCTTGTAATCACCTTGCTCGCCCTTATGTAAGGGTCACCGCAAGGTTTCTGGTGGATTCGCCAGACCGTATTCTGCGGTTCGCTCGTCGAACCGTAACCGGCAACGCCGGATGTTCTAAACCGCCGGTGCAGTCACCGGACGTTCAAAACCATAATTAGGAGATCGACAATGAAGCTTCGTCCTCTGCATGACCGCGTCGTAATCCGTCGCAGCGAAGAAGAATCGAAAACTGCTGGCGGTATCGTTCTGCCGGGTTCGGCTGCTGAAAAGCCAAACCGTGGCGAGATCCTTGCTGTTGGTACCGGCCGCGTGCTGGACAACGGTGAAGTGCGTGCGCTGGCCGTAAAAGTAGGCGACAAAGTGGTGTTTGGCCCTTACTCCGGCAGCAACACTGTGAAAATAGACGGCGAAGACCTGCTGGTGATGAGCGAGAACGAAATTCTCGCAGTCGTCGAAGCCTGAGTATTTCCCGCGAATTTCCGTTACTACCCAGTATTTAAGGAATAACGATCATGGCTGCAAAAGAAGTTAAATTCGGCGACTCCGCCCGTAAAAAAATGCTCACCGGTGTCAACGTCCTGGCTGACGCAGTTAAAGCGACCCTCGGGCCTAAAGGCCGTAACGTCATTATCGAAAAAAGCTTTGGCGCTCCGCTGATCACCAAAGACGGCGTCTCCGTTGCAAAAGAAATCGAACTGAAAGACCGTTTCGAAAACATGGGCGCGCAGCTGGTTAAAGACGTTGCTTCCCGTGCAAACGATGACGCAGGCGACGGCACCACCACCGCTACCGTTCTGGCTCAATCGATCGTCAACGAAGGCCTGAAAGCCGTCGCTGCCGGCATGAACCCAATGGACCTGAAGCGCGGCATCGACAAAGCGACCATCGCTATCGTTGCTCAGCTCAAGCTGCTGTCCAAGCCTTGCACCGACACCAAGGCCATTGCTCAGGTGGGTACCATCTCCGCCAACTCCGATAGCTCCATCGGCGACATCATTGCCGAAGCTATGGAAAAAGTGACCAAAGACGGCGTTATCACCGTTGAAGAAGGCACTGGCCTGGAAAACGAATTGTCTGTTGTTGAAGGCATGCAGTTCGACCGTGGCTACCTGTCCCCGTACTTCATCAACAAGCCAGATACCATGGTTGCCGAGCTGGACGGTCCGCTGATCCTGCTGGTCGACAAAAAAATCTCCAACATCCGCGAAATGCTGCCAGTTCTGGAAGCAGTGGCCAAAGCTGGCCGTCCGCTGTTGATCGTTGCTGAAGACGTTGAAGGCGAAGCCTTGGCGACTCTGGTTGTGAACAACATGCGCGGTATCGTGAAAGTTGCAGCCGTCAAAGCTCCTGGCTTTGGTGATCGTCGCAAGGCCATGCTGCAGGACATCGCTGTTCTGACTGGCGGTACCGTTATCTCCGAAGAGATCGGCCTGAGCCTGGAAACCACTACCCTGGAACACCTGGGTAATGCCAAGCGCGTTGTGCTGAACAAAGAAAACACCACCATCATCGACGGTGCTGGCGTTCGTGCCGATATCGACTCGCGTATCGCTCAGATCCGTACGCAAGTAGCAGACACCACGTCTGACTACGACAAAGAAAAACTGCAAGAGCGTCTGGCCAAGTTGTCCGGCGGCGTTGCAGTAATCAAAGTCGGCGCCGGTTCCGAAGTTGAAATGAAAGAGAAGAAAGCCCGCGTTGAAGACGCCCTGCACGCAACACGTGCAGCCGTTGAAGAAGGCGTGGTACCTGGCGGTGGCGTGGCACTGGTTCGCTCCCTGCAAGCAATCGCTGGCCTGAAAGGCGACAACGCTGATCAGGACGTCGGTATCGCTCTGCTGCGTCGCGCTGTAGAAGCTCCACTGCGTCAGATCGTTTCCAACTCCGGCGACGAGCCAAGCGTAGTTGTCGACAAGGTCAAGCAGGGTTCGGGTAACTTCGGTTACAACGCTGCTACTGGCGAATACGGCGACATGATCGAAATGGGCATCCTTGACCCAGCTAAAGTGACTCGCTCTGCTCTGCAAGCGGCGTCCTCCATCGCCAGCCTGATGATCACTACCGAAGCGATGATCGCTGAAGTGGTTGACGACAAGGCTGCTGGCGGCGGCATGCCGGACATGGGCGGCATGGGTGGTATGGGCGGCATGATGTAAGCCAGCTTTACCTCTCCCATAAAAAACCCCGCTTCGGCGGGGTTTTTTTATGGCGGGTAGTCGGTGAGGCTGAGCTGTGCGGCGAGCGTTAAAGTTCCGCTCCGCACACAGACTCAGAATCAACCAGCCTTGGCGACCAGAGGTTTACTCGCCGGGACTATCTTCGGTTCAGCGCGGTATAACACGGCGTAATACGACCCCAGGCAAATCAGCCAGCAGAACACCGCTGTCCAGACGTTGTGAGAGAAGAAGTGCGCACCTTGCAGCATTCGACCAATCGAGAAAATCGTGCCCAGGCTGAAGGCAAATACCAATGCGGCTCGTGCCAGGCGAGGACGGCGATCACGCAAGGCGAAGAACAGTGCGAACAGGGTAAAGCCGGTCGCAGCATGACCGCCGGGCCAGCAGCGCCCAGGTTTGTCGGTCGCAGGACGAGGGCTTAGCAACTCGCTGTAGGTTTCTTGGCCGCCGAACTCAGTCAGGCTCCATGGGCATTGCACCGAGGTGACGACTTTGACGGGTGTCACGAAGGCGGTGGACAGCGCCATGGACAGTACCAGGCAACCCAGTTCGCGGCGCCACGGTTTCAGGCGCTGCACAAAAAAAGCGCCGGCAAAGGCAGCCAGGGAAATAAGACTGAACGCAATCACTGCCTGTTTTGCGCGGTTGTGGAGGACGTCTTCAAGGAAATTGCTGTGTCGACCGATAAAGTCTCCCGCTACCGGGTCATAGAGGTGCCTGGCGATATCCATGTCCAGGGAGGTCAGTTCCAGCAAGATCAGAATGACCGCTGTAACGGCGGGGACACCCAGGCACACCCAAAGATTGAGTGGGCGAGAGTAGGGGCGGGCAAAAGGTGAAGGCATGAAATATCCTGAGCGCATAGAGAGAGGGTCCAGGCCGATCAGCCTGGAGCATGATGAATATACTGACGCTCGGCAGCCCCCCGGACAAACCAGTGGTGGACCGTAAAGGCCAATAGCGCGCCGGCGCCGATAGCGCTAACCGTATTGATGATTCCTGATCGCAAAGGCCAAAGTCTGGCAGCGCCACTGTAATGCGGTTGTGAACCCGCTGTGAAAAAAACGTTGAGCGAGATCGACCCAGCGACCCGGTCCTGACCGTTAGAACTGGTCGAGCGCGTCACTTGGCCTTAAGCTGCGCCAGCTTCAAGGCCTTAACAGCATACAGAGAGAGTACCCCATGCGAATTCTGCTGGTTGAAGACAACCGCGACATCCTGGCAAACCTGGCGGATTACCTGGGTTTGAAGGGCTATACGGTCGACTGCGCGCAGGATGGGCTTTCCGGTTTGCATCTGGCGGCCACCGAGCACTATGACCTGATCGTGCTCGATATCATGCTGCCCGGTATAGACGGCTATACCCTGTGCAAGCGGCTGCGCGAGGATGCCCGGCGCGATACCCCTGTAATTATGCTCACCGCACGCGATCAACTGGACGACCGGCTGCAAGGCTTCCGTTCCGGCGCTGACGATTACCTGCTCAAACCCTTCGCCTTGTCCGAACTCGCTGCACGAATCGAAGCGGTATTGCGCCGTGCTCAGGGGGGAGGCAGGCGCACCCTGCAGGTCGCTGACCTGATTTACGACCTCGATACCTTAGAGGTGACTCGGGAAGGGCGCCTGCTCAAACTCAACCCTGTCGGCCTCAAGCTCTTGGCGGTATTGATGCAGAAAAGCCCGCATGTGCTGCGTCGGGAGATTCTTGAAGAGGCCCTGTGGGGCGACGATTGTCCAGACAGCGACAGCCTGCGTAGCCATGTGCACCAGTTGCGTCAGGTGATCGACAAACCGTTTGCCAAGCCGTTGCTGCAGACGGTACATGGCGTTGGGTACCGCTTGGCCGAGGGCCGTGATGGAGTTTAAACAAAGCCTTGCCCAGCGGATCATCATCGCGTTCGCGTTGATGAGTGCGTTGGTTGCAGGATCGTTCGCCCTAGGCATCGTGGCAACCGTCCATGTGGTCGAAGAAAAGCTGATCTCCGCAGGTCTTGGGAGCGACCTCAACCGCTTGTTGTTGATGGACAGCATTAGCGACTGGAGCCATCGCCCGGAGCCAGGTGAGCTGTTCTATTTCAGCGACGGCCGTGGTGAGTTCGATTTGCCTAAAGATTTGCGGCATCTGGAGCCAGGGTTTCATGAAGTCTTTCGTGATGACCTTTCCTATCACGTCATGGTGGTCGTCGTCGACGGACGTCGATACGCGTTGTTGAAGGATCAAAGCGATTTTGAAGAGCGTGAACGGGTGCTGTTCGCGGTGGTGCTGGTCGGGTTCGTCCTTGCGCTGGGGCTGGCAGTGTTCCTCGGCTGGATATTGGCGCGAAAAGTAATGGCGCCGGTGGTAAGGCTGGCCAGACAGGTCAGGCATCGCGATCAACTGTTGGGGCTTGCGCCGCTCTTGGCGCCAGACTATGCCGCCGATGAAGTGGGTGAGCTGGCCGTGGCCTTTGATACCACGCTCGGGCGTTTGCGTCAGGCCCTGACGCGAGAGCGCTTGTTCACCAGTGATGTCAGTCATGAGCTGCGCACGCCGCTGATGGTACTTGCCAGCTCCTGTGAGTTGCTGCTTGAAAATCCGGCCCTCGATCAGCGCGCACGCGCTCAGGTGCAGCGTATTGCTCGTGCCTGTGAAGAGATGCGTGATCTGGTGCAAACCTTTCTCATGCTGGCGCGGACCCAGCGTGAGGATTCGGACATGGCGCCGAAGCTATCCCTCGCTGCGGCAGCTGATCAGTTGATAACGTTGTGGCGAGAACCCATTGAGGCCAAAGGTTTGACACTGTTGTTTGAGCCTGGTCAGTCTTCGGACACAGGCTACAACGCCACGTTCCTTCATGCGGTGATGGGCAACTTGCTGCGCAACGCATTGCATTACACCGACAGCGGGTTTATCCGGCTTACGCTAGAAGCAGAAGGCTTTGTGGTCGAGGACAGCGGTGTCGGGATTCCCGAGGAAAAACGTGAAGCCATGTTCCAGCCGTTCGTGCGCGGCAACGAGCAGCGAGGTGAAGGGTTGGGCTTGGGGCTTTCACTGGTCCAGCGGATCTGTGAAAACCAGGGCTGGAGCGTGAGTCTGAGCAACGTAGAGCCAAATGGCTGTCGTTTTAGAGTTGACTTGAAGGTGGCGCCACGCTGAGTTTTGGCGGAGGCGCGGCCCAATGCCTTGTAATACCATTTGCAAAATAAAGGAACCGTTTCGCTCGCAGAGGTGTCCCACGTTGGCTTTGCTGCGTGAGTTTCTGCGGGTAAGGCCGAGTTTATTTATTGCGCAAGAGGTAACAGGATGACGGTGGACTTTGTCGCAGAACCGAATGTTGCAGTTCAGGATCGTTTCGCGTACTTCTGGACCCGGCGAGGAGAGTGGGTCGACGAGCCCGATCTTCGTCGCCATTCGTCGTTCAGTGCAACAGCATGGCAGAAACTCGTCTACTTTTACGAGACGGCGTTTGGCAGCGCTATCAAAGGCTTGCATTAATGAAACTCGAAATAGCCCGAGGTTTTTTTTTGGTGGGGGCTTTAGGGATCGCATCCTTGGCGCTGGCCCTCTGGGAGCAACCTGGGCCCAAGATATTGAGTGCGCAACATGGCGAGGGTCGATGCCTCTTGCCACGTGTGGCCAAGGTTCAGGAGTCTATGAGGCCCGATCATGACCTATTACTGTTTATGTATGGCTTGACTCAAGGGATGAGACAAGAAAATTGAAAACTTTCGTCAATCAAAAGGCTCCGTTTTTACGGGGCCTTTTGGTTTCTACAGATCGAGGGCCAGATCAGCCCTCTTGTCAGGTGCCGCCAGCAGCGTGTACACGCACGGCAGCACGAACAGGGTGAACAGCGTGCCGATCGACATTCCCGTGGCAATCACGGTGCCGATGTCGAAGCGGCTGACGGCCCCGGCACCGGTAGCAAGAATCAGCGGCACCATGCCAAATACCATCGCAGCCGTGGTCATCAATACCGGACGCAGACGAATCGCAGCGGCTTCTTCGACCGCTTCGCGGGCGCTCAGGCCCTTGTCGCGGCGTAATTGGTTGGCGAACTCAACGATCAGGATGCCGTGCTTGCTGATCAGCCCTATCAGCGTCACCAGTCCCACCTGTGTATAGATGTTCATGCTCGATAGCCCCAGAAACAACGGAATCAGTGCCCCGCAGATCGATAGCGGGACCGTCACCAGAATGACCAATGGGTCTCGAAAGCTTTCGAACTGCGCCGCCAGCACCAAAAAAATAATCGCCAGTGCCAGAGCAAAGGTCATCCACAAGGCATTGCCTTCCTGCACGAACTGCCGCGCAGCGCCCGCATAGTCGTAGGCATAACCGTGTGGTGCTTCTTCTGTGGCGATCTGGCGAACGGTCTCGATAGCCTCGCCCATGCCGACAATCGGGAAACCCTGAATAATCGCCGAATTCAGTTGCTGAAACTGGTTCAACTGACGCGGTTTGGCCCGGTCATGGACCTTGATCAGCGTCGACAGTGCCAGGAGTTCGCCTTTGTTGTTCTTCACGTAGTAATTGTTCAGCCAGTCAGGATTGTCCCGATACGGCCGTTCGACTTGCGCGATGACCTTGTAGCTGCGGCCATCAAGGGTGAAACGGTTAATCTCCGCTTCGCCGAGCAATGTTGCCAGCGTGCCGCCCAGATCGAGCATGGACACACCCATCTGCGCCGCCTTGGCCCGATCGATATCGACCACTACCTCGGGCTTGTCGAAGGCCAGATCAATATCGAGAAACGCAAACTTGCCTGACTCGGCCGCGCGCGTCTTTATCCGGGTGGCCACTTGCAGCAGCGACTCATAGTCGTTCGGCGTATTGATCACGAACTGGAAAGGCAGGCCTTCGCCCGTACCCGGCAGCGACGGCAAGTTGAAACCGAACACTTGCAGGCCCGCGATCTTCGCGACTTTGGCCTGCAGCTCAGGCAGAAGCTGCATCTGCGTGCGGTTGCGCTCGTTCCACGGCTTGAGCAGGAAACCGCCGATACCGGTCTGCACCCCGTCAAAGCCATTGATCTGGAACGAGGAGTAATACTCGGGAAACGTCCTGAAGATCCCGATGAACTCATCGGTGTAGGCGTTCAGGTAGTCGAGATTAGTCGGTTGTGGCGACGTGGCCATCATGAAAATGATGCCCTGGTCTTCATCGGGCGCCAATTCCGATTTGGTGAACTTGAGCAGCGCCGGAATCAGGCATAACACGATCAAGGCAAACACCAGCACCACGGGCCGCGTATTCAGCGTGCTGTGCAGCATGCGTTGGTAGCGGGCCTTGAGGCGTCCGAAGGTCTGATCAAGTTTGTGCGACAGGCCACGAGGATTCTCGTTGTGACGTAAAAGCAGGGCGCACATCATCGGCGACAACGTTAGCGCTACCACTCCCGAAATAACCACCGCGCCTGCCAGCGTCAGGGCGAACTCCTTAAACAGGGCCCCGCTCAGGCCTTGAAGAAAACCGATGGGTGCATAGACGGCTGCCAGGGTCAGGGTCATCGACACCACCGGCCTCGCGATTTCCCTGGCGCCTTCAATGGCCGCGTTGAACGGCGTCTTTCCCTCCTCGATATGCCGATGGATGTTCTCCACCACCACAATCGCATCGTCCACCACCAGCCCGATCGCCAGCACCATCGCGAGCAAGGTCAGCAAGTTGATCGAGTAACCCATCAGTTGCATGAAGAACAACACGCCGATCATCGACAACGGAATGGTAATCACCGGGATCAGCACCGAACGCAGGGCGCCGAGGAACAGGAACACCACGACAATCACGATCAACACCGCTTCGATCAGGGTTTTCATCACCTCATGAATCGATGCCTGAATAAACAGGGTAGCGTCATAGGCAATGGAAATTTTCAGGGTGGGCGGCAACTGGTTTTCCAGCTCCGGCAAGATCTTGCGCACTTCCTTGATCACGTCCAGCGGGTTGGAACTGGGCGTACCCCTGATAGCGATATAGACCGACGGCGTGCCATCGAAAGAACTGATCGCGTTATAGTTTTCCGCCCCCATTTCCACTCGGGCGACATCGCTGAGCAGCACGCGGCGGTCGCCCGAGATTTTCAGCGGGATGGCGGCAAAGGCTTCGGCAGACTTCAATTCGGTGGCAGCATTGATGCTGGTGACCACGTATTCGCCTTTTACTTCGCCGGCAGCGGACAGGTAGTTGTAGCGGCGCACGGCCGCAGTGACATCACTGGCGGTCAGGCCGTAACCGGCGAGGCGCACTGGGTCGAGCCACAGGCGCATGGCAAAGACTTGATTGCCGATAATCTCTGCTTCGGCCATGCCCGGCAGGGTCGCAAGCTTGGGCTGAATCACCCGTGACAGATAGTCGGTGATCTGCGGGTTACTCAATTCGCTGCTATAGAAGCTGATGTACATCAGGGCGGTTGAATCGGCGGCCTGCTTGTTCAATACAGGGTCTTCAGCGTCTTGCGGCAGCTTGTTCTTGACCTCGTTGGCCTTGGCCAGCAGCTCGGTGAAGAGCCGGTCGCTGTCCGCACCGATGCGTGCATAAATCGACACCACCGAAAAGTTCTGACGACTGACCGAGGTCATGTAATCAATGCCTTCGGCGCTGGCCAGACTCTGTTGCAACGGCTGGGTGATATAGCCCTGGATAGTCTCGGCGTTGGCCCCGGGGTAAGCCGTTGTCACAGTGATCAGGGCGTTTTCCATCTGCGGGTATTGGCGAATGGTCAGCTTGCCGAATGCCTGGAAGCCCAAGAGTACAATCAGCAGGCTGATGACGGTGGCCAGCACCGGACGACGGATGAACGGATCTGTAAACGCCATGAAGAATTCCTTGATCAGTCAGCGCGTGGCGGGCTGTTCTGTTCGGCTTGCAGTGTCTTGTCGGCACTGATGGCGACATGGGCTCCAGTGTCCAGTTTGAGCTGGCCAGCGCTGACCACCCGTTCACCGGCGCTCAGCCCTTTGCTGACAACCACTCGACCATTGCGGTGCTCGCCCGTCTCGACGAAGCGCCGCTCCACGGTCCATTGCGGCTCGCCTTTGGCGTCTTTTTCGGGCTCGCCCCCGGCGGTTTTTTTCGCCACCACGAGATACACCGAATTGCCGTAGAGGGTATAGCTGATCGCGCTTTCCGGGACCACCACGCGGGTGCTGGCGCCGGGTAGCAATACCTGCAGACTGGCGAACATCCCCGGCAGCAGCTCGCCGCCAGGGTTAGGCAGCGTGGCGCGGACCAGTATGTTGCGCGTGGCGTCATCGACTTTCGGGTTGATTGCGCTGATTTTCGCCTCAAAGGTTTGTGCCGGATAGGCCGCTACGGTGACCAGCGCTACCTGGCCAACCGCCAGTTTCGGCACCGCTTGCTCAGGTACATAGAAGTCGACGTACAAACTGCTCAAATTCTGCAACGTGGCGATCATCGTGCCGCTCGCGAGGTAATCACCGACATCCACCTGACGAATGCCGATGGTGCCGCTGAAGGGGGCGAGGATGCTTTTTTTCGCCAACGCGGCATTTAATTGGGCGACCGAGGCGTAGGCTTTTTTCAACTGTGCGGCGAGCCGGTCGAAATCGCCTTTGGAGATGGCCTGGCTACCGACCAATTGGCTGCCACGTCCGTGCTCAATCTTCGCCAGGCCCAATTCAGCTTCAGCGGTGCCCAACAGCGCCCTTTCAACATCGCTGTCCAACTGCAGGAGCAGCTGACCAGCAGTGACCTTCTGCCCGGACTCGAACTGCAAGGCCTTGACCGTCCCTGCAATCTCCAGGCTCAGATCGACCCCTTGCAAGGCCTTGAGGGTGCCAATCGCCGGGAGCTGACTCTGCCACGGTTGTTCGTTGGCGGTAACGACGGCAACATTGATGGGCGGTTTGGGGGTGGCGAATACCTGGATCTGCCGATAGACGGAAAAGGCTTTATAGCCCGCTAGGCTCAGCGCCACGAGCAGCACAACCCCCAACATGATCAGCATCCGGCGACGCAGCATATTCCACTTCCTTGGAAAAACCGTTGAATCGGGCGAGCACATGAATCCCGCCGCCCCGGCGTTGTCTCGGGGCGATACTGCAGGAACTACGGGCGTGCTGGTTCAGGATAAGCCAGCTTTGCTGGCCCTGCATCAAACCAGATGCAGATGGTTATCCCAGAGCCCCGCCGGCAATTCAAGAGGCTTTGCCAGCAGCTCTGTTTGCCGACAATCGTAGAATCGACAGCGTCCCTGGCCTGAGGTGACGACGAAACCATCCGTCACTGCGCCGACGCCTGCGCAGTCGGCCAGTGACGCATCGAGACGCACTTCGCCGCTGTCCAGATCCCAGATAAAAAAGCGGTTGCCGCGCGGTGCGGTGAGGGCCACCAGACGCAGTTCGCTGTGCACTGCAACGCTGGCGGTGTAGTGATTCATCGCCTGCGATTGGCTGTCGGCCACCGGGAACGCCACGAAGGGCTGGCCGGGGCGTTTGATCGCCAGCAGTTCAGACGACTCGTGTGCTTCGCCCATGAACTGCTGCCCCGCGACAATCGTGCCGTCGCTGGCGATGGCCAGATGGCGGATGCTGTTCATCGACTGGCTGAGGGCTTCTTTGCTCAACAAGGTGCCATCGCGCTGCATCAGCACCAAGCTGGGCTGCATGGCATTGAGGTTCATTTCGACCCGGCTTTCGGCTTCGGTGCGAATCCCGCCGTTGGCGACCACCAGGGTTTCGCCATCGGGCATCCACGACACCTGATGAGGGCCGACGCCGTGGGTAGGGATTTCGCCACTGTGTACCAGGCGTTCGTTGACGAACTGATAGACGCTCAGCACCCCGCGTCCTGGGTCGGTGGTGTCGTTTTCAGTGGCGTACAGCCATTCGCCACTTTTGTGAATGACGGCGTGGCCGTAGAAGTGCCGGTTGGGCCGGGACGTGAGGGTCTGGAGCAAACGACCGTCCCGCAAGTCGAGCAGGTAGCTTTGCGTCCCGGGCCTGCGCGCGACGAACAGCGCCAAGGGCAGGTCAGGGTGATTGATGATGTCATGGCAACGTTGGCCGACCTGAGTGGCGAAGACTTGGCTGCCGTCCAGACGATACCCCACGGCATAGTGCTTGCCGTTGCCATCGTCCCGAGCGGAAAGCAGCAGAGGGTTCGCCCCTTTTTGCCGAAACCCCTTTTGCTGAAAGAGTGTCCAGCCGCCCAGCGTACAAGCGCCGAGCAGCAGACTTCCAAGGGCCAGGGCCTGACGTCGCAACATATCAGTCACCATCATTAGCGTTGAAGCCAAGCTGGATATCCAGCGCCTTGGCGAGTTCGCCTTCATGCAAACGATGGAGGGCGTTGAGGCTGTCGTAGAAGGCATTGAGCTGCTGACGACCAGCGTCGGTGGCGAGCAGGTCGGTCAACGGAGGTTTCAACGCTGAAAGCAGCTGGCGGCTGGCGGCATAAGCGGCATCGATTTTGTCGGCCAGTGGTTTTTGTTCGGCGGGCAGCAGGCCACGCAGGCCGTGGTTGTCGACGCCAGACCACACCGTCTCGGCGCTGATCAAGCTGGCTTCCAGGCTACTGAGCGATGCCTTGCTGCGCCAGGCGTCGGCCTGGAACGGCTGTGGTATGCCCTTGGTCTGACGACCCAATGGCGTGCCAAGTTTTTTCTTCAGGCTGTCCAGTGCGGTGACCTGCACCCGAAGCAATTCAGCGATGGCTTCATGGGCGTCGGCATAACGCGGATTAGGGAACTTGCTCAATTGTGCGAGCATGCCATCAGTGCTGTTCCAGCCGGTCAGGATCTCCTCGGCCAGCGCTTTCTGGCGCTCACCGATAGCGATCAGCAGGGGGCAATAACGGGTTTTTTGCTCGGTGTTGGCCATGTCGACATTGGCGTCGAACAGGATGTATTCATACGCCGAAAGGCCCTGCACCACGACGCTGGACTTGCTCAGTGCGTCGGCATTGATCTGCGGTTGTGCGCTGACCAATTGCTCTACCTGGCGCCCCACTAGGTTCTTTTTGTCTGGCCAGAACTGGACTTGCCAGGCGCGATTGCCTTCGGCCAATGGACCAATCAGCAATGGCTGTAATTCAGCCCAGGCTTTTTGCGCGTGCAGGAAGTCGGCGCGGGCGGTGTCCAAGTCTGACGTGCCCTGACAGAACGCCAACGCGCTGATCGACAGTTGGCGGTCGGCATCGACCCAGCGACTGTAGGTCGGCAGTATCACCTGTTTGGCGATGGCGGCAGACGTCACGGCCTGTGGGTCTTGTGGCGAGCAGGCGGCGATGGCAAAGGCGGCCAGGCTGGTGAATAACAGTTTGGGGCGGAACATGTCCGGCTCCTCTTCTCATCAATAGGGATTACATCGTTAAAGCGAGTTCAAAAACGCTAATAATGCAGTGCGCTGTTCGGCGCTAAACGCCAATACTTGTTGCTGCGCGGCGTGCGCTTCGCCACCGTGCCAGAGCACGGCTTCAAGCAGGTTCCGAGCGCGACCGTCGTGTAAAAACTGTGTGTGCCCGCTGACTGTTTCGGTCAGGCCAATGCCCCACAACGGCGGAGTACGCCAGTCGCGGCCAGTGGCTTGAAACTCGCTGCGATGGTCGGCCAGTCCTTCGCCCATGTCGTGCAGCAACAAATCGCTGTAAGGGCGGATCACTTGATTGGCCTGCTCGGGTTCGGCGGCGTTGGCACCCGTGGTGAACTGTGGCGTATGACACTGCTGACAGCCTGTTTGATAAAACAGAGTCTTGCCGGCCAGCACCTGTCGGTTGTCGACATCCCGTCGCGCGGGCACTCCCAGGTTGCGGCTGTAAAACAGCACCAGACGCAGGATGTTATCACTGACCTCCGGTTCGCCTTCAGGGCCTTTACCGGTTGGCGCGTTGAGGCAGTCGATTTGGGTCGAGGTGCAGTCATCGGCGGTTTTGAGGCCGGTGGTCAGGCCCATATCGCCCGAGAAGGCGTGCGCATTTTGCTGGTTGAGATTCGGCTGCCCGGCTTTCCAGCCAAATCGCCCCAGCACGATTTTCTGTTGTGCGTCGTCCCAGACCCGGTTGGGGCGCCCGGTAATGCCATTGTTCCGTTGGTGTTGAGTGTCGGCGTTGGCCAGAATTGCCGCATCCGGGATCGCCTCCAACAGACCTAACCCAATCATCGGTGGTGCGACCCGCGCGGAGAAAAGGGTGCCGGGGTGCATCGGTCCATAGCCGAGTTGGGTAATCTGCAGTTTGGGCTGACGTAATTCGATCCGTGTGCCGTCCTTGAAGGTCACCGGCAACAGCTCATAGTCGACGCGAACCTTACCTTCCGGTGCGACGCCGGGGATCGCCATGTCCTGCAGTTGCCCGCCATACACCGGTTCGGGCAGCACGCCCGATTGCTCAATGAGTGTGGCGTAGGCGGGATCATTGGGGATCGACAGGCGCACCAGCATCGACACCGCATTGCTGTCGCCTGGTGCAGGTGGATGGCCGCGGCCGTCCTTGATGTGGCAGTTCTGGCAGGCGTTGGTATTGAACAGCGGGCCCAGGCCGTCACGGGCGGTGGTGGTCGACGGCGCGATCACCCACGGGCTGCGAAAAAAGCTATTGCCGACGCTGAAATCCAGACGCCGTACAGGCGAAAGATTGGCTGAGGGCAGCGAAAAAGCATTCCGGTCTGTCTTGCTCACCGTCGCGCTTCCCCCCGACAACGCTTCACCCGGCTCGGCTTTAGTGAAACGCGGCGCGTGATCGCACGCACTCATGGTCATGACCAGGAGCAGGGGAAGGGATAGGCGGGATAGCAAGGGAATCACTGGAGCATCCTGATAGTGCGGTTTTGGCCTGACATACCGCTTTCGTGAATGAGTTCACTCCCACAGGGAATCGCATGTTTTCTGTGGGAGTGAATTTATTCACGAAGAGGCCATCACACTTACCTATGTAATGGGTATGAACCTTGAATCAGAGCTCGTGATCAGCGTTGTCCGGGTTCAGGTCGGTGATGCCGAGCTTGGTCGCAGCTTGTTCGATGGCGCCGGTCTGGGTGACCAGTGATGCGATGGCATCGCGCACGATCTGGTTGCCCTGGGTGTTGCCGGCAGCGATCAGTTGATCGAAGTGCTCGCTCTTGTTGGCATGGTCGACGATCACTTGCAGCTTGGCCTGCGTGGCGTTCAAGTCGGCCTTGAGCGTGGCGTCGGCGGTGGCGTCCGCTTTGGCGACCAGCGAGGACAGGCTTGGGCCGCTGATTTTGTTGCCGTCCACACGGGTGTATTCACCCAGATAGACGTTGCGGATGCCCAGACCATTGTAGAAGTGAGAGTTGTGCGTGTTGTCGCTGAAGCAGTCGTGTTCGTCTTCGCTGGAGTTGGCTTCCAGCGCGACTTTCATGCGTTCGCCGGCCAGTTCGCCGAGGGACAGGCTGCCCATGCCGAAGAGCATTTTGCGCAGACCGCTTTCGCCGGACTCGGCTTCCAGCGAGGCGCGGTAGTTGCCTGCAACACCTGGTTTCCAGTTGTCGACCATTTTTTCCAGATCGCTGACCAGCAGGTCGGTCACTGCTTTGAGGTAGGCGCGACGACGATCATTGTGGCCGCCAGTGCCCGCTGCGCCTTCGACGTAATCAGTGGCCGGGCGCTCGCCGGCACCTGGACCGTTGCCGTGCAGGTCCTGGCCCCAGAGCAGGAACTCGATGGCGTGGTAGCCGGTGGCGACGTTGGCTTCGGAACCTCCCAACTCGTTGAGGCTGGCCAGTTTTTCGCCGGTGATTTGCTTGACGTCGACTTTGTCTTCGCCAACCTGGATTTCGGTGTTGGCGATGATGTTGGCGGTCGCGCCCGGGTTGCCCAGCGCGTGCTGGTAATCGCCAGCTACGTAGTCGATCAGGCCTTCGTCCAGGGGCCAGGCGTTAACCTGACCTTCCCAGTCATCGATAAGGGTATTGCCGAAGCGGAAGACTTCACTCTGCATGTAAGGCACGCGAGCGGCGACCCAGGCAGCACGGGCTTTCTTGAGGGATGCGTCGTTGGGGGTGGCGAGGAAGTCGTTCACCGCCGTGCGCAACGTTTTCGCAGTGGATTCGGCATCGCTGAACACGGCGAAGACCATGTTGGTGTAGTTGACGACCACTGCCTTGGCCGCGACGTCGTCGAGCTGGCCTGCGGCAACAGGTGTTGTGGTAGCAGCAACCGGGGCTTGCGGCGCGGCGGCTTTGTCCTTGCCTTCGCCGCAGCCAGCGAGCGAGATAGCGAAGGCCAACAGACTAGCGGTTGCGAGAGGCATACGAATCATGACGAAATCCTGCGTCGAGAAGTGAATAACACGCGTTAGCAATTGGAAAAGCGGCGCCATAATGCGAAAGATATGCATTCTATGTAAAGGGGCCGCGCAGAAAAACTTGGTTACTCAGCATTTCGGCGTGTAACTGCGGGGGGAAGGAGTGGTAGAGCGGGGCCGTTCCGGGTTACAGGATTTCCGCGTTGGAGCGCTGGGCTTGCTTCAAGTAAGCCAGCAGTTCACGGGCGGGCAGGGGCTTGCTGTAGAGGTAGCCCTGGCCTTCGTGACAGCCTTCAGAAATGATGTAAGCCTCTTGTTCGGCTGTTTCTACGCCTTCGGCAATCACCTGCATGCCGAGACTTTTACCCAGCTGGATGATAGCGCGCACGATAGTGGCGTCATCGTCGTCATCAATCAGGTCCTGGACGAAGCTCTTGTCGATCTTGATTTTGTCCAGCGGCAAGCTCTTGAGGTAACTCAAGGAAGAATAGCCGGTGCCGAAGTCATCAATAGCGATCAACGCGCCGGAGCGGCGCAGGCTAAGCAGATGCTGGGCTGCGGTGCTGATGTCTTCCATCAGGCCGGTTTCGGTGACCTCCAGTTCCAGGCTGCGCGGCGGCAGGCGGTAAATCTGCAGCAGGTTGTTTACCACGCGCGGCAATTCGGCGTGGTGCAGTTGCACGGTGGACAGGTTGACTGCCATGCGCAGGTCACTGAACCCCTGGTCGTGCCATTCGCGTAACTGCCGACATGCCTGATCGAGTACCCACTCGCCAATCGCGATGATCGTGCCGTTCTGCTCGGCCAGCGGAATGAACAGGTCAGGCGGTACCAGGCCGTGCTCGGGGTGCTGCCAGCGTATCAAGGCTTCAACCCCGACGACGCGGTGATCGCGGTAGCTGATCTGCGGCTGGTAGACCAGATACAGCTGATCGCGTGGCAAGGCTTCGCGCAGGTCTTTTTCAAGCTCACGGCGTCGACGCATTTCGCTGTCGACGCTAGCGATATAGAACTGATACCGATTGCGCGACCGGGACTTGGCCAGGGTCATGGTCTGTTCGGCTTTTTGCAGCAGCTTCTCGGTGCTGTCGCCATCTTCTGGGAACAAGGTGATGCCGATGGTCGCGCGCAGACGGATTTCCTGCTGGTCCAGCGCAAAGGGGGCTTCCAGATCGTCGAGGATATTCTGCGCCAGCTCGGCGGCCTCGTAGGGCTGTTCGATATCGGCTTGTACCAACGCAAACTGATCGCCGCCCAAACGGGCGAGGGCACCCAGTCGGCCGCTATGGCCACGCAGGCGGTCAGCCAGCGCCAGCAACAGTTGGTCGCCAGCCTGGTAACTGAACTGTTCGTTGATGCCTTTAAAGTCATCAAGCCCGACACACAGCACCGCAACCCGACGTTGCAGGCGGCCGGCATCGACCAGAATTTTGTCCAGTTGTTGTTGAAATTGTTGGCGGTTGGGCAGTCCAGTGAGGAAGTCGTACTGGGACATGCGCAGCAGGCTGTTCTCGGCTTCGTGGCGCAGATGCGTGTTGCGTTCAATCGAGGCCAGCAATTGGTTGGCGGTGGTGACCCAAATGCCTAATTCATTTTTTTCATGACCCTTGAGCAGCGGCAGTTGATACTGGCTGGGGCGGTCGGGGTTGATATGGGCCAGGTGTTCAATGATTTTCGACAGCGGTTTGGTCAGCAGCCAGTGATAGACCAGGTACAGCACCAGGCCCATGGCCAAGGCTCGCAGCACGCCGGAAATGAAGATGATCACTGAACTGACGATAAAACTTTCGCCATAGGTGGCGGTATCGAGGGTGATGCGCAGGTCGCCGTAATACTCACTGTACGGGCCATGACCGACCAGCTGAGTAGTGAAGCTGCGCTCCTGTCCGAGGATCAGGTCGGTCAGCCAGCGGGTGGACGTCTGTTTCAGTTCCCGGGATTTCTCCGCGAGCATGGTTTCGTTCGGATGCCCAATGGACGCCATGCGCACCGCATTGTCCTGAAACAGTCCCTCGATGACCTGCATGCCCATCTCCCGGTCCAGGCTGTACACCGCCTGGGTCGAGGGGTCTCGGAACATATCGAGGATGCGTCCGGCATCACTGGCGACGGCTTGTCGGGTCTTGTAGGCGTCGAAGACGATCTGCGCACAACTCAAGACCACCCCTACGATCAACGTCGAGAGCAGCACCACGCGCAGCAGCTTTACCGACAAGCTGTTTCTGAGTTCCAGCTTCAAATGGTTATTCCTTAATCCGTGCTGGGAGCGTGTGACCGTGTGCGAGTATTGGTAAACACAAGCGGCTCGTCAAAGGGGCAATCACATCTGTAGGTCAGTTGCGTGTACCCGGCGTTAACGCTGTTCTAGAGACCGAGGTAAGGCTGTCCCTATTTATGTCGGTCGAATACAGGTGGAACTTGAGCGCTGATCTGTAAAGTTGTCAAGAAACTGATATTAGTCTGCTATCGCATGGTGACAATACAGAAAAGAGCCAAGCACAAACGAAAAAAAACCCGGCAATGCCGGGTTTTTTTGTCTGGATCAGCGCTTAGGCTTTGAAGGTTTTGCCTTCAAATTGCTCAGCGACGAACTTCCAGTTGACCAGATTCCAGAACGCTTCTACGTACTTCGGCCGCACGTTGCGGTAGTCGATGTAGTAAGCGTGTTCCCACACATCGCAGGTCAGCAGCGGTGTTTCGCCGCTGGTCAGCGGGTTGCCGGCACCGATGGTGCTGGCCAGAGCCAGGGAACCGTCAGCCTTTTTCACCAGCCAGCCCCAACCGGAACCGAAGGTGCCGATGGACGTTTTGCTGAACTCTTCTTTGAACTTGGCGAAAGAGCCGAACGCAGCGTTGATCGCGTCAGCCAGAGCGCCGGTAGGTTCGCCGCCAGCGTTTGGCGCCATGCAGTTCCAGTAGAACGTGTGGTTCCATACTTGAGCGGCGTTGTTGAAGATACCGCCCGAAGAAGTCTTGATGATCTCTTCCAGGGTCTTGCCTTCGAACTCGGTGCCTGGCACCAGGTTGTTCAGGTTCACGACGTAGGTGTTGTGGTGCTTGTCGTGGTGGTATTCCAGGGTTTCACGGGAAATGTGCGGCTGCAGGGCATCGTGTGCGTAGGGCAGCGCTGGCAATTCAAAAGCCATGGTTAATCTCCTAATCAGGTCAGTTGCGGTGAGCGCAAGGCCGATCACGGGCGGCCAGACATAAACATGCGTCGGGGAGTTTGTACTCTTTGCGACGCAGGGGCTGGATCATAGCACCCGGCCTGCGCCATAACCACGCAACAACTGTGTGGAATAGAGGTTCCAGAGCCTTGTCGTAAACCTGATGATAAATATTGATCAGCCAACGAGACCTGATAACAATCGCAGATGGGGGGTCGATCCACGGGGTTTATGCGTTGCCCCGAACACTCCGCACTCAGCTCGCTCGAATCAATTGCGCCGCCACACTGAACATCATCACCGCCACCAGTAGATCCAGCATGCGCCAGGTCGCTGGCCGCGCGAGCCAAGGGGAGAGCCACGCCGCACCCACGGCCAGCGTGGTGAACCACAACAATGAGGCACTGGCGGCACCGACCACATAAGCGCCGGGCACACTTTGCTGCGCGCCAAGCGAACCGATCAACAGCACGGTGTCCAGATACACGTGGGGGTTGAGCAGCGTTACCGCCAAAGCACTGAGCAGCACTGCACGCCGTGAGCGCAGCCCGGGTTTTTCATTGAGTTGCAGGCTTTGCCGGGAGCACGCGCGACGCAGCGCCAGGCTGCCGTACCACAGCAGAAATCCGGCCCCGCCCCAGCGGGCAATCGACAATAACAGTGGATTTTGTGCCAGCACATTCGCCAGCCCGAAAACCCCGGCGGCCACCAGCAGGGCATCACATACGACGCACAGTGCCGCCACGGGCAGGTGATGTTCGCGGCGCAGGCTTTGTGCGAGGACGAACGCGTTTTGCGTGCCGATCGCCATGATCAGCCCAGCGGCCACCAACAGGCCATTGAGATAACTTTGCCACATATCCGTCATTCCTCTGTAAAGCTACTCATGTTTGCGCGGCCATCGGCGTCAAAAATGGAGACGTAATTCCTTGGTTGATGCAGTTTGTGTGGCGAGTGTGGGGTGCTTGGCTGTATAAGAAAAACAAATAATGCTCATCACTCATTAGAAAAAATGATGTTCGACTATAAATTGCTCTCCGCTTTGGCGGCTGTCGTCGAGCAGGCGGGTTTCGAGCGTGGCGCTCAGGTCCTGGGCCTGTCCCAATCAGCGGTATCGCAACGGATCAAATTGCTTGAGGCGCGGGTCGGTCAGCCCGTGTTGATCCGTGCCACCCCGCCGAGCCCGACAGAGATTGGCCGACGCTTGCTCAACCATGTGCAGCAGGTGCGTCTGCTTGAACGAGACCTGCAAAGCCAGGTGCCAGCACTGGACGAAGAAGGCATGCCCGAACGCCTGCGCATCGCGCTTAACGCCGACAGTCTGGCGACATGGTGGGCAGCCGCAGTCGGGGATTTTTGCGCCGAGCAGCATCTATTGCTGGACCTGGTGGTCGAGGACCAGGACGTGGGCCTCAAACGGATGCGTGCCGGTGAAGTGGCCGCTTGTGTGTGCGGCACCGAGCGCCCGGTGGCAGGCGCGCGCAGCGTGTTACTGGGTGCCATGCGCTATCGTGCCGTGGCCAGTCCCGGTTTTATCACCCGGCACTTTCCGCAGGGTGTTGCCGCCGTGCAATTGGCGCGCTCACCGGCGCTGGTGTTTGGTCCCGATGACTTTCTTCAGCACCGTTACCTGGCATCGCTGGGCGTGGAGGGTGGCTTCGAGCATCATTTGTGTCCGTCGTCCGAAGGGTTTCTGCGCATGGCCGAAGCGGGGCTCGGTTGGGGGCTGGTGCCGCAGGAGCAGGTGCGTGATCAGATGCAGCGCGGCCTGTTGGTGGAACTGTTGGCTGATCACCCCATCGATGTCCCGTTGTATTGGCATTATTGGCGCAATGGCGGTCAGTTGCTGACGCAGTTGACGGAGCATCTGACCCACCGGGCAGGTCAATGGCTAGTGCCGCTTAACATTTCGTGAGCGTCACTTGCTTCGAGCCACGCAATAAACAACACACGTAATGAACACACACACAGTTAACGGAGCGGTAAATGAAGATTCTGGTCACCGGCGCAAGCGGCTTCATCGGCGGACGCTTTGCGCGTTTCGCGTTAGAGCAGGGCTTTACCGTGCGGGTCAACGGCCGTCGTGCCGAGGGCGTCGAGCATCTGGTGCGCCGTGGTGCGGAATTCATTCAGGGTGATTTGTCCGATCCCGAACTGGTACAGCGGCTATGCCATGACGTCGAAGCTGTGGTGCATTGCGCCGGAGCCGTGGGGGTTTGGGGTCGACGTCAGGACTTTCAGCAAGGCAACGTGCAAGTGACGGAAAACATCGTCGAAGGCTGCCTCAAGCAGCAGGTGCGGCGGTTGGTGCATCTGTCGTCGCCGTCGATTTACTTCGACGGTCATTCGCATCTGGGGATCAAGGAAGAACAGGTGCCCAGGCGCTTCATCAATCATTATGCGGCGACCAAATACCTGGCAGAGCAAAAGGTTTTCGGTGCCGAAGAGTTCGGGCTGGAAGTCATCGCCTTGCGCCCGCG
>ERZ1463034.125-NODE-125-length-24166-cov-15.619427_pt1 | contig 24166 bp, 16 predicted proteins | sample MGYA00564480_ERZ1463034 | MGnify/ENA primary metagenome ERZ1463034 (study PRJEB39244, sample SAMEA3635122) | Helicobacter pylori | study: EMG produced TPA metagenomics assembly of PRJEB11511 data set (Assembly of a 5300-year-old Helicobacter pylori...
CGGTGCGCAGGTGCAGGGCGTAGATCTTGATCTGCTTGCCCAGCGCCGCCTGGCGCACTTCGGCTTCGTTCATCTGGGTGGCGGCGAACGGGTCGTTCTTGCGCAGCGCGCCGGCGTCGGTGACCAGTAGGATGATACGACCGCCATAGCCGGACCAGTCCATGCCTTCCACTGCCTGCATCACTCCGGCAAACGCGTCCTCGTTGAAGGAATGACTGGACACGGTGGACGCCTTGACGTCACGCGCCAGGTCGAGAAAGCGCTGCGGATCGCGGCCCTGGTCGAGGGTGATCAGGGTCTTGGCCACGTATTCCAGGCCCGGGGTTTTCTTGATGCTGTTGCGAAAACCCACCAGGCCGAAACTGACGCTGTCCAGCTCGCCACGCTCGGCGATGCGGGTTTGCAGTTCGTGGACCACATCGCGGATCTGGTCGATATACGGCTGCATCGACACGGTGGTGTCGACCACCAACACCACGGCGGTGCGGAAGGCATCAGCGCTGGCGTTGATTACCGGGGTCGCGGGCTTGGCGACCGCGCTATTGCCGGGGTCGATGGACGCGACGTTGAGCAACTGCACCGGCTGGCCGTTTTCGTCGAAGCTCTCTTTGGAATCGAAGATCGGCAACAGGTAGAACTGGTTCTGCGGCACGGCGCTGGCGGCCGGTTCCAGGGCCAGGACCTGGCCGTTGTCGTCGCGGTTGTTCTGCGCCTTGGCCAGCACGCCTTTGGCGGCGGCGGGATCGGCCAGCAGCTTTTCCACTTCGCCGGATTGACGCAGGAACATCACCGGCGCCCGGCCGGAGCGTTCGGTGAACTTGAGCACCAGGCTTTGCTTCCAGTCGCTGACCTGGGCGGCCGGCAACCAGCCGTCGCTGCGCCCATCGGTGGCGGCGCCGACGCGCACCCACGGGCTGCCGTCGACGTCCTTGCGCTGATACACGTAGAGCACCGAAAACGCCGGCAGGGCTTTGCCCGGTGCGCTGCCGGCAGCGCTGGAGAGTTTCGCGCCGGGCTTGCTGAGCACGCGCTGGAACAGGGTTTTCTTGCCCGCCATCAGCAAGGGTCGTTGACCACCGTCCACGTCGGCGACCACTACAGGCGGCGCGACCTTGGGCACTACAGCAGCCGGCGGCTTGGCAGGCGTATCGCTACCGCTCAACCACCAGTAACTGGCGCCACCAATGGCCAACGCAACCGCCACCGCCACGGCGGCCAACGCCAACACCGGCCCACGGCGCTGCTCGGACACGGAAGTGTGTGGGGGCGGTGTCACCACCGGCTGGCGCACGGGTTGTGGCTGGGGTTTATCGGTGGGAATGTCGATGGTGACGGGCGTCATGCCCGCCAGGTCAAAACTCAGCGGAATCGGCAACGGCCGCACCAGCGTGGCGTCCGGCGACTCTGTCGGCAGTTGATCCAGCGCCAGCAGCAACGCCGCCGCATCCGGGAAACGCTCATTCGGGTCCTTGGCCAACAGCTTGCGCAGCACCTCCTGATAACGCCCGTGATGCAGCGGCAGCTCCGGCAGCGGCTCGGTCAGGTGGGCCAGCGCCGTGGAGAGCGCATCAGTGCCGTTATAAGGCAGCTTGCCGACGAGGATCTCGTAAAGCACCACGCCTAGCGCATACAGGTCCGCACGGCCATCGATTTCCTGGCCACGCGCCTGTTCCGGGCTCATGTAGCTCGGCGTGCCCACGGCGAAACCGGCCTGGGTGAACTGGGTGCGGTCGTCCAGGGATTTGGCGATGCCGAAGTCCGACAGCACGGCGGTACCATCGGCGCGGAACAGAATGTTCGCCGGCTTGACGTCACGGTGGACCAGCCCCCGCGCATGGGCGTAACCCAAGGCCGAGGCGATCTGGCGGATCAGCGTGAGGCCCTGCTCCGGTGTGAGGCCGGCGGCGATGCGCTCCTTGAGCGTGCCGTTGGGCAGGTATTCCATGGCCATGTAATACAGCTCACCGACATTGCCGATGTCATGGATGGTCACCGTGTGCGGGTGCGACAGCCGCGCCAGGGTCTTGCCCTCGCGCAGGAAGCGCTCGCAGAAACTCGGGTCCGCCGCCAGCGCTGCAGCCATCACCTTTAGCGCGACCTTGCGCTCCAGCGAGCGCTGGGTCGCCAGGTACACGCTGGCCATGGCGCCTTCGCCGATCTCGCCTTCGATGTCGTAGCCCGGGATCACGATGTTCATGCCGATACCTTCACGACGATGGCGGTGATGTTGTCCGGTGCGCCTCGGTTAAGCCCCAGGTGGACCAGGCTGCGCACGATTTCATCCGGTGCGTCATGGTTGAGCACTTCACGGATCTCATGATCTTCGACGGTCTTGTTCAGGCCATCGCTGCACAGCAGGTAGCTGTCGCCGGGGGCAATCAGCAGGTCGACCACCGCCAGTTCCAGTTGGGCTTCCACGCCGATGGCGCGGGTGACGATGTTGGCGCGCGGATGCACGCGGGCATCGGCCTCGCTGAGCAGGCCGCTGTCTTGCAGGTCCTGCACGTAGCTGTGGTCGCGGGAGACGCCGTCGAGCACGCCGTCGCGCAGGCGATACAGGCGACTGTCGCCGGCCCACAGGCACACGCCGCGCAAGCCGCGTGCGGCGAACACCACCACGGTGCTGCCCATCATGGTCACGCCACGGTTGGCGGTTTCTTCACGCACGGCCGCGTTGACGCGGATCAGGTCATTGCGCAAGGCCGCCGAGTATTCCTCGAGGGAACGTCCCAGCGGCACACTGCGCAGGCTGTCGACGATCAGGCTGCTGACGTAATCCCCGGCGGCATGCCCACCCATGCCGTCGGCTACCACCCACAGGCGACTCTCGGGCAGGTCCAGGCACGCGTCTTCATTGACCTGGCGAACCATGCCCACATGGCTTTTGCTCGCGGATTTGTACGTCGACCCCATCTACATCACACCTTCTTGTCCGAGCAAAAACTGCGCAAAATCGCGGGTGGCAGGCAAGCCCTGACACCGCAATAAACCCGGGGAAATCGTCTGCGAACCACGGCCCCACCACAGGCTGGCGCCGTCGCAGGCCTGTTCGGCGAGCGCGGTCATGCGTGCATGGGGCACGGTGGCGGCGACCCGCTGTAGCCCGGCGAAACGGCTGTCCACCGCGCGCAGTTCAGTCGCCGGCAAGCCCAGACTGTCGACGCCGTCGTTGAAACGGTCGAAGGTGGCGCCGGCGTCCAGGGTACTGAGCAACAGCTCTTCGGCCTCTTCAAACCAGCGGTCCGGGCCACCTACCAGGGACGCCGGGTTGGTGTCGTGATCGAGCAAGGCGACCACGGCCAGCGGGAAATACCGCCCGACCCGGTCGATGCTCGGCATCACCACACCCGCCGCCGCGTTCGGCCCGCACACGCCGGGCGCGAGAACAAAGCGCCACAGCGGGCTGACCAGGTACACGTTGAGCCAGTCGGCACCCAGGCTGTGTTGGCTGGCGAGCAAACCCGCCGCCAGCCAGCTGTCCCACGGGCCGATAAAACTCTGCGGCAAGGCGCGGCTGACAAAATCCCCGCGACTGGCCAACTTGCCGTAGAAGCCCAGCGTCGTCATAACCGCTCCGGCAGGCTGAAGCCACTGAGCACGCGGCTTTTGAACGGATTGAAGGCGCTGTTGGCGCGCAATTCGTAGGCGATGCTCGCACCGTCGACCCGCAGGCGCAGGCTGAAGCGATCCGGCGCATTGCCGGGCGTGAGGTCCGATTGTTCGAGCAGGCGGAACCAGGCCCACGGGCCGTCCAGGGTCACGCCGGAACGGCCGCTGGCCGACGGCGGCATGATCGAAATACGCACCACGCCAATGCTGCCGGGGTTCGGCCACTGCATCGCCACCGGGCGGCTCGGGCCGTGGTCGTAGCTCAATTGCTGGCCGTCGAGGTCAAGCAGGAACTGGGTGATGCTGGCGTCCATCGCCACCGGCTTGAGCTCAAAACGCACGATCGGCTGAGTGCCGCCTGCGCGAAAGAACGCGTCACGGATCGTCGCGGCACGCTGGAAGGTTTGCAGCACGCCCGGCGCAATCCCGAGTTTCTGAGCGGCGCCCGGCTGCCAGCGCCAGGTCTGTGCGGACGTATCCACGTAGGGCTGCAGGTATTTGCGGAAGTAGTTATCCATCACCCCGCCCACGCCGAAGAACTGGCCGAAATCATCCAGCGTGGCGTCACGGGCGCTGCCCGGCGACATCGGATAACGCCCGGCCAGGGACTGGCGATACACGTTCACCACTTCGCTGACCCAGGCCGCGTTCAGTTGGTTACGCACGCCGCCCATCATGCTGTTGGTGGTCGAGTTGACCACCGACTTGACCATGCCCTGCACCAACGGCGGCTGGCGCTCGGCGTTCAGGCTGACCCGCGTGGCTGCAGCCGCCGCCTGGTTCTTCGCCTCGCCGAGCAAGGCATCGCCGCTGGCGCCGACCATGGCGCTGACTTGCACGTACAGCGCGTTCATGTCGGCCAGCAGGCCGTCGATGGCCGCCGGCTCGCCTTCGTTCTTGCTGACGATGCTGTTGAGCTCGGCAAAGTGCGCGGTCACCGGGTCGTCCGCCGCAACCGGCGCATTTGCGCTGGGCTGCTCCTGGCCGAGCAGGTTGCCCAGGCGCTCCTTGAGCTTGTCCACCCCGCCTTCAACCGGCACGCCCTTGGCCGCCAACTGGCGTTCTTCCGCCTGCAAGTCGGTTTCCTTGGCCACCGCCACCAGCAGCTTTTTCAGCGGCGAAGTCGGCCCGGAAATCACCCGCAGCACGTCCGCCGCCTGGGCCACGCTGGTAATCGGCACAAAGTCGATGTCGGCGAGCAACGCATCCCACTGACGCTGATAGTCCTGGAAGTACAGGCGACGCACGTCGGCAGCCAGGCTGACCACGTTCTGCTGGTCGGCCTGTTCCTGGCCAAGCACCCATTGCTCTTCGGCCAGGGTGCCGGTCTGGTTCAGACTGCTCAGCAGGAACGCCTGGCGATAGCCTTTGGCGGTGAAGAAACCACTCAACGGCTCGCCCAACGGCTTGCCGCTCTTGCGGCTGAACACCAGCGCAGCGTCGCGGCCGGCGGCTTCGTTGAGGCGGAAGTCAGCAATGCCTTCGGGCAGTTTCTGGCGTTTGACCCGGTCATACACGCGCTGGGCCACCGGCAGTTGTCGCAACTGCCGACGCAGGTCGTCGATCAAGCGCGGGTCGAGGCGTGCGCTCGGCGGGTGGCGTTCGAACAACGCCTGCATGTGTTCGGCCAGCGCTTGGCGCTGATCGGCAGGCAAATCGCGCGGCAGGTTGCGATCCCAGTCGAGGGCGATCCAGGCTTTGATGAAGTCCGGGTCGTAATGCTCGGTGTCGGCGAGCATCAGGTAAGCCTTGAGGCCTTCGTAGAGGAAGTCGGAATTACCGCCGCCGTGCAGTTGCTCCTCGATGCGCGTCACCAGGCGTGGCGCGAAGACGGCGATCAACAGCTTGCGATAGACGCTGGCGGATTCGGCTTCGAGCATATCGCCTTGATACAGGCCCAGGCCCTCGGACCAACTTGGCGAATCACCGGCGAGGTGTTTCACCGCGTTGAGCAACGGCAGCACGGCGAGCACTTCGCGCTGTGCCGGGCTGAGGTTCTGTACGGCCTGGCCCAGGGGGGCGACCTTCTGGTCGACCTGGGCGATATACGCCTGGTTGGCGCGATAACTGACCCACCACAGGCTGCTGACCACGATCACCAGCGCCACGGTGGCCGCGAGCACGCCGCGCGCGATCCATTTGCGCCGCCGTTCGACCTGCGGGTTGACGCCCACCAGCCCGCGCTCGGCAAAGGCTACCGCGCTGAACAGTTTCTCGATGAAGTAACTGCGCCCGCTGCCGCTCTGACGCGCGAGGTGCTGGCGGTCCAGGTTCATGCTCTGGGCCATGGCGCCGATCAAGCGATCGATCGGGCTGCCTTCCTGGGTGCCGCTGGTGAAGTACACACCGCGCAGCAATACGCGCTCTTCAAAGGCGTTGGGTTTGAACACGCCTTCGAGGAAACCTTGCAGGCAATCCTTCAACGCGCCGAACTGCTGCGGGAAGCCGTAGATCAGGTCGCGCCGTGCCGGGTCGCGCTCCTGTTGCAGGCGTTCGACCAGGCGTTCGTTGAGGCGCTGTTCGAGGCCGGCAAATTCGCTTTGCAGGTGGGCCAGCGGGCTGTCGCCGTGCTTGCCGTCGTCCAGGGCAAAGGTCATGCCCCACACCTGGGCGCGCTCTTCTTTGCTCAGGTTGTCGAAGAACTCCATGAAGCCCGGCACCAGGTCGAGCTTGGTCAGCATCAGGTAGATCGGGAAGCGCACGCCCAGTTGGGTGTACAGCTCCTGGATACGCAGGCGAATCGCTGCCGCGTGGGCAGCGCGTTCGGCATCGCTGCCCAGCAGCAGATCCGACAGGCTGATGGCGATAAAGGCACCATCGATCGGGCGGCGCGAACGCTGCTTTTTCAATAGGTCGAGGAAGCCCAACCAAGCGGCTTTGTCCACCGTGGAGTTGCTGTCCTGGGTGGTGTAGCGGCCGGCGGTGTCGAGCAATACGGCCTGGTCGGTAAACCACCAGTCGCAGTTGCGCGTGCCTCCGACGCCGCGCACCGCACCGGCACCCAATTGGGCCGCCAGCGGGAAATGCAGCCCGGAATTGACCAGCGCGGTGGTCTTGCCCGAACCCGGCGGGCCGATGATCACGTACCACGGCAGTTCGTAGAGGTTGCGCCGCTCATCACCGCCGAGCTTGGCTTTTTTCAGCAGGGCCAGGGCTTCGTCCATGCGCTGGCGCAGGGTGGTGAGTTCTTCGGCGGTGGCGACGCTGTTGGGGTCGGCCGGCGTTTGCGCCGCCAGGCTGCGCATCACTTCGGCGGCCTGGTGGCGGGCCTGGAGGATGCGGAACACGCGGTAGGCGAGCCACACCGCAAACACCAGAATGATCAGCGCCCAGCGCCGCCCTTCGGGCATCAGTACGTCGAGCAACGGCCCGACAAACCAGATGATCAGGCTCAGGGCGATCAGGCCCAGCAACGGGATTACCCAGCGAATCATGAAACTGAAAAACGCCTTCACTCGACGCCCTCCGCGAGTACGGTGATTTCAACCCGACGATTGCGGGCACGGCCTTCGGCGGTGGCGTTGGTGGCCACCGGCTCGGTGTCGCTTCGGCCCTCGGCACTGAAGCGATCGCCCTGGCCGGTCTTGGCCGCAAGGATCTCCAGCACCGACTTGGCCCGCGCTTCGGACAAGGCCCAGTTGGACGGGAAGCGCAGCGTGGCAATCGGGCGGTTGTCGCTGTGCCCGGTGACGCGCACCTGGCCCTTGACCTTGCGGATCGCGTCGGCAATGCGCAGCATCAACGGCTGGTAGTCATCGACGATGCTGGAGCTGGCCGAGGCAAAAAGCTCATCACCGCGGATAGTCACGACGGAACGGTCGACCTTGTCTTCCACCGCAACGCGACCGGCCTTGATGTCTTCCACCAGAAAACCGGCCAGACGCGGGCGCTCGATCACTTTCGGCTGCGCCACGGGGCGGTCGATGGCCTGCACCGGGATCTCGCCCAGGGCATGGATATTCTTGAACACCGGCTCGGCGTCCGAAGCCAGCTTCATGCGCAGGCCGAACAGCAACGCCAGCAGCAGCGCCAGGCCGATGGCCACGGCGATCCACGGCGGCATGAACTGCGCCAGGCGATCGCGTACCACGCTCACGCCGCGCCAATGCGGCGACAGTTCGCGCTCATGCTCGCCACGTGCGCTGCGAATTGCCGCCGCGGTGCGTTCACGCAGGGCTTCCAGTTGGCTGCGCCCATCGTTCATCACGCGGTAGCGGCCTTCGAAACCCAGGCACAGGCACAGGTACAACAGCTCCAGCAGGTACAAGCGCTCACGCGGGCTTTGCAGGCAATGGTCGAGTAGCTGAAAGACCTTTTCGCCGCCCCAGGCTTCGTTGTGGACCGTGATCAGCAGGCTCTGCTTACCCCAATCGCTGGTGCTGCCCCACGGCGTGCTCAACACGGCCTCATCCAGGGCGGTACACAGCGCGTAACGCGCCAGCAGCACTTCGTTGCGGGCCACGCCAGCAGCTTCGGCGCGCTCTTCGAACTGGCGCAGGTAGGCCAGCAACTGCGCACGCAAACTGGCCGGCGCCGGATGCGCGATGGTGTTGCGCAGGCGTGTCAGCAACGCCAGCAACGGGCCGGCGGCGCTTTCCAGCGGGTTCAGGCCTTGGCTTTGGCCGGTAAGGATCGGCGCGGCCGGCATCGACAGCGGCGCCGGTTCGGCACGCGCAGGAGCAGGCTCCCGGCCACCCGGGCGCGGCATGAACTGGGTGCGGTCATCATCATTGGGGTGCATCGCGGATTATCCTCGGATCGCCCAGAAGGCCAGGTTCAAGCCCGGGAACTGCCCGGCGATATGGAAGGCGAAACCACCGGAATTGCTCAACTGCTGCCAGTGCTCGCTGCCCCGGTCCAGCTCGTAATAGGTCGAGCCTGCGTGGTACGGCAGTTGGCGCGGCGCCACGGGCAACGGCAGCAGGCCGATGCCAGGCAATTGCAGGTTGACCAGGTCGCGAATGTGCTCCACCGAGCCGACCTTGCTCTGCTGGCCGAAGCGCGCGCGCAGGGTTTCGCCGGGCACATCGGCGCGCACCACGAGGATGAAACTGGCGCTGTCGATCAGGGTTTTGTCGGCGAGCATCGCCACGTGGATGCCGTAGGCTTTCTCGACAATCGGGATCGGTGTGGCCTTGCTGTCGATCAACATCGACAGCGCTTCACGCAGAGCCTGCATCACCGGGGCAAAGCTCAGGGCCAGGTCGTCGTGCTGGTACTGCGGGTATTCCTGGGGGCGCCGGCCGGCGGTGGAAAAGGTGGCAAACTCACCCGCCAGGCTGACCAGTTCACTGAACAAACGCTCCGGGTGCAGCGGGCTCAGTTGGCTGAGGTGCTGGATCAGCGGTTGGGCACGGTTGACCAGTTGCAACAGCATGAAGTCGGCGATCTCCGACGCGCCGCCCGCGCCCGAAGCGACCACGCGCCCGGCCAGGGCTTCGCCGCGCTGGTGCAGCAGGCCGAGCAGTTCGCTGCGAAACGCCGTCAGCGGTTTGCTGGCGGCCACGTCGAGTACCGGCGGGATGTAGCTGTCGTCGAGGACCAGCGCACGGTCGGCGCGTTTTTCCTTGATACGTACCAGGCCGATCGCGGCGTAATCGCTGATGCCGTCCTGCGCAGTCAGCAGGCGCAGCGCGCGGGAACCGACGGCCACCGGGGCGCGGTTCTCGAACGGTGCGTTGTCGTCGCGCACTTCGCGCACCTGGCTCACGTAGCGGGCAGCGCCAAGCTCTTCGCCGTCGTCGACGGTGTCGCGGGCCCCCGCGCGCTTGAGCGGCAACGCCAGGTAGACCAGGCCGTCGCGCAGGCTGTCGTCGATATTCAGCGGGCTGGGCGCCAGGTCATCCTGGGGAATATTGAACGGCGTGCCATCGGGCAGCAGGCCGCGTGCCGACACAATCGCCAGCTTGCCCTGGGCCAGCAGGCCCTGATCGATCAGCAACTCGGAAAACCCCCAGGCGCCGGCGGACAACGGGCGACTGCGGGCGTCGATCAGGTTTTCCAGGTAACGGTCATGCTGCTGGAAGTGCTGCGTTCCAATGAACATGCCTTCCGACCAGACCACGCGATTGTTCCAGGACATGGGGGCTCCGATTGCTTGTTATTGGGCTGGGCTGGATGGGGAAACCACGACGTCCGCACGCACGGCGCGCACATCGAGGCTGATCTGGTATTCGCTGTATTGGCGCGGCGGCACGTTGAGCACCGTGCGCCATTGCGCGCGGTCCAGCTCGCGATAGCCCACCAACAGGCCGATCTGGCGGGTGGACGGGTCGAGGTCGCGCTGGATGCTCAGTTGCTGGCCGGGCTGCACCGTCACTTCGTCCTGGTCCAGCAGGTCGAGGCCAAGGGTGGATTGCGCGCGGTCAGCCAGGGCGAAGTAATCCGAACGGCTGAAGGTGGCGGCGTTTTTCAGTTCGAAAATCCGCACCCGCACCGGGGCGGCCTGGCCGTTGGCGCCGGGGTTAAGCCCGGCAATCGCATGAAAGTGCAACTCGACGGCAGCGGTGTTCGCTTCGGCCGAGGCCGCGGCTTCGGGTTTGACAGCATCCTTGGCGCACGCTGTCAGCATCAGCAGGGTGGCTACTGCGAGTAAAAACCTGGGAATCATCCTTCGTCCTCAATGACGTACTTAGCTTTCCGTTTTATCCATGCTTCAGCGACGCTGTCGTGCGCTGTGCTCTTCATAGGCTCGGCTGAATTCGCGGCCGAACAGGTCCTGGAAATCTTCCTGGGCCTCGCGGGAAATATTGCCGTAGAGCTCGGTGAACTGCTGCCAGTACTGGGCCTGGCGCGAGCCGCTGAACAGGCTCGACAGCCCGCCGGGCTTGCCCATGCGCTCTTCCAACTGTGCCGGCTCGAAGCGACTGAGCAGATGTTTGATCGCCGCTTCCACACCGGCCATTACTGCCAACTGGTGAGCGCGCAGATCGTCGAAACTGTCGCGCACCGCGATGTCCGGCGCCATAAACGCCTGGTTGCCATGACGAAGCAGCAGCAGTAACGCTTCGTCGGCATTCGGGGCGAATTTCAACGGATTGTTTTCCGCTGGCTGGATCATCGTTTGCTGCATGCGGAACTCGCCCTTGAGGCTCGCGCGAGCGCGCAACACGTCAATCAGGCCGTCGACCATCAGCCGGTAGCTGCGGCCGATGCTTTCCATCTGGGCTTCGGCCTGGGCCTTGTCCAGGCGCAGTTGGTCCAGGCCGGCACCGCGCAGGAAGGCTTGCAAAAGATCGGGTTGTTGGCTGTCGGCCACGGGGAGCAAGGGCTCAACCACGGGTGGCGGCGGGACAACGGCGGCGGGAGATGGCGGTGGCGGTGGCGGTGCGCTGACCAAGGGAGCTGGCGTGTCGCCAAACAGGTCCCAATCTTCGGGAATGACCGAGCCCGACACGGCAGGTGGCGGGACAACCGGCACGGCCACCGGGGTCGGCGGGCGAAAATCATGTTGCTCGCAAGGCACGTGATCGGCCACGGTCGGCGGCGGCACAGCGGTCGGGCTGAGGAAATCAAACAGGTCCGGCAGGGTGTCCATCGACGACGCGCCCTGGAACTGGGGGGCGATCACCGGCGCGGCTGCCGGTTTACTCACGACGGCGCCCATCAGCGCCTCGAAACTGTTCGGGGAATCACCGGCAAACGGCTGGCTATCCACGGCTTGCACATTGAAATCGATGCGCGCCTGGATTTCGTAATCACCGATGCGGATCAGTTCGCCATCCTGCAAAGGCTCGCTATTACCCCGACGCAGACGGATGCCGGCGTTAACCAACTCCACACCATTTGTGCTGTTATCGGTTAAATAATATCGACCATCTTTGTATTGAATTACACAATGCTGCGAGGAAACCAGACGCTCAGGATCAGGCAATACCCAGTCATTATCCGAGCTGCGGCCGATCGCCATCGAGCCCTGGCTCAAGGATTTTTCGGCACACTGCCCAGGGGTAATCTTGTGATAACTAGTGATAGTCAAACACAGCGACATCTTGCCTCCTTGCTGATACTTCGCGCGCAGTCGATTCCCGGCGGCAACCTTTCCCGAGGGGTCCCGTCAGGTGGTGCGAACGGCTGTTATAACCTGCTTTTTACAGCATGATCACTGATCTTAACCGGCGTCTGTGAGAAAAATCCTGTTTTAGTACGCCTCCTGACTTATCAGTCGAGCAGGTTGCTAAACACCGCACATCTGTCACAGAGGGCGAATAGCTTACCTTGACAAGCCATAACTACTACACCAAAAATGCACAACTTCTTGAATACCAGTGATGGCACATTAGTGGCGTCGCACTTATATGACCAAGAAAACATGCAAAGTTCATCACGCAACTAATGCATGAATTGCCCGCCATCTAACGGGCCGATAGGGAGATCGATTTCAGTGGATGTGCCGTTGCTGCTCGCTGCCGTTTCCGCGACTTCGCCATGTGGCGAAGACATGGAATATGACGCGCAATTTCTACAATTGGAACGTGATGCCAAGGGTCAGCCCGAGCGCAGCATGGGCGACTCCATCCTCCCTGCCGAACCGCCGGACTGGCGCAGCATCCAGCAGCAAAGCCTCGACTTATTGCAACGCAGCAAAGACCTGCGCATCACCCATTTTCTGCTGCAAAGCGCCCTCGCCCTCCAGGGTGTGGCCGGGCTGGCCGACGCGCTCACGCTGATCAACGCACTGCTGCGCGAATACTGGGCCGACCTGCATCCGCACCTGGATGCCGACGACGATAACGACCCCACCGTGCGCATCAACGCCCTGTCCGGCTTGACCAGCGACGCGACGATTCGCCTGCTGCGCGAAAGCATCCTCACGCGCTCGCGCACCTTCGGCCCCGTGAGCCTGCGCGCCGCGCTGAACGCCAGCGGCCTGATGAGTTTCCCCGACGAACAACTCGGCGCCCAGCAGCTCAACGCCGCGTTCCTCGACAGCGACCCCGAGCAACTGCAAGCCACCCGCGACGCCTTGAGCAGCGCGCGTGCCGCCTGCGAAGCCATCGAACAACAGGTCAGCGACCAGGTCGGCTCGGCCCAGGGCGTCGACCTCAGCCTGTTGAAACAACCGCTCAAGCAGGCGCTGCAGATCCTCAGTCAGTTTGTCCCGAGCAGCGAGACCGACAGCCGCGAACCCGAGGCCGTCAGTGACGACAATGCCCCCTCGGTCGACTTCGCCGCCGCCCCCGTCGCACCGCGCCCCAGCGGCGATATCACCAACCGCGATGACGTGCTGCGCAGCCTCGACAAGATCCTTGCGTACTACAGCCGTCACGAGCCTTCGAGCCCACTGCCGGTGCTGTTGAACCGCGCAAAGCACCTGGTGCATGCCGACTTCGCGGCCATCGTGCGTAATCTGATTCCCGACGGCATGTCCCAATTTGAAAACCTGCGTGGCCCGGACGGCGAGTAAGCCGACCGACCGTGCAGTAACAATACCGTCGCTCAAGCGACCAGGAGCAGCAACGTGGCGAAGCAAAGTTCTCAGAAATTCATCGCGCGCAACCGCGCGCCTCGAGTGCAGATCGAGTACGACGTCGAGCTCTACGGCGCCGAGAAAAAGGTCCAGCTGCCCTTCGTGATGGGTGTGATGGCCGACCTCGCCGGTAAACCCGCCGAGCCGCTCGCGCCCGTGGCCGACCGCAAGTTCCTTGAAGTGGACGTCGACAATTTCGACTCGCGCCTCAAGGCCATGCAGCCACGCGTAGCGTTCCACGTACCCAACGAACTGACCGGCGAAGGCAACCTGAGCCTGGACATCACCTTCGAAAGCATGGACGACTTCAGCCCAGCCGCCGTGGCCCGCAAGGTCGACGCGCTGAGCAAGCTGCTCGAAGCCCGCACCCAGTTGGCCAACCTGCTGACCTACATGGACGGCAAGACCGGCGCTGAAGAAATCATCATGAAAGCGATCAAGGACCCAGCATTGCTGCAGGCCCTTGCGAGCGCGCCGAAGCCGGCAGGGGACCAATAATCATGACCGAGAATACCGTTCGCGAAAACGCTCAAAACCTGGGCGCCACCGAAGAAACCAGCGAGTTCGCCTCGCTGTTGCTGCAAGAATTCAAACCGAAGACCGAGCGTGCCCGCGAAGCCGTGGAAACCGCCGTGCGCACCCTGGCCGAACAGGCGTTGGCACAGACGGACCTGGTGTCCAACGACGCGATCAAGTCGATCGAATCGATCATCGCCGCCATCGACGCCAAGCTCACCGCCCAAGTCAACCAGATCATCCACCACCAGGATTTCCAGCAGTTGGAAAGCGCCTGGCGTGGCCTGCACTACCTGGTCAACAACACCGAGAGCGATGAGCAACTGAAGATTCGCGTGCTCAACATCTCCAAGCCGGACCTGCACAAGACCCTGAAGAAATTCAAGGGCACCGCTTGGGACCAGAGCCCGATCTTCAAGAAGATGTACGAAGAAGAATACGGCCAGTTCGGCGGCGAACCTTACGGTTGCCTGGTCGGCGACTACTACTTCGACCAGTCGCCACCGGATGTCGAGTTGCTGGGCGAGTTGTCCAAAGTCTGTGCCGCCATGCACGCCCCCTTCATCGCTGCGGCCTCGCCGACCGTGATGGGCATGGGCTCGTGGCAGGAACTGTCGAACCCGCGCGACCTGACCAAGATCTTCACCACCCCGGAATACGCCGGCTGGCGCTCGCTGCGTGAATCGGAAGACTCGCGCTACATCGGCCTGACCATGCCGCGCTTCCTCGCGCGCCTGCCGTATGGCGCCAAGACCGACCCGGTGGAAGCCTTCGCCTTCGAAGAAAACACCGACGGCGCCGACAGCTCCAAGTACACCTGGGCCAACGCCGCCTACGCGATGGCGGTGAACATCAACCGTTCGTTCAAACACTACGGCTGGTGCTCGCGCATCCGAGGCGTGGAATCCGGCGGTGAAGTGGAAAACCTGCCGGCCCACACGTTCCCTACCGATGACGGTGGAGTGGACATGAAGTGCCCGACCGAAATCGCCATCAGCGACCGCCGTGAAGCGGAGCTGGCGAAGAACGGTTTCATGCCGCTGCTGCACAAGAAAAACACCGATTTCGCCGCGTTCATTGGCGCGCAGTCGCTGCAGAAGCCGGCCGAGTATGACGACCCGGACGCCACCGCCAACGCCAACCTGGCTGCGCGCCTGCCGTACCTGTTCGCCACCTGCCGTTTCGCGCACTACTTGAAGTGCATCGTGCGCGACAAGATCGGTTCCTTCAAAGAGAAGGACGAAATGCAACGCTGGTTGCAGGACTGGATCCTCAACTACGTCGACGGCGACCCGGCGCACTCCACCGAAACCACCAAGGCCCAGCACCCGTTGGCTGCCGCCGAAGTGATCGTGGAAGACGTCGAAGGCAACCCGGGTTACTACAACTCCAAGTTCTACTTGCGCCCGCACTACCAGCTCGAAGGGCTGACCGTGTCGCTGCGCCTGGTATCGAAACTGCCTTCGGCGAAAAGCGCATAACTAGCGGCTGAACTTGCTCTTCTGTGGGAGGGGGCTTGCCCCTCCCACAAAAAACCAAATCGAGTGGCCGAGTCCACACAGGGAGAAAACATGGCTGTTGATATTTTCATCAAGATTGGCGACATCAAGGGCGAGTCCATGGACAAAGCCCACAAGGACGAAATCGACGTGCTGAACTGGAGCTGGGGCATGTCCCAGTCCGGCAACATGCACGTAGGCGGTGGCGGCGGCGCAGGCAAGGTGAACATCCAAGACCTGTCGCTGACCAAGTACGTCGACAAATCCTCGCCGAACCTGATGATGCACTGCGCCAGCGGCAAACACATCGACAAGGTCAAGCTGACCGTGCGCAAGGCCGGTGGCGAAAGCCAGGTCGAGTACATGGTGATCAACCTGGAAGAAGTGCTGGTCACGTCGCTGAGCACCGGTGGTTCGGGCTCCGATGATCGCCTGACCGAAAACGTCACCCTGAACTTCGCCCAAGTGATGGTCGACTACCAGCCACAGAAAGCCGACGGCACCAAAGACGGCGGCGCGATCAAGTTTGGCTGGAACATCCGCTCCAACACCAAGCGCTGATATGAACACCCCCTGGCGCCATGCGCCGGGGGGGGTTGGTGCGTGCTCACATTCGACCCCTTCTTTTTCGGTATCTGAGTCATGGCCAAACCTTCGTTTATTAATGTGTGGAAGGCGTATTCCGATCTTTTAGTTACGTACCCGAAAGCAGATCCTTGCAATGGCCCTTGGGCCAATCAATGCGCTATCCGCATGAGTCTGGCGCTCAACGCCGAGCTGAGCATCAAGGTCAACAAATCTACCTATACGGAGCCCAAGTGTGCGCATGAACACGCCAGGGGTGCCGAGTCGTTGGCTAATTGGCTGTGGAAAAGGCATCTAGGACGACCCGCCATTCTGGGTAACACCGCCGAAGACCGTCGCACGCTGATGGGCAAAACCGGACTTATTTTTTTCAAGGATTGTTTCCAGCAATCAGGCGAGTCCCTGGATAACCGTACCGGCGATCATATTGATCTATGGAACCGAGGAATAACCCAAACCGGCGATCTCTTTTTCCGCTCCAGAGCTGTCTGGTTTTGGGAACTCACATAATGAAAAAACCATTGCTCGCCCTCTGCCTGACCATGAACGTGCTCAGTCTGAACGCACGCGCCGAACATACCGAAACGGCGACGATCGAGGCCGTGTTTGTTGGGCAACCCCTCAAACTGATCGATGACCAGGGTCAGTGCACGTTAGTCAACCCTGATCAAAGCCGTACAAAACTGGATATGGAATGGCCATGCAGCTTCAGCTTGGATAAACATCAGAAATTGCGCGTGGAGACATTCAACGGCGTCCCTATATTTTCAGTTTGGCGTGTTGAGCACATGCCTGCCCCGAGCCGCGACTGCTTGAACAAAATGCAGGCTATTCGCCAAATCAAAGGGCACCTAGAGGTGGCGCCGGTCAGCCTATCGGCATCCTGCGGTTGGGGTGGCGACCAAAAAATGTATGTGGCGCCCTTTACGTGGTAACCGAAATCGCCACCCGCGACCGTCTGCAACCGTCCCTGCTGGACCGGTTGACCGACGACGACCCGACCAATCCGAAGGAAAGCGCCGACAAACGCGTGCTGTCCCTGACCCAATTGAAAGCCTCGGTGCTGCGTGACCTGGCGTGGCTGCTCAACACCACGTCGCTGCTCGATGCCGATGCCACCCTGCACACCCCGGCCGGCACCTCGGTGGTCAATTACGGCCTGCCGGCACTGGCGGGCAACAGTGTTTCCAGCGTCGACATCAAAGCCCTGGAAACCCTCATCTATCAGGCGATCGCCACCTTTGAGCCACGTATTCTGCGCCACACCTTGCGCGTCAAAGCCCGTGTCGGCCATGGCGAGATGAACCACAACGCCCTGAGCTTCGAGATCGAAGGCGACCTGTGGGCGCAGCCGGTGCCGTTGCGCCTGCTGCTGCAAACCGACCTGGACCTGGAGTCGGGCCACGTGCGCGTGGTCAACGCCGACCAGCGGAGACGCCCATGAACCCGCGCCTGCTGGAGCTGTACAACCAGGAACTGCACCACGTGCGCGAAAGCGCCGCCGAGTTCGCCAAGGAATACCCGAAGATCGCCAGTCGGCTGAGCCTGTCCGGCATGGACTGCGCCGACCCCTACGTCGAACGCCTGCTCGAAGGCTTTGCCTACCTCACGGCCCGCGTGCAGCTCAAGCTCGACGCCGAGTACCCGACCTTCACCCACAACCTGCTGGAAATCGCCTACCCGCACTACCTGGCGCCGACCCCGTCGATGACCGTGGTGCAACTGCAGACCGACCCGGATGAAGGCTCCCTGGCCAGCGGCTTCCCGTTGCCGCGCGACACCGTCTTGCGCGCCGCGTTGGGCCGTGAAACCCAGACCTGTTGCGAGTACCGCACCGCTCACCCGGTGACGCTGTGGCCGTTGCAGGTCAGCCACGCCGAATACTTCGGCAACCCCGCCGCCGTGCTCGGGCGCCTGGCGGCCAGCGAGCCGAAAGCCAAGGCCGGTTTGCGCCTGACCCTGCGCACCGGCGCCGAGTTGCCGTTCAACAGCCTCGAACTGGACAACCTGCCGCTGTACCTCAGCGGCGCCGATGAGCAACCGTTCCGCCTCTACGAACAGTTGCTGGGCAACACCTGCGCGGTCTTTGCGCGCAAGCCGGGTGGCGATTGGGTCGAGCGCCTGCCGCAAGACGCGCTGCGCTCGCGGGGTTTTGACGACGCCGACGCGGCCATGCCCGTGGTGGCGCGGGCGTTCCAGGGCTATCGGCTGTTGCAGGAATACTTCGCCCTGCCCCACCGTTTCCTGTTCGTCGAGTTCGCCGAACTGCGCCGTGCGGTCAAACGTTGCGACGGCCAGGAGCTGGAGCTGATCGTGCTGTTCGACCGTCACGAACCGAGCCTGGAAGGCAGCGTCGGCGCCGCGCAGTTCCTGCCGTTCTGCACCCCGGCGATCAACCTGTTCCCGAAACGCGTGGACCGTATCCACTTGTCCGACCGGGTCAACGAACACCATGTGATCGCCGACCGCACGCGGCCGATGGACTTCGAGATTCACTCCCTGAGCGGCATCACTGGCCACGGCACGGGGCCGGAGCAGCCGTTCCTGCCGTTCTATGCGGTGCGCGACCCATCGCGCTATGGCCGCGACCAGGCGTACTACACCGTGCGCCGCGAGCCTCGGGTGTTGTCCAGCGACCAACGGCGCAACGGCCCGCGCTCCACCTACGTGGGCAGCGAAACCTTCGTCAGCCTGGTGGACAGCCAGCAAGCGCCGTACCGCCACGACCTGCGCCAACTCGGTGTGACAGCGCTGTGTACCAACCGCGACTTGCCGCTGTTCATGAGCGTGGGCAACGGCAAAACCGACTTCACCCTCGCCGACAGCGCCCCGGTGCTGGCCGTGCGCTGCGTCGCCGGGCCGAGCCGCCCGCGGGCCAGCCATGCCCATGACGCCAAGGCCTGGCGCCTGATCAGCCAGTTGTCGCTCAACTACTTGTCCCTGAGCGAACAGGGCCAGGGCGCGGGCGCCTTGCGCGAACTGTTGCGCCTGTATGGCGACAGCAACGACGCCGCCCTGCAATTGCAGATCGAAGGCCTGCGCGAAGTCAGCAGCAAAACGGTGACCCGGCGCCTGCCGATGCCCGGCCCGATCGTGTTTGGGCGCGGCCTGGAAATCACCTTGGAATTCGATGAAAACGCGTTTCGCGGCACCGGGGTGTTCCTGCTCGGTGCGGTACTGGAGCGCTTCCTGGCACGCTACGTGTCGATCAACAGCTTTACCGAGACGGTGATCCGTACCACCGAACGCGGCGAGATCATGCGATGGAAAGCCAAGCCCGGACGTCGTCCGACCCTGTGAGTACCCTGGATGCGATGCACCGGGAGCCCTGGGAATACGATTTCTTCCAGGCGCTGCGGCGTATCGAGTGCGAATCGCCGGAGCTGCCGCGCCTGGGCCATTCCCTGCGCCTGGCGGATGACCCGCTGCGCCTCGGGCAACAGGCCGACTGCACCTTCGCACCGGCCACCCTGGCCTCGGTCGACCCCGGTGGCGACGGCAAGCCGGCGCGGCTGGAGCAGTTCTTTTTCGGCCTCGGCGGTCCCAACGGCCCGCTGCCGCTGCACATCACCGAATACGTGCGCGAGCGCCAGCGCAACAACGCCGACAGCACCAGCAAGCAGTTCCTGGATATCTTCCATCATCGCCTGTTGAGCCTGTTCTATCGCGCCTGGGCCGAGGCGCGGCCGACCGTCAGCCACGACCGCCCGGACGATGATTACTGGTCGGCGCGCCTCGCCGCCTTGAGCGGTCGGGGCATGCCGAGCCTGCTCAACCAGGGGCTGATCCCCGACACGGCAAAGCTGCATTACAGCGGCCACCTGTCAGCGCAAACCCGCTACCCGGATGGTTTGAAGGCGATCCTTGGCGAGTACTTCGGCCTGCCGGTAGAAATCGAAGAATACGTCGGCCAGTGGCTCGAACTGCCCGAACGCAGCCGCGTTGGTGTCAGCGCCAACCGGCTGGGCGTGGACTTCTGCCTGGGCAGCCACGTGTGGGACCGCCAGCATAAATTCCGTATCCGCCTGGGCCCGCTGAAACTTGATGATTACATGGGCATGCTGCCCGGCAGCCAGCCGTTCAACGAGCTGGTGGCCTGGGTAGCCGAGTACCTGGGCCATGAATTGGATTGGGACTTGAACCTGGTTCTGCAACAACCCGAAGTACCGGCGCTGCAACTCAACGGCCGGTTCCGCCTGGGCTTCAACACCTGGCTCGGCCGCCCTGCGGTTGATGCCAACGACCTAATCCTGGCCCGGCATTACGCCGATCACGCCACCACCTCAAGGAATCCAGAGCATGGGTGAAATCAGTCGCGCCGCACTGTTCGGCAAACTCAACAGCGTGGCCTACAAAGCCATCGAAGCCGCCACCGTGTTCTGCAAGCTGCGGGGCAACCCGTATGTGGAACTGGCCCACTGGTTTCACCAGTTGCTGCAACTGCAGGACTCGGACCTGCACCGCATCATCCGTCAGTTCAACGTGGAACCGGCACGCCTGGCCCGCGACCTGACCGAAGCCCTGGACCGCCTGCCCCGTGGCTCGACTTCGATCACCGACCTGTCCTCCCATGTGGAAGAAGCCGTGGAGCGCGGCTGGGTCTACGGCAGCCTGATGTTCGGCGAAAGCCAGGTGCGTACCGGGTATCTGGTGCTGGGCATTCTGAAGACGCCGAGCCTGCGCCATGCGCTGTTGGGCTTATCGTCGGAGTTCGACAAGATCAAGGCCGAAGCCCTGAGCGAACGCTTTGACGAGTACGTCGGCGACTCGCCGGAAAATGCCCTGAGCGCAAGCGACGGTTTCAACGCCGGCGCCGTTCCGGGCGAAGCCAGCGGTGCGATGGCGCCGAGTGCGATGGGCAAGCAGGAAGCGCTCAAGCGTTTCACTGTCGACCTGACCGAACAGGCGCGCAGCGGCAAGCTCGACCCGATCGTCGGCCGTGACGAAGAGATCCGCCAGTTGGTCGACATCCTCATGCGTCGACGCCAGAACAACCCGATCCTCACCGGTGAAGCCGGCGTCGGCAAAACCGCCGTGGTCGAAGGTTTCGCCCTGCGCATCGTCGCCGGTGACGTGCCGCCCGCGCTGAAAGACGTGGAACTGCGCAGCCTCGACGTCGGCCTGCTGCAAGCCGGCGCCAGCATGAAGGGCGAATTCGAACAGCGTCTGCGCCAGGTCATCGAAGACGTCCAGGCCTCGCCGAAGCCGATCATCCTGTTTATCGACGAAGCCCACACCCTGGTGGGTGCCGGTGGCGCCGCCGGAACCGGTGACGCAGCCAACCTGCTCAAGCCGGCCCTGGCCCGTGGCACCTTGCGTACCGTGGCCGCGACCACCTGGGCCGAGTACAAAAAGCACATCGAGAAAGACCCGGCCCTGACCCGCCGCTTCCAGGTGGTACAGGTGGCCGAACCGTCGGAAGACAAGGCGCTGCTGATGATGCGTGGCGTGGCCTCGACCATGGAGAAACACCATCAGGTGCAGGTCCTCGACGAAGCGCTGGAAGCCTCGGTGAAGCTGTCCCACCGTTACATCCCGGCGCGCCAGTTGCCGGATAAATCCGTCAGCCTGCTGGACACCGCCTGCGCCCGCGTGGCTATCAGCCTGCATGCGGTGCCGGCCGAAGTGGACGACAGCCGTCGCCGCATCGAAGCCCTGGAAACCGAGCTGCAAATCATCGCCCGCGAGCATGCGATCGGCATCGCCATCGGTGCGCGCCAGAGCAACAGCGAAGCCTTGCTGAGTGCCGAGCGCGAGCGCCTGGCCAGCCTGGAAAGCCGCTGGGCCGAAGAGAAAACCCTGGTGGATGAGTTGCTCGCTACCCGCGCCACGTTGCGTGAAAAAGCCGGCGTCGTGGACAGCGGCCACGATGAGTTGCGTGCGCAATTGGTCGACTTGCAACAGCGCCTCACCGCGCTCCAAGGCGAAACCCCGCTGATCCTGCCGACCGTGGATTACCAGGCCGTAGCCTCGGTCGTCGCCGACTGGACCGGCATCCCGGTCGGCCGCATGGCGCGCAACGAACTGGAAACCGTGCTCAACCTCGACCAGCACCTGAAAAAACGCATCATCGGCCAGGACCACGCCTTGCAGATGATCGCCAAGCGCATCCAGACCTCTCGCGCCGGCCTCGACAACCCGAGCAAGCCGATCGGCGTGTTCATGCTGGCCGGCACCTCCGGCGTGGGCAAGACCGAAACCGCCCTGGCCCTGGCCGAAGCCATGTACGGCGGCGAGCAGAACGTCATCACCATCAACATGAGCGAGTTCCAGGAAGCCCACACCGTGTCGACCCTCAAGGGCGCGCCACCGGGCTACATCGGCTACGGCGAAGGCGGCGTGCTAACCGAAGCGGTACGGCGCAAGCCCTACAGCGTGGTGCTGCTGGACGAGGTGGAAAAAGCCCACCCGGACGTGCATGAGATCTTCTTCCAGGTGTTCGACAAGGGCGTGATGGAAGACGGCGAAGGCCGGGTGATCGACTTCAAGAACACCCTGATCCTGCTGACCACCAACGCCGGCACCGAGTTGATTTCCCAGGTCTGCAAAGACCCGGCGAACATTCCCGAGCCGGAAGCCATCGCCAAGGCCCTGCGTCAGCCGCTGCTGGAAATTTTCCCGCCCGCCCTGCTCGGCCGACTGGTGACCATCCCGTATTACCCGCTGAGCGACGAGATGCTCAAGGCGATCACCCGCCTGCAACTCGAGCGCATCAAGAAGCGTGTGCAGAACACACACAAAGTCGCCTTCGACTACGACGACGCGGTGGTCGATTTGATCGTCTCGCGCTGCACCGAGACCGAAAGCGGCGGGCGCATGATCGACACGATCCTTACCAACAGCCTGCTGCCGGACATGAGCCGTGAATTCCTCACGCGCATGCTCGAAGGCAAGGCGCTGGCGGGTGTGCGGATCAGTAGCCGGGATAATGAATTGCACTATCAGTTCAACGATTGACCTGAAGAAACACGATCAAATGTGTGGGAGGGGGCTTGCCCCCGATAGCGGTGAATCAGTCACCACATGCATCAACTGACACACTGCTATCGGGGGCAAGCCCCCTCCCACATTTGCAGCCGGTTTCTTCAGCTATTACGCAATTTACGGGTTAACCGATGCTATTCAACCAAGCCTCACGCCTAGCCAAAATCACCAGCCCCCTCGGGCCGGACGTGCTGCTGCTCAATCAAATGGGCGGCGGCGAAGAGTTGGGTCGGCTGTTCACCTACGACCTGCAACTGACCTCCCTGGACGCCAACATCGACCTCAACCAGTTGCTCGGCAAGCCGATGAGCGTCGGCGTGCAACTGGCAGACGGCGGCGAGCGGCATTTCCACGGGATCGTCGCGCAGTGCAGCCAGAGCATTGACCAGGGCCAGTTCGCCAGCTACCAGGTGACGCTACGCCCGTGGCTGTGGTTGCTGAGCCGCACCTCGGACTGCCGGATTTTCCAGAACCTGAGCATCCCGCAGATCATCAAGCAGGTGTTCCGCGACCTGGGTTTTTCCGACTTCGAAGACGCCCTGAGCCGGCCATACCGCGAGTGGGAATACTGCGTGCAGTACCGCGAAACCAGCTTCGATTTCGTCAGCCGCTTGATGGAACAGGAAGGCATCTACTACTTCTTCCGACACGAACAGGACCGCCACGTGCTGGTGCTGGCCGATGCCTACGGCGCCCACACCACGGTGCCGGGCTACGCGTCGATTCCGTATTACCCCAAGGACGAGCAGCAACGCGAACGCGACCACATGCACAACTGGCACCTGGCGCAGCAAGTGCAGCCGGGCTCGCTGGAGCTCAACGACTACGACTTTCAGCGCCCCAGCGCCAGCATCGACGTGCGCTCGGCCATGCCGCGCCCGCACACCGCCGGCGACTACCCGCTGTACGACTACCCCGGCACCTACGTGCAAAGCGCGGACGGCGAACACTACGCGCGCACCCGCATCGAAGCGCTGCAAACCCTGCATGAACAAATCGAATTCAGCGGCAACGCCCGCGGCCTCGGCTCCGGCCACCTGTTCAGCCTCACCGGCTTCAGCCGCCAGGACCAGAACCGCGAATACCTGATCGTCGGCATCCGCTACAACATCCATCAGGAAAGCCTGGAAAGCGGCGGCGGCTCAAACTCTGCGCAGTACGAAAGCAGCCTCACCTGCATCGACGCCCAACAAAACTTCCGCCCGCTGGCCAACACCTATCGCCCCATCGTCAAAGGCCCGCAGACCGCCCTGGTGGTCGGCCCCAAAGGCGAAGAAATCTGGACCGACCAGTACGGCCGCGTGAAGGTGCATTTCCACTGGGACCGCCACGACCAATCCAACGAAAACAGCTCGTGCTGGATACGTGTGTCGCAGTCCTGGGCCGGCAAGAACTGGGGCTCGATGCAGATCCCACGGATCGGCCAGGAGGTGATTGTGAGCTTTCTGGAAGGCGACCCGGACCGGCCGATCATTACTGGGCGGGTGTATAACGCGGAGCAGAC
>ERZ1463034.126-NODE-126-length-24131-cov-45.242524_pt1 | contig 24131 bp, 24 predicted proteins | sample MGYA00564480_ERZ1463034 | MGnify/ENA primary metagenome ERZ1463034 (study PRJEB39244, sample SAMEA3635122) | Helicobacter pylori | study: EMG produced TPA metagenomics assembly of PRJEB11511 data set (Assembly of a 5300-year-old Helicobacter pylori...
TGCTCAATGCCATGCGTTGCCGCGCCATGGCCGCTCCGTTCAATTGGCATAAGGCGATAGAACCCTATGCCGAACTCTATGTGGAACTGCTGGCGGCTGAGCGTGCAGCGCGTCGGAGCTAAACGGGGCGGACCGCCATGACCCTCCTGGACCCTGGCGGTCGGCACGTGACTACGTTATAGCCGCTCCCAATTTACCGTGAGGTGGGTTTCATCATCACTGTAGTGGTAGTGAGAGTTGCCTTTATAAGCTGCATTAAGTGCATGACCTATACGGCTGGCAAGGTGGATGCCTGTGGTAGTCACTTCGAGCGTATCATCCACTTCAACCACTTTAATGATTCTTTCCTGAGCGTGTTCGGCTTTCTCCACCTCCTCCGTGTGGTGGATCAGGTTCAAAATCTCCTCTTGGTGGTCGTGCAAAAATTTTCCAGAGAGCTTCAACGTGCCAGCGGGCCTGTCGTCTGCAATGCGCCGACACGCAGGGCAAACAGTCTCTTCTGCATCCCCGACGATAGTGCTTTCCGGGATATGCCACGTCCAGTTGCCTTCCTGATAGAGTGCGCCGCACTGTGGGCAGAGCGCCGTGCCGCTGACATGTTCCATCCGGTAGGGATCATGGGTGCCTTCTTTGAAAATTTTGTTCTTCTGACTCTGCTGATACTTGTCCATCGTCTTGCCCCCCGAGAGTGAGCTATTGCTGCATACGAGCTTCAATGTGCCTCCGTTCTACCCTTGGGCATCTTGATATTTGTCAAACCTGACGCGGACAGGCTGCACCCTCCTCCACTTCAATCTTTTCCGCACTTTTTTCAAGGCTGTTATCCCCTGAAAATATCGAAAGGCTCGATTCTGAGGACCTTGCGTATCCCCACATAACTGGAAACTCCGGCGATCAATAGCACCATGCCGAACGCAAGCCCCAGGTTCCAGAAGGTGATGATGGCCGCATAGTTCGGCACATTGGATCGTGCGATAGAAATCATTAACGTGACCAGGCCAATGCCCAGTCCATAACCGGTCATCGCCGTAAACGTCGCCATAAACAGGATCATATAAATCAGCTCGCGCCCCTTCGCACCGATAGCTTTCAAGGCAGCAAATTTGTCCAGATTTTCCAGGATAAAGGTGTAGAAGGTCTGCCCGGAGATCGACAGTCCGACGAGAAAACTGATAATGGTCATCATCAAGATGTTGACGCCCACCCCCGTCTGGTAGATGTAAAAATGGGTAATGTGCTGGTTGAACTCGTCCTTGGTCAGCGCGACATAACCCAATTGATCCACTTGCTTTTGAATACTCGCCACGTCCTCTGTGTTCTTTGGTTGAAGCAATATGTAAGAAACGGTGAACCGCGTGGTCGGGATGTATTCGATGGCACGTCGATAGGTTGTGTAGAGCGTCGGTACGCCCGTCAGCCCACTGGCAGCAACCTTGGCGATAGCGACGATCGTGCCACGATGGTCATTAAGTTCGAATGAGGTACCCACCTTCGGATTCTCCAGTTTGGAAAACTCAGCGTCATGCACCATGATGAAGGCGTTGTCAGCATAGATGTCTTCGATGTGTCCCTCTTCAAGTTCAGGACGGCCGAATAGACTGGAGTCGTCCAGACCGATAACGCTGACAGATTGATAGGTTCCGCTGTCCAGCCTGACCTGCGCGCCACCAATAAAGATGGGGACCGCGTAACTGACCTCATCCATGCTGCGTACGGCGTCGAGCAAATAGTCAGGGAGCGGGATGGTACTGGTCGGGGTATTGACCGCCGGGTCCATGACCCACATCGTCGCCCCAATGTTGGTCACGGTCGAGTAAGCGCGGTTCAGGATGCCCGCGAACATGGCGGTCATTTGCATCATTAGAAATACAGAAAAGGTGATCCCTATCAGCAAGGCAGAAAACTTGGCCTTGTCATTCACCAACAGCTTGAAACCGATTCGCAAGATGCCGGCGTACTTCATGGCGCGTGCTCATGGCTGACAGAACCCGGCGTATTCCACCAGCCGCCCCCCAGCGCGACGAACAGCGCAACCGTGTCCTGATGGCGTTGGGCGAGTGCTTGAAGATAAGCAATATTTACTTCATGAAGCTGTATGTCCGCCACCAGCAAGTCCAGGTAGGTCACCAGCCCCGACCGATAGCTGACTTGCAACACCTGAAGCGCCTCTTCGGCCGTCGCCTGCGCCTCCCCTTGTTTTTGCAGGGCTTGCGCATCGAACTCCAGCGCCCGCAGTGCGTCGGCGACCTGTGCAAACGACTCCAAGACGATTTGTCGATAGGTTGCGGCGGCTTGCTGATACGCCTCTATCGCCGCTTGGCGGCCATACCATAAGCTGCCGCCTTGAAACAAAGGCGCATCAACCGCAGGCCCTATGCTCCAGAATCTGTTTCCCCCGCCAATCAGTGAGCCCAGGCTGGAGCTGCCGGTCCCGTAGGTTCCGCTCAAGCTGAAGCTGGGAAAAAGGGCGGCCGTTGCAACCCCGATGTTGGCGCTAGCCACGTGCAATTGTGCTTCGGAGGACAGGATGTCCGGGCGTTGACGGACCAGCGCGGACGGCAAACTGACAGGCAAATCCTGGGGCAATGCAAGTCCCGCCAAATCAATGTCGGGCAATATGACGTCAGTCGGCACCACGCCTTCAAGCGTCGCCAGTAAATGTTCGGTTTGACTGATTTTCTGTTTTAGCGCCGGTAGCGCCGCTTCATTCGTGGCGATCAGGCTGCGCAGGCTCAGCACGGACGAGTAAGGCGCTGTACCGGCGCGAACCTGGACATCGGTGGTCTGAAGTTGTTCGTTTTCAAGCGCAATAAGCTGCTCGGTCGCACGCACTTGTGCGGCATAAGCGGCGCGAGCAATGGAGGTGTTGACGACATTCGCGGTCAAGGTCAGGTACGCCGCCTTGTTCAGGTACAACTGACGGTCGACCTGGGCTTGCAAGCCCTCGACTGTTCGCCGCTCGCCACCAAAGACATCGAGCGCATAACTGATGGTTCCACTCAGGGTCACCACGTTAAAAATCGAACCGGGCACCGTCGAACCCTGTTGTATCGGGGCGCTTAATTCACGAGAAGCACCAAAACGGGCGTCAACATGCGGGTAGAACACACCATACCCGGCGCGGAGATTGTCCTGGCTTTGACGCAAGCTTGCTTCCGCCGCCTGAAGGGTAAGGTTGTGGGAGATCGACTGACGGACAGTCGCATTCAACGGCTCGGATTTGAACAGTCGCCACCAATCGTGGGGCACTTCGGAGCCCGACAGAAAGTGTTGCGCCTGCCCTTCTGCCGTGACGGTGCGGGTCATCGGATCCTGCGTGTAGCGGCTCAGCGCAGGCGGTTCCGGGCGTGAGAAATCAGGACCGACCGTACAGGCATTCATGAACACAATACTGATGATCGGCCATGCAATGCCCTTGAGTAAACCCAGAGGTTTGCGAGGCAATGAACTGCAGGGCTTGCGCATTATTTCTGCCCTATGAAGACATCTACCAGTTGCCCCGGATACAGCCCCGGAAAGTCTTTTTTCTGGAACCTGAAAATGACTGGTAACACCCGGAGATCAACTTTCTCCTGACGTTGATTAGACAGCTCGATTTTCGGCGACACATAAGGCTGAACGCGAACGAATTCCAGGGGGACTTTTATGTCCGTGCCGCGAATAGACATTTGCGCACGAATATGGTCCGGAGCAGGTAAACGCGAAATCAGTATCTCGTCCACATAACAGCGCACAGCCAGGGTAGCCACAGAAGCGCTCATGACCACCAGCGGACTGAACCCCTGGATGTACGTGTCGTATGCACCCTGAGACGATACATAGCTGCCAACAGTGGTATTGACGGCCAATATCACACCCTCCACTGGCGCCCTGACTGTATATTGCTGGAGTAATGCACTGGAGGCTTTCAGCGCTGCACTTGCTTGTCCCTCAAGGTCTTTTGCCGTATCCAGCGTGTCCTTACTGATCGACTTGGGATCAATCGTGTAAGAGGCAAGACGCTTTTGGTATTGGTCACGGGCCGTTTTCAAATTGGACTCAGCCAACTCAAGGTTGGCTCTGGGCACTGAGTCGTCGATGCTCAGCAATGGCATCCTGGTCGACACGACCTGACCTTCATGCACAAATACCTGGGTGACAGGCCCAGACACTTGCGGGTAAATCACAATGTTCGAACCACCCGACTGCTCGCCTTCAATGATGCCATTGGCAAAAATGGCAGTCTCATAGGGGCTGCTGGCTGGCTTGAACACGGGGGGTAACGCTTTTGCCTCTCTGCCAAGAATGTAAGCGGCTGTAAGCCCGGCCAACACACCCAGCACAGCAAGTGCGAACAGAATCTTGTTCCTCATTCAGTACCCCCATCGACATCCTTAATGCGACCATCCTCCATATGGATGATGCGGTCCGCATACTCGTTGATCCGCGCGTCATGGGTGACGATCAGGATGCAACGGCTTTTGTTGAGGACCTTCTCCTTCACAAAGGCGATGATCATCCTGCCGGTGTCACCGTCGAGCGAGGCTGTCGGCTCATCAAGAATAAGTATCTGCGGGCTGCTGACAATGGCACGAGCAATGGCGACCCGCTGCTGCTCTCCTCCTGAAAGTTTTACCGGTAGCACATCCCCCCGACCCTTGAGGCCGACCACTTCCAGGCTTTTCGTAGCCTGAGCGATGGAGTCATCCCAATCGTGATGTTTGAGGATCAGCGGGATCGCGACATTTTCGGCAGCCGTCAGTCGCGGAAACAGGTGATAGTCCTGGAATACGAAGCCAATGGTGTTCAGGCGAAAGTCAGCCAATTGATCGCTGCTCAACGCCCAGATGTCTGCGCCGTTGACCGTCACCGTCCCGGTGTTGGGACGCAAAATGCCAGAAATCATGCTCAAGAAGGTGGTCTTTCCACTGCCAGAGGGACCGACGATGAACACCATTTCGCCAAAATGCGCGACAAATTCAACGTTGTCCACGGCCGTCATTCGCACATCGCCTTCGCCAAACCACTTGCTCAGACCTGTCGAGACGATGGCCTGACTCTCGGATTTTTCTAAATGATCAGCGTTCATAGACCTTCCTGAGCACTCATAAACGCCAAAAAACAGATCCGAACACTCCATAACGATGGGGCAAAGCACTCAAAAAATTATGTTCTTCCTCTTCGCGGCTGATCGCGTTGATATATATCAATCGGTACGACGATCTGTCCACCGCCCTCGACCTGTGTCATGCCCCGGCACGGCTTACTCGAATTGAACAAACTCAAGACAAAGGGCCACGTTGATTTACATCAAGCTGATCGGTGGCTGCGGGTCTAAAGTTGAACGGTATCCACGTTCGCCCAAAAGCGGCTGAATGACCTTATGTTGCGTTGTAACGGGCTGATGTCCACATTCGTTGTTCACCCTTGAGCGAAGGCCATGAAGAAGAACCATCAGTTGAATATTTCATATTTTTTTATTGCCTTTGTTGCGCTGACACTGGTCCAGTTCTTGTTTGCCGGACGGGCGGCAGTGGAGTCGATTCCTTACAGCCAATTCCTTCAGTTGCTCAATGAACACAAAGTTAGCGAGCTGAGCGTCGAGAAGGATCATATCAGCGGAAAACTGCAAGAACCGATCAATGGGCACAACCAGTTCTCGACGGTCCGGGTTGACTCCACCTTGGCCACAGAGCTTGCTCAATCCAATGTCAGCTTCTCCGGTGTCAACGAAAATACACTTCTGAATGCGCTGTTGGGCTGGCTTCTGCCCTTCGTCATGATCATGGTGGTCTGGCACTTTCTGTTTCGCGGCCTCGCCGATAAACAAGGCATCGGTGGCATGATGAACGTCGGTAAATCCAGGGCGAAAATATTCGTCGAGCGCGATACAGGGATCACCTTCGCTGATGTGGCGGGCATCGACGAAGCCAAGGCAGAGCTTGTGGAGGTGGTGTCCTTTTTGAAGGATAAAGCCAAGTACGCCCGCTTGGGCGCCCACATACCGAAGGGCATTTTGCTGGTCGGCCCTCCAGGTACCGGCAAGACCCTGGTCGCCAAGGCCGTCGCAGGAGAAGCCGGGGTGCCATTTTTTTCCATCTCGGGCTCCGAATTCGTCGAGATGTTCGTCGGCGTCGGCGCAGCCAGGGTGCGCGACCTGTTCGAGCAAGCTCGACAGGCTGCGCCGTGCATCATATTCATCGACGAGCTGGACGCGCTGGGAAAGATGCGGGGCGTTGGCGCGTTTGGGGGCAACGACGAAAAAGAACAGACGCTAAACCAGCTATTGGCAGAACTGGACGGCTTCGATCCTCGCGAAGGCGTGGTACTGCTGGCGGCCACCAATCGCCCGGAAATTCTCGACCCGGCACTGCTGCGGGCCGGCCGCTTTGATCGTCAAGTTCTCATCGACCGCCCGGATCGCAAGGGGCGAGTCGCTATTCTCAAAGTGCACATCAAAAACATCACCGCCGAGCCCAGCGCCGACTGTGAACGCATTGCCGAGATCACCACCGGTTTCACCGGCGCAGACTTGGCAAACCTGATCAACGAAGCCGCGATTGTCGCAACCCGTCGCGGGGCCCAGGCGGTCAGTCTGGATGACTTTACGGCGGCGGTGGAGCGTATCGTCGCCGGCGTGGAGCGCAAGAGCAGCTTGCTGCAGCCCGCGGAACGCCTGGTAGTCGCCTACCACGAAATGGGCCATGCCTTGGCTGCCGGAACCTTGCCGGGAATGGACCCAGTGCATAAAGTCTCGATTATCCCCCGCTCCATCGGCTCGCTGGGCTATACCCTGCAACGCCCGACAGAGGATCACTTCCTCATCAGTTGCCAGATGCTCAAGGATCGTATCGCAGTGTTGATGGCCGGTCGTGCTGCCGAGTTCATCGCCTATGGTCAGATCTCGACAGGCGCCGCTGACGACCTGACCCGGGCCACTGATATAGCCCGACAACTGATTACCCGCTTCGGCATGAGCGCAGAGCTTGGTCAGTCGGTACTGGAGCGGCAAAATCCCACGTACCTGAGCGACCATATACCGGGATTGGGCCAGAAGGACTACTCAGAGCAAACTGCACGGGAAATAGACCTCGGCATCAGGGCCTTACTCGATGAAGCCTACAGTCGCGCCAAGGAGTTGCTTGAGAGTCGACGGGCTGACTTGGATACTGGCGCCAAACTCCTGATGGAAAAAGAAACACTGACGCCTGAAGAGTTTCCGGCGCTAATGTCCCTCAACCCCGCGGGGGCCGGGCCACGGTTGATGGTTGCTCGCAAATAGACTCATCGGCTGCCGATCCATATCCCGGATCTGTCAGGTGTTTAGTCATTGTCAGGGCATTTTCGAGTCCAATGTGATCGTCTCTCCGTCGACCACGAACCGACCGTAGCCCTGATGATGGATCGTCTTGGGGGCCTTCTGCTCTGGATCGATCCACGCCTTTACCACCTCGAGCACAAATAGATTGAATTTGTTCACCAGCCTCGTATCCACCACCTTGCATTCGAGATTGGCGAAGCACTCTGCAACCAGAGGCGCCGCAACCTCATGCGCGGGTATCGGCGTGAGTCCGAACTTCGTAAACTTGTCGACATTACGCCCAGAGCAATTGCCGACCTCAACCACCTTGGGTGCCAGCTCCAGCGCCGGGATGGCGATGACGCACTCCTTGGTCGCGCGCAATGCCGTGAAACTGTAATCGGCGCTGCTCACGATGCAGGCCACCAATGGCGGCGCGAACTCGACCATCATGTGCCATGACAAAGTCATGACGTTGCTACACCCACCGCTCGCGGTCGTCAGCAAGACCACCGGGCCCGGTTCAAGCAGCTGGTATACCTTGGACAGAGAAAGCACTTTCATCGTAGTCATGGTTCCTGGCTCGTGATGTCTTTCATAGAGACGGCGAAAGTCTGCTTGCCATCCTCTCCGGGGCTGTATTCAACCTAGCGGCTCGCCGAGCAGGTCAATAACGCCGGCAGCCAGTTTTATCCCCTGCTTTTTGGCTTCGTCGAAGCTCCGGTAAACAGCCTTTTCCCGGAGGATATGGATTTTTCTATCGGCGAATTTCACGGTGATACGCAGCCCCTTCGGGACCAGGTCATCTGTTGCACCCCATATAAAATGAATCTTTGCCGTCACGCCGTCCGGGTGAACGTAATCAACCGTCGAGACCTGATCCACGCGCGCCCTCATCTCAGCCCCCTTGATTCGGCTGCATGCCGAGGCGTAAACCAATAAACCACTGTTTAAAATCGCACCGAGTCGCCCGCAAACAGGCTTATCCCTTGCCAGAACATGACGTCAGATACCCTCTCAGTTCGACCAGCGAACGTGTATTGAGGACATCGTGTTTCTCCAGCCAGGCGCGTCGTGCCTGACCGACGCCATACTGCAAGTTTGCGAAGTCAGCGGTCCGGTGCGCATCCGAGTTGATGCAAATCATCACGCCTTGATCCTTGGCGTAATGGCACTGCAGGTCGATCATGTCCATGCGTTGCGGCTGCGCGTTCAGCTCCAGGCAGCAACCACGCTGTTTTGCTGCCTTGATGACCTCGGGCAGGTCAATGACCAGTGCTTCTCGCTCGTTGATCAAGCGGCACAAAGGATGCGCGAGAATCGTGAAATAACGATGCTCCATCGCACGCAGCAAGCGGCGAGTCTGTTGGCGTAGCGTCAGGCCGAAATGGCTGTGCACGGCACCGACCACCAGGTCCAGACGCCGCAAAATGTCATCCGGGAGGTCCAGATCGCCCTCCTCGAGAATGTCCACCTCAACCCCCTTGAGCAAGGTAATGCCCGACAAACGTTCGTTGAGTGCATCGATCTGGTCGATTTGCCTCAGTAATCGGTCGGCATCCAGACCGTGGGCGATCCTGAGGTGTTGTGAGTGATCGGTGATTGCCAAATATTCCAACCCGGCCGCACGCGCGGCAAGCGCCATGTCTTCGAGACTACTGCCGCCGTCGGACGCCGACGTGTGGGCATGCAGGTCCCCTTTCAGATCGCGCAACTCAATCAGCTTGGGCAGTCGACCTGCTTGAGCCGCAGCAACTTCGCCACGGGCTTCGCGTAATTCCGGCGCGATCCATTCCAGCCCCAAGGCCTGGTACACGGAAAACTCCGTAGCGCCGGCTATGCGCTTTTTTTCCTTGAACACGCCATATTCGCTAAGTTTCAGACCTTGTTTCTGCGCCCATTGACGAATTTCGATGTTATGCGCTTTGCTGCCGGTGAAATACACCAGGGCTGAGCCGTAGGCCGACGGTTTGACCACGCGCAGGTCAACTTGCAACCGGGTGCTCAGCACCACACTGGCGCGAGTAGGACCGTGAACCAGTACGGTCGCTATGTCCGGATGTTTGAGAAAAGAGGTCATGACCTCAACCGAGGGCTCGGCAGCAACCAGAATATCGATATCGCCGACGGTATCGCGCATGCGCCGCAAGCTCCCGGCCACTGTGGCTGAAACCACGCCGGGGATTTTCTGCAGATAATCGATCAGCGTTTGCGCGATGGGGGCGACAAAGGCCAACGGCAGACGCCGGTCTACGCCGATCCCCTTCTGCGCAGCCTCCAACAGTCGAGCCTCCATCTTTGCACCGAAGCCATGCAGATGACGAATGCGCCCCTCTTTGGCCGCCTGGCACAGCTGCTGCACGGTCTCGATGCCCAGATCGTGATAGAGGTGCTTCACCCGTTTAGGGCCCAGACCGGCGACAGACAGTAGTTCAACCAGCCCGGACGGTAACGTCAGACGTAACCGTTGGCGCAGCACACAGTCGCCTGTGGCTACGATTTCTTTGATTTTGCCCGCAAGATCAACCCCGATACCTGGCAACTTGGGCGGCTCTTCACCCCGTCCGATCACCCGCGCAAGCTCAAGCGCCAGAGCCCTTAGGGTCCGCGCCGCATTGCGGTAGGCCCGGATACGAAAAGGATTGGCATCCTCGATTTCCAGCAGGTCGGCAATATCATCGAAAATCGCCGCAATCTGATCATTACTGACCACGTGTCCGAGTGTTGCCGGTGACGACTCCGGGTCTGGCAACAGGCTCTTGAGGGGTACTCCGGTGGGCGTCATGGCGCGGTACCGACACGTGGGCGTGGCAATGGGCGTAATAACGAGCATTGCCTATCCTGCCAGCCGCTCCTTGATGTAGATCAGAGTTCATGAAAGCACCCGTAGTGAATGGCCGCAGAGCAGATCATGGGTTTTATTGCGCCCGTTGTTGATGCAACTCAAACAATCGCCTGAATCCAGGCGTAGGAATGAGCAAAGAGGCAGCGCCTGAAGCGGAGGATCAACGCAAGATTCAAAAAAAGCGCTGCACGTCGAGTAACCCACACTCATCGGGATGACGGTCATGAACTCACCTTTGCAGAACATACTGAAGACATTCACAGGCCCCCATGGCAGCGGTACCCAGCCCCCCATTGCGCCCCTATTGCGCCAATGCGCAGAACCGCTACCCGCGCTGGATTCAGAGGACTTCGGCGAAATGTTCGACCGTTATGCCGACGCTCGCGTAGTGATGATCGGTGAAGCCAGCCATGGCACCTCCGACTTTTACCGAACCCGAGCCGCCATCACGAAACGTCTGATTGAACGGCATGGGTTCACTATCGTTGCTGTCGAAGCGGATTGGCCGGACGCGGGCCATGTCGACCGTTATGTTCGCGGGCTGGCGCCCTCAGCCTGGAAACGCCACGTGTTCAGTCGATTCCCGGTCTGGATGTGGCGTAATACCGATGTGCAGGCATTCGCCCGCTGGCTACATCATCACAATCATCAGAAGGCGCCCGAACTGCGCGTCGAATTCCGCGGACTGGATGTTTACAGTTTGCGCAACTCCATTCGCGAGGTCTTGAACTACCTGGACCGGGTCGACCCTCAGCTTGCGCACGAAGCACGGCGACGTTATGGCTGCCTGACACCTTGGCAAGATGATCCTGCGCTGTACGGCCACTTTGTCGAACGTGGTGGCGTAATGCCCTGTGAGCAACCCGTGGTCGAGCAACTCAATGCCATGCTGGCCGAGCAATTGGCCGGGTTTATCAAAGACGACGAAGCATTCTTCAATGCCACACAAAATGCCACGGTCGTTCAGGCGGCGGAACAATATTACCGCGCCATTTATCGCGGGACGTCAGCCTCCTGGAATCTGCGTGACAGGCACATGTTCGATACCTTGCGCGCGCTGCTCAAGCATCGAGGACCTGAAGCCAAGGCTGTGGTGTGGGCGCACAACTCTCATATTGGCAACGCAGCCGCCACGGAAATGGGCTGGGAGGGCCAGTTCAATATCGGCCAACTGTGCCGCACCGCTTATGGACGCGACGTTGTGCTTATAGGCATGAGCACAGACCGTGGCCAGGTGGCCGCAGCCGATGACTGGGACGGCGACATGCACATCAAGGACGTCCGCCCTTCGCGTGCGGACAGTTGGGAGCATCAGTTTCTTGAAGCGGGCGTCGCCGCGTCATTGACCGACTGGCGCGATCCCCTGCGCGAAGATTTGCGCCAGGCGCTGTCCACGCCACTGCTTGAGCGGGCCATCGGTGTGATCTACCGACCTGAGAGCGAGCGCAGCAGCCATTATTTCAAGGCCGTGCTGGCCGAGCAATTCGACGCCATGGTCTGGATTGAACAGACGCAAGCAGTGACCGCGATTCCACTGCCGTCAAGCCAAAGCGTGGAACCGGAAGACGACATGTTTCCCTTTGGTGTGTGATCCCCATCAACGGATGAAAAGCTTTATCGGGACGGTGTTTTTGTTACCGGCGTGCGCAGATGCACTTCAAACCAGTCGCCAGCCAGTCTGGCGACTTCCTCAAGAGTTCCGGGTTCTTCAAACAGGTGGGTGGCGCCCGCGACGACTTCCAGGCGCTGCTCACACTGCAGGGCATCGGCGCTTTCGCGGTTCATATCGAGCACCTGCAGGTCCTCACCACCAACGATCTGTAAGGTTGGCGCCTTTACCCGCCCCAGCGCCGGCCCGGCCAGGTCAGTCCGCCCTCCTCGGCTGACCACGGCATGCACCACGTCAGGCCGCTCTACCGCCGCCAACAGCGCTGCCGCAGCTCCGGTGCTCGCCCCGAACAGGCCGATACGCAAGGGTCTCAGTTCAGCACTGCCTTCTATCCAGTCGATCACACCCACCAGCCGTCTGGTCAGCAGCGGGATATCAAAGCGCAGTTCCCGTGTCAGGCGGTCCAGGACTTGCTCCTCGTCGGTCAGTAAATCGAACAGCAACGTGCCCAAACCTCGCTCGGACAGGTACTGCGCAACCTGCTGGTTACGCGGGCTTGTACGACTGCTGCCGCTGCCATGAACGAACACCACCAACCCGATAGCGTTTTTCGGCAGGCGCAAATCGGCTGATAAGTCCACATCTGCCAAGTCCAGTTTTCGATACTGCGGCTTAAACATCGGGATTCTCCAGAGGGGTCAGTGTGCTGACTTGGATTCTCTGCTCCAGGCCTGCTGCAACAGGTTGATGACTTCCTCGTCCGAGGTCTGAGAAAAGTCCATGTACCAATTGCCGATCGATACCAGCCACTCGGGTTCCATCGGGCAAACGACCTCATCCACTTCGCCACGCAATACCTCTGCGGTATCAAACGACGCCACCGGTACCGCAACGACGATCCGTGAGGGCTTTTGCAGAAGTACGGCTTGTATCGCCGCCCGCATGGAAGCGCCTGTGGCCAAGCCATCATCGACCAGAATCACCACTTGGCCATGCAGATCCAAAGCAGGACGTGCTCCACGGTAGACGCGCTCACGACGCAGCAGCTCCGTCGTTTCCCGCGCGACCACACTCTCGATTGTGCGTTGATCGATATGGTTAGTCCGAACGACGTCTTCGTTGATTATCCGTATGGAGCCACTGGCAATGGCGCCCATTGCATATTCCTCGTGGAACGGAACGCCGAGCTTGCGGACCAGCATCAGGTCCAGACGGACTTCCAGTGCAGTGGCGATTTCATACGCGACCGGAACCCCGCCACGAGGCAACGCAAGGACAATCACATCGGGCCTTCGACGGTATTTCAGCAGTGGCTCCACCAAGCTTTGGCCCGCAGCAGTCCTGTCACGCAACGTGGTTTGCATAGAGGGATAATGAGTCATTTGACAACCTCCTATAGGTGGTATGCCTCGCCAAATAGCGCCGGACGGTTCTTGGCTGACAGCCTGAGTTGCTGGCCCGCCGGCCGATAACTGCAGTTCAGCTTGCACCGCGCGATCCCCTGTTACTTTGACTTTCATCAATTCCGGGCCAACGGATGCTCTGCGTCTGATGCCCCGTGTTGCGCCAGATAAGCGACGAGCGCATCCAGCGTGCTCACACGTTGGTAATCGACTTCAGGAATGTTGACCCCTACCCGCTGATACACGGCTGCGATGAAGCGCAGCCAGTCCATCGAGTCCAGATCGACCTCCTCGCGAAGTGGCCGGTCATTGCGTAAACGCTCCGCTTCGACTTCTGGAGCAATGCTCTTCAGGGCGATCAGCACGTGGCTACGGATGAGTTGCTGGTCCACTGTCTACTCCTCATAGATGCTCCGGCTCAAAGATTCTCTGGCGTTTGCAATACGCGACGAACTTCACCCAGGAAGCGTGCGCCATAGTGCCCATCGCTGGCACGGTGGTCGGCCGCCAGGCTAGTGACAACGGTAGGCATCACACACAGTTGGCCGTCCCGAACCCAAGGCCGCTCGCAGATGCGACCAAAGCCGATCAGCGCCACTTGGGGCGGATAGATCACGCCAAGCACACTGTCCACACCCTGGTCACCGAGTTGAGTGACCGTCACACTTGCGTCGCTCAGTTCTGAACTGCGCAGGGAGCCGTTGCGCGCGCGTTCCACCAGACTGGCGAGTTCACTCATCACCTGTGTCAGTGTCTTGTCGGCGACATCGTGCAGTGCTGGAGCGACCAAACCACCTTGGCGCAGGGTGATCGCTACGCCCAGATAGATCCCGGTTGCCGGCTGGAAAGCATTGTTTTTCCAGAAGCCATTGAGTTGCGGCAGCTCACGCAGGGCCACCGCGACAGCCTTGAGCAACAAGGCACTCGGCAATACGCGTTGCTGCGGCTTGCTTTGAGCATTGTGTGCCTGCAGCCACGCCATGGCATTTCCCAAGGGGATGGTCTCAAACAGGTAGTAATGGGGAATCTCACGTTTCGAGCGGCTCATGGCCACAGCAATGGCATGCCGCATGGCCCGATTGCGATCGGTCGGCTCAGCCTGACGGCCAGCATCCTCAACGTCCTCCAGGGTGACCACGCCCTGTGGGCCGCTGCCTTTCAACTCATCGACGTTGATACTCAGTTCGGCCGCCCGCTTGCGCGCCGCTGGCGATACCCGTGGGCGGCTGGCTGATGCCATTGTTCCCTCAATCAGCGCGGTGACGGGCGTTTCAACAGGTGCAGGCGTTGGTGTGGGTCGCACGCTTGGCAAGGTCTCCCCTGACTCCAGCAACGTGGCAATCGGTGTCCCTACCGGAACCTTGGCCCCGACGCCAATAAGCAGTTCAAAGACCGTGCCATCATGCCAGCACTCCACCTCCACGGCGGCCTTAGCAGTATCGACGACAGCGATCACCTGTCCGCGATGGACCTTGTCACCGGGATGGATCTTCCACTCCAGCAAGGTGCCTTCGTCCATATCGGCACCCAGGGATGGCAGGTCGAATTCGATCATGATGGGTACTCCCGCCCTGGGTCAGCTGTTGCAATCATGGTCATGGCCCTCGGCACAAGCTCTGTGCGGCGGCAACGATCATCGACACTTGTGGTAGCGCCGCCTCTTCGAGATGCCGGGGATACGGCGTCGGCACTTCGGCGCCGCAGACGCGTAAGGGCGGCGCATCCAGTTCGAAAAATGCCTGTTCGACGATCCGCGCAATAATCTCGGCGGCAAGACTGCCACTGCGCCAACCTTCGTCGACCACCAACGCTCGACGGGTTTTGCAGACCGAAGCCATGATCGTCACGTCGTCCAGTGGTCGCAGGACGCGCAGGTCAATGACTTCGACGCCAATACCCTCATCGGCCAGTTGCTCGGCAGCCGCCAGCGCCTTGCCGAGGGTACCGCCGTAGGTGATCAATGACAGATCGCTACCCTCCCGACGGACCTTGGCGGAGCGTATGTCCACTTCCGCTCCCTCACTCAGCTCACCTTCCTGGTTGTAGAGCTGGGCATGCTCGAAAATCAGAACCGGATCGAGATCGAGGAGTGCGGGCCAGAGCATTCCGCGGGCGTCTTCGAGGGTGGCCGGGGCGAGGATTTTCAGCCCGGGAATGTGCGCGTACCAGCCTTCCAGGCTATGGGAGTGCTGCGCCGCGAGCTGGCGTCCGGCCCCCGTAGCCATTCGCAGGACAAGGGGTACAGAGAACTGCCCGCCAGACATATGCCTCAGGGTTGCCGCCGTGTTCATCAGCGCGTCGAGGGCGAGCAGACTGAAGTTCACGGTCATGATTTCGACGATTGGCCGCATCCCCCCCAGCGCGGCACCAATGCCGGCACCGACGAAGCCTAATTCGGACAATGGCGTGTCGCGTATGCGCTCCGGGCCAAACTCAGCCAGCATCCCCTTGGAGACGGCATAACTGCCACCGTATCGACCGACGTCCTCACCCATCAAAAATACCCGGGCATCGCGCTGCAGGGCTTCGCGCATCGCCTCGCGCAGTGCCTCGCGGTACGTCGTGCGGCGGCTCACGAGGCCGACTCCGGTGTATAAACATCTCGACACAGGTCCTCAACCGGCTCCAGGCTGCCAGCCTCGGCATACACGACGGCAGCCTCTACCTCAGCCTCTACCTGGACGGTGATGGCGAGAAAGCCCGCTTCGTCCAGCAAGCCCTGGGCCTTGAGCCGCGCACTGTAGGTATGAATCGGCCCGCGCGCTTTCCATTGCTCAACCTCTGCCTTGTCCCGGTACAACTCTGGGTCGAACATCGAGTGGGCCCGAAATCTATAGGTCCGGAACTCCAGGAAAAACGGCCCGTGCCCTGCTCGAATCTGTTCCACCGCTGCACGGGTGGCCTCGTACACCGCGACCACGTCCATACCGTCGACCGATTGAGTGGCAACCTTGTACGCCGAGGCCTTGGCGCACAAATCAGTTTGCGACTGCGAACGTTCAAGCGCAGTGCCCATGGCATAGAGGTTGTTCTCACAGCAGAACAGCATCGGCAATTTCCACAGTGCCGCCAGATTGATTGACTCATGAAAGGCTCCTTCCGCCATCGCCCCTTCCCCAAAGAAGCACGCGGCAATCCGTGAACCACTCTGCAGTTTTTCGGCCAGGGCCAGCCCCACCGTCAGCGGCAAACCGCCGGCAACGATGGCATTGCCACCGAAGAAGCGTGTCCTGGCGTCGAACAGGTGCATCGAACCGCCGTGTCCTCGCGAGCATCCCTCCTGCCGGCCATACATCTCGGCCATGATCGCCGTCATGGGCACACCCTTGATCAACGCATGCCCATGTTCGCGATAGGTAGCGACCACCGCATCGTTCGCCGCGAGCGCATGCAGAGCGCCAACCGCCACGGCTTCTTCGCCGATATACAGGTGCAGGAAGCCTCGGATTTTTCCCTCCCCGTACAGTTCGGCGGCGCGCTCCTCAAGCCGACGAATTCGCAGCATGTCGCGCAGCAGATCGAGAGCAAAATCTCGCGTATAAGGCAGCGGCTCAATGCTCATCCCGGGTTCTCCAGGCTGGAGGTATCGCCTTCAGGCAGCCCCAGCTCCCGTGCCTTGAGCAGACGCCGCATGAGTTTGCCGCTGCGCGTGTGCGGGAGGTCCGGCAGAAACGTCAGCTCCTTGGGCGCCACCACGGCGCCTAGGCGTTTACGCGCATGGCCCATCAGCTCATCGTGCAGGGCCTGGCTGGGAGTGAAACCGCTCTTGAGTGAGACAAAGGCCTTCACCGTTTCACCCAGCAAAGGATCGGGCTTGCCGATCACTGCAGCCTCCGCCACGGCCGGGTGTTCCATCAGCGAACTTTCAACCTCGAAAGGACCGATCAGGTGCCCGGCCGACTTGATCACATCGTCGCTGCGACCAATGAACCAGTAATAGCCATCAGCATCACGACGCGCCAGATCGCCACTCAAGTACCAGTCGCCGACAAAGCACTGGCTGTAACGCGCCTCTTGTCCCAGATAGGAACGGAACATGGCGGGCCATGGTTTTTTCAGGGCCAGGTCGCCAACCTCCTCATCACCGAGAAACGCCAATGCTCCGTCTTTGCCGCGTGCAACAATGGCCGCCTCAACGCCCGGCAGCGGTTTGCCCATAGAACCCGGTTTGATGTCCATGGACACTGTATTGGCAATCATGATGCCGCCGGTTTCGGTCTGCCACCAGTTGTCATGGATCGGTAAGCCCAGTACCTCCAGGCCCCACCAGACGGCCTCGGGATTGAGCGGTTCACCGACACTGGCAATAAAACGCAGATGCGGAAAGTGATGGTCACGCGCCAATTCTGCGCCGGCTTTCATGAGCAGGCGGATCGCCGTCGGGGCGGTGTACCAGACAGTGACTTGCTGTTTTTCGAGCAGGCGATACCAGCGTTCTGCATCGAACTCGCCGCTGTCGACCACACTGGTCACGCCCAGCAGCAGGGGGGCGAATATGCCGTATGAGGTGCCGGTGACCCAGCCGGGATCGGCACTGCACCAATAAATATCCTCAGGGTGCAGGTCCAGGGCGTATTTTCCGGTAACCCGGTGGGTCAGTGCTGCACCGTGTACATGCAGCACACCTTTCGGGGTCCCCGTGGTACCGCTGGTGAAGTGTAAAAGCGCGGGGGTATCGGCCGTGGTCTGTGCAATGTTGAAGTCTTCGCCTGCCTCAGCCAGCAATCGGTGCAAACTGAGCGTCCCTTCCACAGGTGTGGTGTTGCCGCCATTTTCGTCGTACAGCAACACATGTTTGAGTGCCGGTAAACGTTCACGGATACCTGCGACCTTGCGTTGGTAAAGTGTCTCGCTGGTGATCAGCACACTGCCCTCACCGAGGCGCAAGCGAGTCTCAATCGGCTCTGGACCGAACGCACAAAATAGCGGCGAAACCACGCAGCCATTCTTCAGACCACCGAGTACGCTCAGGTACAGTTCCAGCCCTCTGCCACTGAGCACGAACAGGCGGTCGCCCGGACCAACGCCCAGTGTTTTCAGGACATTGGCGAAACGGTTGGTCATGCTGCTCAATTGGGCGAAGCTGATGTCTCTGGGCCCACCGTTGCGATCAATAATACGCAAGGCCGTATGCTTCCTGTGCGCTCCCATGGCATGCCTGTCGACCGCCTCATACGCGAGATTCAATCCACCCCCCGGCAATCCGGCCAACTCGCCGGCTTCCGTCTGCCAGGAAAAAGCCTCACGGGCTTGCGCGCTGTCGAGCCAGTTAGGTACCACCGGGCAGTCGACCGGCGTTTTCTTGATAGTCGGCGAATGCATGATTTACCTCACAGCACGGTGTCGAGTTACCCGTCGCGGAACAGGTCGTCGAAATGCTCGGAGCGCCGTGCATCAATGTTGGCCCCGGCCTAAACCGCGAGAATGCTGCAGGACGTCTGGTACAAAATATGTTCGGTCGTACTGCCGATCAACTTCTCCAGCCCGTGGCGGTGGATTCGCCCCATCACGATGACATCCACCTGATGCTGGCTAGCGAATTCGGCGAGCACCGAGACCGGTTGTCCAAGGATGAAGTGCCGCCGATCAGGTGGCACGCCGTAGTGGTCCGCAAGCGTGAGAAAAGACTTCTCCAGCACGTTTCTCAGCTCCTTGGTCAGATTCGTCAGCGCCAGGCCACCACCGCCCGCATCGCCCAGATAAACCGATGACACGTCATAGGCATGCAGCAGGTGCAGTTCCGCGTCGCACTGGAGCGCCAGGCTGTTCGCTTCCTGAATAATCCGGTCATTGAGGCCGCTTTCCTGCAACTCAGGCCGTGAAGGATCAACAGCAGCGACGATGTTGTGCGGCAACGTATGACCGGTCGCACCGACCAGATAGACCGGGACCGGACACTCGCGAAGCAGGTACCAATCCATCGGAGTGATGAAGGCCCGCTTGATCGCAGGTTCATGCTGCACGTCCTTGATCAGCAGGTCAGGCTGTATTTTCGTGACGTGCTGGAGGATTTCGTACTCTGTGTCGTCAGCCCACGTCACCTCGGTAGTGACGTCGATGCCTCTCACGCGCATTCTTGTGGCTTCATCCTTAAGCCACTCACTGTGGTCCTTGAAGTAACTTTCGCGGACCTTCTCCTGAATATTTTTTTCGAGCAACAAGAGGGTTTCCACAGGTTTTATCAACGCGGCGATATGTAAGGTCGCGCCACTGGCCTTGGCCAAGGCGGCAGCACGGTTTATAGCGGGGGAGTGGCGTAACGCCGGGTCGATGATCAGCAACAGCCGTTGATACTGGCTCATGGTCTGCCTCCAGAAAGAGTGGGCTTCGACGCCTGCAGCTGATCAATCACCTGTTGCCAGCCCATGCGCCAATGCCGGATTGAGTACCAGCACAGGTCCACACTGCTCCCATGCAATGCCCGTTAACTTGATTTACATCAAATCTCTTCCTTGGGTTTTCAACGCGCCCGCCATACTCGGGCGTTTGCAAACATTCGACGTTGCCTGTGACAGCGCAACGCCGGGTTATGTGCCGATCAACCGTACGGGAAGGTCCGGATCATCCTGGATACGGAGGTTCCGCTGGCGTGTCCTTTTCCGGAATCTCGGTCATGGTCGCCTCTGTCAGTAGCAGGATGCTGGCGACCGAGACGGCGTTTTCCAACGCAATACGCACGACTTTTGTCGGATCGATGATCCCGGCTTCATACATATCCACGTAACAATTGGCCGACGCGTCGAAGCCGACATTTCCAGGCTCCGCTAGCATCCGGGCAACGACGACCCCGGCGTCCACCGCCGAATTTTCCGCGATGACTCGGGCGGGCGCTTCCAAAGCCCGACGAAGAATCTGTAACCCGGTTTTTACGTCACCCTCATAGAGGGCCTCCTCTGCCACGATAATCGGCACGGCCTTGAGCAGTGCCAAGCCGCCACCGGGGACGGTGCCTTCGGCAATCGCCGCCTTGGTCGCTGAAATAGCGTCGTCCAGAGCATCCTTGCGCGCCTTCATTTCAGCTTCGGTGGGTGCGCCCACCCGGATCACCGCGACACCGCCAGACAACTTGGCCAAGCGCTCCAGCAATTTCTCACGGTCGTAGTCGCTGGTCGTCGCGTCGACTTGCTGGCGGATCTGTTGCAGCCGGGTTTCAATCGCCTTGTGCGTGCCCGCGCCACCAATCAGGGTGGTGTTGTCTTTTTGCACCACCACGCGATGAGCTCGCCCCAGTTGGCTCAACTCCACGTGCTCCAGGCTAATACCCAGCTCGCTGGAAATCACCGTGCCCCCCGTTAGAATGGCAATATCCTGCAGCATCTCTTTACGACGGTCGCCGAAGCCGGGCGCCTTGATCGCCACCGCGCGCAATACGCCGCGAATCTGGTTGACGACCAAAGTAGTCAACGCCTCGCCTTCAATGTCGTCGGCGATCAAGACCAGCGGCTGGCCGCTTTTTGCGATCATTTCAAGCAACGGGATAAGGTCTTTAAGTAAGCCAATCTTGTGGTCACAGAGCAGCAGGTAAGCATCTTCGAGCTCAACCTGCATCTTGTCGGCATCCGTCACGAAATAGGGTGAGACATAACCTCTATCAAAACGCATCCCCTCAACCACCTCGACCACTGTTTCGGTGGTCTTGGATTCCTCGACGCTGACCACGCCCTCAACACCGACCTTCTCCAGAGCGTTAGCAACCAGTTCGCCAATAGTGGCATCGTTGTGGGCTGAAAGGGTCGCTACCTGGGCCTTTTCCTTGAGCGTGCTGACCGGACGAGATTGTGCCGCCAGTGATTGCACCGCCAGCAACAGGCCCCGGTCCAATCCACGTTTGAGGTCTATGGCACTGGCACCTGCGACCACATTGCGCACACCGTCAGCAAAGATCGCATGGGCCAGGACCGTTGAGGTACTGGTGCCATCCCCCACCGCTTCACCGGTACGTTCAGCCGCCTGGCGCAACATTTGCGCACCGAGGTTTTCCTCCGGGTCCTGCAGGTCCACCTGCTTGGCAATGGTCACCCCATCGTTACAGACGATAGGCGTGCCCCATTTTTTCTGAATCAATACCGATTTCGACTTGGGTCCGAGTGTCACGCGGATGGCGTCCGCGAGTTGAGTCGCGCCACACAGGATTTTCTCGCGAGCAGCGGCGCGGAACAAAATTTTGCTGTGAGCCATCGGGGTAATCTCCTCTGCTGTCCAGTGACTGACGATTGCTTTCAGCCTCTATGAAACAGCTCGCTACCTTTTGACTTTTATCAATAAAGACCCAACCCCGGCACGCGGTCATTGGCTCAGGGCACCAGTACCGCAGCCCCTTCGAACCGGCCTTCACGAAGGTCTTCCAGCGCTTGATTAGCGTCAGTCAGAGGGTAGCGATGAGTACGCGTGACAATGCCGATTTCTGGCACCCGTTGCAGGAAATCCAGACCGTCACGGCGAGTCAGATTGGCGACTGACAGCAAGACCCGCTCTTCCCAGAGCAGTGCGTAAGGAAAGCTCGGGATATCGCTCATGTGAATGCCTGCGCACACCACGCGCCCACCCTTGCGCACAGCCTTTAGGGCAAGGGGTACGAGCGCACCGACCGGAGCAAAAATGATCGCTACATCCAGTAAGTCTGGAGGGGATTGATCCGCATTACCGGCCCATGTCGCACCCAGCTGTCTGGCAAAGTCCTGTGTAGCGGTATCGCCCGGACGCGTGAAGGCGTATACCGAGCGGCCCTGCCATTTGACGACCTGCGCCAGAATGTGTGCCGCAGCGCCGAACCCATACAAACCGACCCGCTCGCCTTCGCCCCCCATCACTAACGCTCGCCATCCGATCAGGCCCGCGCACAGCAGGGGTGCAAGCGATTCGTCGCTCCCTGTCTCGCCCAACGGAAATACATAGTGCGCCTCGGCGATGACCGAAGTAGCAAAGCCGCCGTCAAGCGTATAACCGGTAAACAGTGGGTGATCACACAGATTCTCGCGGTGTCCGATGCAATAAGGACACACGCCACAGGTATGGCCCAGCCACGGCACCCCAACCCGCTCGCCCATCGATAACCCGATCACGCCGGGGCCGATAGCATCGATCCGCCCGACGATTTCATGGCCCGGAATGATAGGCAGGTGCGGATTGGGTAACTCTCCGTCAACGACATGCAGGTCGGTACGACATACACCACACCCGGTTACCTTGATCCGTATCTGACCTTGACCGGGTAGCCGATCCGGAAGCTCGGTCCATTCCAGTGCGGCACCTAGCGTCTTCAACACCATAGCGTGCATCGGGTTACCTCGACGGTCCTTTAACCTGCGTTATTGCGTGAGCTGCATTCAGTGCCCCAGCACCGTCTGCGCCTCTGCGATTTCAGCAGTCGTGCCGTGCACCATCAACAGGTACTTGTCAGCCTTGAGGGCAGTCTCGTATTTGATGATCTCATCATTGGGCACCCCGACCCGGGACAAGGCCGCGCCCAACGCCGAAAGTCCCCCGACCACCAAAGCGCCTTCCAGTGCTCCCACCAGCAATGAAACCACCGGCCCGGCCAATGCGACAACTCCCAGGCCCGGCAAAAGAAAAACCGCGGGACCGATCAGCATGCCCCAGATGCTCCCCCAAAAAGCGCCGATCCCACCCCAGGTTTTCACACGATCCCCCAACGTATAGAAACCTACCGGGTGCTCCTCGCTGTGATAACCCTTGCCGACGAGAGACAGCTTCTTGACATCGAAACCGGACTGGCTCAAAAGGCGAATAGCCTCTTCCGCAGCGGCGTGGCTGTCAAAAATATACACCGATGGATTGCTCGATGATGTCATGGTGACCCCCTTACATGGACTCGATTGAACAGAGACTGTGAGGGTCCAGAGCACTCGACCCTTGGGTGCGTCAGCCAGCGATGACGTGCATGTACGACTACGACGTTCCGCGTGGGACTGGCTTTGAGCCAGACTATGCTGTGAGTAATGGAGTGGACTTGATAAAAATCAGAAAGACGGCTTGTCTCTCCCCACCCAGCGCTAACCCAAGTGACCTTATGTCAGGCGCTGGTATTGACCAACGAGCCCGAGGCACTGCCGCTTGCGCTCTTGATAGCCTGTACCAATGCGCTGGTAGCTGCCACCAACTGGCTATTGGTCGCCGCCACTTGGGACTGTGCCTGAGCGACTGCAGCGGCCTTGGCGTCTGAAGACTCGTTGCCTTTTTGCGCCGCAGCGAGAGCCTTCATTTGTACTTCCAGCTGCTTTTGCAGCTGGGCAATCTGCTTTTTCAGTTGTTTTACAATGTCGGATTCAGTGCTGCCGGTGCTGCCGGTGCTACTGCTTGCACTGGCGCCGCCTGCCTTAGTGGCGCCTTTGGCAGCAGTACCGCCCGAAACTGACGCTGCAGCGCCGCTTTTGTCGGTTGTTTCGCTGCTTTCAGCAGACGACGTCTTGGCTGTGCTGGTAGTCGCTGTCGCATAGTTGATCGTTACGCTGCTGATACTGACCATTACGTCTCAACTTTAAAAAGAGGTTTCCAGCGTATCGACACAATCCTAGAAATAGTTAGCCATATCTAATCTCGACCCGATCACGCCCTCACCCACCCTCGCCTCATGCGCTGAATGCAGAGAAAAGGGCAGGTGCGCAAAATAAGGCCTACCTATTGATCATCAATGATCACCTGAGCTTTCTTCGCTGCGGCGGTTGCGTATTCGTAGCAGATCCAAAAGTCGTGTTCGTTGACTGAATTTGAGCCCTCAAGATTCTCCAGGCATCTCGTCAGTGCGTGTTTTATGCGTCCATCATCGAAAACGATACGTGCAGCCTCTTCGCCATCTTCTGAGCGAATCACTTCCTCAAGTTGCGTTATTTGCTTGATCTTTTCCCTGAGGATGTCCTTGGCGAAAGAATCTCGCTCAATAATTTTCGTCCATTGATGATCAACCAGTTTGTCTTTCATCAGATCTCCTCGATCCAGCCCCATGCCGGACGCTCATGCAATAGTCCATAACCATCC
>ERZ1463034.127-NODE-127-length-23879-cov-52.241941_pt1 | contig 23879 bp, 17 predicted proteins | sample MGYA00564480_ERZ1463034 | MGnify/ENA primary metagenome ERZ1463034 (study PRJEB39244, sample SAMEA3635122) | Helicobacter pylori | study: EMG produced TPA metagenomics assembly of PRJEB11511 data set (Assembly of a 5300-year-old Helicobacter pylori...
CACCCCAGATCAACGCCTTGTGTTGGCTGTCATCGCGGGGCCAGTCGCTCAAATAACCGCCAATGCCCTCGGCGAAGTAACCGCCACAGAAGAAAATCGCCACCACCAGCGCCAGATTGACCCCGACCTGCAACAAAATCCTGCGGATCATCGACGCCAGCAACGCGCCCTGCCCCTGTGGCTGGATACTGCGCAGCCATTCCCCATACAGCCCGAAGACCCGCGCGATACGCTTAGGCATCATTGCCGCGAGCTTCATCGATAAAGGGTCCGCCGAGCGGATCAGGTAAGGCGTCAGCAAGGTGGTGATCACCGATACCGCCACTGCCACCGGATAGAGAAAATCGCTGGTGACCTGCAACGTCATGCCGAGGGCGGCGATGATGAAAGAGAACTCGCCGATTTGCGACAAACCCATGCCAACCCGCAAGGACGTGCGCCCATCATTCCCGGCGATAAAGGCACCCAGGCCACACGACAGCATCTTGCCCAGCACCACAGCGACACTGATCACGGCAATCGGCCAGGCGTAATCGAGAAGGATTTTCGGGTCGATCATCAAACCGATGGCAACGAAGAAAATTGCACTGAACATGTCGCGAACAGGTTCAATCAGCTGCTCTATTTTCAGCAACTGCCGCGATTCCGCCATGATCGCACCAATCAGAAAAGCGCCCAGCACCATGCTGTATTCAAGCTTGGCCACCAGTAGGCAAAATCCGAAACACAGACCGAGTACCGTCACCAAAAGCATTTCATTGCTTTCAAATCTAGCCACATACGCCAACAGGCGCGGGACCAGAAGAATACCGATCACCAGCGCTACAACCATAAACAGCGACAGCTTGCCGACGGTGGAAAATACCTCGCCGGAACTCACGGAGCCGCTGACCGCGATGCCGGACAGCAAGGCAATAATGCCAATACCGAGAATGTCTTCGACGATCAGGATCCCAAAAATCAGCTGGGCAAAACGCTGATTTTTCATCTTCAGGTCGTTCAACGCTTTGACGATGATGGTGGTTGAAGAAATCGCCAGAATCGCCCCGAGAAACAGCGAGTCCATGGCGTTCCAGTTGAAGAAACGCCCGATTTCGTAGCCGATCCAGATCATCAGCACGATTTCCAGAAAAGCCGCGATAAAGGCCGTGGCACCGACCTTGAACAGCTTGCGCAGGCTGAATTCCAGGCCCAGACAGAACATCAGGAAAATAACACCCAGCTCGGCCAAGGTCTTGATTGTATCCTCGTCGTGGATCAGGCCGAACGGCGGTGTGTGCGGGCCGATAATGAAACCGGCAACGATATAGCCCAGGACCACGGGCTGTTTCAGACGATGAAAAAGGACCGTTACGACGCCGGCGACCAGCATGATTACCGCCAGGTCCTGGATAAAACTGATGGCATGCATGGCGTGAAACTCCTTTTTTATGCGCTGAAAAACCCGACTCCAATGTAGGAAGTACCCGCGACCAAGGCTTTTTGCAGGTTAACACCGCACCTCTACGGAGAAAGTCGGTGCAATATATGGAAACAGATGGGCGCTTCGGCGTGACGGCGGCGGGTCCGCCAGCGTCCGGATAACTGATCTACAAGAACGCGAGCACCAGCATAGGTGCACTTCTGACACACCCACCCTGTGAGCACGCTATGGAACCCGGAAACACCCAGCTGTCGATGACTGTATTGATGACCCCGGACATGGCCAACTTCTCTGGCAACGTGCATGGCGGCACCCTGCTCAAGTACCTCGATGAGGTCGCTTATGCCTGCGCCAGCCGTTATGCCGGGCGTTATGTGGTAACCCTGTCAGTGGACCAGGTGATCTTTCGTGAACCGATCCACGTTGGCGAGTTGGTGACCTTCCTTGCGTCAGTCAACTACACCGGCAATACCTCGATGGAAGTGGGGATCAAAGTCGTCACCGAGAACATCCGCGAACGTTCGGTGCGCCACACTAACAGCTGCTTTTTCACCATGGTGGCGATAGACGACGAGCGCAAACCCGCTGCCGTACCTCCACTGGAACCGGCCAACAGTGAAGACAAACGTCGCTTCCTCCAGGCCAAGCAACGGCGGCAGATTCGTCAGGAGCTGGAAAAACGCTATCAGGACATCAAGGACGAAGCGCCTTAAGCGCCCACCGGGTCCGCTCGACGCGCACGCATCGAGCGGACCGCAAGCAAAGAAAGCAACAGGGATGAAATTTAAGCTGCACGGTATGACTGTAAATCGTCAGACCCAGTTAAGCTGGACGTTCTTTGTTGGAGCACTTTTTCATGCTGACCTTGGGCAACCTTTTTGTGCTGATGCTGCTGGCCACGGGCGGCGCCTGGCTGTGGCATTCCCATGGTTTGCGCGAGCGAGCACTGGCGCGAGTCAAGCAACACTGTGCCAAACTCGACGTCGAGCTGCTGGACGGCAATGTCGCTCTACGGCGTATAACGTTCGCCCGCGATGCCAACGGCAGAAAGCGCCTGGCCCGTGTGTATAACTTCGAATTCACCGTCACCGGCGAGCAACGCCACCCCGGCACCATCACCATGTTCGGCGCACACACCGCACTCATTGAGCTGGCGCCCTACCCGTTCGAAATCAAAACTCCGCCACCCAGCGCCAATGTGATCGAGATGAGTCAATGGCGTCAGGAACACAATAAGCGGAAACAATGAGCCCGTCGGTATAACGGTTCCCCGTTGTGGATAACTCGCTTTAGAGCAAGCAGACAGCCAGTCCCGCTTGCAACGCGGCCTCGTCCTGAGGCGCGGTGAATATCAGTTCCAGCCGTGAATCGCGGCGCCATTCACTGTTTTGCCAATGAATGGCCGCACCATCCAGCGCATTACCGGACAACCAACCCGCGTTGCTGTGGATAACCAGCTTGGCCCGTCGCCAATCCAGGCTATTGAGCCACTGCTGCACGCGCATCAGCTCGAATTGCTGGCTCGGATGCCAGCGCCAACCAATACTCCAGCCTTCCGCCTGGCCTTGGCTCAAGCAGATCGGCTGACGCGGGTCGGTCCAGATCGCAGGCAATTGCGCCAAACCCTTGGGAGCAACAAAGTTATCCACAGCCGCAGAGGCTTGCGCACCAATGCCCGGCAACTCGGATAACGGCAAAGCCGCTTGTTCGGTCCAGTACAACGGACGGTCCGGCAAGCGCCGGGCCAGCGCCTCGCGGGCGACAACGTCGAGCAGTGCGGACTTGTTCATCACCAACAAACCGGCATCGCCCAAGGCTGCTTGCTGACTGTCAGGCAAAGGCTGACCGGCCACCATCGCGGTCGCATCAAGCACCAGCACACACGGCTGAACAGCCAGGACCCCTTCCCAAGGCGGCTCACGCAGCTGCTCCATCAGTTGCGCCGGGTGGCCCAACCCGGAGGGCTCGATCAGCAGTCGATCCGGCCGCGCCTTACGCAACAGGCGCCCCAGCCCAACTTGAAACGGCGCGCCATTGACGCAGCACAAGCAGCCACCGGCCACTTCGCCAAGTGCGATACCATCGTCAGCCGTGGTCAACAGCGCAGCATCCAGGCCGATCTGGCCGAACTCATTGATCAAGATCGCCCAGCGCTCGTTGGCAGGCTTTTGCGCCAACAATTGCTTGATCAGACTGGTCTTGCCCGCGCCCAACGGACCGGCGATGACATGGGTGGGGATGTTCTGCAGCATGGGGCCAATTCTTCAGAGTGATGGTTACAGGGACAATCAATGCGCGCGATCTGGCTGGCAACACTGTTGTTGATAACATCGAGCGAGGCATGGGCCGAGGCATGCGTCGTACACAGCCACGCCGAACGACTCGACGTCAAAGTCTGCCAGGAAAATCGCAACATCCCGGCGAAGCTGTTTCACGACGGTTTTTGCCAACCACAACTGGCCGGGCAGAAAACCGAAGTGGAATACGTCGATCAATGCCCCGCCGGCGCTTTCGGCGTGTGCAGCAATGCTCAAGTCGCCAATATGCCCTATCACCAGAACATTCACTATTACGGCGTCGCCAGCGATGCGCACTACCTTAAGCCGTTTTGTGAGGGGCAGAGCCAGGGCCAGTGGCTTGCCCCTTAAGGTGCCACCTCGTCGTGCCATGGTCCGAACGGATCCGCCAACAGCGCCCAACTGTCTACGCCGCTGGTCATTTCCGCATCGGTCAGCAGGCAGCTGTCCAACTCATCGGTGAGCCGCGCGAAGTTGATGTGCTGCCCGATAAACACCAGTTCCTGACGGCAATCACCAGTCTCGGCGGTCCAGTTTTCCATGATCGCAGCGGTGCTTTCCGGGTCCTGCGGCCATTCCTGTTTGGGCACGAAGCGCCACCAGCGACCGGCAAAACCGTAACGCATCAAGCCGCCCGCCTGGGACCAACTACCCGCGTCCTGATGCTTGCTCGCCAGCCAGAAAAAGCCTTTGGAGCGCAGCAATTTGCCGTTGATCCACTCACGGTTGATGAAGTCGAAAAAGCGCTGTGGATGAAAGGGTCGACGGGCACGGTAAGCCGTCGAGGCAATGCCGTACTCCTCGGTTTCCGGCGTATGTTCGCCGCGCAACTCCTTGAGCCAACCCGGCGCCTGCGAGGCGCGCTCGAAGTCGAAACGACCCGTGTTCAGCACTTTTTTCAGCGGAATTTGCCCCATCACCATAGGAATGATTTCCGCCTGGGGATTGAGCCGCTCAAGTATCGCGATCAGCTCCAGACGTTCGCTGGAACTGATCAGGTCGATTTTGCTGATCAGAATGACATCGGCAAATTCGACCTGCTCGATCAGTAAATCGGTGATCGAACGTTCGTCATCCTCGCCCAGGGTCTCACCACGAGTCGCCAGGCTCTCGGCGGCCTGGTAGTCGATCAGAAAATTGATGCCGTCGACCACGGTGACCATGGTGTCCAGGCGAGCCATGTCGGCCAGGCTTTTGCCTTGCTCATCACGGAAGGTGAACGTTTCAGCCACGGGCAACGGCTCGGAAATCCCGGTGGATTCGATCAATAAATAGTCAAAACGGCCGTCCCGCGCCAAACGACTGACCTCTTCGAGCAAGTCCTCGCGCAAGGTGCAGCAGATGCAGCCATTGCTCATTTCGATCAGTTTTTCTTCGGCACGGTTCAGGCTCACATCGCGCTGAACCTCGCTGCCATCGATGTTTATTTCGCTCATGTCATTAACGATCACGGCCACGCGCATGCTTTCGCGGTTGCGCAGCACGTAATTGAGCAACGTGCTTTTGCCAGCCCCGAGAAATCCGGACAACACAGTAACGGGTAGACGGTCAGGCATCAGGTGTTCCTCATCAGGTAGCGTACGCGCTCAAAAAAGGCATCGTCGACTTTGTCGTTATAATATAACATGACATTTCCACCCTGACGACGGACCTTCAATGAACGCGCTGACTCTGCCGGATATCGCCTCCCAAGCATCACGCCAAGCCTTACCACTGGATTGGGTCGGCATGTGCGGCATCGCCCTGCCAATTGTGTTTAATGGCCAGCGAGTGAACGCCACAGCGGATGCAGGCGTGAGCCTCGACGATGGGGAAGTGCGAGGCATCCATATGTCACGGTTGTACCTGGCGCTGGAGATGCTCGATGAAGAAGACCTCACACCCGCATTACTGCACCGGGTTCTTCAGCAATTTCTCGACTCGCACCACGGTCTGTCTGCCAGTGCCTCTGTGCGCATTCACAGCCATTTGCTGCTGAAACGCCCGGCATTGATCAGCCCGTTGGCCGGTTGGAAGTCTTATCCGGTAGGGATTTTTGCTCGGCTGGAGCATGGAGTGTTCCACGTGGAACTAACATTCGACGTCAGCTATTCCTCGACCTGCCCATGCTCTGCCGCCCTTGCCAGGCAGCTGATTCAGGCGCAATTCATCTCTGACTTCGCCAATCGGCCGCTGGAGCATGCGGATGTACTGACATGGCTCGGTACGAGCCAGGGCATTGTTGCCACCCCACACAGTCAGCGCAGTAGCGCCCAGCTTGATGTTCAGCTGGACGTGCACGTGAACGAACTTCCGCTAATCCAACTTATTGATCACGTCGAGACCGCCCTTGGCACTGCGGTGCAAACGGCGGTCAAACGCGCCGATGAGCAAGCGTTTGCCTTGGCCAACGGGCAGAATTTGATGTTCTGTGAAGATGCTGCGCGACGGCTCCATCTGGCACTGAGTCAGGTCCCGGACATCAAGGGTTTCAACCTGAAAGTCATTCACGCCGAAAGCCTGCATGCACACGATGCTGTCGCCCGGAGCCGCTGGCAGCGAGGAATCAAGTCCGCGGTTTAACCGTCCCGCACTGCTGACCCAGCCAAACGGCACGGGTGTCCATGCTGCCGTTTTGCTGAGCGCCTGTGGCGTTGAAGGTACCCACGACTTTAGTGCTGAACTCGCGATCACTGGCGAACTGGGCTACCCCTGTACCTTGCGCTTTGGGGCAGCTGAAGCGGAACTTCCACGTCTTGCCATTGCGGTCGGTGATCTGTTGGTTGCAACCAGATTTGGGGTCTGTCAGCGGGATATTGTCAGTCTTGACCTGGTCCTGAGTCAGGCAGACTCGCACGCCCTTCCCGCCCAGCGTCACGCCCTGCTTTTGCATCATCTGTTCCATCATCGCTCGCTGCTCGGGCGGCAGGTTGTTCAACTGGGCAAGCATCAGCTGCAGGTCAGGCAACGGCTGGCCGTCTACCTGCATATTGCTCGACGTCAGTTCCCACAACCCTGGCTGCAACATCTGCGCTTGAGCGATCGGTGCAGCCAGACAAAACAGCAAAGCCAAAACGCGTTTGTTCATCTGAAAAATTCCTGAATATGAAAATGACCGGATTAGCTCCAGCCTGACGATGAGCGTTAGACGACGCAAGCGCCTACCAGTTGCATGCCGAATAAAATAGCGACAATCCCGACGGGCTGTGGTCTGTTAGAGACCTAAAAAGTTTAAAGCAAGGTTGCACATGGATTACCACAGCCCGCACTTCTTCGGCTACTTGATCGCTTTCACTCATCTGCTAGGCCTTATTGCTGCCATCCATGCACTGCTTACCGTACGCACCGCCCAAGGCTCGATAGCCTGGGCCATGCCGCTGTTATTCATCCCCTACGTAGCCCTCATTCCTTATCTGGTCTTCGGCCGTAGCTCATTTGATGCTTACATCAAAGCCCGTCGCCAAGCTAACCGGGAGATGCACGCGGCCATCGGCGATCTGAATTGGCGGCCCTGGATCGAAGAAGCCGTCACCGCCCGGCGCAGTAGCGCTTATGCCTCACTACGGGCCATGCCCAAGCTCGGACGTATGCCGTGCCTGGCGAACAACGAGGTAAAGCTGCTGATCAATGGTGAAGCCACGTTCGCCGCGATCTTCGAGGCTATTCGCCACGCCAGACAAGCGATTCTGATTCAGTTTTTTATCATTCATGACGACGATCTGGGTCGACGCCTGCAAGCGTTGCTTCTGGAAAAGGCCGCCGAAGGTGTGGCCGTCCATGTCCTCTACGACGGGATCGGCAGTCACGCGTTACCCAATTCCTACAGCACCACCCTGCGCGACGGCGGGGTGCAGATCAAGGCCTTCGCCACCCGTAGCGGCTGGCTTAATCGCTTTCAGGTGAACTTCCGCAACCACCGCAAAATCGTGGTGGTGGATGGTCTGCGTGGCTTTGTTGGCGGGCACAATGTGGGCGATGAATACCTGGGCAAACAACCACCGCTAGCCCCTTGGCGAGACACCCATGTGCAGGTAATCGGTCCCGTGGTCGCCTGCTTGCAGGAATCGTTCGCCGAAGACTGGTTTTGGGCCACTCGGCAGTTACCACCCTTGATCCTGCCCGACACCTATCCCGAAAATGGCGTGCTCTGCCAAGTACTGGCCACAGGCCCGGCGGACGCTCAGGAAACCTGCTCACTGTTTTTCGTCGAAGCCATCCATTCCGCCATGGAACGGGTGTGGATCACCAGCCCCTATTTCATTCCCGATGAAGCCGTGTTTGCCGCGTTGCGCCTGGCGGTAATGCGCGGTGTCGATGTGCGGATTCTATTGCCATCGCGTCCTGACCATTACGTGGTCTACGCCGCCTCCAGCCTGTTCGCGTTCGAGGCCGTGCGCGCAGGGGTACGCATCTTCCGCTATGAGCCGGGCTTCTTGCATCAGAAGGTGGTGTTGGTGGACAGCGAGATCACCGCCATCGGCAGCGCAAACCTGGATAACCGTTCGTTCAGGCTGAATTTCGAACTGATGCTGTTGACGGTCGACAGTGACTTCGCCAGCGAAGTGGAGAAGATGCTCAATGACGACTTCGCCCTCGCCCATGAAATCGCCCTGGAGGAGAGAAAGCAAACGCATCGTCTGCAGCAGCTCGGCATGCGCATTGCGCGCCTGATCTCGCCCATTCTCTAAGCGCTGATGTCGTTCCGGGGTCACGAAACCCCGTAGCGACTGTCCCTGAATCACGCGATCAACGGTAGATATCAGCCCGCGTCATGGGCAAATCAAGGCTGCCGTCGGCATACGGTTTGACGGCCAGAATCTGATGCAGATTGATCCAGCCCTTGGCAAACGCATACGCACAGCCGGCCAGGTACAAACGCCAGATGCGTAAGATTTGCTCTGGAACCATGGTCGCAGCCTCCTCCAGCCGGCTTTCCAGACGCTCGCTCCAGTGTTCAAGTGTCCGAGCGTAATGCAGGCGCAGGCTTTCGACGTCGATGATCTCCAGACCCGCTTCACTGAGGTAAGCGCTGATCATCGACACGTGCGGCAACTCGCCATTCGGAAAGACATAACGCTCGATAAAATTGCCCGCGCCACGTCCCACTGGACGGCCATCGGTGTGCTTGGCGGTGATGCCATGGTTCATGACCAAGCCGCCTTCGCGGACCGCACCAAACAAGCGCTTGGCATACAGCTCCAGATTGGCGTGACCGACATGTTCGAACATGCCCACGCTGACGATTTTATCGAAGCGACCGTCCTGAGGCAGATCGCGGTAGTCCAGCAATTGCAGCTCAACCTGGTCCTGCAAGCCTTCCGCTTCGACCCGCTCACGGGCCAAGGCCAATTGCTCGCGACTCAGGGTGATGCCAAATACCTTTACCCCGTACTCGCGCGCAGCAAACCGCGACAGCCCGCCCCAACCGCACCCGACATCCAGCAGGTATTCACCCGGCTGCAAACGCAACTTGCGGCACAGGTGATGAAATTTGTCCTGCTGCGCTTGTTCGAGGGTCTCTGCGCCGGTCTTGAAATAGGCGCAAGAGTAGACCATCTCGCGGTCAAGCCAGAGCTGGTAAAACGCGTTGGACAGGTCGTAATGGTAAGAAATCGATGCCGCATCGGTGGCTTTATCGTGCTCTGAGCGCACGGGCTGGTCGCTGTCATCCTCATCCAGCAGCGCTTGACTCAACTCATCGCAAACCCGGATAACTTCGCGGATTGACCCTAGCAACTCCAGTCGGCCCTCAACGAAGGCGCCACCGAGCAAGTCCAGGCTGGGATGAGTGAATTGCGACACCAGTTGCGGATCTTTCACCACAATGGTGACGCTGGGCGCCGGACCAAGATCAAGCTCATGGCCGTCCCACAGTTTCAGCCGCAGTGGCAGGTGCAAATTTTGCAGGGCTGATGGAAGTTGCGCGAGCATGTAGTAACCCCCTTATCCAGAAGCGCAGGAAAAGAGTAGTCCATCAGCAGCCCAAGCGATGGGGCTGCACAGCTATTGGCTTTATAGCTTCTGACGATGCCATGAAGCGTTGGGTCAACCGCCTTTAACCCGATGTTGCGAGCCAAACTCCAGCCTTCAATGGATTACCCACTGTAAGAATGACCCCTAATCTGTAACAGAGTTCTTCAAAGCTCAAGCTGATTTTTATACTTAACCGAGAGGTCTGGCTCGGCACTCTCGGCTAAAGGGTCGGATATTCAGGCCTGTGGCTTGATTTCCAGTTTCAACAACGGCTCCTGAAAACGCAGCAAACGACCTGCATTGCCAAGGACTAACAGGGTGCTGAGATTATGCAGCACGGCGGCAATCATCGCCCCTTCCGCACCCAGCAAACCGAAAGCGGCAAGGGCCACGATGGCCAGCGTCCAGCCCAGACCGATGATGACGTTGACGTGCAATGTCTGCCGGCATTGGCGGCTCAAGCGCACGCAGGTGCCCAAGCGACGCAGGTCACTGCCGATCAACACGATGTCAGCCGAAGCCAGCGCGATGTCCGCGCCGCCCGCGCCCATCGCAACCCCTACCACGCCGGCTTTGAGCGCCAGCGAATCGTTGATGCCATCGCCCACCACCATGGGCCGAAAGCCGCTCCTGATTTCACCCATGACCCGATTGAGTTTGTCTTCAGGCAACGCCTGGGCCTCGATATCACTGATACCCACTTCGCAGGCCAGGCTGTCGGCCACACTTTGACGGTCGCCGGTCAACAACAGTTGTCGACCCAGCCCCAGCTCACGCAACTCGGCGAGCGCCTGGCGGGCTTCCGGCTTGAGACTGTCGGCCAGCAACAACCAGGCGAGGAAAACACCGTCGACCGCGAGCCCGGCAATCGGGCCATCATGCGTCGGTACCGGTGACGTGCTAATGCCCAACGCATCGAACAGCTCAGGGCGGCCCAATGCGGCTTCGCCATGCTCGGTTCGCGCCACCACGCCCAAGCCCTGACGTTCACGAATGTCGGTCAGCGCCAACAACTGATCTTTGTCCACCAACCCAGCCAACGCGCGGCTGACCGGGTGACTGCTGGCCGAGCCGAGGCTGGCAGCCAATGGCAACACGTAGTTCTGCGGAGTCGATGCCGCTTCGACGGACTGCAAGCGCAAGCTGCCATAGGTCAGCGTGCCCGTCTTATCCACCACAAGAGAGGTCAGGTCCGCCAACTCTTCGAGAAAGGCCGAGCTACGAATCAAAATTCCATGCCGAGCTGCCACCGCGATCCCGGCAATCGCCGTCGCAGGGGCTGATAGCACCAGCGCGCAAGGGCACGCGGCGACCAGCACCGCCAGCATCGCTTGCGCGTCGTTGGTAATGAACCAGGTCACGGCCGCGATCATCAACACCAAGACCATGTAACTGCCGGCATAGCGCTCCAGCAGACGAGTAATCGGTGGCTTGGAGCGCTCGGCGCTTTGCATCAGCGCGATCACTTTTCCTAACGTTGATTCATTGCCAATACGCGTAACCTCGATCCGCAACAGGCCATCAAGGTTGATCGCGCCGCCGAACACGTCCATGCCGACCTTGGCCTCCAGGGGCACCGACTCGCCGGTGATCGGTGCGGTATCAAGACTGGCTTGCCCGGAGCGCACCACGCCATCGGCCGGGACCCGATCACCCGCCCGCACCTCAACCTGATCGCCGGCGACCAAGGTTGAGTTATCCACTTCGCGAACCGTGCCATCGGCGTCAATCAACCGCGCCTGGCTGCGGGTCAGCAGGCCCAGGGATTGAATGGCTTCCTGCGAACCGATGACGCTGCGCTCTTCCAGCACATGGCCGAAGATCATGATGATCGGCAACAAGGCGGCGGTCATCAGATCGCCGGTGGCCCAGGCACCTAGCATCGCCAGCGCGATCAACTGGTCGGTGATGCCGTGCAGACTTGGGTAACGCAGGCTGTGCCAACCGGCACTGACCACCGGCACCGCGACCAGCAACGACGCCACGCCCAGCAGTACCTGACTGACACCGGTCTGTTCGGGCGCAACAAAACGCCAGACCAGGCCCAGACCGAGCAAACCCAGGGCAAGCATCGCCAGGGTCAATTGTCGGGCCGCACTGCGTTGTTCAGAACCGGTCAGCATGCTGACCGCGGACTCAGTGGCTGCGTGGGCACTCATTGTTCTGCTCCCTGAATGATCAGGCGGGAATCGTCATGGGGGTCGACGGTGGTCACCGAGCCTGCCTGGCCGAGAATTTTTGGCAGACGCTCACGATAAATCCGTAACAGCAGACCCGGGTCGCTTTTGTCATGAATCGACTGCGTCAGACTGGTGACCGTTGCCGTGTCGGTCTGTGCTTTGGCCAGGCGTTCGGTGGCCTGGGCATGGGCCACTTGCAAGGTGCGGTCAGACTGTTGCGTCGCGGTCTGGGTGAGCTTTTCTGCGTCGGTACGTGCGTTGGCCACCGCCTGATCCGCTTTCTGACTGGCCGTAAGAACGGCGTTAAAAGCCGCGACCGCTGTCGTGGGCAGACTTGACTGCACATCGACCCGAGCGACTTCGATACCCAGCCCGACGCCGGTCGCGGCCAGATCGGCCAAGCGCTGGTTGATGCCATGAACCAGATCGCCACGCAAACGCTCACGGCGTTCAGCGGCCTTGCTGTCGGGGCTGACCATCTCTGGCCGGGCCACCAGAATCGTGTCCAGATCGCGGGCAGCGGTCAGCGCCACAGCACTGCGATTCACCAGTCGATCCAATGCAGGCAGAACATGCTCGCCCTGCAACACGAAGGCATACGGGTCCGTCACTTTGTAGTACGCCGTCACATCGAGTTGTACGACGCCAGCATCACCGGTCAACAAAAAGCCGGAGCCAGACAGCGCATCGCTCATCGGTGTGGCGAAACTGGCGACCCGATCAGCATCAAGGGCCAGCCTGGATCGCAGTAGCGTTTCGACCCGGCGCTCGATCACCCGGTCCGCAGAGGGCAACAACACCACCTGCTCGAAAGGTTGCGGCCATGCCGTGAGCAGTCCGGCGTTCTGGATGCGTTCCAGCGCCCCGAAACGCATGACCACGGCGCGATTCTGCGGATCGATCTGGCGCACATTCGACAGCGCCCAGCCTAGCGCGGCCAACACCGTGACGGCATACAAACCGAGAAACGCCAGACGGCTCGCCTGCAGCCAGGGGCTGTTGACGGGGGGGCGTTGAGGCGTAACGTCACTCATGGTTGCGATCCGCTTTTACCATCCAGCGTCGGCGGGCCGTCGACCAGCACGCGGAACGGCGCCGCGTCGGTGCGCAGGATCAGCTTGGTGCCCGGCGTCACTACCGTGCCCAAGGTGTCCAGCGAGCGCAGCAGGTTGTATAGCTGCGGCGAACCCGCGTAGGCACGGCCGTAGATTTGCGCCGCTTCGACGCGCGATTGCGCTTCGATGTCAGCAGCTTTGACCGTAGCGTCTGCTTCGACGATGCGCGCATCACGCTCGGCGGCCGCACGGATCTGCGCCGCTTCACGCTTGCCCACGGCCGTACGCTCGGTGGCAATGGTTTCCCGCTCGGCGCGCATCCGGTCTACCGTCGCATTCAGGGTCACGGACGGCAGGGTCAGACGCTCGATACCCACCTGCAAGACGCGGACGCCGTAAGTAGTGAGCAATTGCTGATCGATCTGTTGGCGCAACTGGTTTTCAAAGTCGGCGATCCGTACCTGGCTGGCGTCGGTATTGACCAGGCTGGCCAGATCGAAGCTGCTGGCCGTGGTTTCCAGCGCCGAGCCGACAAACGTGCGGATCTGCCGTGCGGCTTCGTCCGGCTGGTTCTGCACCGCGCGCATGAAGCGCTGCACGTTGTCCGGGTCGCCCTGAACCTGCCAGGCCACATAGGCCTGAACGATGATACGCAGGCCATCGCGGGTACCGACATCCTGCAAACCACTGGAGGTGGTGCGCAGGCGAAGATCCACCGGAATGGTCGCCTCGAACGGTGCCGGCCAGCGCCAGCTCAGACCCGGCTCGAGCAACACGCGGGAGGGGTTACCGAAGCGCGTGATAACGGTGGCTTCGCCCGAGCGTACTTGCACCAGGCTCGCGGCGGCCACGGCAAACGCGATGAGCAGCGCTGCCAATGCGGTTCGACGCCACGGGAACCCGGCTGCCGCAGAGGCATCGCCATGATGATGACCGTGGTGATGTCCCGCGTGGCCATGGTCGTGGCCAGCGTGATTCTGATGGTCTTGATGGCCGTGGTGATCATGGGAGTGAAACAGACTCAAGGGATGACTCCTTAATGAACGGCTTTACGCGGCGCCGTTGGGTCTGCCGGTAGCGTGAACGTGCGTAAATCAATGGTCGGCGCAGTGTCGCCGCCCAGTCGATGATCGAGAACCAGCAACTTGGCGTGGGCCAAACCCTGGCTCAGCTGGGTCAGGTATTGCTCCAGCAAAAATGCCTGACCGGCGTGGGCATACGCCTGGCGTTCAGCGCTAAAGCGCAAGTCCGCCCCCTGCGCCGTGGCCAGCACCTCGCGCGCACCGGCGGTGGCCTGGTCTTGCGCCACGCTGGCATTGAGTTGCGCCAGATTGGACTGATCGCTGGCGGCACCGCGCTCTCGGGAAATCAACGCCTGAGCACTGATTTGTGCGGCTTGCACGCCATGGTAGGCATTGGCCGCACCGGCTGGCGGATGAATCGACTCGACCACGGTCGCGAGAATTTCCACGCCGCTGTCCAGCGTCCTCAGATCCGCTTGCACCGCATTACCAATATCGGCAGACAGCGTAGCGCGCTGCTCGCCGAGTAACTGATCGAGGGTACGCGAGGCAAAATCATGCACCAACACCCGGCTCGCCGTGCTGCGAATCAGCGTCGGCACGTCGGCACTGTTATAGGTCGCCGCCATCGCCGCCTGATCCGTCAGGCCAATGCGATAAACGAATCGCACGTCCATGTTGACGATCTGGAAGCTCTGCTTCTGCGCAGAGGACCCAGTGCCGGACGGGTCACCCGTGCTGCTGGCGATCACCTGAGAGTTTTCATTGATATGGCTCGCATCCCACAAGCGATTGGCGCTCAGCGGAGCCGGGCCTTCGGCAGGCTCACGAACCTGTTCGGCAGCGTTGCCCTCGGTGACACTGGTTGCCAGCTCATGCACCACGCCGTTTTCCACCGCCAGCACCCGACCGAATGGCCATGGCAAGCCCGCGTGCAACCCAGGGCCGAACACCTCCACCGGCTTGCCAAAACGCTCGTAGATGCCGCGCCCCTGTATGGGAATTTCATGCACACCGGTCAGCGTCCAGCCGAGCGCCACCACCACTCCCATAACCGGCAAAAAGGCGCGGCGCATGTAGGTAAACGCCCAAATTTGACGCAGATCGATGCCGAATCGATTGTGCAGTTCATTCCGCAAAGCCAGCAACGGCTGCGGCGGCCAGCGCAGCAGGCCAGCCATAAAACTCTGGGCCAACAGGCGCGGCTCGATACGTTCGTTGCGCGGGCTGAACAAGGACGTCAATGCACGCAGCAGCAACTCCAGCGCCACCAGACCGGGTAATAGACCCATCAGCACGGCAAGCCGCGCCGGCCAGATGCGGTCGGGCGTCGAGAAGAACAGGCACAGCGCACTGAGCAGCAGGCAGGCAATCGCCACCCGCGTCAGTTGTGCCAATGACTCGGCTTCAGGCCATTCAGCCGTCAGCTCATGGCTCAACTGGCGCTCCAGCACCAGCAGCCCGAAAGCCAGCAGGAGGCTGATCCCCCCCGCCACGTTGCCCGTCGGCCCAAGGTTCGAACCGACAAGGTTCAAGTTCCAGACCATCTTTACCGCAAACATCACCAGCAGCGCCCAGCCGCCAAGCCACAACGTTGGCAAACCAACCTGGGTCAGCAGCGACGAGCCACTGCCGCTAATCCGGCCGAGCAAGCGCTCGTACCAGCCGGGTGCTTGTGCCGGAGCCGATTCTTCCTCTTCAGGGGGTTGCCCGACGACGCCCGCGCCCCGCTCCGCGACCAGGGTCTGCGCGCGCCAACGGGCACACCAGTAAGCCGACTGCAAACCCGCGACCACCAACCACAGGGCTGCAGCGTTGTTGACCAGCACTGCCGACCACAATGAAGTGGATGAAAAAAGCATGACAAACAACGCCAGGATAAAGGCCAACAACCCCAAGCCTGCCAGGCCATAAGCCAGCCGCAACAAACGTCGGGCGTGAAACTCGGCTCTTTGAAAGCGCGGCAAGCCATCAAGGCCCACACTTTCAACATCCAGATCAACCCGCATCGACACTCCAGACCTTGTTCAATAGTGAAGACAAACTGCCCATCAAAAACCGCCCTTTGCATCGACCCTGGCAGCGTGTTGCCGGGCAATGCTCCATGAACGTTACGATATAACAGAAATCTCGGGATTTTTGTCGACCGATTGCACCTTTTGCGGACACGCTGGCTTGACCTTCACGCGTCGCCCTAATCATATTTCGGTCATCATTCAACTGCTTAACGTGATCAGAATGGTTTTCCGCAGGCCGTCTACACGTCCTCCGTTATCCAGAAGTTAGCCCATGAGTAACGATGACGCTGCCATTCAATTGAGCAAATAATTGAGGGGCAACGGCTATGCCCTTGGCACCTCGAAACCGACTTTCTCAAGAAATATCCATCCATTAATATCGCCTCCTGATAAACCGATATCGATTTTTTCACCCATTTCGCGAACCAGCGGCCCACTTTGTTATCTAGTAATGGGCAGTTCCATGCGACCGAGGGCTTGATCGGGCGCATTTCCCACGCGTATGTGCAGGGCGGCACAGCATCACCTGAGAGGCGTCACCTTTATGAATCGCAGGAATCTTCTGAAAGCATCGTTGGCCCTGGCGGCCTATACCGGCTTGCCCGCTGCCGGGCTGTTTGCCGCACGCGCTATGGCAGCCACGGCCGACGGCGAGATCGAGCATTTCGATTTCGAGGCCCTGCAAGCTCATGCCAAGCAACTGGCCGGCAACCCCTTCGTCGATACCAGCCAACAATTGCCGCCGACCTTGGCGAAGATGACCCCACAGCAATTCAACGCCATCCAGTACGATCCCGCGCACTCACTGTGGAACGACATCAAGGGTCAACTGGATGTGCAGTTTTTCCATGTGGGCATGGGCTTCAAACAGCCCGTGCGCATGTACAGCGTCGACCCTCAAACCAAGGAGGCGCGCGAGGTGCACTTCCGCCCGCAGCTGTTCAACTACGAAAGCAGCGGCGTGGATAAGGCCCAGCTCAAGGGCGATCTGGGGTTTGCCGGCTTCAAGTTGTTCAAGGCACCGGAAATTGCGACTCACGACGTTTTGTCATTCCTCGGCGCCAGCTACTTTCGTGCCGTCGACAGCTCCGGGCAGTACGGCCTCTCCGCTCGCGGCCTGGCCATCGACACCTATGCCAAGCGCAAGGAAGAATTCCCCAACTTCACCAAGTTCTGGTTTGAAACACCGACCAAGGACCATACCCGCTTCGTCGTCTACGCCCTGCTGGACTCCCCCAGCGCGACAGGCGCCTATCGCTTCGACATCGATTGCCAGGCCAGTCAGGTGGTCATGGCCATCGACGCGCACATCAATGCGCGGCAAGCCATCGAGCAGTTGGGGATCGCGGCGATGACCAGCATGTTCAGCTGCGGCACCCATGAACGGCGAATGTGCGACACCATTCATCCCGAGATCCACGACTCCGACCGTCTGGCTATGTGGCGTGGCAACGGCGAGTGGATCTGCCGCCCGCTGAACAACCCGGCCACCCTGCAATTCAACGCCTTTGCCGACAAAGACCCCAAAGGCTTCGGCCTGGTACAGACCGATCACGAATTCTCCAGCTATCAGGACACGGTGGACTGGTACAGCCGCCGGCCGAGCCTGTGGGTCGAGCCGACTACCGCGTGGGGCGAAGGCTCTATCGACCTGCTGGAAATCCCCACCACCGGCGAGACGCTGGACAACATTGTGGCCTTCTGGACACCGAAAGCCCCCGTCACCGCAGGAACTTCGCTCAACTTCGGCTACAAACTCTACTGGAGCGCCCTGCCACCCGTTGGCACCCCGTTGGCCCGCGTGCACGCTACCCGCTCAGGCATGGGCGGCTTCATCGAAGGTTGGGCTCCAGGCGAGCATTACCCGGAAGTCTGGGCCCGTCGCTTTGCCGTCGACTTCACCGGCGGAGGTCTGGAAAGACTGGCCGAAGGCACAGGTATCGAACCAGTGATCACGGTATCCAGCGGCGAAGTGAAAGACTTCAATGTATTGCTGATCCCGGACATCAAAGGCTACCGCATAACGTTCGACTGGTACCCCAACAGCGACTCGGTCGCGCCGGTCGAACTGCGTCTGTTCATTCGCACCCATGACCGGACACTGAGTGAAACCTGGCTTTATCAGTATTTCCCTCCCGCAGCCGACAAACGCCGCTATAACTAAGTAACCAAGGGCGGGGTTTAAGGCTGGCGCGTGCAAAAGCGTCAGCCTTCTTTACAGGTATGTAAAGTTTTAGAGCCATAGAGCTCCCCTGGTTCTGGCTTGTTGATGCACTAAAAAACCACGTCAATTTTTCATCACCTATATATTTCAATAACTTGGGATTACAAGAAATCACAGGCAAAGGTCTTCCGTTAAAAGATTGACGAATTGATTTGACAGCGTTCGCAAGTGACGTTGATATACCGCTAATTGCCTCTCACATCACGCCCTCCGTCCTCGATTGAACCCCCATTAGTGGCTGTTCTATAGGCGGTAGCTTTGCCGTGCGCGATGGCGAACAAACATCCTTTATCTACGCGCTTCAGAGGGCAGCAAAACATGATGTCGAACTCCCCTTCCGCCTCAACTGAAAAGCCTTCGATTCTTTCATTCAATAAATCGACATTGGTCATCTGGGTGGCCATCAGCCTGATCGTGGTCGAAACCTTCTCCGGCGCCCTACGCTATTACTTCGATATGGCGGGGATTTCGACGCTGCTGTACCTGCCTAAAATGGGGTGTGCCGTGCTCTTCGCGCTGGAGCTACTGACCTTCAAAACCTCGCGCCTATTCTGGATCGGGTTGTTGTTACTGCTGTTATCCAGTCAACTGGCCCTCCTCCACGGCGCCAGCCTGAACAATGTAGGTTTCAGCCTGTTCGCCATCAGCCCGTTCCTGTTCGCGATAGTCTGCAGCGAGCACCTGATCAATCAAAGAAGCCTGTTAGGCAAGTGTGTCGCCCTGTGCCTGGTCGCCTCGGTGGTCGGGGTTCTTCTGGATAAATACACCACGGTGCCCTGGAAGGGTTACACCTACCAACTCGGATCGATTGAGCTGAGTGCCAACCGTGCGTGGACTGCAGACGACGTCGATCGACTCGCCGGGTTTGCTCGTGTGTCCAACGTATTGTCGATCACGATTGCGATCTTCAGTCTTTATCTGCTGATGTTCATCCGCTCCCGGATGTTGTTCGCCACGGTGTGTGTCGTAGCGTTTTTCAGCATTCTCCTGACCACCAGCAAAACCCCAACCGTGGCCTTTCTATGCACCCTGGGGCTGCTGGCCCTCATTCGCTACCGCTGGACCAGCGCATGGATTTTCGTGATCGCCGTGTCGATGGGCGTGATTTTGCCCGCCATGGGGGTGCTACATGACTTTGACCCCAATGCGGCCAGCAGCAACAGTGGCGGAGGCCTGGCCTCGTTTTATGATCGCCTGGTCAATACCTGGCCACATCTGATCATCCTGATCGCCAATGAGGGCTGGAGCTGGCTGGGCGTGGGTTTCGGTATGTTCGGCAGTGCTGTTTTTGTGTCCCCTGTGCCCCATGCCGATATGCTCGGCACATCGGACAACACCGCCGTTTACCTGTGGGCTATTTTCGGCTTCGCGGGGGTGTTGCTGTACATGCTGCAACTGCCGCTACTGTTCCTGCTGCGTGATTACTCGACAACCCGTATGGACCGCGCGCTATTGGCCGTCACCTTTTGCATCTGTGTGATCAGTTGGACCACGGACATGTTCGAGGTCACCATGTCCAACCTGTTTCTGGGGCTGGCAATCGGTCACACACTCAACCGCACACTCAGCCCCCAAGACCACGCCAGCCCCGCACTGGCGCTCACGCCCCCCCTCGACACCCTGTCGTCAGCCCTGCCCGACCAGCGTTGAGAAGCCCAATGAAAACAAACCTTCGCCTCAGTATTTTCGTATGCCTTATGGGCCTGCTGCTCACCAACACAACCCGCGCCGAAGACGTCTTCATCGTGGGGGTTGGCACCCACTTGATGGAATCCCAAACCCTACAGAAACGCGCCCTGCAATCCGCTGCAGACGCTGGCATCACGTCCGTGCGCGACGATGCCTTCTGGTCGACCGCCGAACCTGCGCGCAATCAGCTGCGTATTCTTCCGTCGTGGGAAACGTACCTTAACGGCGCCAGAAACCTGCAGTTGAGCACCATGCTGATTTTTGGTTACGGCGCCGTTCCCTACGACGGTGCCAAGCCGCGCACGCCCAACGTCAAAGCCGCCTACCATAACTACATCGATTTCGTGAGCCGCCGGTTTGGGAGCAGAGTCGATTTTTACGAAGTCTGGAACGAGTGGGACATGGAAGGCACGAAAGACCCGGCGTTGAGCGCCGACTATGCCGCGCTGGCCAAAAGCGTCGTCCCATGGGTTCACAAAAACAATCCACATGCAAAAGTACTCGCCGGCGCCGTGACATCCAAAGGCATGCTCGACGGCTTCGTTGATCGCTTGATCGATGCCGGGACGCTGAACGAGGTGGACGGTCTGTCCCTGCACCCTTACGTGCATTGCATGAGCATGGCGCGCAACACCCCTGAAAGCTGGGCCAACTGGATGCGGGGCTACGAAGCCCAGGTGCGTGACCGTGCCAAAAAAGCGGTCCCGATTTACCTGACCGAAATGAGCTGGCCCAGCCACCAAGGCAACTGCGGGATCAGTGAAGCCAAACAATCGTCCTACCTTGCGCGCAGCTATTTCCTGGCGCGGACCATCCCCAATATCAAAGGGATGTGGTGGTATGACCTGCTCAACGACGGCCAGGACAAAGGCGAACAAGAACATAACTTCGGCCTGCTGCGACCGGACCTCCAGCCAAAACCCGCTTACAGCGTCCTCAAGGCCATCAGCCCGATACTGCGCGAATACACCTACGACGCCGACGCCAGCGTCCAGGCCGACGACGTCTACCTGCTCAACTTCCACAAAGGCCCGGAGCGCGTCGTCGTCGCCTGGACAGCCAGCCGATCACGGCAGAAAAACGTGCTCAGCAGCACCCAACTCAAAGGCAACGTTCAACTCATCGACACCGCAGAACCCGGCAAAGGCCTGCATGACAGCGGCGAGCCTTGGGCCTGCAATGCCTCCGGGTGCAGTGCGTCAGTGACCCTGAGCGACTTTCCGAAAATCATCCGATTGGGCACGCCAAGCGTGGTGTCCAAGCGCTGAGCGCTCAGCCGTTCGATTTGAGTTAATCCAGCTCCGCCAAAAATGCCCGGCAGACCGAAACGTCTGTGCGGGCATTTTTTTGGGTACGGAAAAATCCATTGAAGCTGGAGGGCATGGCGTTATTAACCCCTGCCGTCCTCCAGAAACACCCTTCGCAAACTGGCCCTGGCCGCCGTCCACTTGCTGGAAACAGCACAGGCTTTGGTCGAGTCAGCGCTGGTCAGGAATCAACCGGTTTCGGCCAGGAAGGGCTGAAGGGAGGCGAGTTAGAGCGCTGTGTCTAACGGATTCCACTGCATCGCTATCGAATGCCAGCGCCAACTTTATTGTTTCTATTCCATTCAAATATCCCCCCCGCCACCCCAAAACCGCCGTTCTCACGAACAGCGGTTTTTTTATGGGTCAACATTTCAGACCTTTCCTGCAACACGGCAAGGATTTGGCCTACAGACGATAAAAAACCTTTCACCGAACATGCCTTGGACAACTCTCCTTACAAAAGCCAGGACAGCGGAATGCCGACATTAGCTAATCAGCCAGACTTTAGCCTGACCATTGCCAGGCTAAAGCGGGATTACAACCTGCAGGTTCTTCAATTCACGGGGCAGGAAGGGTTAAACCAGCCATTTTGTTTCGATATTGAACTGGTCAGTGACCGCCCGGCGCTGGACCTGAATGACTATCTGCATAAGTCCGCGTTCCTCTCCCTCGGCGGTAAAAAGGGTTATGGCTTTCATGGCCTGATCCACGAGTTCGTTCAAGGCCAAACCCACTGGAAAGCCACCCATTACCACCTGAAACTGGTGCCACAGCTGTTTTACCTTGAGCACCGGACCAACCAGCGCATCTTTCAAAAAAAGACAGTGAAACAAATCATCGCCCAGGTGCTGGAAGAGCACGGCATCCTCTCGGATCGCTATCGCTTCGAGCTGGATGCCCGACACTATGAGCCCCGGAACTATTGCACCCAGTACAAAGAGAGCGACTTGTATTTCGTACAACGCTTGTGCGAGGAAGAAGGCCTCAGTTTTCGCTTCGAACACAGTCAAAACAGCCACATCCTGGTCTTCGCTGACCACCAGGACCGGTTCAATCGTCTGCCTGAGTCCACGGTTTATGTACCCGACAACGGCATGAACGCCGAGACCGTGGCCGTTAAGTCGTTCAGCGTGGGGATCAAAGGCAGAACCTCGCGGGTCACCCGCCGTCACTACGACTTTGAAACATCGAGCCGTCCTCTGGAATCAGCCTCCAGAGGCGATGATCGCGAGGCGTGGGATCACTTTCAGGAGTTGGAAAACTTCACCTACCCCGCGTATTTCAAAACCGCAGACCACGGGCGGCAGGTTGCGCGTAAATCGCTGGAAAGACTCCAATTGAACGCGTGCGTGGCGCGCGGGGCAAGCGACCAGCCGATGCTGCTCAGCGGCCACTTGTTTGCCCTTGAGGACCATCCGCGCAAGGACTGGAACACTCACTGGCTGCTCAATCACGTCACTCACCGTGGCCGGGCTCCGCAAGTGATGGAAGCCCTTAACAGCACGGCCCCCGAAGCGAAGGACGGTTTTGTCCAGGGCTACCAGAACACCTTCACCGCCACCCCTGAGCACGTGATTTATCGACCGCCACTGGATCACCCCAAGCCCGTGGTACTGGTCAGCCAGACCGCCACGGTCTGCGGCCCCAAGGATGAAGAGATTTACTGCGACGAATACGGCCGGGTCAAAGTTCGTTTCCGGTGGGACCGGTCCGGCTCAACCGACGAACTCAGCAGCTGCTGGGTGCGCGTGGTCACTGGCTGGGCGGGCAGTGGCTACGGCAGCAGCGTCATTCCACGGGTCGGCATGGAAGTGGTGATCGGCTATGACGAAGGCGATCCCGACTCGCCGATGCTCACCGGTTACCTGTTCAACAAGGCCAACACCGTGCCTTACCCGCTGCCCGCCAATAAAACCCGCAGCGTATTCAAATCACTTTCCTATCCCGGCGGAGGGGGTGGAAATGAAGTTCACATTGAGGATCGCAAGGGCAAAGAACGCATCTACCTGCACGCCCAACGCGACTTCCTGACCCTCGCCCGCAACGACCACACCCTTGAGGTGGATAACGAACAGCACACCACCATCAAAGCCAACGCCTACAGCGAATACCACGCCGAAGAACACCACACCACCCATGGCCTGCGCAAAACCCAGCTCAACGCCGACGACTCGCTGAACATCGCGGGCAGCAGCTATACCCAGGTCGGGCAAGCCGCCGTCATCCGCGCCGGGCAGGATCTGCACCTGCAATCGGGTATCAACGTGGCCATCGATGCCCAGGGTTTTCTCACGCTCAAGGGCGCAGGCCAGCACCTGGTGTTCACCCCGGCCGGGATTTTCAGCAGCAGCCTGATCACCGTCGGCGGTGCCCCCATCCCCGGCACCCCGCCCGCGATTCAACGGCCACAACTGCCCGGCGAAAGCGCACAAGAAGCCGCCGGCCGATTGATGGCGCTGTCGCCGTCGTTGCCGGAATTTTCCTGGGAGCACGAACCGGAGCCCGTTGAGGTGCTGCCGGAGCCAGCGGTGTGTGAAAAGTGCTTCCAGGCGGCTCAAAAAAAACTCGAGGGCTTTGCGACCCGCTAATGCTCCAGTTCTTTTACCTACCAACTTCGGGACCCCACCATGGACTTTGAAATCCCCGCGTGTCTGCGTGACCTGAAACAACACGCAGACGCAGCAAGCCTCGACCACCTCGACATGATCATCA
>ERZ1463034.128-NODE-128-length-23531-cov-13.430141_pt1 | contig 23531 bp, 20 predicted proteins | sample MGYA00564480_ERZ1463034 | MGnify/ENA primary metagenome ERZ1463034 (study PRJEB39244, sample SAMEA3635122) | Helicobacter pylori | study: EMG produced TPA metagenomics assembly of PRJEB11511 data set (Assembly of a 5300-year-old Helicobacter pylori...
CGAGATAACCTGGGTGACTGGAGTTCAGACGTGTGCTCTTCCGATCTGTTGCTCAAGGGTGAAGTCAGCCTGGAACTGCGCCGCGACCTCAAGCCGCAGACCACCGCCAAGAGCAGTACCAGCCAGGCCAGCCAACTGGTGCGTTTTGAGGAACGTGAACAGTGGGAAGCCCTGCGTACTCTGCGGCGCAAACTGGCGCAGGAACACAGCGTGCCGCCTTACGTTATTTTTCCCGACTCGACCTTGCTGGAGATGTTGCGCGAGCAGCCGACCACCCTGGCCGAAATGGGCCGGGTCAGTGGTGTGGGGGCGCGCAAGCTGGAGCGTTATGGCCAGGCCTTCCTCGAAGTGCTCGGCGGCCAAGCCGAAGCGCCGAAGGAAATCGCCGATATTCGCCACGAATTGATCAGCCTGGCGCGGGCCGGCATGACCCCGATCCAGATCGCCGGCCAGCTGCAATGCTCGGAGAAAAACGTCTATACGCTGTTGGCCGAATCCATCGGTCAGCAACAGTTGTCGTTAGAGCAGGCTCTTGATTTGCCGGAAGATTTACTCAGCGAAATCCAGGATGCCTTCCTAGACGGTGAAGGCGAATTGCCACCAGTTGCTGAGATCGCACCGCTGTTCACCGGGCGGGTTCCCGAGGGGGTTTTGTACTGCGTTCGTGCCGCGTTGCAGTCTGAGTTCGAAATTTAGTGTGCCAATTGCGACAATGTAACGAATCAGTACAGACGAGCGCTTGCCTACTGACATGGCTCATGCTTAGCTGACTAATAATTAGCCATACTTTGTTTTCAGTCTAAACCATGAGTTTTTTATGCCGTTAACCGATCAACACCGTTTTGGCATGCAGTTGGCGCAAATGTCCCGAGGTTGGCGCGCCGAACTGGACCGCCGTTTGGCGGGGCTAGGCTTGTCCCAGGCACGCTGGCTGGTGCTGCTGCATCTGGCTCGTTTCGAAGACGCGCCGACTCAGCGCGAACTGGCACAAAGTGTCGGCGTTGAAGGTCCGACCCTGGCGCGGTTGCTCGACAGCCTGGAAGGCCAAGGACTGGTTCAACGTCAGGCCGTGGTGGAAGATCGCCGCGCCAAGCGCATTCTGCTGTGCGACACCGCCCGACCGTTGATCGAGCAGATTGAAACCATCGCCACTGCGTTGCGCCATGAGTTGTTCGTGGGCGTGAATGAAGAGGACCTGCGGGTGTGCATGCGTGTGCATGGGCACATTCTGGCGAATCTGGAAAAGTCCTGACCTCAAGTACACGGCAGATCAATATGTGGGAGCCGGCTTGCCACTGCAAGCCAGCTCCCACATTGGGTATTACGGTCGGCGTTTTAGAAGGTCTGGCCGAGGTTCAGGTACACCGCTTGCTGATTGTCATCATTGAACCCGTAGCTGAAATTCAGCGGTCCCAACGGTGTGTCAAACCCCAGGAAAATACTCGCGGCGTTGATATAGCCGCTGTCGAATTCATTGTCGTTGTTCCACGCCCGTCCGCGTTCCAATGACGCGCCCAGGTACAGCGGGAAATCCAATGGCAGGTACGAGCGTGGCGTCAGGCGGCGGTAGTACACGGCGCGCATCAAGCTGACGTTCTGCCCCGAGATCGCATCCTGGCGAAAGCCCGACAGCTGCCGTGCGCCGCCCAGCAGGAAGCTGGATATCACCACGTCCGAATTATCCATGGTGCGCCCGTAACGGCCGCCCAGTACGAGCGTGTCCGGACCGTGGCTCATGGCCTTGTCCAGCTTGAACTCCCATTGTCGGTAGCGTTGATCCGAACCCAACCCTGGTTCGAACTCGCGAAAAGCCAGGCCGATGTCTTCGCCTGTGTGGGGGAAGTACACGTTGTCCAGGGAGTCGAAGGAGTACTTCAACTCGTAGAAGCCTTCGCTGAAGCTCACGCTTGGCAGGTCGCGGTCGCCGATGCGCACATCGGCCTTGCCCCAGGCCTCGCCGACGCCGAAGCGGATCTCGCCGCTGGTGCCGATCTGGCGCCCCACGTTCAGGCCGAAACCGTAGCGTTCCAGGCGGTATTCGGAGATGGGATCGTTGTCCAGAATCAGTTCCACATTCTGCGCCTGGGCCTTGAGGTAAGGTGCGACGAAGTAGCGCGAGCCGGTGTCCATCGGTTGGTAGAACTCGCTGTACAGCTCCTGCCGATCGCCGATCTGCACCCGCGTCAGCCATTCCGCGCCGAGGCGGTTGATGCCATTCATGCGGTAGCTCGCGCCGAGGTTGAAGGCGCTGTCGCCACGCATATCGTCGGACAAGTTCAGGCCCAGGCGCAGGTAGTCGGTGCCGCTGCGTTTGCCGCGTGCGCTGATCACCAGGGTGTTGTCGTGGCCTTTTTTCACCACGCGGTATTGCACCTGTTCGAAGTAATCCAGGCCATACAAGGTGCCCATGTCCACTTGCAGGCGACCCAGGTTCAGCGGCTCGCCCAGGGTTTGGCGGATGTAGTAGCGGATCACGTCGTCGCTGACTTTCGAGTCGTTCTCCACGCTGATCGCGGTGATGATCGGGGTCCGTTCGCCCGGGGTGCGCGCGGCCACCAGTTCCGGGTCGATCGGTTCGGCGGGGCGCAAGTGGGCCAGGCGCACATCGAGGGCGCGGGTGGCGCGGTAGCCGGCGTCGATTATGTCCTTGGCGCGGCCGAAGTCCGTGACGCCATAGGCGGCCAGCGGCGGCTGGATCAGCACATCTTTAGGGTTCAGGGCCCTAAGTTGTTCTTCGGAATTGCGCCGGGTCATCAGGGTGATGGACTGGTTGAGCACGTCCACCACCGTGGCCAGTTGCTTGCGTGAGCGCAGCGGCGTGCCGATGTCCACCACGATGGCGATGTCGACACCCATCTCTCGCGCTACGTCCAGCGGGATGTTATCGGTCATCCCGCCGTCCACCAGCAGCCGGCCATCGAGTTCCACAGGCGCGAATACGGCAGGGATCGACATGCTCGCGCGGATTACCTGGGGCAGGTGGCCTTTGCTGAAGACTACTTTTTCGCCGGTGGTGATATCGGTTGCTACGGCGCGAAAGGGGATCGGCAGCTTGTCGAAATTTCGCGTGTTGCTGCTGTGGGCGAACATGCTTTCCAGCAGCAGCGCCAGGTTCTGGCCCTGGATGACGCCCAGCGGCAGGCCGAGGCTGCCATCGTCGCGGATACTGAGTTTCTGCTTGACCAGGAAATCACGGTCATCCTGCTTGCGTCGAAACGGCACATCTTCCCGAGGAGGCGCATCGGAGAGCGCCTGCTGCCAATCGATACCCAGCGCGAGCTTTTCCAGCTCATCGATCTTGTAGCCCGACGCGTATAACCCGCCGATCACCGCACCCATGCTGGTGCCGGCAATCGCATCGATATGAATCCCCTGTTCCTCCAGGGCCTTGAGCACGCCGATATGGGCGAGCCCGCGCGCGGCACCGCCGGACAGCACCAGGCCGATTTTCGGGCGTGGCGTTTCAACCGCATCGACAAGGAGGGGTAGCAGGCAGAGCAACAGGCAGGACAGCAGGCGGTGCATCATGAATCTCGGGGCTGGACGATAAGGGCCGGTATTATAGCCACCCGACCCTCCAAGCCCGTTACGCCAGGAACCTGTCAAATTATGTCGCTGAGCAAACCCGAGATCGTCATCACCTATTGCACGCAGTGCCAGTGGTTGCTGCGCGCCGCGTGGCTGGCCCAGGAACTGTTGAGTACCTTCGCTGAAGACCTAGGCAAAGTGGCGCTGGAGCCGGCGACCGGCGGCGCGTTTCGCATTACCTGCGACGGTGTGCAGATCTGGGAGCGCAAGGCTGATGGCGGCTTCCCGGAGGCCAAAGTGCTCAAGCAACGTGTGCGCGACCAGATCGACCCGCAGCGCGACCTGGGGCACAACGATCATAAGTAATGAAGGCCACCGCCGCATAAGGGCGGTGACCGGTTGGTGCGTGCTTACTTGGCGGCCATCTTGCTCTTGATGAAGCCGATGACCCACGTCAGCACCAGGCCGCCGACGCCACCGCCGACAATATTGCTGCCGACCGCCGCGACATCCAGCGTTTCGCCACCGGGCGTGCCCGTCAGCGCCGAGACGATCTGGCCCAGCACCAGGCCACCGACACCACCGAGGAGGGTATTGAGCCCGGTGCCCAGGCTCTGTTTGGTCATCCCCGCCAAATTACCGCCGACGGCACCGCTGATGATCTGAACGAGCAAGCTGATAAACATTTCCATGATGCAACTCCTGCATAGCGTTAATGGAGTGACCACTCGCTTGCAGCAACTTCATACGTCCTGGCTGTCGTCGAGGAGTCTTTATCCGTAGACGACGACACACTGTTGCGGATGGGCAGAGTATAGATCAGGCCGCTGCAGCCGGCTGTTTGGCCTGGCTGGCGCTGCCCATCAGGCCGGAAAGCACGATGGCGACGATGATCAGCGCGCCGCCCAGCAGCATGCGCAAGGTCGGGGTTTCGGCAAACAACAGCCAGGCGACGCTGATGCCGTAGACCGGTTCCATGGCGAACACCACCGAGGCAGTGCGGGCCTTGATCACCGCGAGGCTGGCGACAAACAGGCTGTGGGCCAGGCCGGTACAGAACACGCCGAGCAGGCCGATCCACAGCCAGTCGATCGCGCGCACATCCGCCAGCCCCGGCGCGGCCACGGGCAACAGGCACAGCGCGACCACCACGTTCTGGCACAACGCCGCCTGCACCGCTGGAATCCGCCCGGAGCTGGCGCGGTTATTCAGTGACAGCAGGGAGAACAGCAACCCCGAGGCGATGCCCCAGAGCAGGCCGCCCGTGGCTTCGCTGGCGAGGTTGAAGTCCGGTGTCACCAGCACCAGGCCCACCGTGACCAGAGCCACCAGCAACACTTCATTGGCGCGAATGCGCTCGCGGAAGATCAAACCTTCGAGGATCACGGTAAACGCCGGGAACGCGGTAAACCCCAGGGTGGCGACGGCCACGCCGGCGACTTTGACCGCAATGAAGAACGTGACCCAATGCGCCGCCAGCAACACACCGCTGATCACCAGCCGACGCCAGTCGCGCATGTGCAGCTGTTTCCAGGGGGCGTTGCTGGCGAAGCGCGCAAAGATCGCCAGGGCAATCACCGCAAACGCGGCGCGGCCGAACACGATGATGGCCGGTGAGGCGGCCGCCAGCTTGCCGAATACGCCGGTGAGGCCAAACATCAATGCGCCGATATGCAGGGCGCCGAGGGCTGAGCGGGGAGTCATTGCGATCCTTGTAGCAACGGGGTGACAGGCTCGCAGTCTAGAGGCTGGGTGCGTGAGTGTCTGTCGCCTGGCTCGCGATTTTTAGCGCAGGACTCGCTATTTTTTCGTGCGCCGCAGGGCGCTCGGCGCGGCGCCGAATTCGCGCAGCATTGCAGCGGCAAACGCACTTTGCGAGGCATAGCCGACGCGCTCGGCAATCTCGCCGATGGCCAGTGGCGTTTCCCGCAACAGGCCCAAGGCTTTATGCAGGCGGCGACTGCGGATGTAGTCCATGGGCGTCTGCCCACACTCGGCAACAAACCGCGCATGCAGGCGTGCGACGGACAAGTCGGCGATGCGTGCCAGGTCGGCGACTTGCAGGGGATGGGCGACATGCTGTTCGATATGCGCATTGAACGCGGTGTAGGGCAGGCGGCGGCCCGGCACGCTGGGGGCCAGCGGATGATTGAGGCTGGCCAGCAGCAGCACCGCCCCTTGCTGGACGATCAGCGGGTCATCCACCGGGCTGTGCGCCAGCCATTGCACCAACTGGCTTTGCCGCGTATCCAGGGTCAGACGCGTCGGTTGGTCGAGCAGGCGGCGGCTGGCATCGGCATGCTCGCCCAACGATTGCAGCACCCAGTGTTCGTTGGGCACATCCAGCACCAGGCATCGGCTGCCGTCGCGACTGCCGCAGGTGTGGTGAGCCGAGAAGGGCAGCACCATCACACTGCTCTCGCGGACCTGGCTGGCGTGTCCATCCACTTCAAGGTCCAGGTGCCCGGACAGGCCAAAGACCAACTGCGCATGGTCATGGCTGTGGGCAATGGGCGCTTCGATGTAATGGCGTAGCGTGAGGGACGCGCTCATTGCGTTCTCCAGGGCAGCAGATCCGCAGTCTACAACGCTTTGCGAGGAGCCTGCGCTGTCATCAGACTGACGCATAGCTGTCATGGGCTATTAATCGCGAGGGCGCAAGCTCGCGAAAACACCGTCGAGGGATGCCCATGACCCGTGCCGAATTCGCCACACCCAGCCGTAAGCAACGGGTTCGTACCCTGTGGATTTCCGATGTGCATTTGGGCACCCGGGATTGCCAGGCCGAACACTTGTCGCAATTCCTCAAGGGCTACCACGCCGACAAGGTGTACCTGGTCGGTGACATCATCGATGGCTGGAAACTGCGCGGCGGCATGTATTGGCCCCAGGCCCACACCAATGTGATCCGCCGCCTGTTGACCATGGCCAAGCGCGGCACGGAGGTGATCTACGTCACCGGCAACCACGACGAATTCCTGCGCCGCTACTCCAAGCTGATCCTGGGCAACATCCAGTTGGTGGACGAAGCCATTCACGTCACCGCCGATGGTCGCCATCTCCTAGTGATCCACGGCGACCAGTTCGATGTGATCACGCGCTATCACCGCTGGTTGGCTTTCCTCGGTGACTCGGCCTACGAGTTCACCCTGACGTTAAACCGTTGGTTGAATCACTGGCGTGCGCGGTATGGCTACGGTTACTGGTCGCTCTCGGCGTATCTGAAGCACAAGGTGAAGACCGCGGTGAGTTTTATCAGCGATTTCGAAGAAGCCATCGCCCACGAAGTGACCCGGCGCGAATTGCATGGGGTGGTGTGCGGGCATATTCACCATGCGGAGATTCGCAAGGTAGGCGAGGTGGACTACCTCAACTGTGGGGATTGGGTGGAGTCGTGCACAGCGTTGATCGAGCACTGGGATGGGAGTATCGAGTTGTATCGGTTGGCGGATGCGCAGGCTAAAGAGGCGCAGCTAAAATCGGAGATGGTCGCGGGCTAAGGCCTTGTTCGGCCCCGAAAGTGGGAGCGGGCTTGCTCGCGATAGCGCAGTGTCGGTCACTGTATTTGGCAACTGATTCACCGCTATCGCGAGCAAGCCCGCTCTCACATGGGGTGCCGGTTTCGTCAGTCAGACGCTGCAGACATCGGCAATCGCTTGCGCCAGCAGGGTCAATCGCCTTGCATCGATCCCCGCCACATTCGCCCGCCCCGAGCTGACCATATACACGCTGTGCTTCGCGCGCAGTTGCTTGACCTGCTCGGCACTCAAGCCGGTATAGGAAAACATCCCACGTTGCGCGCCGATATGCGCAAACCGCTCGGCCAGCCCGTGTGGCGCCAGGGCCTCGACCAGTCCGGAGCGCAACTGCGCAATGCGCGCGCGCATCGCTTCGACTTCGCCGCTCCACTGCGCCTTCAGCTCGGCGTCACCGAGGATCGTCGCGACGACTGCCGCGCCGTGGTCCGGTGGGGTTGACCACAGGTTGCGCGCGATATTTGCCAACTGGCTGCGTACATCCGTGAGTTTCTCGGCATTCGCCGCACACACGATCAGCGCGCCGACACGGTCGCTATACAGGCCGAAGTTCTTCGAGCAGGAGCTGGTGATCAGCACTTCCGGCAGCTCGGCCGCGAACAGCCGCACCGCCCAGGCGTCCTGCTCCAGGCCGTCGCCAAAGCCCTGGTAGGCGAAGTCGATCAGCGGCAGCAGGTGGCGCTCGCGCACGATCTGCAAGACCTGGCGCCAGTCCTCTTGGGACAGGTCGAAACCGGTCGGGTTATGGCAGCAGGCGTGCAGCAGCACCACGTCGCGCTCGGGCACCGTGGACAAGGTCGCCAGCATTGCGCCCACATCCAGCCGATTGTCCGCGCCGACGTAAGGGTAGTGACTGACCTTGATCCCGGCCTTGGCGAAGATGCTTTCGTGGATCGGCCAGGTTGGGTTGCTCAGCCATACGCCGCTGCCGGGCAGGCTGTGGGCGATAAAGTCGGCGCTCAGGCGCAGGGCTCCGGTGCCGCCTGGGGTCTGGGTCGCGCCGGCGCGGTGTTCACGCAGCAGCGCGGACTCGGCGCCGAGCACCAGCTCGCTGATCAACCTGCCGAACGCGGCGTCGCCGTGGCCGCCAATGTAGGTCTTGGTGGTTTGCCGTTCCACCAGGCGCTGCTCGGCTCGCTTCACCGAAGGGGGAATCGGTGTCAGCCCTTGGTCGTCCTTATACACGCCCACGCCGAGGTCGAACTTGTTCGGGTTGGCATCCTGGGCATACAGGTCCATCAGCCCGAGGATCGGGTCGCCGGGCACGCGGCCAATCGCATCAAAATGCATTACTTGCGGCCCTCGGCACCCTTGGCCACTTCGTCGGTGCGCGCGGCCATGATGAAGTCGTTGCGGTGCAGGCCTTTGATGGAGTGGCTCCACCAGGTCACCGTGACCTTGCCCCACTCGGTGAGCAGGCCTGGGTGGTGGCCTTCAGCTTCGGAGATTGCACCCATGGCGTTGGTAAAGGCCAGGGCGAACCTGAAGTTCTTGAACAGGAAAACCTTCTCTAACTGCATGACGCCATCGCGCACTTCAATGTTCCAGTCGGGGATCTGTTTGAGCAGCACCGGTAGTTCTTCATCGCTGACTTGCGGGGCATCGGCGCGGCAGGCTTCACAGTGGGCTTGGTTCAAGGTCGTCATGGGGGGGGTGTCCTGAATTCGAGTGTTTGGAAAACGGTCGTCAGTGGCGTCACCCTAAAGCAACGCGGGACCAGGGAACAGATTCACCTGGCGTCAAAACCTACGGTTCACGCGGCTTTGGGCTTGGGTGCGAAGAGCGGTGTGTGCAGACCCAGCTGCATCCCACGCTCGACCATGCCCATGATGTCTTCCTGCGCTACGTCGAACAGGCGCTTGAGCTCGGGCAAGACAAAATATAGCGGTTGCAGGATGTCGATGCGATACGGCGTGCGCATCGCCTCCAGCGGATCGAAGGCTTGATGTTTGGGCTCGGACGACAGGCTGTACACCGTCTCCTTGGGCGACGACAAAATACCGCCACCATAGATGCGCCGACCGGCGGGCGTGTCCACCAGGCCAAATTCGATGGTCATCCAATACAGGCGCGCCAGGTACACCCGCTGCTCCTTGGTGGCCGCGAGGCCGAGCTTGCCGTAGGTGTGGGTGAATTCGGCGAACCAGGGATTGGTCAGCAGCGGGCAGTGGCCGAAGATTTCGTGGAAAATATCTGGCTCTTGCAGGTAGTCCAATTCTTCGTGGGTGCGAATAAAAGTCGCCACCGGAAACTGCTTGTTGGCGAGTAATTCGAAGAACGTCTGGAAGGGAATCAGCGCTGGCACGCGGGTGACTTGCCAGCCGTTGGTCTCGGCCAGCACCGTGTTGATTTCGCTCAATTGCGGGATGCGATCCAGGGGCAGGCCGAGCTTGTCGATGCCGTCCAGGTATTCCTGGCAGGCGCGGCCCTCGATCACTTTCAACTGGCGCGTGATCAGGGTGTTCCACACCGCATGTTCTTCCGGCGGGTAGTGGATAAAACCTTGCGCATCGGGCTCGCGGGCCACGTAGTGCGTCTGCTTCATACGGCTCTCCTGCTAGGCATTCGTTCTTGTTATGTCCTGCGATGTACGTATTGATAACCCGGCTGGAGCGAGATTCCATCCGCCTGCGCGAGGAGGTTGTAGGAAAATTTACTGCTATTCGTAAAGTATTCGTTACGGATGGGCCGCTAATCGATGTATTGGGCTGTAAAAAGGTCGCCAGGTGTCACATAATCTTGACGATTATCTGCGCCCAGCGACAAAAAGACGCGGCGCCTACTCTTCTTCGGGCCTTTTCATGCGTATCAAAGTGCATTGCCAGAACCGCATCGGCATCCTGCGGGACATTCTCAACCTGTTGGTGGAGTACGGCGTCAACGTCGCCAAGGGCGAGGTCGGCGGTGAGCATGGCAACGCCATTTACCTGTTTTGCCCGAACCTGGTGAACATGCAATTCCAGGCGTTGCGCCCAAAGTTCGAGGCGATTGCCGGGGTGTTTGGTGTAAAGCGTGTAGGGCTGATGCCCAGCGAGCGTCGGCACATGGAGCTCAATGCGCTGCTCGGTGCCCTGGAGTTTCCAGTGCTGTCCATCGACATGGGCGGCTCGATCGTCGCCGCCAACCGTGCGGCCGCGCAGTTGCTCGGGGTGCGGGTGGACGAGGTGCCGGGCATTCCGCTGTCGCGCTACGCCGAGGATTTCGATTTGCCGGAGCTGGTGCGCGCGAGCAAATCGCGGATCAATGGCCTGCGGGTCAAGGTCAAGGGTGACGTGTTCCTGGCGGACATCGCGCCGCTGCAATCGGCCGAACACGACGACAGCGAAGCCATGGCCGGCGCGGTGTTGACCCTGCACCGTGCCGACCGCGTCGGTGAGCGTATTTATAATGTGCGCAAGCAGGAACTGCGTGGCTTCGACAGTATCTTCCAGAGTTCCAAGGTCATGGCTGCCGTGGTTCGTGAAGCGCGGCGCATGGCGCCATTGGATGCGCCGCTATTAATAGAGGGCGAAACCGGCACCGGCAAGGAGCTGCTTGCCCGCGCCTGTCACCTGGCCAGCCCCCGTGGCCAATCACCGTTGATGGCCCTCAATTGTGCCGGCCTGCCGGAGTCGATGGCCGAGACCGAACTGTTTGGCTACGGCCCCGGCGCTTTTGAAGGGGCGCGGGCCGAAGGCAAGCTGGGGCTGCTGGAGCTGACAGCGGGCGGTACGTTGTTTCTTGATGGCGTCGGGGAAATGAGCGCACGGTTGCAGGTGAAGTTGCTGCGCTTCCTGCAGGACGGTTGCTTTCGCCGAGTCGGCAGTGATGAAGAGGTGTACCTGGATGTGCGGGTGATTTGCGCAACCCAGGTGGACCTTTCGGAACTCTGCGCGCGGGGTGAATTCCGCCAGGACCTTTATCACCGCCTGAACGTGCTGTCGCTGCATATCCCGCCTCTGCGCGAATGCCTCGATGGTCTGGGGCCACTGGTGGAACACTTTCTCGACCAAGCCAGCCGACAGATCGGCTGCCCGTTGCCCAAACTGGCCCCGGCCGCTATGGATCGGCTCAGCCATTACCACTGGCCGGGCAATGTACGGCAGTTGGAAAACGTGTTGTTTCAGGCGGTGTCGTTGTGTGAGGGCGGGACGGTCAAGGCTGAACACATTCGCCTGCCGGACTACGGCGTGCGTCAGCCCCTTGGCGATTTTTCCCTGGAAGGTGGCCTGGAAGCCATCGTCGGTCGTTTTGAAAGGGCCGTGCTGGAAAGTCTGTATGCCGAACATCCCAGCAGTCGGCAGTTGGGTAAGCGCTTGGGCGTTTCCCATACAACGATTGCGAACAAGTTGCGGGACTATGGCATGAGCAAGGAAAGTGCTGGCAAGCGTCCTGAACACGGCACTTGAAAGGCGCTATGTTCAGGTTGTTCTGCGGTGGCCGGCAGCGTTAAAACACCAGGAAACCCCTGTCCGGGCCTATGACGACGGAGCTACCCGTCTCCTTCTCTATCCAGGCCAGATTGGCTTCTTGATCCGGATGGGTGGGGTAGAGTATGCCCAGGTTGTAGTTCTTGTCTTTCGGCAGTCCCTCAAGGCTCTTAGTAATGTCAGGGGACAGCGCTCCGTACTTTCCGGATCTCAGTGCGTCGGTTGATATCCCTTCATTGGTACTTTTGGGGTTGAGGATTGACAGGTCGATGTGTTCGAGCAACGCCGAGCCATGGGGTGGAAATAATCTACCCTCTTTGCGACTTTCGATTTCGATGGCGGCGCCACCTTTTTGCGGAACCCAAAATACGCCGCCACTCATCCTTTCATTCTCTTCTTTAGAGATTGAGACGATTCGGTAATCCTGGTTTTTATCCAGTTTTTCCAGTTCTTTGAGTGCGCTGCGCGACAAGGGGCCGAACTTACCGCTGCGCACATCGTTAGCGGACACGCCAAAGTCGGCTTCAAAGGTCCTGGTCGGGAGGCTCTGCAGCAGTTTTTGTAGTGCGAAGACCGTTGGATTGACGTCACAGCATGGCGTTTCCCAATCCCTGTTTTTCGCGTAATTGTTTGGGTTTAACTCTGGGCGTGTCTCCAGCGGACGTCGTTGTTCCGAAGGCCGGGTGTTTAACGACTCGACTATGTTGAGAAGGTTGTTATAAAGAAATTGTATTTGCCAGTTTGTTGCTGCTTGCATAGAAGGAGTGTTGCAAGTGCCAGACATTTAAATACCCTTAAGTGCGAATAAGTTGATAAGGCGCGAATGATCGTAAAGTAGTCGTGACTGCTTTGCGATGGAGCGAAGTTACGAGAGCTGTATTTAATCGCCAAGCGGGTTTTGATCAGTAAATGTAAAAGGCTATCGGAGTATTCTTGTTTGGGGTTGGGTTTGTCTGGTTGTTATAAAAAACAAGAGAACTACATATGTGCTCACTCATTTGCGGTGCCGTCAGGTAGGCGGCTTTTTTGGGGTTTGTAATGGGTGGACAATAAAACTTCGCGCCAGTCGTTTCGAGATGGCCAGGGAGGAGGGCAAGTGCCCAGTGGCTTGCCAAGTGTTTCAGCGGTTCGGCTTCATCCGCGACCATCCAATGCCGTCGCGCTTGAGTGCTTGGAAAACACCCGTAGGACTCCAACCTTTGCCGTCAGCGGCATAACTCCGCCGTTTTTTCGACTCCTCCTGGGCCGGTCTTTTTCGACGCCTTGCCGCAAACCCTTGCCCCGCCTGGACTTTCTGCGCTTTTAGAAAGTTGGTTCGCAAATTGCTTAAGTCTTATCAGTACAGCGGTGGGCGGCAAGCGTCCGTCAGAAAGAGGATAAAGCGTGGACAAGTACCTTTACGTGGCAATGACCGGCGCCAGCCAGAATGCTCTGGCGCAGAAGGCCCATGCCAACAATCTGGCGAACATTTCCACCAACGGCTTCCAGCGCGATCTGGAGCAGGCGCGCTCGATACCGGTGTTCGGCGACAGCTTTCCGGCGCGGGCCTTTGCCCTGACCGAGCGGCCCGCCACCGATTTCTCTCCGGGCGCCATGATCGAAACGGGTCGTGACCTCGATGTGGCGGTCGGCGGCGACGGCTGGATGGCCGTGCAAACCCCAGATGGCAGCGAAGCCTACGTGCGCAGCGCCAGCATGAATGTTGATGCGCTCGGCGTGCTGCGGGCCGGCAATGGTATGCCGATCATGGGCAACGGTGGCCCGATCGCCGTGCCGCCGCAGCAGCAGATTGAAGTGGGCGCCGACGGCACCGTCAGCATTCGCGCGATGGGTGAAGGCCCACGGGTGATGGCTGAAGTGGATCGGATCAAGCTGGTCAAGCCCGACGTCAAGAACATGACCAAAGGCCTGGACGGCACCATCCACACCAAGGACGGCCAGCCGGCCCAGGTCGATGCGAGCGTCAAGCTGACCTCGGGTTTCCTGCAGGCGAGCAACGTCAATGCGGTGGAAGAAATGACTGCGGTGCTGGCGCTTTCCAAGCAGTTCGAGCTGCACATCAAGATGATGAACAGCGCTAAAGAAGACGACCAGGCCATGACGCGCGTTTTGGCAATGAGCTGATTGCGGTTTCACTGAATACTAATTTTGCGGCGCAGCGCCAACAAACAGGCGCACGAAGGAGAACAGCATGCTTCCGGCTCTATGGGTTGCCAAAACAGGTCTGTCTGCCCAGGACACCAACCTGACCACTATTTCCAACAACCTGGCGAACGTTTCGACCACGGGCTTCAAACGTGATCGCGCCGAGTTCCAGGACTTGCTCTATCAGATCAAGCGCCAGCCAGGTGCCCAGTCGACCCAGGACAGCGAACTGCCGTCGGGCCTGCAATTGGGTACCGGTGTGCAGATCGTCGGCACCCAGAAAAATTTCACGGCCGGTAACCTGCAGCAAACCGGTCAGCCTCTGGACATGGCGATCAACGGCAAAGGGTTCTTCCAGATCCTGCAACCAGACGGGACTACGTCCTACAGTCGAGATGGTACTTTCCACCTGGACTCCAACGGCCAAATCGTCACGGCCAACGGTTTTGCCTTGCAGCCGGCCATCGTCGTGCCTGCCAATGCCCAGACCTTCACCGTCGGCAACGATGGCACCGTGTCCATCACCGTGGCTGGCAACCCGGCGTCGCAAGTGATCGGCAACGTGCAAACCGCCGACTTCATCAACCCGGCCGGCCTGCAAGCCATAGGTGGCAACCTATTCCTGGAAACCGCCTCCAGTGGTGCACCGCAAATCGGCACCCCTGGCCTGAACGGCTTCGGCACCACGCTGCAAAGCACCCTGGAAACCTCCAACGTCAGCACCGTGGAAGAGATGGTCAACATGATCACCACTCAGCGCGCCTACGAGATGAATTCCAAGGTGATTTCCACCGCCGACCAGATGCTTTCGTTCGTTACGCAGAATCTGTAATCAAGTCTATGGGGCGCTCCTTAGGGCGCCTGCAACACCGTGAGGTTAGGGTCATGAATCGCTATGTTTCCGTTCTGGCATTAAGTGGGATTGCCGTGCTCGCGGGCTGTGTCGCCCCGACGCCAAAACCCAATGACCCGTACTACGCGCCGGTGTTGCCGCGCACGCCGTTGCCGGCGGCGGCCAATAACGGCTCGATCTACCAGGCCGGTTTCGAACAGAACCTGTACGGCGACCGCAAGGCGTTCCGGGTCGGTGACATCATCACCATCACCCTCAACGAGAAAACCACGGCCAGCAAGAACGCCAACTCCCAAGTGGACAAGACCAGCAAGAACAGTGTTGGCCTGACCTCGTTGTTCGGCGCCGTGCCGAACACCAACAACCCCTTGGGCAGTGGTGACTTGAGCTTGAGCGCAGGCTACAGCGGTGACCGTGCCACCAACGGCAAGAGCTCTGCTGGACAGAACAACAGCCTGACCGGTTCGATCACCGTGACGGTGGCCGATGTATTGCCCAACGGCATCATCGCCGTGCGCGGTGAGAAGTGGATGACCCTCAACAGCGGTGACGAACTGGTGCGCATCGCCGGCATGGTCCGTGCCGACGACATTGCCACCGACAACACCGTATCGTCGACGCGCATTGCCGATGCACGCATTACCTACTCGGGTACGGGTTCGTTTGCTGATGCGAGTCAGCCGGGCTGGTTCGACCGTTTCTTCCTTAGCCCGCTGTTCCCTTTCTAGGTGGCCACTTTGAAATTCAAACAGCTGATGGCGGCGGCACTGTTGCTGTCCCTGAGCGCAGTCGCCCAGGCCGAACGCCTGAAAGACATCGCCAGCATTTCCGGCGTGCGTTCCAACCAGTTGATCGGTTATGGCCTGGTGGTCGGGCTCAACGGTACGGGTGACCAGACCACCCAGACCCCGTTCACCCTACAGACCTTCAACAACATGCTCTCGCAGTTCGGCATCAAGGTGCCGGCGGGTTCAGGCACCGCGCAGCTGAAAAACGTCGCGGCCGTGTCGATCAGCGCCGACTTGCCGGCATTCTCCAAGCCGGGTCAGGTAGTGGACATCACTGTGTCGTCCATCGGTAACTCGAAAAGCCTGCGCGGCGGCACCCTGTTGATGACGCCGCTCAAAGGTATCGACGGCAACGTCTACGCCATCGCCCAGGGCAACCTGGTGGTGGGCGGGTTTGACGCCGAAGGCCGCGACGGCTCGAAGATTACGGTGAACGTGCCGTCGGCCGGTCGTATCCCCGGCGGCGCCACGGTTGAACGCACCGTGCCCAGCGGCTTCAACCAGGGCAACAGCCTGACCCTGAACCTCAACCGTTCCGACTTCACCACCGCCAAGCGTGTGGTCGACAAGATCAACGACATGCTCGGCCCTGGCGTCGCCCAGGCTATCGACGGCGGCTCGGTCCGGGTTACCGCGCCGCTGGACCCAAGCCAGCGCGTGGATTACCTGTCGATCCTGGAAAACCTTGAGGTCGACCCCGGCCAGGCGGTGGCCAAGGTCATTATCAACTCGCGCACCGGCACTATCGTCATCGGCCAGAACGTCAAGGTGTCGCCGGCCGCGGTGACCCACGGCAGCCTGACCGTGACCATTACCGAAGACCCGATCGTCAGCCAGCCTGGGCCGTTGTCCAATGGCCAGACCGCCGTGGTACCGCGCTCGCGGGTGAATGCCCAGCAAGAAGCCAAGCCGATGTTCAAGTTCGGCCCCGGCACCACCCTGGACGAGATTGTCCGCGCGGTGAACCAGGTGGGCGCAGCGCCCGGCGACTTGATGGCGATCCTCGAAGCATTGAAACAGGCCGGCGCCTTGCAAGCCGACCTGATCGTGATCTGAGGCCATGGCCATGGATATGCGCAAGAGCGGGATCAGCAGCACGGCGGACTCGGGGTCTTATTCCGACTTGAACCGGCTTAATCAGCTCAAGGTCGGCGCCGACAAGAACAGCGACGGCAACATGCGCAAAGTGGCGCAGGAGTTCGAGTCGCTGTTCCTGAGCGAGATGCTCAAGTCCATGCGCTCGGCCACCGAGGCCCTGGGCAAGGACAACCCACTGAACACCCCGGCTGCCAAGCAGTACCAGGAAATGTACGACCAGCAACTGGCCGTCTCGATGTCCCGCGAGGGCGGTGGTATCGGCCTGGCCGACGTGCTGATGCGCCAGATGCAGAAGAACAAGCCGGTGGACGCCCAGGCGGCCACCTTGCAGGGGCCGGCGGCGGCTGAACCGGTGAAGAAAGTCGATGTGCCGACTGAAATCGCCGCCGGCACCCAGGCGACCGGGCCATTGGGCCGCTCCAATGGCCAGCGACCACTGTGGGCCTACCGCGTGGCCGTCGCCGAAGGCGCCAGCGCTCACACCAACGACGTGGCGCTGATGAACCAGCGCCGTATCGCCTTGCCGAGCAAGCTGACCGATCGACTGCTCGCCGGCATCGTGCCAACTGCGCCGGTCGCTATCGATGCCAACCGCGCGCCACTGCGTAACAGCGCCTTCGATGACAACGTGATCAACAGCAGCGCACACAGTTCTGCCGTGCCCAGCGGCCGCATGCAGGTCTACGGCCGCGCCGTGGCCCAGCCGCCGTTGGCACCAGCGAAGAAAGCCTTCAGCTCCCAAGATGAATTTGTCGCCACCATGTTGCCGATGGCCAAGGCCGCAGCGGCGCGTATCGGTGTCGATCCGAAGTACCTGGTGGCCCAGGCCGCCCTGGAAACCGGTTGGGGTAAATCGGTGATGCGCGCCGAGGATGGCAGCAGCAGCCACAACCTGTTCGGTATCAAGGCCGGCCAGAGCTGGCAGGGCGGCCAGGCCCGCGCGATCACCAGCGAGTTTCGCGATGGGGCAATGGTCAAGGAAACGGCGCAGTTCCGTTCCTACGATTCCTACCAGGACAGCTTCCATGACCTGGTGACGTTGTTGCAAAGCAATGATCGCTATAAAGAAGTTGTGAAATCAGCCGACAACCCGGAACAGTTTGCGCGCGAGTTGCAAAAAGCCGGTTATGCAACCGATCCGGATTACGCCAGCAAGATTTCGCAGATTGCCAAAACGATGAACAGCTACCAGAACTACGCTGCCGCGGGCGCGACCACTCATTTATAAGGTCTGAATCATGAGTTTGCTCAATATCGGGATGTCGGGGTTAAACGCCGCTCAAGGATCGTTGTCAGTCCTGAGTAACAACATTGCCAACGTCAACACCCCGGGATACTCGCGCCAGCAGACCACGCAGAATGCCAGCGTCAGTAACCAGTACGGCGGCGTGTATATCGGCAGTGGCACCACCCTTGGTGATGTGCGCCGTATTTATAACGATTTTCTGGGGGCCGCCTACCAGAAGAGCACCTCGCTCAACAGCGATGCCACCGCTTACGCGGGCCAGGCCTCTGCGATCGACAAGACCCTGTCGGACAAGTCCACCGGCATGTCCTCGGCGCTCAGCTCGTTTTTTGCCTCCCTACAGACCGCTGCGGCAACGCCCAGCGATGTGTCCGCGCGCCAACTGCTGGTGACCAGCGCCCAGACCCTGAGTAACCGCTTCAACTCGATTTCCTCACAGCTGACCCAGCAGAGCGAAGGCATCAACAGTCAGTTGAGCACCATGAGTGACCAGGTCAACAAGCTGACCTCCTCGATTGCCTCGCTGAACAACCAGATATCACAGGTCCAGGGTTCGTCGAACAGTACGCCGAACAATCTGCTGGATGCGCGCGATGAAGCGGTTCGCTCGCTCAACGAGCTGATCGGTGTCACCGCGACTGAGAAGAACGGCCAGTACAGCATCAACACCGGAACGGGGCAGTCGCTGGTCGAGGGCAGTACCTCCAATACGATTTCCGCCGTGCCCAGCAGCACCGACAATAGCCAGTACACCATCCAGCTCAAAATGGGCAGCACGTCGATGGACATCGGTTCTGTGGTGACCGGCGGCAGCATCGGCGGCCTGTTGCGCTATCGCAGTGATGTGCTGACGCCGGCGATCAACGACCTGGGGCGCATCGCCCTTGCGACCGCCGACAGCGTGAACAGCCAGTTGGGCCAGGGCCTGGATCTCAACAGCGATTTCGGTTCTTCGCTGTTCAGCGATATCAACAGCGCAACGGCCATTGCCCAGCGTAGCCAGGGGGCTGCGGGTAACAGCGCAGGGTCGGGCAACTTGAACGTGACGATTGCCGACAGCAGCAAGCTGTCGACCTTCGACTACAAGGTCACCTTCACCAGCGGCAACCAGTACAACGTGGTGCGCTCCGACGGTAAAGCCATGGGCGCGTTCGACACCACCACCACGCCGCCGCCGGTGATTGACGGGTTCACACTGGCGTTGGATGGCAATGGGCCGGTTGCTGCTGGGGATAGCTTCAAAGTCCGCCCGACGGCGACGGGCGCCAGCAACATCGGCGTCGGCGTCACAGACCCCAACAAACTGGCGTTTGCAGGGCCATTGGCCGGTAATGCAAGCAAGACCAACACCGGCACTGGCACATTTACAGCACCGACTTTGACGGTGCCGATAGACATCAATGGCGGCGCCACTACTGCTCAGTTGCGCACCGGGATCGAGAATTCGATGCCGGTGAAGATGGTGTTCGGCAAGCCAGCGGCGGACGGCACCCAGCCCTACACGCTCAGCGATGCCCAGGGCAACTCGATCGGCACCGGCAGCATTATCCCGGGCCAGGACAATAAGATCACCGCCAATGTGCCGATGCGCGATGCCACTGGCGCGTTGATTCCAGGCAAGAGCTTTAGTTTCGATACCACCGTGGCGGGTGCGCCTGCCAACGGCGACAGCACCACCTTTTCGTTCAACAGTGGCGCGACCTCCGATGGTCGCAACGCGCAGCAGTTGCTGGGTTTGCAGACCAAGGCGACGGTCGGTGCGGTGGATGGCAATGCGGGCGTGAGCCTGGTCAGCGCCAACAGCCGTCTGGTGTCTCAGGTCGGTTCCAAGGCCGCCCAGGCCAACACCGACAGCACCGCCACTGGCGCCCTACTGACGGCAAATAAGGCGGCTAGCAACTCTGCGTCCCAGGTCAACCTGGACGAGGAGGCGAGCGACATGATCAAGTTTCAGCAGTACTACACCGCGTCGTCGCAAATCATCAAGGCCGCGCAAGAAACCTTCAGCACACTGATTAACGCCCTTTAAAGGAGTCTGGAACGATGCGTATCTCTACACAGCAGTATTTCGACACCAGCTCCAGCAAGTATCAGGACAACTATTCGGGTGTGGTGAAGGCCCAGGACCAGGCGAGTTCCGGTGTCCGCGTACAAACGGCCTCCGATGACCCGGTGGCCGCTGCGCAATTGCTGATGCTGCAACAGCAAAAAGACATGCTGGGGCAGTACAACGGCAATATCACCACTCTGCAGAACTCGTTGACCAACGAAGAGAGCGTCCTGTCGAGCATCAATACGGTGATGCAAACCGCCAGCGGCTTGGCGTTGCAGGCCGGTAACCTCAAGCTCAGCGATGATGATCGCAGGGCGATCGCCAGTCAGGTGGGGGCGCTGGAAGACCAGGTATTGGGCCTGCTCAACACCAAGGACTCCAGCGGCAACTACATGTTCTCCGGGGCCAAGACCGATACGCCGCCCTATAATCGCAATAATGATGGCACTTACACCTACCAGGGTGATGAGACGTCTCTGAGCCTGCAGGTGTCGAGTAACTTGACGGTTGCGGCGGGGGATACCGGCAAGACGTTGCTGGAGAGTTCATCCAACACCGGTCGCACCCAGGCCACGCTGTTGCCGCCGGCGGTCAACGATGGCACGGTTGGGATTTCGGCCGGCCTTGTCACGTCCGGCACGGATTACGCCAAGAGTTTTGCCGATGGCCAGCCTTATAAGCTGACTTTCGCCAGCAGCACCCAATACAGCGTGACCGACAATGCCGGTAACGATGTCACGTCCGAGATCACCGGTAACGGGACATTTGACGCTACCAAGGAAGGCGCTTCCAGCGTCAACCTTCGTGGGGTGAAGTTCGACATCCGCCTGAACCTGGGGGCGGATGTGGCGACGGGGGCTCCCTCCGATGCGTTGGTGGCGGGCACGGCATTCACTTTGGAAAGCAAGCCGGATACATTCAGCCTTTCGCGTACCGCGAGTAATGCATCCACGGCGCAGTTGACCGGCGGTCAGGTTACGAATCAGGCGGCCTACGCCAGCACCTTCCCCAACTCGGGGGCGGTGGTCAAGTTCACCAGCGGTAACGCTTATGAGGTGTACGCTCAGCCGTACACGGCCAACAGCAAGACGATCGCCACAGGTACCATGCTCACTGGCGCGACGTCGATCACCGCTGCCGGTGTGACCTTTGGTGTGAGTGGTACGCCGGGTGCGGGGGATCAGTTCTCCGTCGGCGCCACCAGCAACAAGAATATGAATGCCCTGGATACCCTGGGCCAGTTGCGCAAGGCCCTGCTAACGCCGGCCGATGCCAGCCAGGTCGCCAAGAACTCGCTCAAGGATGCGTTGAACACCTCCATCGGCAACTTGGCCAACGCCTCGGCGCAGATCGACCAAGTGCGTGGCTCCATCGGCGCGCGCCAGAACGCCCTGGATATTCAGGGCCAGGAAAACACCAGCCTGAGCTTGGCCAATACCTCCACCATGTCGTCGCTGGCAAACGTCGACATGGGGCAGGCCGCCATTGACCTGACGTTGCAACAGACCATGCTGCAGGCCTCGCAGCAGGCCTTCGTGAGAATCTCTCAGTTGAGCCTGTTCAGCCGCATGTAATCAACAGCAGGACTCGCGGCCCCACCTGGCAACAGGGGGGCCGTTGTCGTTTCTGGCGGCGGGAATGTTGCAGGGTTTTGCACAAAGCGCACAAAATTGAGTGACCTGTGAGTCATAAAGCGCATCTTCACTGTATCGTGTGAAAAGGATAAGTCGCCTGCGGGTCTTTGCGTGGCGGCTTTCAGCGAAATTTTTACGGGGTTATCCCCTTTATTTTCAGCGCTCCCGGCATAGTCCGAGGGGTGTTATCCAGCTATTTAGTATTGGGAAGCCACAATGATTGGCATAAAAAGTATCGCCAGTTACGTGCCGGCAGACGGGATCGATAACTACGCCCAGGGTGCCAAATTCGCCAAGGATGAAGAATTCATCATCGGCAAGATCGGTTCGGCGTTCCTGCCGCGTAAGGATGCTGCGCAGGAAACCTCCGACCTGTGCGTCGAGGCGGTCAATGCCTTGTTTGCTGCCAACCCTCAGTTGTCGCGCGAATCCATTGACGCAGTGGTCGTCGTGACCCAGAACGGCGATGAGGAGGGTTTGCCTCACACGGCCGCTATCGTTCAGGACAAATTGGGCCTGCCGACCCATGTGGCTGCGTTTGATCTCTCCCTGGGCTGCTCCGGCTATGTCTACGGCATCTATGTGATGAAGGGCTTCATGGAAGCGACCGGCCTGAAAAACGGCCTGCTGATCACCGCCGACCCGTATTCGAAGATTGTCGACCCGGACGACCGCAACACCACCATGCTCTTCGGCGATGCCGCCACCGCCACCTGGATGGGGGAAGACCCTGAGTGGTTGCTGGGCAAGTCGAAGTTCGGTACCGACGGTTCCGGCGCGCCGCATTTGAAGGTCAGTGATGGCGTGTTTTTCATGAATGGTCGCCAGGTGTTCAACTTCGCCTTGCTCAAGGTGCCGGCGCATTTGCACGAGCTGCTCAACGAATCGGGCCTCAAGGCCGACGACATCGACGCCTTCTGCATTCACCAGGGCAGTGCGGCGATTGTTGATGCCGTGGCCCGGCGTTTCGAAGATGCACCTGTGGAGAAGTTCATCAAGGACATGGTCGAAACCGGCAACACCGTGTCTTCGAGCATTCCGTTGCTGCTGGAAAAACGCATGAATGACCCCGACTGGAAGCGCGTTGCAATCAGTGGGTTTGGTGTGGGCCTGTCGTGGGGATCGGCGATTCTCTATCGCCCGTGATCCTCTGATGGTGCGGCACAAAAAACGCCCAGGCTCAAAAAGCCTGGGCGTTTTTTATTTGGCGCCAGAAAGCCCAGTATTTACGGGGCGGCAGGCGATCGTAAATGCTTGAATTCCAAAGGGTGGCCCCGTGCTAGTAAAAAAAATCAAAAAAATCCTCAAGCAACCTGCATTCACGACGATAACTATTACGAAGGTTCTCTAGGCCACACCCGGCGGTTGCCAGGGCCGGAAGCCGCAGTACACCACCCACGAGGATTTCGTCATGGCATTAACAGTAAACACTAACCTTGCTTCGCTGAACGTTCAGAAAAACCTGAACAGTGCTTCCACTGCCCTGCAAACCTCCATGCAGCGCCTGTCCTCTGGCCTGCGTATCAACAGCGCTAAAGACGACGCCGCCGGCCTGCAAATCTCCGACCGTCTGACCAGCCAAATCAACGGCCTGGGCGTTGCGATCAAAAACGCCAACGACGGTAGCTCGATTGCTCAGACCGCTGAAGGCGCGATGCAGCAGTCCACCAACATCCTGCAAAGCATGCGTACTCTGGCTCTGCAATCCGCGAACGGCTCGCCAAGCGCTGAAGACCGTAAGTCGAACCAGGCTCAATACTCCGCTCTGACTGCTGAATTGACCCGTATCGCGACCACCACCACCTTCGGTGGCAAGAACCTGCTCGACGGTTCTTTCGGTACTACTTCGTTCCAGGTCGGCGCCAACGCCAACCAGACTATCGACATGTCCATCGGTAACGTTGCAGCCAACAACATTGGTTCGCAACAGCTGAAAACCCAGGCCCTGACGCCTAACGCAACCGGTATCGGCGCTGGCGCGATCATCGTTACCGGTGGTGGTCAGTCTGCAACAGTGAACCTGGCAGCTGGCGCTTCCGCCAAGCAGATCGCTACGCAAATGAACGGCGCTGTCGGTGGCCTGGCTGCTACTGCCAGCACTGAAGCTCAGTTCACTGTGAACGCGGCTACCATTGCTGGCGCTACTCCGCCTAACGCCAACTTCACCCTGCAAGTGGGTAGCGGTTCTGCGGTCCAGTTCACTGGCGTGACCAGCACTTCCGACCTGGCTGACCAACTGAA
>ERZ1463034.129-NODE-129-length-23437-cov-38.128945_pt1 | contig 23437 bp, 21 predicted proteins | sample MGYA00564480_ERZ1463034 | MGnify/ENA primary metagenome ERZ1463034 (study PRJEB39244, sample SAMEA3635122) | Helicobacter pylori | study: EMG produced TPA metagenomics assembly of PRJEB11511 data set (Assembly of a 5300-year-old Helicobacter pylori...
TTATTTTATATTCAATGGGTTAGGTGTGGCTAGAAGTCACCTTGACATGGTGGGGACCTAAACGACCCGGTGCCTAAAGATTAGGCACCGGTAGAAACCGCAACTACTTCACCTTCGGATCCGCATTCCCGCGGCGGACGCCAGATATTTTCCCTGTTTTGCTTGGCAAGTTTGGGACGATAGGGGCTTTAGCTCCGCCACCTCCTTTTCCAGTTGCTCCCGATCCGATTTTGGTTCCACCAGATTTCGGCATGATCTTCTCCAAGGTGTGCGACACAGTTGAAATGTAAACATAGATGCTCAGTCAAAATGAGCCAGGGTGTTCGTCGGCAGGGCGCCTAAGACAGGGGGCAGATCTCTGTTGATTGCGCAAAACCACCGCTGCAGGCCACAGCTTACCGTTTGCATATGCACAAAAGAGCGGATGATTTGCCACCCGGAATGTGGTGTTTATTCCTTGTAAAACAATAGTTTAGGCGTGTTTAATCCCCAGCATGGGGTGCTAGGGGTCGAATTTTCGAATCACTCCATCATCTATGTCCAGTCAGTTCGGTGTGAAGCGTTGAACCGGAATGTCGAGATAGCCATGGTCAGAAAGAGCAATCCGGTTGGTCCAGAGCCGCTCAACCCACTGCTCGATGCCAGGCTGTCAGGAATGGCTACCGGTAGATTCGTGCTCAGTTTGGTAATTGCACTGACTGCCCACCCGTTAACATTGGATCTGACCAGCCTTTTGCATCGGACTTGACCAGCACGCTTCGTAACCATGACCGATAGAGAACGACCCGTAGCAGCCGGTAAGCATGTGCAAGGTGAAGCTACGTGTCATTCGGTGTAGCAATCGGAGGAGACAGGCGGTCGATGCAAGGTATTGTTTTGTACCTACGACGTACTTCACAGGAATTGAGACTCTTAATGAAATGGATCCTGTTGCTCCTCCCTGCCTTCGTAACTGAGGTGAATGCCGCCGAACCGGCACCCTACGATTACAAGATTTTTCAAAGAAAATTCGACTCTGTGTATGTCTTGCCTGCGCAGTGTGATCCCCGTCGCATGAAATGGAGTCAGACGGACTGCTCCAACGACAAAGTAAGTGCAGCTAGGCGGTTCAGCGAGGAGTGGAAGGCACTGTCATATTGGGATGGCCGCAGCGTGATCGACAATCCCGATGCGGATGGACGTGTAAATACTCGCCCTTGAGCAGCCGAATCTGGTCGATTGCTGCCTGTTGCCATCGGCAGCAACCGACAGGTTTCTACCAATCATGGCTACGAAGTGTGCTGGTCAAATCCGAAGCAATCGTTGGTCAGATCAAATGCAAATACGGGGTCAAGTGGAGTGCAATTTCGCACTGAGTAGCGTGGAAGAGATCGACTGCTTTTTTAATGCGCAGTCGTGGTAATGCAAGCCGCGTGATTGAGATTGTGTTCGGTCGGCAGGACGCCAGGGATGGGATTTACTGCTGGAAAGTCTTCCCCAAAACGCAACCGTTTGGACCAATGTTTATTGGGATCTAAAGGCTCGCAAAGGACGCTGCTTTTTCCGCCTATTTGTAAGCTCAAGGTCTTGATTAATAAGGCCTTAGTCATTGTTCACCCGCTGTCCCAAACTGCGACAGGTGATTAAATTTAAGACCCTGATTTTGCTGGGCGTCAGGTACCTCGGTAGTGGTCAACTGATACTGGACACAGTTTTAAGTTTTTCTTCGGTTTTCGCCGGGGCCAGATCTGGCGGGTATTTTCGCCTAAATGGGGGTGGCCATAGATTTCATTAGACCACTGCAGTCAGGGGGTGACGGCATATTCCAGGATGCGTTCGGAGTTTCGCTCGCACGCGTTTTTTTATGCCGATATTTTAATGCTAGTCATGTCTTCGTTACTGGGCGAGAACGTTACTGATTGCATTAACCGCCAATTGTGAGCCTTTGGCATTCAAGTGATTGTAGTCCATGTAATAGGAATGGGTGTCGCCTATCAGACACACCTGTTGTTGACAGAAAATATTGTCCAGCGTGACCAGTCTTATTTTATTTTGCTCGCTGTCTAGCTCGAAAAGATGACGAGTGAATTGCTGAAGTTGATTGTGTTTTGACAGTGGCACGGACAGCTCGCTTACCCTCTGTAGTATGTTCTCGTCGCTCGATCCTGTTCCGCGGGCGAGTTGGTAATAAAGGTTTTTCGGATCGACCATCTGCTGCGGAACCTGAGCCACTATGTAAAGATGGGTGCCTAGCGCCTGGTAAGCCTCGACGGTTTTATTCAGGGCCTTCTCAAACACAGCCCTTGATGCTTCTTTGGTTTTTTCCTGGGTGTCTTGGGACACAAGAAAATAGCTGCTCTTTTTCCACTTGTCGTAATCGCCATCCGTATAAAGCGTCCAGCGTGAGACAAGAATTACCGTCTTGATGCCGTTCATTTTTACATAGTCATATTCGCGTCTCGCGAGGGCTTCGCACACGCCCACAACATAATTGCCAGCGAGAACATCCACACCCAACAGTGGAGGGCAGCCAGCCAGACCGATATGCACAATGGTTTTCCCCCGCTCTTTGCCTGCGGTGTCGAAGGCGGGCAATAGCACTTCTGCGTGGCTGTCGCCAAATACAGCAACCTCCGGGGTAGCGTTTTTGTCGACCGCCCCAAATAAGCAGAAATCAATGCTCCAACCGTTGCCATCGTAATTTTTATCGCAGGGAAAGCGTATTTTTGTGAAGGTAAATGATTCCAGCGCTACCGGATCTAAATCAAACCGGCTGGCGAAACCTTCGTTGGTATATCCGGTCAGCCCAACGCCTATGAACATCAGTGAAAAAATGGCCCCCAACGTGAATATATGATGTCTTTTTATCGAGCTTTTTTTTCGGAAAGCCTGTTCTATAAAGCGCCAGCTCAAATAAGCTAATACCAGCGACAATAGGGTAAGCGCAAGCATGATCGTTGAGCTCGGCTCGACCAGGTAGCTCTCACGCGCGAAGGCGAAAATGGGTTGATGCCATAGGTAGGCGCTGTAACTGATCATTCCGATCAGCACGAAGGCGCGAGTGCTCAGCACCCTCCCTACTAGGGTATGAGCGTTGGCAAAAATGATAATCAAGGCTGCGCCAATTGTCGGGATCAAGGCATGCAACCCGGGGAATGAGGTGGTACTGTCGAAGGTAAATATGGCGTAAAGAATTAACGAAGTACCGAGCATTGTTGCTGCTTGATTAATGGCTTTCGGGCCATTCTCCAAGCGAGGCCGCCAGGAAAAATAAAAGGCGATGAAGGAGCCCACCAATAACTCCCATGCACGGGCATGCAATAGATAAAAAGATGCGGAGGATTCATGGGTCGCACCGTGTTCGGAAATGACCAGGCTCATCATTGCACCGATCATCAGAATGGCGACGATCCTTTTTCGACCCAGTCCCCAAGCGGCCATCAGGATCAGTGGGAAGACCAGGTAATACTGCTCTTCCACCGCGAGGGTCCAGGTATGCAGTAACGGTTTCAGCTCCGAGGTCACATCGAAATATCCACTCTCGCGCCAGAACAGCACGTTAGACGAAAATGTTGGCACCGCGATTAAACTCTTGGCAAAAAACTTGAAGTTCAGGGGGTCAAGCCATACCCAGGCCATGGGCAGGCAAGTGAGCATCACTACGAATAATGAAGGTAATATCCGCCGTGCTCGGCGTTCATAAAAGTTTACCAGCGAAAATTTACCAGCCAGCATCTCGGCCAAAATGATCGACGTAATCAAATACCCAGAAATCACGAAGAACACATCGACACCGATAAAGCCTCCGGAAAATAACTGAAAGCCTGCATGGAAAAGAATAACGGGGACGACCGCCATCGTGCGCAGTCCGTCGATTTCTGGGCGGTAGTTCAAGGCCGGGTTGTGAATAGTGCTCATGATGAGTCGACTCTTCCACGTTGAGTTTAGGTATTAAAACTTGATTCATGCATGAGGACGTTCATGTCGAGTGAGCGTGCACAAAAAACGCGCAGGCAAATGCTACCGCCAGACGCAAAACGCAAAACGCCTAAGGGGGCGGCGAGGATAGATAGCCAGTGCACTGACGCCCCTTCAGCGCTGCGTGCCAAAGCCCACTACAGAGCCCTGATCTACACAGTCATTTGAACGGAATCTGAACGTTGCTGTGTTCAAGCGGTGGTGTTGTTTTATTGGGGGGCACGGTAGCTCTCTGCCGGGTCATTTTTTCCATTGGGTCTGAGGACACCCAAACGATGATAGCTCAGATTTTCATCATGACTAGCCCGCTCCTTTATCGACAGGGGGAGTCCACTCCCTCGCCCATCAGCAGCATACGGGGGCCGTAACCGTCCAGACAACACGCTTACATTGGCCTCTGCCTGTTGATAATAGGTTTGATTACAAACAATCCTGGACGTGACTTTTTGGTAGAGCCGAAATCAAATGAGTATTCGGCAATCAGGTAAACGATTTTATCTAGCGTCGTGTTTAAACAGCTTGCAACGTGTGCGGCATAACGCCTCGATCTCGCTCATCTTCTGCGTCGGCAACTGCGTCAGTATGTCCTTCAAGCACTCGAACAGATCATGCCCATCGAGCTTGGCCGACTAGATCAAACTCATCAGCGTGGGGGGTTGTTACCTATGGGTACCGTGCCGTCATCGAGAAGGCCTTATCCGGTACCCACTGTCAAAAACCGCAACATACTTGAGGCGCCAGCGCGGGTAAGCATCAGGCGCGACTCGGTGGTCAGACGTGCCATGCGAACTATGCTCGTCTCAGAGTGGAACAGTTGTCGCGAAATTAAACGCAGCCAGGGTTGGGCCAGGCATTAACGAAGTTAACAATAAGGTTTAACTGTTTGATTTAAATAAGTATTACTAATCTGGCACGCTACGTGTATTGGACATCTCCAACTAAAAAACAAAAAGCACCGTGGGAGGTTCGACGTTGATGAAGAGAAAACTCCGAGCAGGCATGACGAGCGGTTTGCTGGCGATGGCCGCTTGCGTCGCTCTGCATTCGCCTCCAAGCATGGCGGCACGTGATGCCCAAGGCATCCTCAGGGAAACGTGTCAGGGCTGTCACACGCCTGAGGCCGATAAAGGCCTGAGCCGCATCAGCCACCAGCGTAAAACGCCGGAAGGCTGGCTGATGAGCATTGCGCGCATGCAGACCATGCATAAGCTGCAGATCAGCGACGAAGACCGTCGCACGCTGGTCAAGTACCTCGCTGACACTCAGGGCCTGGCGCCCAGCGAGACGGATGGCGTGCGTTATGCGCTCGAACGCCGACTCAATACCGTCGAGCACTTTGATGATCAGTTCAGCCAGATGTGTGGCCGCTGTCACTCCGGTGCCCGCGTTGCGTTGCAACGGCGTCCGGCGGAGGAGTGGGAGCGTCTGGTGAACTTCCACCTGGGGCAATGGCCTTCACTGGAATATCAGGCGCTGGCCCGTGACCGTGACTGGTTCGATATTGCCCGCAAAGACATGGTGCCACTGCTGGCCAAAAAGTATCCGCTGGAAAACAAGGCCTGGACGGACTGGCTAAAAGCCCGGCCGCACGCAGATGCGCTGGTCGGAGAGTGGAGTTTTAGTGGTCAATTGCCCGGCAAGGGTGAATTGTCGGGAACCATGAGCGTCAGCGCCGATGGCAGTGACCAGTTCAAGGTTGCGGTCAAAGGTCAGTACACGGACGGTAGCCCGTTCAATGGTGACGGCAGCGCGATTCTCTATAACGGTTACGAATGGCGCGGCAACCTGAAAATCGATGGTGTGGCCATGCGTCAGGTGTTTGCGGCCAAAGACGGCGAACTGCAAGGGCGGATGTTCGAGACCGCGCATGATGAGCGTGGGCTTGACTTCATTGCGGCCAGACAGGGTTCCTCTCGTTTGCTCGCGGTGCAACCGGGGTATCTGAAAGCAGGCAGTGAAACCGAGGTCAGCTTGATCGGCAGCGGCCTTAAAGGCACGCCAGACTTTGGTCCTGGGGTTCAGATTGTCGAAGTCCTGGAGCAAACTCCGGAACGCCTGCGGTTCAAGCTCAAGGCGGCAGACAGTGCTAAACCCGGCGTTCGGCAAGTCACGCTGGGCGTACTCAAGGGCGTGACCCTGGCGGTTTATCAACGCATTGACCAGGTCAAGGTTGTGCCCGAGTTCTCAGTGGCGCGCATCGGCGAGAACGGCGGCTCTACGCCGAAGGTTCAGGGCCGCTTCGATGCCGAGGCCTGGGGCAAGGGTGCTGACGGCAAGCCTTACCGGATTGGCGTGTTCCCGGCGCAGTGGAAGGTCGAGCCGTTCGACGACCGTGCCAAAGAGGACGAAGACGTCAAGTTCGCCGGCAGCATGCAAGCCGACACCGGTGTGTTCACGCCGGGCGGTGCGGGACCTAACCCCGAGCGCAAAATGTCGACCAATAACGCTGGCAACCTCAAGGTCATCGCGGCCGTGGATGATGCCGGTAAATCGTTGACCGGTGAAGGCCACATGATCGTCACCGTGCAGCGTTGGAACAATCCACCCATTCCCTGATCCGGTGTCGCGTCTGGCTGCTCAGGTCGGGCAAAACCAAAGGTTGAGGCATTGTTCAGGAATGACCGGGATTCTCCCCGCAACGGAGGGTTCCAGAGGAGGTTGCAATGGGCGTTATTTTGAATCTGGTCGAACGAAATCTGCATGAAGTGCATGTCGATTCCGACCGCATGCTGTTCCATATTCCCAGCAGTTCCCTGTTTGCCAGCGATGAGCTGACCGGCAGTATCATTGATACCTTGCGTGGCGAAGGCTGCTCATCAGACGATCTGATATCGCAGTTGGCCAACCGCTACGGTGGCGAAGAAGTTACCGAGACCCTGCGTGAGTTGATGGCCCTGGAACTGGTCAGCGATGGTTCGCCACTGACCCCGGACATCGGGGTCAAACGGGTTGAACGCACGGCGATCAATACCGTGGTCTTGAACGTCAACACCGGCTGTAACCTGAGTTGTACCTATTGCTATAAAGAAGACCTCGACAAGCCGTCTGAAGGCAAAAAGATGGACGTCGCAACGGCAGTGGCATCGGTTGAGATGTTGCTCAAGGAATCCCCTGACGAAGAGCGCTACACGGTGGTGTTCTTTGGCGGTGAGCCACTGAGCAATCGAAAACTGCTCGAATACATGGTCGATTACTGTGAGAAACGCTTCTCTGAAGTCGGCAAAATGGTCGAGTTTGTGATGACCACTAACGCCACGCTGCTCACTGAAGAAATTGTCGATTACCTGAACGCCCATCGCTTCGGTCTGTCGGTCAGCATCGACGGCCCCAAGACTGTCCATGACCGCAACCGCATCACCGTTGGCGGGCAGGGTACTTACGACGTGGTTCGACGCAAGGCGCAAATGCTCCTGTCGCGTTACAACAGCCGTCCGGTCGGTGCACGGGTAACCCTGACCAAGGGCGTCACCGACGTCGAGACGATTTGGGATCACTTGTTCAACGAGATGGGTTTCGCCGAAGTCGGCTTCGCCCCGGTGACCTCCGGCGACATCAGCACTTACAACCTGTCCAGCGAGGAACTGATTGAAGTTTTCGCCAGCATGAAGGCTCTGGGTAGACGCTATCTGGAAGCTGCGCTGATCCATCGCAATATTGGATTCTCCAACCTGCATCAGTTGATCACCGACATCCATGAGGGGCACAAGAAAGCCCTGCCATGTGGCGCGGGCTTGAAGATGCTGGCCGTAGACCATAAGGGCGAGTTGAACCTGTGCCACCGGTTTACCGGCTCAACGCTGCCGACATTCGGCAACGTTCACACCGGGGTCAAACAGGTGGAGTTGAACGACTTCCTGTCCCAGCGCCTGGACCGCACCAATACGGGGTGTGAAGACTGCCGCATTCGTAACTTGTGCTCGGGCGGCTGCTACCACGAAAGCTATGCCCGTTATGGCGACCCGGCTCATCCGACGTATCACTACTGCGAACTGATGCGCGATTGGGTCGACTTCGGTATCGAAGTCTATACCCGGATCATGGCGGTCAATCCTGCGTTCATTACCAGCTATATCACTCCGCGGAAGGCGCATTGATATGAAACATCTCAAAGCAATCAACAATAAAGCCCTGAAGCTTGAACAGGCTGCGGCAGAGAACCGCATCGAAGAAGTGGTGGCCATGAGTTCGGTCGCCGGTTGTGCCTCGACCACTGACCCAGGCTGGGAAATCGACGCATTTGGGGGGGTGTCGTCGCTCTGCCAACCCATGGAAGCAGACCTCTATGGCTGTTCCGATCCATGTTGGTGGCCTGCCCAGGTGCCCGACATGATGAGTACCTATCCCGACTGGAACAAGGATGCGCAAGCCTCCAACGACAGCTGGCGCAATCTTGGAACAGTGTTCCCGGACGACAAATAAAAAATCGGACAGATGAACATGAGGGATATCAGCATGCTTCGCTCAGGCACCTGCGGCCTTGCCGCTTTCGCCATCCTTGGCACCTGTTCATTATCGGCCCTTGCCGATACGAACCCGACACTCGATCCCGGCCATGAGTACATGGTCACGACCAATTACCCGAACAACCTGCACGTCATCGACCTGCAGACCGACACCCTGTACAAGACCTGCACCTTGCCGGATGCCTTTGGTCCGGGCACCGTTCAGTTATCGCCGGACCACAAGATTGCCTACGTGCTGAATAACCACTATGCCGATGTCTATGGCGTTGAACTGGACAGCTGCAAGCAAGTCTTTCATGCCAGCATCACCCAGAAATCGGGTGAGAAAGCGCGGTCGATGTTCGCGTTCACGGTCAGTCACGATGGCAGGGAGCTTTACACCGTTGCCAACCCGACATTGATGCTCAAAGACCGCTATGAAGTGCAGCAGCCGCGCCTGGACATCTACGCCACCGATGCCGGCATGGACGCTAAGCCGGTACGCAGTTTTCCAGCCCCGCGCCAGCTGACCATCATGCAGAGTGGCGATGACGGCACTTTGTATGTGGCCGGTGCGGATGTCTACAAGGTCAACGTGAAAACCGGCAAGTTCGACGTGTTGATCCCCAGTCGGCACTGGACGCGTCCGTTGTACAGCCCGCCAGACGTGTTGTATGTGTGGAACCAGCAGACCTACAGGCATGATTTTGCGCTGCTCTACACCACTGCCAGGTTCAAGGACAAAAAAGAGGACCCGGCCACGGCCGACCTGCTTTATGGCTTGTTCAGCGTTGACCTGAAAACCGGCAAGACTGAAACCACGGACTTTGGCCCTTTGACCGAGATCTACTTCAGCGGCATGCGCTCGCCCAAAGATCCGAACCTGATGTACGGCGTGCTCAACCGGTTGGCCAAGTACGACATCAAGCAGAAAAAGCTGGTCACAGCAGCCAGTCTGGATCACTCCTACTACTGCATTTCCTTCAACAAGGCGGGCAGCAAGATCTACCTGGCCGGCACCTTCAATGATGTGGCGATCTTCGATGCCGACAGCCTGAAGCCGTTGGGAAAAATCAAATTGCCCGGGGGAGACATGGCAATTACCACTGCGCAGATATTCATTCGCTAAACGCTCTCTGATCAAGCGCCACTCAAAAAACCGCAGTCCGGAAAAGGCTGCGGTTTTTTCGTCTCTAATCGGATTAAAGTGTGCACTGTGAAATGCCCCGGAACCTAAGGGGCATGCCTGTACTCCCACCTACACTGATTGAAAACTGGCAGGAGACACTCGATATGAAGATTCTGATGGTGCTTACGTCCCATGATAAACTCGGCGATACGGGCGAAAAAACCGGTTTCTGGCTTGAGGAGTTTGTTGCGCCGTACTACGTTTTTTTAGATGCAGGTGCAACGGTCACAGTGGCGTCCCCCAAAGGCGGTCGGCCCCCTCTGGACCCGAAAAGTGACGCCCCGGACGGTCAGACCGAAACGACTGAGCGCTTCAAAAAAGATTCGGCTGCGCAGCAGGTACTGGCCAGCACAGTCAAGCTGGCCGATGTGCAGGCCAGTGGTTTTGACGCAATCTTCTATCCGGGTGGTCATGGCCCCTTGTGGGACCTTGCCGAAGATCCGAAGTCCATCGCCTTGATCGAGGCGTTCTACAGTGCCGGTAAGCCAGTCGGTTCGGTCTGTCACGCGCCGGGTGTACTTCGCCACGCGAAGGTCAATGGCGAGTCGATTGTCAAAGGCAAGCGCGTAGCAGGGTTCAGCAACAGCGAGGAGGCGGCTGTCGGTCTTACCCACGTCGTGCCGTTCCTGGTAGAAGATGAACTCAAGCGCCTCGGTGGTCATTATGAAAAAGTCCCGGACTGGCAAGTTCTGGCGATCACCGACGGCTTGTTGGTGACCGGCCAAAACCCGGCGTCTTCAAGTGCTGCGGCAAAGGCGTTGTTGAAGCTCCTGGTTTGACGGTGTTAAGCCTCCGGCAGCTCCGCGCCCGGCAGTGTTAAACTTCCCGGTACTTCACACGCGGGGGAATGGCTGTGCGCAGATTGTCCATAATGGTTGCGGTTTTGATGTTGGCGGGATGCGGTGCAGGCGAGCCGGATAAGCCAGCCAAGGTGCAGGCACCTGCCGTCGCGCAGGTCGCCGTGCCACAGTGGGATGTTCTGGTGGCAGAACCCAAAGCGGTCAGCGACCTGACAGACAGGCTCATCGAGCACGGGTTTCCTTCTTTTGTCGCGGTCCGGGACGGCAAGGAGCGAGTACTGCTGGGGCCGTTTAACTCAAGAGCGGAAGCCGAAGAAAAACGCGCCCAACTGGCAATGAAGATGAGCTACGCGGCTTCAGTGGTTGACCATCCGCAGTGAGCCTGTGGACGGCAGCAGGTGCAGCGCGACACCCTGCACGGGGGTGTGTTATCACCCTCGGTTCGATGTACTGATAAATAATGGAGGGGTTTTATGGACGAAGTACAGCGGTTAGGCGAGTTGTTGAGCGCCAATCAACGCAATGAAGAACACAAGCATCAGCAGTTCCACGCTGATCTGGCACATTGGGAATCGAGCATTCTCAAGCTGTACGAACAGATTGAAGGCTGGATGGCCCCCCTCAAAAACAGCGGGCAGATGGTGTTCGAATACGAGCCGCACCTTGCGCAAAGCAAGGGTTATCCGGATGAGAATTCGCCATTCCGCACGCAACGTATGACGCTGTCATTTGCGTCCCGTCAGGTGGTATTTGTACCCGATGCCATGGGCCCCAAAGGCCAGGTCTCGATTGCCGCGAGCGGCCTCAGTGTGCATGCTCAGGAACAGATTTCCCTGACCCTCACCCCGCCTGCGGAACAGTGGATGATGAACAAACGCATCGGCGTGAAGGAATCGGAAACCCTTCCGTTCACAGCGGATGGCTTTGCCAGACAGCTGCAGACGCTGGTCCCTCAGCACCCGGCTTAATGCAAATGGGTGCTGCCCTCTACGCAACGCGATCGCGCTGCGTAGGACGACGGGGCAGAGTCTCCCATCAAGCGGGCTTTGTACCTGGTTTCAGATCAAGAGCGACGCCCAAGCAGTAAGCCCACTACCAGGCCCAGCCCGGCAGAGAGGGCGACGGTCTGCCATGGGTGACCACCGATGTAGTGTTCGGTGGCGTCGACCACGGGTTTGGTGCGTTCACGCACGTTGGAGACTGAATGCAGGGCTTGTTTAAGCTTCAGGCTCAGCTGTGCACGCAGTGTTTCAGCGTCGTCGCCTACCAGCGTTGCGCTGTCCTTGAGCAATTTGTCTGATTCTTCTATCAGCGCCTGCAGCTCACTGAATGCCTGATCCTTGATTTGCTCGGCGGTGTTTTGCTCGGCGGTTTTACGGGCCATGGTTTCTTCCTTTCAATTGATGACAACAGTGAGCAATGGAGTCTCCGGCGGGTGGAAAAGTTGCAGTCTTTTTCGCGTTCATCGGCTAAGTGGACAAACATTACCGGGTCAGAAACTTCCCACAGCAGTGTAAGATACAGTCGATTTTTAGCCACAGGTGATCTGTATGAGCTTCAACCTGGCCAACCGGCCCGTCGCTGAGCGCGCAGCGCTTGAAGATGAAAAATCCAGACTGTTCGATCTCTGGCAAAACAACTTGGGCAAGGCCAAAGGCGATGCTGGCCGACTGGTGGGTGAAAAATCCAAGCGCAAGGGTAAATGGGCCGAATGGGTTCGTTCGGAACTCGACGGCATGTCCCCGCCTGAATACGCCAACATGGTGCGCAGCGAAATAAACCGTTTGATGGCGGCCGCCAAGTAGAGATCGGCTGAGGCAGCCTCAAAATAGCTCGGCGATTGCGTCCCTGACCTTGATGACTGCGGGGTCAAGCAAGGCGCTGGCGCACCAGCCGAGCTCTTTCGCGCGCATCAAGGCTGGCGTGCGCTTCATTAATGAGTAATCACCAGTTGCCGTAGACCGATTGAGGCAGGCTCAGGGTGCCACTGTCGCTGAAGCGCATGGTCCCGAACAGGCCACCTGCCAGCTTGCCGTGGAGCACGTAAGGCAGGTTGTCCAGGCTCTGGGTTTGTGTCAGCCCCAGTGCCTGGCGCAGTGCAGCGAAGGCCGACACACTGACGGGCACCACCAGCACGGTCTCGGAGAAGCCGGGTAGGGAGCCTTGCTGATCGCTGACGCCTGAGGCCAGCTGTCTGCCGTTGATGTCTAGCTCCAGGGCGACACCGCTGTAATTGATCACCTCTTCGTTAGGGTTTTGCAGACGAAGTTTGACCGCAAAGCGCAGTTCCAAATCCTGACCTTGCAGCGGTTCAATGCCGACTACGTTTATGTTTAGCGGGTCGCGGTGAGGGAATAGCGCGCAGGCGCTCATAGTCAGAATCAACAGCGAAGTGAGCAGGGCGCGGATCAGGCGTGACGGCATCAGTGACGCTCCAGTTAGCAAGGCACAATAGCAAGTCGTTGAACTCGTTCTTTGCAGCTTGAGGGTTCAACTGTGCGACCGCGTAAGGGGCCAGAGGTTCGTTTTACGCTGGTGGTTCCGAGCCCTGAAACACCTTGAGCTGGCTTTTTGTGCGTCGGCCCCTAAGATGGCCGGCAATAAAGCCGTAAACACCCCAGAGTGTCCAGGGACGGCTCGCAAGGACAGGCAATCATTCATGTCGGAAAAAGACACCATCTCTATGCAACTGGTGCGCGAAGCACTGTTGCAGAGTTGTGCGCCAGGGGCAGCCACTGCCGAGGTGTTGAGCAAGGTGGGGATTGCACCCGCGTTGCTTGGACAAGCCAATGCACGGGTACCGGCGACGGCGTATGCACGGTTGTGGCGCTTGCTGGCGCGGCGTCTGGACGATGAGTTTTTTGGCATGGACCCACGGCGTCTGAGGTCGGGCAGTCTTGAGTTCCTGTGCCGTTCGTCCATGGCTCAGTTGACGGTGGCAGCGGGGCTTGAATCGGGCTTGAGCTTTCTATCCTTGATGCTGGAGGACTTGCAGGCGGGATTGGTGCGTCAGCAGAGCCTTGCGGAAATTGTCCTGGATGAGCTCGACGGGCCACCGAAGCGGGCGTTTACGTATTTCACTTACTGGATGATCGTCCACGGCGTCGCCTGCTGGCTGGCGGGGCGACGGATTCCGATACTGGCCATCGAACTGCGATGCGCGGAGCCGGACTTCTGTGAAGATTACAACGTGATGTTTTCCGAAAACCTGCGCTTTGACCGGCCCAGGACTCGGATGATTTTCGCAGCTGACTGCCTGGACCTGCCGATTAAACGCAGTGCCGAGGAGCTCAAGCGATTTTTGGCCCGCGCCCCGGCCAATATCCTAGTGAAATACCGCGACCCGGAAAGCTTCGCCAGTCGGATCAAAAACGACTTGCGCCTGCTGCCCGCCGAGCACTGGCCGGAAACCGAGGCCTTGGCCCAGACATTGTGCATGTCGGCATCGACCCTGCGTCGGCGCTTGGCTGAAGAGGGTCAGACCTATCAAGCGATTAAAGACAGTGTGCGCAAGGAACTGGCGATTGTCTGGCTGGCCGACGCCGAGGTCAGCTTCGCCGACATCGCCGAGCGTCTGGGCTTCGCGGACACCAGTTCGTTCTACAAGGCGTTCCGCAAATGGTCAGGTTCGAACCCAGGGCATTATCGGAGTTTGATCCTGGGCGTGTGAGCAGGGGCTGTGAGCGCGGGTGTCAGGCGTCTGAGTCAAGCGATTCACATTGGCCAAACCAGTCACTCAACTTGATAGCTTTGACCATTGCCCGCGTTCGTCCTCGGGGTGATTATTCTTGCGACTTTTCTTACGGTTCCAAGAATAAAAGACCGAGGATGAAATGCGCGAATACACACACGCTGCCAACACATTTGATTATCAAACTACCTGCAATGCCACGCTCCAGGGCGAGTTGACGGGGCTCAATGCCTGCGTTGAGTGCTGTGATCGTCATGCCTTGCCTGGGCGCATCGCGTTGTTCTGGGAAGGTCGCCAGGGTGCCAGCGCGACGTATACCTTCATGGAATTACAGGAAAAAGCCGGGCGTTTCGCCAACTTCCTCAAGGCCCAGGGCGTAAAGCCTGGCGATACCGTCGCCGGCTTATTGCCGCGCACGGTCGAGTTGCTGATCGTGGTGTTGGGCACCTGGCGGGTCGGTGCCGTGTATCAGCCGATGTTCACGGCCTTTGGTCCCAAAGCCATCGAACATCGCCTGCACTGCTCGGGCGCGGCGCTGGTGGTCACTGACGGCGATAACCGTCACAAACTGACGGACGTGCCGAATTGCCCGTTGATCGTCACCGTGGGTGGCGCCAAGGGGGAGGGCATCGTACGGGGTGATTTCAGTTTCTGGGCCGAAGTGGAGTGCCATCCTGCGGCGTGCGAGCCGGTGATTCTGCCCGCGGATGCACCATTCCTGCTGATGTGCACCTCTGGCACTACCGGCCCGGCGAAACCGCTGGCGGTACCCTTGCGGGCAATTGTTGCGTTTCAGGGGTACATGCGCGATGCCATCGACCTGCGCCCGGAAGATGCATTCTGGAACGTGGCCGACCCAGGCTGGGCTTATGGCCTCTATTACGCAGTCATCGGTCCGTTGGCGTTGGGTCATCCGACGACCTTCTATGATGGTCCGTTCACGGTCCAAAGCACCTGCCAGATCATCCGTAAATACGGGATTACCAACCTCGCGGGTTCACCCACTGCGTTTCGTCTGTTGATCAGCGCCGGTGCCGAGTTCGCTAAACCGATCAAGGGCCAATTGCGCGTGGTGAGCAGCGCCGGGGAACCGCTCAATCCTGAAGTGATCCGCTGGTTTGCCGAAAACCTCGACGTCACCATTCATGACCATTATGGGCAGACCGAGCTGGGCATGGTGCTGTGCAACCATCACGGCCTGGAACACCCGGTAAGAATGGGCTCGGCAGGCTTTGCGGTGCCGGGGCATCGGATTGTGGTGTTGGGCGAAGACGCTGAAGAGCTGCCCGCCGGGCAACCGGGGATTCTCGCTGTGGATCGCGAGCAATCGCCGCTGTGCTGGTTCGACGGTTACAAGGGCATGAAAACCAGCGCTTTTGTTGGCAAGTACTACTTGAGCGGCGATACCGTAGAGTTGAACGATGATGGCAGCATCAGCTTCGTCGGCCGCAGTGATGATGTGATCACGACCTCCGGCTACCGGGTGGGACCTTTCGATGTCGAAAGCGCGCTGATTGAGCATCCAGCCGTGATGGAGGCGGCGGTCATCGGCAAGCCGGATCCGGAGCGTACCGAACTGGTGAAAGCCTTTGTTGTGCTGACTCAGCACTACCGCGCCGATCCGCAATTGGCCGAAGAGCTTCGCCTGTATGTACGCCAGCGTCTGGCCGCGCATGCCTATCCACGGGAAATCGAGTTCGTCAGCGAGCTGCCTAAAACCCCGAGTGGCAAGCTCCAGCGCTTTATTTTGCGCAATCAGGAAATCGCCAAAGCCCAGGCTGATCAAGCCGCCCCTCATACCGCGTGATTCAAGGAATTTTATGCAGATCCAAGACAAGGTGTTTCTGGTCAGTGGCGGCGCCTCTGGCCTCGGTGCAGCCACCGCGCAGATGCTGGTCGCGGCGGGTGCGAAGGTTATGTTGGTGGACATGAATGCAGAGGCCGTTGCTGCTCAGGCTGAAAAGCTTGGCGCACAGGCGCGTTGGTCAGTCGCCGATGTCAGCCAGGAAGCCCCTGCACAAGCGGCCGTTCATGCGGCGGTGGAAGCCTTTGGTGGGCTGCACGGGCTGGTCAATTGCGCCGGCGTGGTCGGCGCTGAAAAAATCCTCGGCAAGAATGGCCCGCATGGGCTGGACAGTTTCAGTCGGGTGATCGGCGTCAACTTGATCGGCAGCTTTAATCTGCTGCGCTTGGCGGCGGCGGCCATCGCTGAGACTGAGGCGGGCGAGGGTGGCGAACGCGGGGTCATCATCAATACTGCGTCGGCGGCCGCCTACGACGGGCAGATCGGCCAGGCCGCTTATGCGGCGTCCAAAGGCGCCATCGTCAGCCTGACCTTGCCTGCCGCCCGCGAACTGGCGCGTTTCGGTATCCGCGTGATGACCATCGCCCCCGGTATTTTCGAAACACCGATGATGGCTGGCATGACTCCGCAAGTGCGTGATTCGCTGGCGGCGGGTGTGCCGTTTCCACCGCGTCTGGGCAAGCCCGAAGAGTTCGCTGCGCTGGTTCGGCATATTATTGAAAACAGCATGCTCAATGGCGAGGTGATCCGTCTCGACGGTGCCTTGCGTATGGCAGCCAAGTAGCTGAGGAGTTAGTAATGACCATTCAAGATCCGATTGTAATCGTCAGTGCCGTGCGCACCCCAATGGGTGCCTTCCAGGGCGAATTTAAAAGCCTGACCGCGCCACAATTGGGCGCTGCAGCCATTCGTGCCGCTGTCGAACGCGCCGCTGTTGCGCCGCAGGATGTGGAAGAAGTGCTGTTCGGCTGTGTGCTCTCGGCAGGGCTGGGGCAGGCGCCTGCCCGGCAAGCGGCATTGGGCGCCGGGCTGAGCACGTCGACGGTGTGCACCACGCTGAACAAAATGTGCGGTTCGGGCATGCAGGCGACGATTCTGGCCCATGACCTGCTGCTCGCCGGCAGCGCGAAAGTCGTGGTCGCTGGCGGTATGGAAAGCATGTCCAACTCACCGTATCTGCTGGACCGGGCGCGTAGCGGTTATCGCATGGGTCATGGCCGGGTGATCGACCATATGTTCCTTGATGGCCTCGAAGATGCCTACGACAAGGGCCGGCTAATGGGCACCTTCGCCGAGGACTGCGCCGAAACCAATGGTTTTAGCCGCGAAGCGCAGGACGACTTTGCCATTAATTCCCTGAAACGGGCGCAACACGCGATCAGCAGCGGCAGTTTTGCGGCCGAAATCGTCCCGGTGCAGGTCACGGTGGGTAAGGAGCAACGGCTGATCAGCGACGATGAGCAACCGCCCAAGGCCCGTCTGGACAAGATCCCTACCTTGAAACCGGCATTCCGCGAAGGCGGCACGGTGACGGCGGCCAACTCCAGCTCGATCTCCGACGGTGCTGCGGCGCTGATGCTGATGCGTCAATCAGAAGCACTGGCACGTGGGCTCAAGCCGCTGGCGGTGATCCGTGGCCATGCAGCTTTCGCTGACGAGCCTGGGTTGTTCCCGACTGCGCCAGTGGGCGCGATCAAAAAACTGATGGGCAAGACCGGTTGGTCGCTGGACGAAGTGGACCTGTTCGAAGTCAATGAAGCGTTCGCGGTGGTCGCGCTGGTGACCATGAGCACGCTGGAACTGCCCCACAGCAAAGTGAACGTCCATGGTGGCGCCTGCGCCCTGGGTCATCCAATTGGCGCCTCGGGGGCGCGGATTCTGGTGACGCTGCTGTCGGCCCTGCGCCAAAAAGGCCTGCACCGTGGCGTAGCCGCCGTGTGTATCGGCGGCGGTGAAGCGACAGCCATTGCGGTCGAATGCCTGTACTGAGACGGTTAACGAGGAAAAGTCATGCTACCCACAGAAGAACAACAGCAGATCAGCGACGCGGCCCGTCAGTTCGCCCAGGAGCGCCTCAGGCCGTTCGCCGCGCAATGGGATCGCGAGCATTCGTTTCCGCGCCAGGCCATCGGCGAGATGGCTGAGCTGGGTTTCTTCGGCATGCTGGTGCCCGAACAATGGGGTGGCTGCGATACGGGCTATCTGGCTTATGCCATGGCTCTGGAAGAGATCGCGGCCGGCGATGGCGCCTGCTCGACCATCATGAGCGTGCACAATTCGGTGGGCTGCGTGCCGATTCTCAAATTCGGTAACGATCAGCAGAAAGAGCGCTTTCTTCGGCCTTTGGCCAGCGGTGCCATGCTCGGAGCCTTTGCCCTGACTGAGCCTCAGGCCGGTTCCGACGCCAGCAGCCTGCGCACCCGCGCCCGGCGTGAAGGCGATCATTACGTGCTCAACGGCTGCAAGCAGTTCATCACCTCCGGGCAAAACGCGGGGGTGGTGATCGTGTTCGCCGTGACCGACCCCAGTGCGGGGAAACGTGGGATCAGCGCCTTTATCGTGCCGACCGACTCGCCCGGTTATAAGGTCGCGAGGGTCGAGGACAAGCTCGGTCAGCACGCCTCTGACACCTGCCAGATTCTGTTTGAAGACGTTAAGGTCCCGGTCGAACAGCGTCTGGGCGAAGAAGGTGAAGGCTACAAAATCGCGCTGGCGAACCTTGAGGGCGGGCGCGTCGGCATCGCATCGCAATCGGTTGGCATGGCTCGTGCCGCATTTGAAGTCGCGCGTGATTACGCCAAGGAGCGTGAAAGTTTTGGCAAGTCACTGATCGAACACCAGGCCGTGGCGTTCCGGCTGGCTGACATGGCGACTTCAATCGCCGTTGCACGGCAAATGGTGCATTACGCAGCAGCCCTGCGTGACAGTGGCAAACCGGCGCTGGTTGAAGCCTCCATGGCCAAGTTGTTCGCCTCGGAAATGGCCGAAAAAGTGTGCTCCAGCGCGCTGCAAACACTGGGTGGCTATGGTTACCTCAGTGATTTCCCGCTAGAACGTATTTACCGCGACGTCCGTGTCTGTCAGATTTATGAAGGCACCAGTGACATTCAGAGAATGGTTATCTCTAGAAGTCTTTAGTGTTATTTTTCAGGTAGTTGCATTCGAATGTTGATGTGTTTTGTGTAATGTGACATTTCCTTTCATTTATAAAATTAAGGATAGATATCAATGGGTTATGAAACTATTTTAATGGAAATCCGAGGTCGCGTCGGATTGATCACCCTGAACCGTCCGCAGGCGTTGAACGCCCTTAATGCGCAGTTGGTCAGTGAATTGAACCAGGCGCTGGACGTGTTGGACGCCAATCGCGATATCGGCTGTATTGTGCTGACAGGCTCGAAAAAAGCCTTCGCCGCTGGCGCTGATATCAAGGAAATGGTTGAGCTGACCTACCCGCAGATTTACCTGGATGACCTGTTTTCGGACAGCGACCGTGTCGCCAGTCGACGTAAACCGATGATCGCGGCCGTAGCTGGTTTTGCGTTAGGCGGCGGCTGTGAGCTGGCGCTGATGTGCGATTTCATTTTGGCGGGCGATAATGCGAAATTCGGCCAGCCGGAGATTAAGCTGGGCGTTCTGCCGGGCATGGGCGGTACTCAACGTCTGACGCGCGCCGTGGGCAAGGCCAAGGCAATGGAAATGTGCCTCAGCGGGCGTCTGATCGATGCCGTGGAAGCCGAGCGCTCGGGGCTGGTAGCGCGAGTATTGCCGGTCGATGACCTGCTGGACGAAGCGCTGAAAGTGGCCGCTGAAATCGCCGCCAAATCCTTGCCTGTTGCGATGATGGTCAAGGAAAGCGTCAACCGTGCCTTTGAAGTCAGTCTGTCTGAAGGCATCCGTTTCGAGCGCCGGGTATTCCATGCGGCCTTCGCTACACAGGATCAGAAAGAAGGCATGGCGGCATTCATCGAAAAACGTGAGCCTCTGTTCGAGGGGCGTTAATCGCCCTCTGTGCGGCTAAGGCCGGCTCAACCATTGGAACAGGGCACTCAAGTCGGCGGCTGCAGATGCTGGCGAGGGTGGCGCAGGCTCCGCGGTGGCTTTTGGGCTGCTGAAAGCTAGAAGCTGCTGCGATGTCCAGTTCTGCTGGAAGTACTGCGACAGCAACTGGCAGGAGCCGGGGTGCACCAGGCACAGCCGTTGTGGGGTTTTTCTGTACTCCACAGCCAACTGCTGAAGTTGTTCCTGGTCCAGGCCTAGAAACCCTCGGTGATCGGTCTTGCCGTCGAATAGAAAATGCTGCGGCGCCAGGCGTGCCAGATTCTTCAGGCTGGGAGCGTCCATGCGCACGATGTACCAGATTCGATGTGCCAAGGGTTGCCCAAGCAGGCCTGGCTCCTCGGTCAGGCGCAGGTCGAGGCCAGGCAGTGAAGGTTGTCCGTAGGGCGACCGGTCTTCGCGACACACAGCGGTGCCCGGGATCGGCGCGTCCTGAAACCGTTCAAGGGCTTGATCCGAACCCCTGGAGAGGCTTTGTGGGCCTGTCACCTGGATACTCTCACGTTGCAGCACAATTCGGGTTTGATGGGTGTCAAGCATCAGCGTATGGCCGGCATCAGCGTGCAGTGTCTGGCCAGCACTTAAATGAATGCGTTCTGACACCGGTTCCAGAGGGTGACCGTCAACTCGGATCCGCGTTGGTTGCACCTGCGTATCGGTGGCTTCTGCCGGGTGGCCGCAGATTACTGGCCGATCCGGGTCGTTGTCGAAATAACGCACCTGCATGTGCGAACCCCCGGTTAATTCAGACAAGTTGCTGTCATTCGGTTTGCCGTGACTGGCCAGTGGCACCCAACATCTGATGTCGGCATGCCAGTGAAACCTGACCTGAATTTGGCCGTGTTCATCGCGCTGAACAGGGTGCTCATCAACGCCGACCAACGTGACCGTCTGCCCACCAGGAATATGCGGTTTGCAGTGTTTGAGCTGCGGCCGAAAAGTCTGGGTCCAGGGGATAGCCCGAAAGTGGTTGCGATAGCCTTGACTGAAGGGCGCGATCCCGGCACCCGGCATAACCCCGGGAGGATGATCCGTGGCTTCCCACCATTTCCTGTCAGAGGCCGGGTCATGATCGAATATCGCAGCGATATCGAGCGGGTCGAAGCCGTTCAGCAGCTGCAGTTGTTTGCCCGCATGGTGGACTTCAGTCAGTAGCCACTGATCATTGAACAGGTTGTCGGGGTGAGCAAACACCTGCTGAATCTGGCCACTGACCAGCGTGGGTTGATTACTTTGACCGTGTACCAGGCGTCTTTCGCAACGCAAGCGCTCCAGTGTGCGCTCGCTCAGTTGCCTTATTCGGGCGTCTTCAGGGGTCGATTGATCGACACGGCGAAAGGACTCGCAAGGCTGATTGACGGCAGGGTCACTGGCTGGCGCAAAACTGATGTTGTCTCCCGGCATTATTAAGGGTTGATCGATGGGGGCAGGGCCCTGGCTGCTGTAGCTGGGTGGAATGGAAAAACGTTTGGCCATATGGCTTATCGTCGCCGGGCACGCAGCGCGGCCGTCGTTCATATGGAACCGGATCGGCGTTGGCTGTTCGGGAAAGCTGCCCGGATCATCGGAAAAAATCAGCACGTGGTCGCTATGGCGGTGTTCGAAGCGGTAGTGGATGCCTTCCTCTTCGCACAAGCGTTGCAGCAGATGCAGGTCGTTTTCGTCGTATTGAACACATATCGACCGTGGCGGATACAGGCCTATCATGTGCTCGAAGCGATAGCTGTCACCGTCGATGCCATGTTCTTCAAGGAGTTGAACGATGATCTGCGGCGCGCTCAATGCCTGAAAAATTCGCCGATGACTGCGCTGCAGCAGCACGTGCATCCTGGGCGCCAGATGAACGCGGTAATGGCTCAAACTGGTACCCGCGTAGAGCAGGCTGGCGCCAGCGATCAGCCCATGAATACCTTTGTTGTCGACGCTATTGTTCAGTGCGTCGAAGGACAGATAGGCGCTGCGTGAGAGCAGTGGGCCGAAGTCCAGGTGCGGGTTTGGGCTGATCAGGTCAATGTCGAAACGATAGGGTTCATTCAAGGCTTCGTGGCCCTTGAAACTGATGACCTGTAGCGCCAGCTCGCAATGGGCGATGGTCAGGGTCGTCAGGGTTCTATTGTCTCGGCTCATCCGCGCATCCTCGGTCTTAAAGCATCAAGGGTGCAGAGGGTACGGAATGCCGGCAACGAAAGTCATCGTTAAGCCACTTTTCGGAAAAGGACTACAACTCAAGTATCGGTCTTACAGGTGCAAGCCCGTGTTTTCCTGTCCAGGATCAAGCTCGTTCGATCAATGACTCGATTGCGGGGGTTTCATCTGGCGTTATCGCGTATAAAATACCCTTCATTTTTCAGCGTTATGCCGCCTCAGCTGTCAGCTGCCTGCTGACAGAGAGGGGCAGTAAACAGTCACGGATCAAGAGAACAAGCATGGGCGCACAGTGGAAGGTCAAGCATAAAGAAGCAGCATCCAACGCTAAAGGGCGGATTTTTGGCAAGCTGTCCAAGGAAATCATGATCGCTGCGCGTGCTGGCGCTGATCCTGACATGAACCCGCGCCTGCGACTGGTTGTCGAGCAGGCGAAAAAGGCCTCGATGCCTCGCGAAACCCTCGAGCGCGCTATCAAAAAAGGTGCTGGCTTGCTGGGTGAAGGCGTGACGTTCGAGCGTCTGACCTACGAAGGTTTTGCGCCGCACCATGTCCCGGTGATCATCGAGTGCCTGACGGACAACATCAACCGTACGGTCTCGGAAATCCGTGTGTTGTTCCGTAAAGGGCAACTGGGGGCCGCCGGTTCTGTTTCCTGGGACTTCAATCATCAGGGCCTGATCGAGGCTGTTCCTGCCACGCCGGATGCGGATGCCGAGTTAGCGGCCATCGAGGCAGGTGCTCAGGATTTCGAACCCGGAGAAGACGGCGCCACCCTGTTCCTCACCGAGCTGACCGATCTGGATGCCGTTTGCAAGGCGCTGCCTGAGTTCGGCTTTGTCGTGCAGTCCGCACAGTTGGGTTATCGCCCAAAAAGCACCGTTGATGGCCTGAGCGACGAGCAAATGGCGGAAGTCGAAGCGTTTCTTGAAGCCATCGATGGCCATGACGATGTGCAGAATGTGTATGTAGGGTTGGCAGGCTAACCCGTTGAATCGGTTTGCCTGAGACACTCTCTTCAGGCAAGCCTGCTCCCGGCACAGCGGTGAGCAAGCTTGTCTGTGTCCTCCGCCCGAGCTTAGCGCGAGGTCGGCTCCTGAATCTCCGCGTGTGCTATCAGTTCCTGATGGATAAACGTGCTAATCATCGCCCTGTAAACTTGCTCGGTCACTGCCGGGTTGGCGCCCAGCTCCACGGATAGCGAAACCACCTTGGCGATGACCTGCTCGACCCTTTGCGGGGCTTTTACGTCATCGGTGGTTTTCTTGAAATGGGCCGCCTGTTCTACATAGGTCCCGCGCTTGGCCAAAAGCGCGACGATGTCGCGATCAATCTGATCAATGTTTTCGC
>ERZ1463034.130-NODE-130-length-23436-cov-14.036525_pt1 | contig 23436 bp, 22 predicted proteins | sample MGYA00564480_ERZ1463034 | MGnify/ENA primary metagenome ERZ1463034 (study PRJEB39244, sample SAMEA3635122) | Helicobacter pylori | study: EMG produced TPA metagenomics assembly of PRJEB11511 data set (Assembly of a 5300-year-old Helicobacter pylori...
AGGACGCCGTAGCGACAGCGGGTTACCACCTCACTCATCAAGGTTCTCAAGCGGCCGTCGGCGCCAGGCGGGAGCGCGTTGAACAGCGGCACTGCAACGGGCTCCGGACGAAAGTCCAGACGGCGATAATGCCCCGGCGCGTTCGGTAGCTGCCAACTGCCGTCGCTGAGTGTGCGGGCGGGTGGAAGTAACGAAAACGGATCGGCCAGTCGCGCTTGCGCCGTGGGCAGCCATAACTGCCAGTCCCGCAAGGTACGTATCAGCGAACGCTGGCCCAATTGGGTCAGCCCCCCCGGGTTGGCCCGATTGAACAGGATCTGGGCAAGCTCCACCTGGCAGCGGGTGGTCAACAGCGCAAACGCCTCGCGGACATAGACCGTGATCGGCTTTTTCAAGGCCACGCCACTGGCAATGACCCACAGCCCGTCACCGCTGGCAAACCTCGCCTGCCGGGGCTGATTGTAGATGCCGGAGCGCACCAGGTTTTCCAAGTCTATGAAGTACCTGGCCGGTTGCGCAGGATCACGAATGAAGACTTTATTGGGCATCGCGGCGTCCCTGGGCAAAATTGCGAAATAGCGCCGATCCATCTCGATGTACTCCTGGCCCAGCCACTGCGGATCGCCTGCAACCCGCCGATAGATGCCCCGTGTCGCATCCACCACCTCAAGCTCGGCCGGGTCGAGGGTTCTGCCCCATTCGATGAATTGTTCGTTTGGGGCACGCACGGTCGTCACCTCAGGAGCCGGGGCAAGGGCGCGTGACGGCGGCGGTGGCGGTTCGACAGGCGATGGCCGCCGTGTAATCACAGCGGGCACGTCCGGTAGATCGATCCCGTCCAGACGCCACTGAAAGCGCAGAACCGGCACGTTCAGATAGGGCTCAAAGGCCGCCGTGGAGAGCCTCAGTCGCAGGTTTTCGACCAGGGCCAGTCGATATTCGATTTCACGCCCCGCCGGGAAGTTGAACGACTCAAACACTCGCCTGGCCTGGACGTCATCCAGGCGCGGGTAGAGATCCCTGAGGGCGCGCTCCGGCGCGTTGCCGCCCTTGAGTCCGCCTACCGGATGGGAACCGATTTCCCACTGCCCCGACGCATTTTGCCGAAGCGGCGAGTAGTGATATTGCGTCAGCTTGCGCGCATCCCTGAGGCGCCAGGCGGCTTTGTCGCCGTCGTCGATGATCGAATACCAATGCCCACCGTCATTGAGGAAGTAGCGCTGGGCACCTGCGGCGTTCGAGGCGGTGTGATGCACGCCCTTACCTTCCCATCCGGCCAACGGCACCACGCCCTCGGGCTTTTTCCCCAGCGCCAGCTCCGCCGGCAACACGCGGGGCCTGGCGCTCACCGCCGGGGCGCGGGCCCCGACCGCGCCGTCCACCAGCGCACCGACCAACTCACCCATCGACCGCACGAAATACTGCGCGGCACCGGCGCGGTCGCCAAGATCCAGCGCCTCGACGGCGTTGAACACCGAGAACAGGCTGCGCGCCAAGCCGATCGGTAACATGATCTTGACCGGCAGCACCATGGACAGGACGTCGAAGGCCACCGTGGCCACGTTCAGGCCGGTTTCGACATTGACTTGCTGGGTGCTCTTCGATTGCGCCCCGGCGTCGTTGATCGCGAAGTTCGCTTCGACCTCATAAGCATCCTCGAAGATATTGTTGGCAATCCGGCTCATGCTCACCATCGACACGTCGCCGCGCCCCCGGAGCACCGCCCGGACCTGAGGCTCAAACACCCGCTCCACGCGCGCCAGCAAGTAGTCGCGCCAACTGCTGTTCATGATGAAGTCACTGATCAAACGGTCTTTGGCGTACTCATGGAAAACGCGACCGTCCGGCGCCTGAGGGGTGTACACCACGATCGAGCCGACCCCGACCGCAGCCGTGCCGAACAGCAATACCCCGCGCACGCGCTGACCGCGCAGTTTCAAGTGCTGCACAAGAATCCGGTGCCCTTCGACGTACTCGCGCCGATCACTGTCGACGGGAGCGTCGAGCACCGCCCGCACCCAATTGAACCCTCGGGCCAGGCGGTCCGGCAGAAAATCGCCGTTGATCTTGGCCTCGATGGCGTCGAGTCGCAGTTGCCGCAGCATGACCTGGCCATAGGTGTGTTTCAGCGCCAGAGCACTCGGCGATGTGATGAGACGGTCCTTCAGAAAGCTCTCATAACCTTGTCCGACGTTGACCGTGCGCACCAGATCCTTGACCTGTTGCAGGGTCAGCCCGTCGTAGACTGGGGCAGGCTCTAGATCTTCAGGGAGCAAGGCCTCGTCAGGCTTTTTGCGGGTGTTTTCACTGAGCCTGGAAAAGTGCGTGAAGTTAAAGTCCAGCCCGCCGACATTCTCCAGAGACAGCGCGGTCAGCGTGCGGCTTCGAGGCTGAAACAACGGCGTACCGGGCTCGCGGGGCGCGGGAGCAGGCGCGCCCGGGACGACAATCGTCGCAGGAATGTAGGGCTCTTTGGTATGGACGAGGACATCGTCTGGGTCAATGTCCAGCGCATAGTCCGCTTTGAGGCGGATGCGCAACTGTGCATTGGCGTAGGCCAGCAAGGCCGATTTATCGCTGAATTGCGCAAGCGATGGCAGCCCCTCGGCATCCGGCAGGCTCGACAACAGGTCCCAGTAGTCCGCTATCGCGACCCGCCATGCGTCTTTATCGTCGGGGGACGCATCATGGAGAAACGTCCTGATGTGCGCCTGCCCGCGCTTGATTTCACGGCCCAACAACACCCCGCGCGCACTGAAGAGGCGGCCAGGGTCTGTCACCCGGTCCAACACCTGCGGTAACTCAGTCATCTCGGCGTGTTCACCCAGCGACTGGTAGCGGGTAAGGGTTGAAGTGAAGTTATCCAACAGCAACCTGCATTGCGACTCGACACTCTCGTCGAACGGCGAATCGAGCTGTTCGTGGTAGACCACCTGCCCCGCGTTCTTCATCTGCCGATGCCGCGCCAAGCCTTGCGCCTGGTCCGCCGCAGCCAGTCCATCGAGCACGGCGGCAAATTCGACGGGGTGGTTCAAGCGCCGGTGCAGCTCCCGATCCAGGCTGGCCAGGGAATCAAATGCCTCAAGGCCGTAGTCCGGTAGAAACAGCAACACCGTGCCGACGTTCATGCTCGGCTCGACAGGCCGCACCCGGACCGGTTTGACCGCCCCCTGCGCCCTCACCACGGCGTGTTCCGGGTCCCGGGACGTCAGCATAAAAGCCCCGCGCAAGGTCAGATCCGCAGCGCCGATTGCCCCCTTGAGGGCAACCCCATAGACACACGGCCGGTCAGTGCGCAGTGCCTGTCGTGCCTGGGCGTCCGGGTGACGCAGCACCAGGTCGAACAGGTCCTGGTCGGCGGGGCTGAGCAAGCGGTCAGACGCGAGCAGCGCCACTTCGGTTTTCAACAGTTCGATACGGGTTTGCACCCACCATTGTTTCTGCGTGCGCGCATCGGTCAGGCTGCGCGCGCGCGTCCAGTAGGCTTGCACAAAGGCGCTGTAATCAGTGCCCAGCCCACCGGCCAGGCGGTCGAGGAACTTATCCAGCCCGGCCGGGGTGATGCCGCTCAAGGGCAACAGGGCTTCGCCAGTCGCCGGTAGCCGGAACAGGGTCGCCATGCGACTCGCATATGTCGATGGCTGGTTAGCCACGATACGTTGCACCACCGCATCGAACAGCGTGGGCAGCAACTCGGCATCGGTGGAAGGCTGCGCCTCTGACGTCGTGGGAGGGATGGTTGCCTCGGGCAGTCGGATGAAGCCGTGACGCACATCGAGGCTGGGCGTCAAGGTCGGGAACGCTTGCTCGAACGCATGCTGCACACATGAATGGAACGTCGGTGGCGACTGAAACTGCTCAGCGAGCTGGCGATTGAGCGCCATTAACTGTTCGCGCAACGCGACCTGTAGCGGTGTGTCTTTGACAGTCAGCGGTGCAGGTAAGAATGAATCAGACGGCATGGCGGCCTCTCGAATAGGAAACGTAGCGGCCCATCGTGCCTGCGCCCCCCTTCAGCCATGCGCTACATAGCTACGCGCCGACGCACACGCCGTCGATCGGCGGCCACGGTTTACATGCCCTGCACCCCAGGTAGAATGGCGCCTTTCCCCTGTCACCCGAGCAGACTTCATGGCGTTGCCGACCCTTCGCATCATTGGTTTCATCATCGGCATCTTCCTGATCACCCTCGCGATCGCCATGGTCGTGCCGATGGCCATCCTGGTGCTCTTCGAACGCACCAGCGACCTGCCGTCGTTCCTGTGGGCCAGCCTGATTACCTTTATCGCCGGCCTGGCCCTGGTGATTCCGGGTCGCCCGGAACATATCCACCTGCGCCCCCGGGACATGTACCTGCTGACGGTGAGCAGTTGGGTGGTGGTGTGCATCTTCGCCGCGCTGCCGTTTTTCCTGACCCAGAACATCAGCTACACCGACTCGTTTTTTGAAAGCATGTCTGGCATCACCGCCACCGGTTCCACGGTGTTGAGCGGGCTGGACAGCATGTCGCCGGGTATTCTGATATGGCGTTCGCTGCTGCACTGGCTCGGCGGTATCGGCTTTATCGGCATGGCGGTGGCGATCCTGCCCCTGCTGCGTATTGGTGGCATGCGCCTGTTCCAGACCGAGTCCTCGGATCGTTCGGAAAAGGTCATGCCGCGCTCGCACATGGTGGCGCGGCTGATCGTGGCGGCGTATGTGGGCATCACCATCCTCGGCAGCCTGGCGTTCTGGTGGGCCGGGATGGGCTTGTTCGATGCGATCAACCATGCGATGTCGGCGATTTCCACCGGTGGGTTTTCCACGTCCGATGAGTCCCTGGCGCACTGGAAACAACCGGCGGTGCATTGGGTGGCGGTGGTGGTGATGATCCTCGGCAGCCTGCCGTTCACCCTGTATGTCGCCACCTTGCGTGGCAACCGTCGGGCGTTGATCAAGGATCAGCAGGTGCAGGGTTTGCTCGCGTTGCTGGTGGTGACCTGGCTGGTACTCGGCACCTGGTATTGGTGGACCACCAACCTGCATTGGCTGGATGCGCTGCGCCATGTGGCGCTGAACGTGACGTCGGTGGTGACGACGACCGGTTTTGCACTTGGGGACTACAGCCTGTGGGGCAACTTCTCACTGATGCTGTTTTTCTACCTGGGCTTTATCGGCGGTTGCTCGGGTTCAACGGCCGGCGGGATCAAGATCTTCCGCTTCCAGGTCGCCTATATCCTGCTCAAGGCCAACTTGAACCAACTGATTCACCCGCGCGCGGTGATCAAGCAGAAGTACAACGGCCACCGCCTCGACGAAGAGATCGTGCGCTCGATCCTGACGTTCTCGTTTTTCTTCGCCATCACCATCAGCATGATCGCCCTGGCCTTGTCGCTGCTCGGCCTGGACTGGATGACCGCGCTGACCGGCGCCGCCAGCACGGTCTCCGGTGTCGGCCCGGGCCTGGGCGAAACCATCGGCCCGGCCGGCAACTTCGCCAGCCTGCCGGATGCGGCCAAGTGGATTCTGTCGCTGGGCATGCTGCTGGGCCGGCTGGAAATCATTACAGTCTTTGTTCTGTGCATCCCGGCGTTCTGGCGTCACTGACCGTCGACACCTCCAGCAACCGCGCGCGGTACTCGCCGGGCGTGGCATCGAACCAGCGGCGGAAGGCGCGGAAGAAGTTGCTCGGGTCGGCAAAGCCCAACAGGTAGGCGATCTCCAGCAGGCTCATGCCCGGCTGCGCCAGGTATTGCTCGGCCAGTTCGCGACGGGTGTCGTCCAGCAGCGTCTGGAAACTGGTGCCCTCTTCCTGCAGACGCCGCTGCAAGGTGCGCTGAGACAGGTGCAGGGTCTGGGCCACCACTTCACGCTTGGGTTCGCCTTGGGGCAACAGGCGGCACAGCACCTGCCGCGCCTTGTGCGTCACACGGTTTTCGGAGAAGCGCGCCAGGTATTCACCGGCAAACCGATCGTGCAGCAGCGCCATCGCCTCGTTGGCCGTGGGCAGCGGCGCATCCATATCGGCGCGCTCGAAAATCAGTGCGTCATACACCGCATTGAATTCCAACGGCGCATGAAACGCATGTTTGTAGGGCGCGAGGTCGACGGGTTGCTCACCTTGCAGCAGCACCTTACGCGGATGCAGGGTACGCCCGGTCAACCAACCACACAGCGCCAGCGCACAGGCCAGCGAGGCTTCGGCGCTCTGTCGGGTGGGCGGCAGGTGATCGCCATGCACCGTCAGAATCAGCGCATAGCCTTCGGGTAATAGTCGGAAACTCAGGTCAGCGCTTTCGGCGATGATCCGCTGGTAGCGCACCAGCCGCATAAAACCTTCCGCCAATGTGTTGCTGGACATCAGCGCATAACCGGCCACATGAAACGATGCCGGGCGCACCACTTTGCCCATGTTCAGGCCAATCGCGGGGTTGCCCGACAGTTCCACGGCGCGCTGCCAGAGCCGAGTCATGGAGTCTTGCGGAAAACGGGCATCGGGGTCGTCGAGGGCGGCATAGTCCAGGCCCAGTTGTTTGAACAACACCTGGCAATCCAGACCGTCCATTTCCAGTGACTTGACTATCCCCATCACCCAGCTTGCAGAAGTTGTTCGTTCGCTCATGGCGTCTTCTTAATAAAGCAGGCTGAAACAGCAGCCAGAAAGCCAAGGATACTAAAGTGGCATCTAATGTCACTGGCTGTTACCACTGATCACTCTAGACTCAAATAAGCTCCCCGCCGAACAAGTGTTCGACGGCATAACAATCAAAGGGCCCGCCACCGTGGAAAACATCAAGCGATTCAACAGCTTCGCCGAGTTTTACCCGTACTACCTGAAGGAACATGGCAACAGCACCTGCCGACGCCTGCACTTTATCGGCACCACGCTGGTGATTGGGCTTTTGGCGTATGCCCTGGGCAAAGGCGCCGTCGGCCTGCTGCTCGCGGTGCCCATCGCCGGCTACGGCTTCGCCTGGGTGGGTCACTTCTTCTTCGAAAAGAACCGCCCGGCAACCTTCCAACATCCGTTCTACAGCCTGCTGGGGGATTTCGTGATGTACCGCGACATGATCCTGGGGAAGGTGCCGTTCTAGCGGTGTGACGTCTTGTCACTTGCGCTTGAACGCTGAAGGTTTGTCCATTCGTCGATATAAAAGTCTTTTTGTCATTTACAGTGCTGTATCCTGCCAAGGCTTTTTGAGAGCGCGGAATCACCTGCGATTGAAAAAAACAGACTTTGCGAGGAGCGACGACGATGCACGAGATACCTAATCTCCCCTTCCCAAGCCTGCACCCAACTGAGCAGCCAACACCGCAGCAGGCCAGCGCCAAGCAGCCTGAGGCCAAAGAAGCAAAACCAGTCGACCGCAAAAGCCAGGACTGACGCTGTACCAGACCGTGTGGAAAGCGCAGCTTTGAGCGCTTTCCACACTGCCTGAATTTCCCGAGATACCCGCCATGACCGATAAGCACCCCGATCGCCCCGACACCGCCGTACTCGACACTGCCCTGCAGATGGTCGACGTTTGGAACCGTCTCAGCGCGGACAAACAAGCCCTCCTGCTCAAGCGCTTCGGCACCCAGGAAAACGCCTTGGCCGCCCTGGTCACCACGCAAATGCTCGCGCCCGCCCGGTCCTGACGCCGTTTAGAGTGGCGCTTTGACTTTTTACTGCCCTGCGCGGGCCAAAGCATCGGTATCATTAGCAGCCTATCTTTACCTGCTGCGACAATGGACCCTTCCCATGCCAGATACCCAGCGCCCCATGGCGGTCACGCTGCAAGTTGTTTCCATCGTGCTGTTCACCTTTATCGGCTACCTGAATATCGGCATTCCCCTGGCCGTGTTGCCGGGCTATGTCCACAGTGAACTGGGCTTTGGCGCGGTGATCGCCGGGCTGGTGATCAGTGTGCAATACCTGGCCACCCTGCTGAGCCGCCCGTATGCCGGGCGCATCATCGATAATCTGGGTAGCAAGCGCGCTGTGCTGATCGGCCTGGCGGGCTGCGGCCTGAGTGGGGTGTTCATGTTGCTCGCGGCGTGGTTTTCCAGCCTGCCGGCGCTGAGCCTGGGCAGCCTGCTCATCGGTCGCCTGGTGCTGGGCAGTGCTGAAAGCCTGGTGGGTTCGGGCGCCATCGGCTGGGGCATTGGCCGGGTGGGTGCGGCGAATACGGCGAAGGTCATTTCGTGGAACGGCATCGCCAGCTACGGCGCCCTGGCAGTCGGCGCGCCGTTGGGGGTGCTGCTGGTCAGTCACCTCGGTTTGTGGAGCATGGGCGTGAGTATCCTGCTGCTGTCGGCGGTGGGCCTGCTGCTGGCTTGGCGTAAAGAGCCGGCACCGATTGTTGCAGGGGTGCGCCTGCCCTTCATGAACGTGCTGGGCCGGGTATTGCCCCATGGTTGCGCACTGGCGCTGGGCTCCATCGGTTTTGGCACCATCGCCACCTTCATCACTCTGTACTACACCACCCAGCATTGGGATAACGCGGTGTGGGCACTGAGCCTGTTCGGCGCCAGTTTTATCGGCGCGCGCCTGTTGTTTGGCAATTTGATCAACCGCATCGGCGGCTTTCGCGTGGCGATTGCCTGCCTGTCGGTGGAGGTGCTTGGCCTGCTGTTGCTGTGGCTGGCGCCGGATGCCCAGTTGGCACTGGCGGGCGCGGCGTTGAGCGGCTTTGGCTTTTCCCTGGTGTTTCCGGCGCTGGGGGTTGAGGCGGTCAATCTGGTGCCTGCATCCAGCCGGGGTTCAGCGGTGGGTGCGTACTCGCTGTTTATCGACTTGTCGCTGGGGATCACCGGCCCGCTGGCCGGGGCCGTGGCGGCCGGCTTTGGCTTTGCGTCGATTTTCCTGTTCGCCGCCCTCGCCGCCTTGGGCGGGTTGCTGCTGAGTGTCTACCTGTACCGGCAAGCGCCCATGGCCCGCAAGGCGCGCGACGCCTAGAAGTCGACTTTGCCGCGCCCGGCCTTGATGCTGCCGCGCTTGGTCTTGGACTCCAGGCGGCGTTTCTTCGAACCCAGGGTCGGTTTGGTCGGGCGGCGTTTCTTCTCCACCTTGGTGGCGCTGAGGATCAACTCCACCAAGCGTTCCAGCGCATCGGCGCGGTTCTGTTCCTGGGTGCGGTATTGCTGGGCCTTGAGCACCAGCACACCGTCGCTGGTAATCCGACTGTCGCGCAGCGCCAGCAAACGTTCCTTGTAGAATTCCGGCAACGACGAGGCCGGAATATCAAAGCGCAGATGCACCGCGCTCGACACCTTGTTGACGTTCTGCCCGCCGGCGCCCTGGGCGCGAATGGCGGTCAGCTCGATCTCGGCGTCGGGCAGGTGCACGTTGTTGGAAATCACCAGCATGAGCAACGGGTTCCTCTAAGGGGAGCCCAAGGATACGCGAATGCGCCCCGCCCATCCCTTCAAACAACAAACCCGGCACAGGGCCGGGTTTGCTCGACAGCATCGAACGGTCATTCCACCGCCGGCATTACCGTCGCCGGGCGCTGATCCGCACTGCGCTTGTTCTTGATCCAGTAACACAGCCCCATGAACGCCACCCACACCGGGATCGCATACACCGAGACCTGAATCCCCGGAATCATCAACATGATCACCAGGATAAACGCCACGAACGCCAGACAGACGTAGTTGCCATACGGATACCACAGCGCCTTGAACAACGGCACCTGGCCGGTGCGGTTCATGTGCTGGCGGAACTTGAAGTGGGAGAAGCTGATCATCGCCCAGTTGATCACCAGCGTGGCCACCACCAGCGACATCAACAGCTCCAGCGCATGTTGCGGGATCAGGTAATTCATCAGCACCGCCACCAGGGTGATCGCCGCCGAGGCGAGGATCGAACGCACCGGCACGCCGCGCTTGTCGATCTTCGCCAACGCCCGCGGCGCGTCGCCCTGCTCGGCCATGCCCAGCAGCATGCGGCTGTTGCAGTAGGTGCCGCTGTTGTACACCGACAGCGCGGCGGTCAGTACCACAAAGTTGAGGATATGCGCGGCGGTGTTGCTGCCGAGCATCGAGAACACCTGCACGAACGGGCTACCGCTGTAGGCATCTCCGGATGCGTTGAGGGAGACCAACAGGCTGTCCCACGGTGTCAGCGACAACAGCACTACCAGGGCGCCGATGTAGAAAATCAGGATGCGGTAGATCACCTGGTTGATCGCCTTGGGGATCACGGTGCGTGGCTGGTCGGCTTCGGCCGCCGTAAAGCCAAGCATTTCCAGGCCGCCGAAGGAGAACATGATGAGCGCCATGGCCATCACCAACCCGCCCACGCCGTGGGGGAAGAAGCCGCCGTGTGCCCACAGGTTGCTCACCGAGGCTTGCGGGCCGCCGCTGCCGCTGACCAGCAGGTAGCTGCCCAGGGCGATCATGCCGACGATGGCCACCACCTTGATGATGGCAAACCAGAACTCAGCCTCGCCGAAGACTTTGACGTTGGCCAGGTTGATCAGGTTGATCAACACGAAAAACGCCGCTGCCGACACCCAGGTCGGGATCTCCGGCCACCAGTAATGCACGTATTTACCGACAGCCGTCAGCTCCGACATGCCCACCAGGATGTACAGAATCCAGCAGTTCCAGCCCGACAAGAAGCCAGCGAAACCGCCCCAGTATTTGTGGGCAAAGTGACTGAAGGAACCGGCCACCGGCTCTTCGACGATCATTTCGCCAAGCTGGCGCATGATCATGAAGGCAATGAAGCCGCAGAGGGCATAGCCCAGGATCATCGACGGGCCGGCAGACTTGAGCACCCCGGCCGAGCCCAGGAACAGGCCGGTGCCGATGGCACCACCGAGGGCGATCAACTGGATATGACGGTTTTTCAGGCCACGTTTCAGTTCGCCTGAAGAGGAATCGGGTCCACTCATGAAAAGGCTCTCACGCAAGGTTTGATAATGTTGAATGCAGGTTGCTGCCTTGATGTGCGACTCAAGCAGCGCCGCTCAAACCCCAGCGCAGGCACCAGGAATACAGCGTCGTTCTAACGGTCATGCGTCACCTGTTTGTTTTTATCTGTGACGAAATCGAACCCGTCTGGCTCGTGGCCAGGCGGAGTGATCAGGGTGGATAAACCCTGAGGTCTTGGCCTTTTGCGTGGTTACGCAAGGGGGTCACAGTAAAACGCGGCGCATTGTACACCGCTCGACCGCTTGCGGACGGCCCTGGCGAGCAACCGCGACAATCTGTCAGCTATTCCTTACAGCGCTGCGCCGGCCCGATACCGTGCGCCTTTCACGTAAATTAATCGTTACATCGTGGAAAACTTGCGTTACACCCAGCCTGTATCTGTCAGTTCACAAATAATTGGCGGTAGGAAATATCCGAGCAGTCGCCAGCCGCAGTGCGCTGTTTTGCATGGGGAAAAAATCGCGCACTAAAAACAGAACAAAAAATCCAAATGAGACCGTGTCAATAAATTTTTTGCATTCCGAAACACTCTCACCTAGGTTCTTTCACTTGCCCAGCGAAGCCCGCGGGCAAGCCGTTCTCAAACAACGTCCTCTAGGAGATACACCATGCAAGCACTGGAAAACGACCTGGAAACCGAACTGCAACTCGACGATTGGTTTGAAGCGCCGACCCATGAGGCCGCCGTTGAAATGATGCAAGCCGATGCCGTCGTGCCCTTTGGCACGGCGATGTGGCCTTTCTAATCCCCGGCAGGCATCCGGCAGGTGCAGTGCGCTGCACCTGCCCCCTTACCCAAGGCACAGAAGGACACTCGTCATGGACAAGGCCCGCGCCGTCGAACACTTTCTCTACTACCTCGCCCACCACCCGGCCCTCAGCGGCTTGAGCTGTCCGACCGTGCTGTTGGGCCATACCGAACGCTACGAGGCCATTGCCCAGGCGATCACCCACAGCAGTGCCGCGCGCTTCAACCTCCAGGTGCAGCGCCTGGACCTGGCCCCCAGCGCCACCCTGGCCGAGGCCATCGACACCTGCGACCTGTACCTGTTTTTCTACGACGCCTCGACCCTGCCCAACCCCCGCGCCGAAGGCCCGGACTTTATCCACGCCTTGCACGGCGTAATGGCCGAGCACTGGAAGAAATCCCTGCTGTTCAAGGACTACGGCGACTATTTCTACGACACCTTCAGCGTCGAGCCACAACGCATCGCCGACCTCAACGCCACGCTGATCCGGCGCATGTCCCAGGCCACGCTGCTGAGCTTCACCGACCGGCACGGCTCACGCCTGCAAGCGCCGCTGAACAGCATCAAGAAGTGGACCAATATCAACGGCATCGGCAACCATGACCTGGCCCCCGGCGAGATCGCCACCCACAGCGAGGCCATCAATGGTCAGGTACGGTTTGTCGGCACCTTCCTCAGCACCATCCCCTTCGCGCGCAAATATGGCGTGCTGCAATCACCGCTGGAGCTGTGGATCGAAAACTCGACCATCTGCAGCGTCGCCAGTGACATCCCCGGGCTGGCGGACGACTTCAACAAGTACCTGAACGCCAACCCATCGAACCGCCGCGTGGAGGAACTGGGGATCGGTACCAATGAAGGGGTCAAGGATCTGTATGCGCGCAACGCCGGGTTCGAAGAACGCCACTGCGGCTTGCACCTTGGGTTGGGTGGCGGGCAGAAAGGCAGCCATCACCTGGATTTGATCTTCGCCAGTGGGGTGTTGGCGCTGGATGACAAGCCGGTGTTCGATGGCACCTTTGCGTTCTGATCAAATCCACCGCCCCTCCCACCGTTGATTGCATTGCAAATGCAGATCCAAAAAAAACGCCAACCCGAGGGTTGGCGTTTTTATGCAGCGCTTACATCACTGCGGCTTCTTGCGACCAAAACCCGGACGCTGGCCAGAACCGGCCGGTGCGCCACGGCGCTTGCCCGACGGCTCGTCCGCCACCAGTTTCAAGCCTGGGCGCTTTTTCGGCGCGGGCTTGGCTGGGCGCTTGGTGCTAGCGTTGTCTGCCGGACGACCTGCGGGCTCACCGCGACCGGCTTCACCGCGATTACCGCGACCGCCGCTTGGCGCTTCACCACGGCCGGCAGGACGCGGAGTGCGTGGCGCACGTTCGCCTTCCTGACGCGATGGCGCCGTTGGACGACGCTCACCTTCAATGTGCGGCTCACGGGAAATACGCCCGCCGGTAGCCGGTGCATTCAGCGCCGGGCGCAGGGTGCGAGCGACGCGCTCGGTACGCGCAACCGGACGCGACGATTTACGCTGCATACGGTCGAGCTTGTCTTTGCTCTTGGCGTTCATCTGTGGCATCGCGACTGGCGTCAGGCCCACTTCGGCACTGAGGATGTCGACTTCGTACTGGCTCATTTCGCGCCAGCGGCCCATCGGCAGGTCGGAGTTCAAGAACACCGGGCCGAAACGCACGCGTTTCAGGCGGCTGACCACCAGGCCCTGGGATTCCCACAGGCGACGTACTTCGCGGTTACGGCCTTCCATCACCACGCAGTGATACCAGTGGTTGAACCCTTCGCCGCCTGGAGCCTGCTTGATGTCGGTGAACTTCGCCGGGCCATCTTCCAGCACGACGCCGGCCTTGAGGCGCGCAATCATCTCGTCATCGACTTCGCCACGCACACGCACGGCGTATTCGCGGTCCATCTCGTAGGATGGGTGCATCAGGCGGTTGGCCAGCTCACCGTCGGTGGTGAACATCAGCAAGCCGGTGGTGTTGATGTCGAGACGACCGATGTTGATCCAGCGGCCTTCTTTTGGCTTAGGCATCTTGTCGAACACGGTCGGACGGCCTTCCGGGTCGTCACGGGTGCAAATCTCGCCATCGGGCTTGTTGTACATGATCACGCGGCGCACCGATTCGGCGGCCTCTTCACGCTTGATGACCTTGCCATCAATAGTGATTGCATCGTGCAGGTCGACGCGCTGGCCGAGGGTGGCCTCGACGCCGTTGACCTTGATGCGCTTCTGGGTGATCCAGGCTTCGACGTCGCGGCGCGAGCCCACGCCGATACGCGCCAGCACCTTTTGCAGTTTTTCGCCTGCAGGGCCGATTTCCTGGCTGTCGTTCTGGTCTTTGTCGTTCATCTTAAGCACCTCCCGGTGGGTCGATTCAGGCGTGGCCTGAAGAGTGTTGAAAGCGGGGCTTTGGGCGAATACATCGCCAAAGGGTCGCGAATCATACGCGCATGGCGCGCGTTGCGCATCAGAGACTAGTCGATAAGTGCCGAGTCAGCGGCTTTTCCGCCGACCGGTGGCACCCAACGCCAACAGGCGCAGCTCGGCTTCGGCGAGCACCGTGCGCTTGTCGACTTTGTCGAGCTTCTTCCAGGCGCGGATCTCACGCTTGCTGCGGCCGCAGCCGACGCAGATGTCGGCGTTGAACTTGCACAGGCTGATGCAGGGGTCTTTGGTTGAAGTCATGCTTTGCTCCCCTCCCACATTGGACCGCGTCAGTCTTCGAATTGGCGGCGCTCGGCCTCGATGGCTTCGGCCAGGGCGCGGGCTTCGTCTTCTTCGTCGCTCAGCGGCGGCTGTTCGAGGGCGGCGACGGCCGCCAGGAGTTTTTCGCGGGCTTGGGCGACGCCGAGGATGTCTTCCTCGGGCTCAGGCTCGGACTCGGACTCGATTTCAATTTCAACTTCAGCCGCCCCCTCAACGTGCAGCTCCTGGGCGTCCGGCGCTGCCGCACCATCACGCAGCAAATCATCGAAGTCGGTCTTGATGCCCTGCTCCATGTCGTCCAATTCCAGCAGCAAGGTGTGGAAACTGGTTTCGTCCTTCGGCTCTTCCGGTTCGGCGGAGGCGTCGGCCAGTTCCTGCAGGCTCGCCGGGACCGGGGCGTCGTCGAAGTCGAGTACCGGCTCGGTTTCCATCTCGCGCAATTCGGCCAGCGGTGGCAGGTCGTCGAGGTTTTTCAGGTTGAAGTGGTCGAGGAACACCTTGGTGGTAGCGAACATCGCCGGTTTGCCGGGCACGTCGCGGTAACCGACGATACGAATCCACTCGCGTTCCAGCAACGTCTTGACGATATGGCTGTTGACGGCCACGCCGCGCACGTCCTCGATTTCGCCACGGGTGATCGGCTGGCGATAGGCGATCAGCGCCATGGTTTCCAGCATCGCCCGGGAATAACGCTGCGGGCGCTCTTCCCACAAGCGGCCGACCCACGGGGAAAATTTCTCACGGATCTGCAGGCGATAACCCGACGCCACTTCGCGCAGCTCAAAGGCACGGCCGTCGCAGGACTTGCGCAGAATCTCCAGGGCTTTCTTGAAAACCGGCGGTTCAGGGCGTTCGGCCTCTTCAAAGAGTTCGAACAGGCGCTCCAGGGATTGCGGCTTACCCGAAGCCAGAAGAAAGGCCTCCAGCAGCGGGGCCAGTTCGCGGGGTTCAGTCAGATTCATCGATTCAGCTCTTTATTCGGCTCGCGCCCGCACGTGGATAGCCGCAAAAGGCTCATTCTGGACCAGCTCGACCAAGGACTCCTTGACCAGCTCGAGGATCGCCATAAAGGTCACCACCACCCCCAGGCGCCCTTCTTCGGCGGTGAACAGCTCGACAAACGGCACAAAACCGCCGCCCTTGAGGCGTTCGAGCACATCGCTCATGCGCTCGCGGGTGGACAATGCCTCGCGGCTGACCTGGTGGTGTTCAAACATGTCGCCACGGCGCAGCACCTCGGCCATGGACATCAGCAACTCTTCCAGGCTCACGTCCGGCAACAGCTTGCGCGCCCGGGCTTCCGGCGCATCGAGCTTGGGCACCACCACATCGCGGCCCACGCGGCTGAGGCCGTCGATGCCTTCGGCGGCGGCCTTGAAGCGTTCGTACTCCTGCAGGCGGCGGATCAGCTCGGCGCGCGGGTCGTCTTCTTCGGCCTCGACCGTCTCCGAGCGCGGCAACAGCATGCGCGACTTGATCTCGGCGAGCATGGCGGCCATCACCAGGTACTCAGCGGCCAGTTCCAGGCGCACCGACTGCATCAGCTCGACATAGCCCATGTACTGACGGGTGATCTCCGCCACCGGGATGTCGAGGATGTTGATGTTCTGCTTGCGGATCAAATACAGCAGCAAATCCAGCGGACCTTCGAAGGCTTCAAGGAACACTTCCAGGGCATCCGGCGGGATGTACAGGTCCAGCGGCATTTCCATGACCGCCTGGCCATACACCATGGCAAACGGCAGTTCCTGCTGGGCGCCGGCCTGGCTGTCGACGGTTTCCACGGCCGACATTCAGGCCTCGACCATAAACGGCGCGGGGTCGCCGCAGCCGACACGGATCACTTCGGGGTCGCCGTCGGCCAGGTTGATCACGGTTGACGCCTTGCCGCCGCCGAAACCGCCGTCGATGATCAGGTCGACGTGTTTTTCCAGGAGTTGGCGCATCTCGTAGGGGTCTTCCAGCGGTTCGGTGGCGCCGGGCATGATCAACGACACGCTCATCAGCGGCTCGCCCAACTCGGCCAGCAGCGCCAGGGCGATCGGGTGTTCCGGCACACGCAGGCCGATGGTGCGCTTCTTCGGATGCAGCAACAGGCGCGGCACTTCGCGGGTGGCGTTGAGAATAAAGGTGTACGGCCCCGGCGTATGGGCCTTGAGCAGGCGGAAGGTGCCCGTGTCGACCTTGGCGAACAGGCCCAATTGGGACAGGTCGCTGCAGATCAGCGCAAAGTTGTGCTTGTCGTCCAGCTGACGCAGGCGTCTGACACGCTCAACCGCGTTTTTGTCGCCGATCTGACAACCGATGGCGTAGGACGAATCAGTTGGATAGATCACCACGCCACCGGCGCGAATGATCTCCACGGCCTGTTTGATCAGGCGTGGCTGAGGGTTTTCCGGATGAATCTGGAAGAATTGACTCACGTGCTCTACCTGTTCAGACGGTGGCAATAATGGGGTCATGCTTGAATCGCCCCCACAAGAGCGGCAAGTCTTCCGGGACCGGGCGATATTCGCCGATCTCGGACCAGCCGCCTGGGCCATGAAAGTCACTGCCGGCGCTGACCAGCAGACCAAATTCGCGGGCAAGAATCGCCAGGCTGCCAACCTGTTCGGCGGGTTGATGCCCGTTGACCACTTCAATTGCGTGGCCGCCCGCACCAATATAGTCGCCAATCAGCTTGCGACGCTTGCTGCGGGTGAAATCGTAATGCCAGGGATGTGCCAGGCTGACCCAGGCCCCGGAGGCCCGCAGGGTCTCGACGGTGGCGTCCAAGGTCGGCCAATGCTGCTTGACGTCGCCCAGTTTGCCGGCGCCCAGCCATTTGCGAAAGGCTTCGGCGCGGTCCCGGACAAACCCTTCGCGCACCATCCAATCGGCGAAATGCGGCCGGGCCGGTGCGTTGCCGCTGTCGCCCAGTTCCTGCTGGATAGCCCGGGCGCCGTCGAGGGCGTTGGGCATGCCTTTGAGGCCGAGCTTGCGGCTTATTTCTTCGGAGCGCAGCCAGCGGCCATCGTGCAATTGGGCGATGGCCTCCACCAGCGCGGGGGCTTTTTGGTCAAAACCGTAGCCGAGCACATGAATGGTGGCGCCGCCCCAGGTGCAGGACAATTCCACGCCGTTGACCAGTTGCATGCCCAGCGCCTGGGCGGCTTCGCGGGCCTCGTCGAGGCCTTCGAGGGTATCGTGGTCAGTCAACGACAGGACTCGCACGCCTTTTTCAAACGCACGCGCAACCAATACCGCAGGCGCCAGGGCGCCATCGGAGGCCGTACTGTGGCAGTGCAAATCAACATTCACGGAAGTGTGTAACCTCAAGTCAGGTGGCGCTTTCGCTACCAAGGATGTTTGTTATTATGCCGCCACATCCAGCTTCTGGCTCTTACTGTGAAACAATTCATCGACTTCATCCCGCTGTTGCTGTTTTTCATCGTTTACAAACTCGACCCCAGGGTCATCGATCTCGCCGGCCATGAACTGACCTTCGGGGGCATCTACAGCGCCACCGCCGTGCTGATCATCAGCTCCATCGTGGTCTACGGCGCCATCTTCATCTCCCAGCGCAAACTCGAAAAAAGCCAATGGCTGACCCTGGTCGCCTGCCTGGTCTTCGGCAGCCTGACCCTGGCCTTCCACAGCGAAACCTTCCTTAAATGGAAAGCCCCGGTGGTGAACTGGCTGTTCGCCCTGGCGTTCATCGGTAGCCACTTCGTTGGCGATCGCCTGTTGATCAAGCGGATCATGGGCCATGCCCTGACCCTGCCGGAGCCGGTGTGGACACGCCTGAACGTGGCCTGGATCGTGTTTTTCCTGTTCTGCGGCGGCGCCAATCTATTTGTGGCCTTCACCTTCCAGAACTACTGGGTCGACTTCAAGGTGTTCGGCAGCCTGGGCATGACCGTATTGTTCCTGGTGGGCCAGGGCATCTACCTGTCGCGCCACCTGCATGAAACCGACCCCACTACGCCGAAAACCGAGGACTGACATGCTCTACGCCATCATTGCCACCGACGTTGCCAACTCGCTGGAAAAACGCCTGTCCGTGCGCCCGGCTCACGTCGAGCGCCTGAAAGTGCTGCAGGCCGAAGGCCGCATCGTGTTGGCCGGCCCGCACCCGGCGATCGACAGCAACGACCCGGGCGCTGCCGGTTTCACCGGTAGCCTGATCGTTGCCGAGTTCGCGTCCCTGGCCGATGCCCAAGCCTGGGCCAAGGCTGACCCGTATATGGCGGCCGGCGTCTACGCGGATGTAGTGATCAAACCGTTCAAGCAAGTCCTGCCTTGACCCCGGTCGCGCCGAACCAATTCGGTTCGGCGCACTCCTAATTGCTCATTATTCTGGGTAACCTGCCGACAACGTTCTGAATATTCGTGTGGAATCAGGAGTTCCGATGCGCTTACGTCAGTTGTGTCTGTTGGCAGTGTTAATGATCGGGGCTACGGCCCACGCTGAAGAAACCTCAAACACCGGCAGTTCTACGCCCCTGTCCTTGAGTGCCGGCAGCCAGATCACCGAATTGCAGCAACGCTTGAAAGAAAGCGAGCGGCTGCGTGAAGAACTGAGCAAGCAACTGCAAACCACGGATGCTGCCCGTGAAAGCGCCCAGCTGAGTCGCTTGCGCCAAGAGAACCAACGCCTGGCCCAGCAACTCAAAGAGACACAGGGCGGCGGCTTGACCCGATGGCTGACCGAGCAACAGCAGTGGTTTGTCACCGGCGGGGCCGTCGCACTGATCGCCCTGCTGTGCGGGATCTTCGCCAGCGGTGGGCACCGTCGCCGTCGACAATGGCTAAATTGAGTGAGTCATGAGCGAGCTGTTACTGATAGATGATGACCAGGAGCTCTGCGAGCTGCTGACCAGTTGGTTGAGCCAGGAAGGCTTCCAGGTGCGCGCCTGCCACGACGGTTTGAGCGCCCGCAAAGCCTTGGCCGACAGCGCCCCGGCGGCCGTGGTGCTCGACGTGATGCTGCCCGATGGCAGTGGTCTGGAGTTGCTCAAGCAATTGCGCAACGACCATCCGGAGCTGCCGGTGCTGATGCTGTCGGCCCGGGGCGAGCCGCTGGACCGTATCCTCGGCCTGGAACTGGGCGCCGACGACTACCTGGCCAAGCCGTGTGACCCACGGGAGCTGACTGCCCGCCTGCGCGCCGTGTTGCGCCGCAGCCACCCGGCCGCCGTGTCAACGCAACTGGAACTGGGCGACCTGTGCTTCAGCCCGGTGCGCGGCGTGGTCAGCATCGACAATCAGGAATTCACCCTCACCGTTTCCGAAAGCCGCCTGCTCGAAGCCTTGCTGCGCCAGCCCGGCGAACCGCTGGATAAACAGGAACTGGCGCAGATCGCCCTCGGCCGCAAGCTGACCCTCTATGATCGCAGCCTCGACATGCACGTCAGCAACCTGCGCAAAAAGATCGGCCCGCACCCGGATGGCCGGCCACGGATCGTGGCGTTGCGCAGCCGCGGCTACTACTACAGCCTATGAGCCCAGCAACACGCTGATCCCACATTTGATCTGCTCGGCCCCCAGGGTTTTGTCAGCTTCCACCAAAACCCTCTTTACCCAAGCTTTACCCACACCTGACCGCCGCTGACCTTGATCTCCGTAATCTACTCACATCCGGACTCACCGGAATAGAGACAGGAGAATCACCATGCGCAAGACCCTAATCGCCCTGATGTTCGCCGCAGCCCTGCCCACCGTTGCCATGGCAGCAATGCCTGAAGGCCCAGGCCCGATGGGCGGCCCTGAAGGCCACATGATGGGGGGTCCAGGCTTTGACGGTGAACACGGTCCGCGTGGCAAAGGTGGCCCGTTCAGCCAGCTGGATTTGAGCAAGGAACAACGCCAGCAGATCGGCAAGCTGATGGGCGACCAATGGCACGCTCGCAAAGACCTGGTCAAAAAGTACCTGGACAAACTCCCGGCCGCTGACCAGAAAGCCATGCAGGATGAAATCGCCGCCGGCAGGCAGAAAACCCAGGCCGACGTCCGTGCCGTGCTCAAGCCTGACCAGCAGAAGAAATTCGACGAGATCGTCAAGAAGGAAGAACAACGCCGCGCCGAGTGGAAGGAATTCCAGGCCTGGAAAGCGCAGCAGCCGCAAAAAGCGCAATAATGTTCTAGCTTCACTGCCCCAGCCCAGCGGTTCGCGCCGCTGGGCTTTTCCTGTTTGAGGGTTTCCTGTGCGTTCATTGTTCTGGCGTATCCTGGCCAGTTTCTGGCTGGCCATCGCCTTGGTTGCCGGGCTGTCGATCCTACTGGGGCATATGCTCAACCAGGACGCCTGGATTCTCAGCCGCCATCCCGGTCTCAATAACCTGGCCCAAGAGTGGACCCAGCTCTACGAAGCCCAGGGCGAGGACGCCGCGCAAGACTTGCTGCAACAGCGCAAGCGCCAGTACCACATTGACGTGCAAGTACTCAACGAAAGCGGCGAGCCCGTGGTACGCGGCACCTTTCCGCGCCGCGCCGCCGCCTTCGAAGCCCGGCAGAACGACAGCAAGGATGGCCACCTGCCCTGGCGGCGCCTGACCGCCGAGTACACCAGCGAGAAAACCGGCGACACCTACCTGCTGATCTACCGCATCCCCCATCCGGAGTTGGACGCCTGGCACCGCAACAGCCTGATGTGGCCGTTGAGCGCATTGGCGATTGCCTTGGTGGTGCTGACCCTGTTCAGCCTGCTGGTGACGCTGTCCATCACCCGCCCCTTGAGCCGTCTGCGCGGCGCGGTGCATGACCTCGGCCAGGCCACCTACCAGCAGAACAGCCTGGCGCAACTGGCCAACCGCCGCGATGAATTCGGCGTCCTCGCCAACGACTTCAACCGCATGGGCGCGCGCCTGCAGAGCCTGATCGGCAGCCAGCGCCAGTTGCTGCGGGACGTGTCCCACGAACTGCGCTCGCCCCTGGCCCGCCTGCGTATCGCCCTGGCCCTGGCCGAACGTGCCGGGCCCGAGGAGCGCGAAAAACTCTGGCCACGCCTGACCCGCGAGTGCGACCGCCTGGAAGCGCTGATCAGCGAAATCCTGGTACTGGCCCGGGTCGACGCCGACAACGCCAGCGCCGAAGAGGTGGACCTCATCCCGCTGCTCAAGACCCTGCAAAAGGACGCCCAACTCAGCGCGCCGGACCAGGTGGTGCAACTGAACGCCGATCCCGACCTGCGCCTCAAAGGCTGGCCGACCATGATCGAACGCGCCGTGGATAACCTGCTGCGCAATGCCCAGCGCTTCAATCCGCCAGGCCAACCGATCGAATTGCAGGCTCGCCGCCTGGGCGAACGCATCCTGATCAGCGTGCGCGATCACGGCCCCGGCGTCGAGGCCGAGCACCTGAGCCAGTTGGGCGAGCCGTTCTACCGCGCGCCCGGCCAAACGGCGCAGGGCCACGGCCTGGGCCTGGCGATTGCACGGCGGGCGGCGGAACGCCATGGCGGTAACCTGATCCTGGCCAATCATCCCGACGGCGGTTTTAGCGCCAGTATCGACCTGCCATTGACGCCGGGGGTTGTCACACCGGCGTGATGATCTTCTATAGTGGCCCTTCTCTTATGGAGGGCCTTCGATGACTGACCTGCTGACTCCCATCCAAGCCACACTCGATCTACCGCTCACCCCACTGACCTTGACCGAGGCCGGCGCCCTGCCTTCGATCTTCGCCGTGACCGACCTGGCCGGCGCCAGTATCGGCGCCGCCGGTCAGGCCGTTGCCCACCTCATCCTGCAACAGACCGGGCGATTGCCCAGCGTGAGCGTGGACCGACGCCTCGCCTCGTTCTGGTGCTCTTCCTCGATCCGCCCCGTCGGTTGGCAAGTGCCACCCCTGTGGGACCCGGTGGCCGGAGACTACGCCAGCGCCGACGGCTGGATTCGCTTGCACACCAACGCGCCCCATCACCGTGCCGCTGCCGAGCAGGTGCTCGGTAGGGTCGCCGAGCGTGCGCAGATGGCAAGCAAGGTCGCGGCCTGGAATGCCGCTGAACTGGAGCAGGCGATTGTCGAGGCCGGCGGGTGCGCCGCGCAGATGCGCACGTGGCAGGCCTGGCAAACCCATCCGCAGGGCCTGGCGGTGAATGCAGAGGCCTTGGTTCAGCGCCAGAGTTTCGACACCACCACCGCTAAACCCTGGCGCGGCTCAGCGGCCCGACCACTGGCCGGTATCAAGGTGCTGGACCTGACGCGCGTATTGGCCGGCCCCGTCGCCAGCCGTTTTCTCGCCGGGCTGGGTGCGGACGTGCTGCGCATCGACTCACCGACCTGGAACGAGCCAGGCGTAGTGCCGGAAATGACCCTGGGCAAACGCTGCGCGCGCCTGGACCTGAAAACCGCCGCAGACCGCCAGGTTTTCGAAAGTCTGCTCAAAGAGGCCGACATCCTGTTCCACGGCTACCGCGCCGACGCCCTGGAGCAGCTGGGCTACGCCGCCAGCACACTGCAACAACTCGCCCCCGGCCTGATCGACGTGAGCCTCAATGCCTACGGTTGGAGCGGGCCGTGGCGCAACCGCCGGGGCTTCGACAGCCTGGTGCAGATGAGCAGCGGCATCGCCGACGCGGGCATGGCCTGGAAACACGCGGATAAACCTGTGCCGCTGCCGTTGCAGGCGTTGGATCACGCCACCGGCTACTTGATGGCAGCCAGCGCCATCCAGGCACTGCGCGAGCGCTTGGCCTCCGGCCGTGGCGGTTCGGCGCGGTTGTCGTTGGCGCGCACGGCAAAATTGTTGCTGGACGCCGGACCGGTTCCGGAGCAACCGCCATTGCGGGCCGAGGCACCTGAAGATCAGGGATTGGTGGAGGAACAAACGGCCTGGGGACCGGCGCACCGATTGCTCGCGCCGCTGGCCATCAGCGGCACACCGTTGCAGTGGGATTTGCCGGCGGGAGAGTTGGGGTCGCACCGGCCTCAGTGGTGAATTGAAGGTCGCCATCGCAGGCCAGCCCGCGATGCGGCCCTCACCAGCACGACTCATGCACCCTGCTCACCACATCACATAGCTGCGCTGATCAAAACGCCAAAGTCTCATAACCGCAACACCCCGCTATACAGCCCA
>ERZ1463034.131-NODE-131-length-23347-cov-46.692856_pt1 | contig 23347 bp, 20 predicted proteins | sample MGYA00564480_ERZ1463034 | MGnify/ENA primary metagenome ERZ1463034 (study PRJEB39244, sample SAMEA3635122) | Helicobacter pylori | study: EMG produced TPA metagenomics assembly of PRJEB11511 data set (Assembly of a 5300-year-old Helicobacter pylori...
ATGGGCTTCGCTTGGTCGTCAAACCTACCGGGCGTAAATCCTGGCTACTTCGCTTCCAACTGGCAGGCCGCCGCAGGGAGATGGGCTAGGACTCACTCCCTGAAGTGAGTCTCAAGAAAGCCAGGCTTGAAGCCAGCGCCAAACGCAGCCAGTTGAGTGATGGTGTAGATCCTCTAGCCGCTCGCGACATCGAACGCGTGGCTCAACGCGAAGCTCAGAGAGCCATCGAGGCAAAACAGCTGAAGTTCGAGACACTCGCGAAAGAGCGCTGCGAACTCCAGCAACCGCCCGATGTTGGGAATCACAACACCTCGCTCAATGCGGGAAACGGCTTCGTTGCCAACTCCCAAACGCTCGGCCACTTCCTCCTGCGTCAAGCCACTACGTATGCGCTGTTTGGCAATTGCACGGCCCACCACACCCGCCATGTATTTCTGATCAGCCGCTATCACGACCCCTCCCCATCTCGACCTAGATGGTTGGGCATCGCCTCATTGACATGAAGGACATAGCACGATGACAATCAACTTCTAAGGTTGGTTACTCCATTTATGCCCACAGCAAAAAAACAAAGGAGTTTCTCACGCAAGCAATGAAAGGCAGTGAGCAACGGCTTTGCACAGAAAAAGTCGAGCGCAACGGACTCAGATCGAAGCAGCACGGATAAACTGTTAGAGCGGCTGCAAGTGAAGAACGTAGATGAACGCAAGGACAACATCCCTGTGTGCAAGTCGGTGCTGATCAGCACCGAATTTAAACTTTGTGCGATCGTATCAAGCGTAAGTAAAATTTATCCAAACGCACAGATAACGGAACATCAGGAAGCGCTATATCTACCAACTTCCAACATCTGGACCAATATTTGCAATCACTACCATTCTATTAAGTGGTTGCTCCGACCCACACCTAGAATACCAAAATGCTCAAATTTCGAATGGTCTTATCTACGAAAACAAGGCTAACGAGCCCTTTACAGGAACCCTGAATAATACATCTCCCTCGACACAAGAAAACGTAAGTTTTCAGATTATGTTAAACACCTACGACGCAAACATGTCTAACGTCTATGGTGGCGTTTATGGACTCCTTAACCCGCAAGCAATAGATACCAGAAACCTAAGATGTACGACAGGCGTAAAAATAGGCTATCTTGATGGCAATATCACCTGCTTCACCCCGTCCACAACCACAAAGCAATACGAAGAAAATTACACAAAAGGCACGCTTGACGGAACTGTAAAGTTTTATGCCGTCGATGGAGAAACAGTACTTACCGAAGGAATAATAAACAAAGATTTGATTGACGGCGATTTCAATATTTACAGCCCTACTAACAGAAATGTCATCGACGAACATCATTACAACAAAGAATCCCCGGACGGCATCCAGAGGACCCATGACGATAAAACGCGAGCGATAACGTCAGAACAATCTGTCAGCTCAAACATAAGCAATTATATAAAAACATTTACACCAGAAGGAAAACCATTAGGGGAAATTACTGTTGAGCGCGATGGAGTCACCATCAAAAATAAACGATGGGACCCAAAAACCGGAGTATTGATTGACGAGCTCATGAGTAAAAATTGCAATTACGCTGGCCCTAGTAAACACGGGGACAGTAATGGAGCACTCGTTAGCAATGGTATTTATGGCCCTGCGGTTATCAATCGCTTATGAGTGAAATCGTAGCACCTAAAGTTGATACTAAAAAGTGCCTCGGCATGTGGACTGACGCGTACCACAAAGAAGAAGGTGAAGAAGCGATGATCTCAGCTGACCAAATTGGTGAATGGGAACGCTGGTGTAGTGACGGAAAATCACCTAGCGTTCCGCGCTCACAATTAAAGCGCCTCCTGCCTGTGAGGCTATTACCTCAAGGGCTCGCCGTATTTTTTTTCAAAACATCCTCCCCTTGGTGTTCCAGACATAGTGAGTCGGTTGCGCATTCCGCAGTGCCAGCAGCAAAACGACTACAGTTGTAATATGTCTTCACTCTCGGTGTCAGCGATTCATTGAATGTTCAACGACTTGAAATATAAGTGCACGATATCGACAGACGGTATTGAAACAGAAGGGTGCGCAAGAAACAGGTGGTTGTCCATGGCTGTGCATTGATTTCTATGCAGTGCATGATTATAATTTTTGCCCCTTTTTGAGAGAAGGGCCAGGTTTTGTTTTTTTGAGTGAAGGGTGGACAGGCAGTGTCATATTCAGCATCAACGCTTGAATCGCGTTCGTTTCGTCGAGATATTAATGGGTTGCGTGCTTGGGCCGTAATTGCTGTTGTGCTTTATCATTTCGGGATTGTTGGTTTTGGCGGTGGGTTTGTCGGTGTTGATGTGTTTTTTGTTATTTCAGGGTTTTTAATGACTGGGATTATCAGTAGAGGGTTGCAAGGCGGTAATTTCTCCGTGTGGTCCTTCTACTGGGATCGGGGTAAACGGATTGCACCCGCATTGATTGCTGTGTCGGCAGTACTGTTAGTGGTCGGGTGGTTTTGGTTAATGCCCGATGATTATAAAAAACTGGCTCGCCATGTCAGTTGGTCGGTATTGTTTAAGTCGAATCTTGGTTACCTACAAGAAGCTGGGTACTTTGACAGTGCCGCTCGAGAAAAATGGTTATTGCATACGTGGTCGCTATCGATTGAGTGGCAATTTTATCTTATTTTTCCTCTGATAATAGCCGCCGTGTGGAAAGTCATCCCTAAACGGGGTGCATTGGTCGCCACCCATGTAATACTCTTGTTAATGTCTTTTGTGATATGCGTCATTCTCACTCGGCAAGACAGCGCGAAGGCATTTTACCTTTTCCAGTCTCGCGCGTGGGAGTTACTGCTGGGCGGTTTGGTTTTTTTACTTTTTCATCACCGCAGACTCTCCTCCCTGATGTGCAAAATTGCCGAGGGCCTGGGGTTGCTACTGATTTTAGCCTCCATTGTATTGCTCGAGGCCTCTAATGCTTGGCCGGGTATGCAAGCGCTACTTCCAACGCTGGGGGCATCGCTTGTTCTGGTCGCTCAGCGAGATGATTCTATTTGGACGGGGAGCGGGGTCGCCCAATGGCTGGGCACCCGGTCATACTCTATATATCTGTGGCATTGGCCTTTGGTTGTAGGGTTGGCCTATGTTAGTCAATTGCATAGCGCTGTTTGGACCCTGGCTGGGCTGTTGTTGGCACTCCTGATGGGCGAACTGTCTTATCGTTGGATTGAAGTCCCGACGCGCCGTGCGTTGCAGGTGGCGAGGCCGCGCTATGCAGTGAGCTGTCTGTTGTTGGTAGTGCTGTCGGTTTATAGCGTTGGCCAGTGGCTTCGACGTGATGGGGAGCCGAGTCGTTTGCCTCCTGACGTGGCGTCAGTTGAAGCGCAAAAAAACAATCGCAATCCTCGTATAGACGAGTGTTTACATCATGGTATTCCTTGCGTGTATGGTGGCTCTGATATTAAGGCGATTTTGGTTGGGGACAGTCATGCTGATGCAGTAGTCACGGCGGCTGAAGCGGCACTTCCCAGCGTGAAACAAGGTATCTACTTTCAGGCAGCCTCTAGCTGTTTATTCATACCTGAGACCAATTACCCTAACGCTCGAGATCGTGGTGAACCTTGCTCACGTATGATTGATAATATTCATGAGAAGTTGGCAAGTGATATGCTGGGTGCGCCACTTATTGTGATAAATCGAACGTCTATGTATGTGTACGGCCATAACGAGGAGGGTGCAGAGCCACAAGAGCGCAAGACGCAGGTTTTTTGGAATGTGCTGTCGGATGTCGCGACGCCAGAATACTTGGAAGACTTTAGTCGTCATTATATCGATACGGCGTGCTCTCTGGCCAAGGACCGCCCTGTGTACCTAGTGCGACCGATACCGGAAATGCTCGCGAAGGTGCCCACTACAATTGGAAAGGGCTTGATCATGGGGCAGGCACATGATGTGGTAATAAGTCGTGCAGACTATCAGGCTAGAAATGCTTTCGTTTGGAGTATTCAGGATAAGGCTCGCGAGCAGTGCGGTATTAAAATCCTAGACCCACTGCCGTATTTGTGTGACGCAAATTTCTGTTATGGCAGTAAGAATGAAAAGCCACTTTATGTCGATGACAATCATCTGAGTGAGTATGGCAACCGATTGCTGATACCCATGTTTTCTGAAGTGTTTACTCAAGGGGCTGTTGCGGTGAGCGGTGTGCAGAAGGATTAGTTATTTCGATAGGATCATTGTGCGCGCAGTGGATAGGCGACACCGAGTGCCTCACGGGCTAGCTATCTCTCAGCCATTACATAAAAGCCCCTGAATCCATTGATTTAAGGGGCTTTTTATGTTCTGGTGGAAAATTCTGCCTGCGCAATCGCCTTAGCTTAGTTATCAGTTTTTTTATCGAGCTTTCATGATTGGGGCCGTCCTCGAAGGTTTGAGAGCAATGAACTCGACCGGCGTATTACCGTCCACATGAGCCATCGGTCATGTGAAAAATCAACGACAATACGAGATGGGGGGACAAAACGAAGCCTCAATAATAATTCTTTAAAAACATGACTTTATGCAACTAAAAAGCCGGCCACCAGCCGGCTTTTTAATGCCTGCGGGAAAGCCATTCTCATCTACGGGAAACCGCGACGGCCCTGCTAAAGCGCCCGCTCGGCTGGCGCTAAAAATTGAGGGTCGGTAGTGCCGGTGCAGTGCTTGCATATGCCAGACGGCGGAGTTAATTGCCGAGGAGAGTTCTGCAGTACAAAACCCTCTGCATCAGTATTGGATTAGCACGTTGCTTTCCCGATACCTGGTTTCCGTCATCGGTTTCTCGGCGCCAACAACTCAGAACGACCAACCTGCTCTCGGTTGCGTTCAGGTGCTCGAGGGTCTGAGAAGCCCGCCTCGGTGATGGCGGTATCCAGCCCCCGAAAGTGCGGGGCCGCTCTTGGGCTGCGTAGCGTCTCCATCCCCTCGTTCCAGGCATGCACCATGTGTTTGGCCACATCGCGCCAAGCGGGCTCGTTCTTTGCGGCCTCGATCACTTCCTTGCCCACGGCGACAGCAGACTCGCACAGTTGCTCGACCATTGCAGAGTACTGGCGCGCGGCAATACCTAAGCGGCCATTAGAAAAGGTCTCGAGCGTACGTACCGGCGTCCAGATTTGCCGACCGCCGACGGACAAACCTGGCGGGTTCGGTTGAAGCCCAGATAAGGCGTAGTGTCGTCCGAGCCTTTAATGATATGAAAACCGGTGCGCAGGGTGGGATTACCCAATGGCAAAGCGTCATGTGCAACATTCTGTGCGATGAACTTGGGCACAACGCCCGAAATGGCTGCACGTGCGTACCGACGTACCAGCGTCGCAAAATGCTCGGTCGTGTTTTCAGCGCTCAGCAGATGGCCTATTTCCAACGGCTCCATTTCGATGCCAGGCATGACGCCTTCAGGCGTCACCGTCACTCGGCCAATTCCCGCGCCGCCAATTACGGCCAACAGTGACAAGTCAGTGCCGTCAAGCAACGCACCAAACTCTTCGCGGATTACCCCCAGCAAATACCCCTCAGGCAGGTTCTGCCGAAAAAACGGGAAAAGATCGCGAGGCCAGCGCCAGGGGGCTTCACGGACGGGCAACGTCAAGCTGACAAAATCCTCCGCAGTTGTACCTGGAAGGCATTTTCAAGACGTACTCATCACGCTCTCGATAGAGCTTGGCGACCGTTTTTCCGCTGACATGGACATCTAGAATCATGAATCAACCCCCCCTGAACGCTGCTCGGCCAGAATGGCCTCGACCGTACGTTCATGACCGGCCTTCACCAGCTTTAAGTCATACCCGGCGGCTTCCAATAAACGGACAAGAGCCGAGACGCTCATATCACCTTTAGCCATGGTTTCCATACGCACCACCGTCGAACGTGATACGCCGGCACGGCTGGCCAAGGCATCCTGACTCAAGCGAGCCTCACCTCGCGCCTGTTTCAGCATTTCGGACACATCAAACAGGGTGCTCATTTGTAGCCCTCAAGCATCAACTCGTGTGTTTCTAGTGAACGAATGCCATAACGTCATCAACCCATCTTTCCGACGGTTGCCGTAATTCCCACGCCAACTTGATGCGTATGCACACTTTTACGAAGGCCCACCCAGACCACCCGCTTATGAGTGGCAAAAAACGCAACACCTATCCGAATAAGTGCTACCAATCTCCTGCATCTGTTATCGTCAGCGGACTTCATCTCCTCCTCGCCAGCATTTCTAGCGGCAATCTGTGAGCATGCTCTGCGGCGCTGCCTTTTCGGTTCGCTGGTGTGATTGTTTACGGAAAGAATCCAATGGACGAGTGCAGTTCAGGCGATGGTGCACGACTGTTACGCGCCGAAGGTATAGTCGAGTCCCGTCGGCAGGAGACGTTGCTCAAGACTGGCGCCTTGCAGGACGCTATCTTTAATAGCGCCTATTTCTCCAGTATTGCCACTGACGAAAAGGGTGTGATCCAGATTTTCAACGTCGGCGCGGAGCGCATGCTCGGCTATGAGGCCCAGGATGTCGTCAACCTGATCACGCCGGCCGATATCTCTGACCCTGCAGAGTTGATCGCGCGCGCTGCCACGCTCAGCCTGGAATTGGACACACCTATCACTCCTGGCTTCGAGGCCCTTGTATTCAAAGCATCGCGGGGCATCGAGGACATCTACGAGCTGACCTACATCCGTAAGGACGGCAGTCGTTTCTCGGCCATTGTCTCGGTGACTGCTCTGCGCGATGCCCAGGACGACATCATCGGTTATCTGTTGATCGGCACTGACAACACAGCACGCAAGCAGGAGGAAGCCGCCCAGGCATTGCTCGATCAGCGCTTGCGCGATCAGCAGTTCTACACGCGCTCCCTGATCGAATCCAATATCGATGCGTTGATGATGACCGATCCCCAAGGGATCATCTCCGACGTCAACCAACAAATGATGGCCCTCACCGGTCGTACCCGTGATGAGCTGATCGGCGCACCCTGCAAAAAATTCTTTACCGATCCGGTGCGCGCGGATGCAGCCATCAAACGCGTACTCAGTGAGCACAAGGTCAGCGACTATGAGCTGACGGTGCGCGCGCATAACGGCACGGAGACGGTGGTGTCTTACAACGCCGCCACGTTTCATGACCGCGACCGCAAGCTACAGGGGGTTTTCGCCGCAGCCCGTGACGTGACCGAGCGCAAACGCTTCGAGCGCACCTTGGAGGAAAAGAATATCGAGTTGGAACATGCCAACCGCATGAAGTCGGAATTTCTGGCCACCATGTCGCACGAATTACGCACGCCCCTGAACGCCATCATCGGTTTTTCCGAGGCGCTCAAGGATGGTCTGGCGGGTGAGATGAGCGCGACTCAGTTCGAATATGTCGGTGATATTTTCACCAGCGGCCAGCATTTGCTGTCTCTGATCAATGACATCCTCGACCTGTCCAAGGTTGAAGCCGGGATGATGGCCCTGGAACTGGAAGCGGTTGACCTGCAGAGTTTGCTGGGCAATAGCTTGTCAATCGTCAGGGAAAAGGCGGCGGCCCAGCGCATCCGTCTTGAGCTGGACACCGCTGAAGACTTCGGCGTACTCGTGCTGGACCCGCGCAAGACCAAGCAAATTGTCTACAACTTGCTGGCCAACGCGGTCAAGTTCAGTGCGAGCGGTGGCCGTGTCATCCTCTCGGCCCGTCGGGTTGATCGCGATGTGGTGGGAACACTGGCTGGCGAGTGGCCGGTGTACGGCTTCCCCCTCGCCGACAGCGAACATAAGCAATTCCTTGAACTCTGTGTGAGCGATACAGGCATCGGTATTTCCCAAGAGGACATGGCCAAGCTGTTCCAGGCGTTCAGCCAGATCGACAGCAGCCTGGCACGAAAATTCGAGGGCACGGGACTGGGGCTGGCGATGGTCAAGCAACTCGCCCAATTACACGGCGGCAGCGTGGCCGTTGCCAGTCTGGTTGGGGCCGGCGCACGCTTTGTGGTCTGGCTGCCATTACGTGATTCAGGACAAACCCCGCGACCGCAGGTAACAAGAGCGACAACGCCATGGCCCATGTACTGATCGTTGAAGACAATGCAGCCAACATGAAGCTGGCCCGGCTGCTGCTCAGCAATGCGGGCCATACCGTGTTGTGTGCGGTGGACGCGGAAACCGGCCTGACACTCGCGCGCGAGCAACAACCGGACTTGATCCTGATGGACATTCAGTTGCCCGGGATGGACGGGCTTGCCGCTACCGCCTTGCTCAAGCAGGACTCTGCCACGGCCAATATTCCCGTCATAGCGCTGACGGCGATGGCCATGAAGGAGGATAAGGAAAAGAGTCAGATCGCCGGCTGCGACGGTTACATCGCCAAGCCTCTGCGCTACCGGGAACTGTACGCTGCGATCGACACGTTGTTGACCAACCGCGCAGGGCCGAGCGCCCCTCACATGACTCCGCCCGAGCCAAACCCATGATCAGTTCATCTGCAACCGTATTGATCGTCGATGACGACCCCCAGGTACGCAAGCTGCTGGAATTGCTATTGCAGCACGAGGGCTATCGGACCCGCACCGCAGTGAGTGGCGAACAGGCGTTGGCAACGATCAAGTACGCCCAGCCAGACCTGATTCTGCTCGACGTCATGATGCCTGGGATGGATGGCTGTCAGGTCGCCAGCCATCTCAAGGCCAACGCCGAGACCTCAAGTATTCCAATCATCATGCTAACCGCGTTGAGCGACCGCAGCTCGCGCCTGGCTGCTCTGGAAGCCGGCGTCGAAGAGTTCCTGAGCAAGCCGGTGGACCGGGCCGAACTGTGGCTGCGTGTGAGAAATTTGCTGCGACTCAAAACGTTTGGCGACTTGCTTCGCAAACACAGCGCAAAACTGGAGGATCAGGTACAGCAACGCTCTGCAGATCTGCAGCAGTTTCGCGCGGCGATGGACGTCACTGCGGACGCGATCACACTTATCCATCGCAGCACCTTGCGCTTCGTCGAATTCAATGCGAGCGCCTGTGACATGCTCGGGTATAGCCGCGAAGAACTGTTGCAGATGTGCCCCGGTGAACTGGACGGCTCTTCCACGGCGGATTTGCAGGTGCTGTTTGACGATATTATCACCGGCCAAAATGCCAATGAATTGACCGAAACCCAATTGCGGTGCAAGAACGGCTCGCACGTGCAGGTCGAGATTCGCCGTCAGGCTTATCGCTCGGGAGAGGAATGGATCATCGTCGGGGTCGTGCGCGACATCACCGAGCGCAAAGAGGCCGATAAGCGCCTGCTGCATATGGCCCATTACGATGCCCTCACCGGCCTGCCCAACCGCACCCAGTTTTATGCCACCCTGCAAATCACCCTCGCTCAAGCCGCAGACAATGGATGGCAAGTGGCGGTCCTGTTCATTGATCTGGACCACTTCAAGAACGTCAATGAAACCTTCGGGCACGCCATCGGCGACGAACTGTTACGCCAGCTCAGTAATCGTCTGGTGCAATGCGTGAACATCAGGGACACCGTCGGACGGCTGGGCGGCGATGAGTTTGCGCTCATCCTGATGACGCAGGACGGCCAGAAAGGCGCGACCTCAATGGTCAAAAAAGTCCGCGAGGAACTGCGTGTACCCTTCCATCTAAAGGGCCATGAAGTCTCGGTGACCGCAAGCATCGGGATTGCCCTCTACCCCGACGATGACGCCGCTCCTGATACCTTGATCAAATTCGCCGACACCGCCATGTATCGGGCCAAGCAAGCCGGTCGCGACAGCTATCGATTCTTTACCGCCGAAATGAACACTGAGGTATTGGCCCGCCTTGATCTGGAAACAGCCCTGCGCAAAGCCGTGGAGAATGAAGAGTTCGTCCTGCACTATCAGCCCAAAGTGCGCCTGAGCGACGGGCGCGTCTGCGGCCTGGAAGCCTTGTTGCGCTGGGAACGTCCCGGTCATGGTTTGATTTCACCCAATGCCTTTATTCCGGCCCTGGAAGAGACCGGGATGATCATCCAGGTCGGCAAATGGATAATTGCCACTGCCTGTCAGCAGATCGCCCAGTGGCAACGCTCGGGCATCGGCCCGGTTCAAGTGTCAGTAAACGTTTCGGCCCGCCAATTCAATGAGGGCGAGTTGTGGACCGATATCATCCGCGCCCTCACGGACAACCATGTTGCAGCCGATTTACTGGAACTGGAACTGACCGAAAGCTCACTCATGATCAATACCGAGCGCACCATCGTCAGCCTGCAAAAATTGCGCGGCCTGGGCATCAAGGTGTCCATCGATGACTTCGGCACCGGCTATTCGAGCCTGTCCTACCTGCGCCGGTTTCAAATCGATACGCTGAAAATCGATATCTCCTTTATTCGTGAAGTTACCGTCAACTCGGAAGACGCCGCCATCGTCCTGGCCATCATCCACCTGGCGCATAGCCTGAAACTGGATGTGATTGCCGAAGGCGTGGAAACCGTCGAGCAAATGGACTTCCTGCTACGCAACCACTGCGATCAGATTCAAGGCTACCTGTTCAGTCGTCCGCTGGGACTGCATGCCATCGATCAGTTACTGCGCGAGGATAAACGCCTGACATTGCAGGCCCCATCCAAAGTGCGCCAGCCGCTGTAAATTCAGCGTTACCGCCGATCCCCATCAAACAACCGAAGTCCAAACTGTTGCCACGCAAACAGCCATAAAACACTTTGCCCCCGCAGCAACAGTCCGCTCCGCCTAAAAAAACACCTAATCCTATATAAATCAGGAGGTTGTTCTTCTGGTACACCTTTTGCTCTTTCTTGGCTGTCGACGTGTTTCTCACAGACTTGCCCAAGCAAGCCCCGATTACAAAGCCGTACTTGCCCTGCGTTGCACGCCCCGTCGCTCCTCACCTTGCTCGAGGCCAGTGACGTCCACCCCTGCAACGAGGATTGTGTTCATGAGTCTCGATATTTTCTGGTTTCTGCCCACCTCCGGCGACACCCGGTATTTGGGCAAGTCCGACAGCGGTCGCCCGGCCACCAACGAATACATGCGGCAGATCGCTGTGGCCGCCGAGAACCTTGGCTATGACGGTCTGTTGATCCCGACAGGCAGCAGCTGCCTCGACCCGTGGATCACCGCCGCCAGCCTGGTGCCCGTGACCCAGCGCATCAAACTGTTGGTTGCGCTGCGCACTTCGCTCGGCAACCCCACCGCGTCTGCGCGCCAGGCTGCGACCCTGGACCAGGCGTGCCACGGACGCCTGCTGCTCAACGTGGTGCCCGGTGGTGACGCCACCGAATTAGCCGCCGATGGCATTTTCCTCGATCACGATCAGCGCTACGAAGCCGCCGATGAATTCCTCACCGTCTGGCGCCAACTGCTCAGCGGCGAAACCGTGGATTTCGCTGGCAAGCATGTGCGGGTAGAAGGCGCGCAAAACTTCTTCCCTCCGGTCCAGCGCCCTCATCCGCCGCTGTATTTCGGCGGTTCTTCACCGGCCGCCCATGAACTGGCAGCCAAGCATGTCGACGCCTACCTGACGTGGGGCGAGCCGCCTGCCGCCGTGGCCGAGAAAATCGCCGACGTGCGCGCCCGCGCCAAAAAACACGGCCGTACGGTGCACTTTGGCGTGCGCCTGCATGTGATTGTGCGCGAAACCAACGAGCAAGCCTGGGCCGCCGCCGAGGAACTGATCAGCCACCTCGACGACGACACCATCGCTGACGCGCAACAGAACTACGCGAAGATGGACTCCGAAGGCCAACGGCGCATGGCCGCCCTGCATGGCGGGCAACGCGACAAGCTGGAAGTGTCGCCTAACCTTTGGGCCGGTGTTGGCCTGGTCCGCGGTGGTGCGGGTACCGCACTGGTCGGCGATCCACAGACCGTCGCCGCACGCCTGCTGGAATACGCTTCCCTTGGCGTCGACCGCTTTGTTCTGTCTGGCTACCCCCATCTGGAAGAAGCCTTCCGCTTCGCTGAACTGGTGTTCCCGTTGCTGCCGGGCAAGCAGCCGGTCACCGTGAGCGATCAGGTATTGACCGGGGGAGCGTTCGACGTTCGCGCCGGCAAGAAACCAGCAAAAGATGAGGCCGCCGCATGAAAGTCATCGATATGCGCTGCCGGCCGGCGTACCTCCATGACTTCTTCGGTGCCACACCCGGCTCCCCGGAATACGCCACCGCACGTTGGCTCAATCGCCGAGTGGGCACTCGCGGCAACGATGAGCACTTCGCCCGCTCGCTGACGCCCGAGGGTTTCCTCGACGAAGTACGCGATGCTGGGCTGAGCAAGGCGGTGGTGGTCGGCCGTCACACCCCTAGCCAGCATCTGCCCAACGATCTGATCCACGGCATCGTTCAGGGCCATGACGAACTGCTCGGCATCGGCAGTATCGACCCGGCGCTGCAAGGCATCGACGGTGCTATTACCGAAATCGACCGTGCGATCAACCTGCTCGGACTGGTTGGCATCGACCTGGAGCCGGGCTTCGGGGCGCCTGCTCGTCATCCGGACGATGCGCTGTATTGGCCGATCTACGAACACCTGGACCAGCGCGGCATCCCCCTGTTCCTGATGAGCGGCCCGACCACCCCCGACCCGGCGTTCAACAACCCTGGGCACCTGCCAAAAGTCGCCCAGGCGTTCCCGCAACTGTCCATCGTCTGCTACCACGGCTACTGGCCGAACGTGCAGCAGGCCATCGGCGTCGCCTTCCGCTACCCGAACATTTATCTGGTGCCGGACATGTACCTGTTCCAGCCCGGCAGCGAAGCCTATGTCCAGGCGTCTAACGGTTTTCTTGCTGACCAGTTGCTGTTTGGCTCGTCCTACCCGTTCAGGCCGATTCGCCAGTCCATCGACGACGCCCAGGCCCTCGGCTTCAACGAATCAGCACTCGACAAGCTGCTTTATGGCAACGCCGCAAGGCTGTTCGGACTGTAACGCCGTCTGGATAAACGTCGGGTAAGCACCTGTCTATAAGGGGGGCTGCCCGGCGCATGAACCTCGGTGACGGCCTGTGCCCTAGCCAATCAAGGAGTCACCTGTGACCACCCCAAACGATCCCTTGCAGATCGCCCGTCGTCTGGCGGCCGGATTTGCCATGACCGCTGCCGAGCGTGACGAACGCGGCGGCACCCCCAAGGCCGAGCGCGACGCCCTGCGTGATAGCGGCTTGCTTGCCCTCAGCATTCCCCGCGAGTTCGGCGGCACGGGTGCCAGCTGGAGCGAAGCCCTGAATATCGTTCGCGAGTTCGCCAAAGTCGACAGCTCCATCGCTCATGTCTTTGGCTTCCAGCACCTGATGCTGGCCACCGTGCGTCTGTTCGCCAGGCCAGATCAATGGCAACCCTTGCTGGAACAAACCGCCCGCAAGAACTGGTTCTGGGGCAACGCCCTCAATCCTCTGGACACCCGCACGATAGCGACCCGTTTCGACGGCTGGCGCGAGTTCTCCGGCACCAAAAGTTTCTGTTCCGGCTCCAGCGACTCCGACATGCTGATCGCCTCGGCGCTGGATGAAAGCTCCAGTGGCAAGCTGCTGATTGCGGCCATTCCCACCGACCGTGCCGGCATCACTCTGCATGGCGACTGGAACAACATGGGCCAACGCCAGACCGACAGCGGCAGCGCCAGCTTTGAACGCGTGCGGGTCGAGGATAACGAACTGCTCCTCGACCCGGGCCCGTTGAGTACGCACTTTTCCAGCCTGAGGCCATTGCTCGCGCAACTGACCTTCGTCAACCTGTTCCTGGGAATCTCCGAAGGCGCCTTCGAACAGGCTCGCGACTATACGGTTAATGAGGCGCGCCCCTGGTTCAAGGCCGATGTCAGTAAAGCCGTTGACGATCCGTACGTGCTGGCCCACTACGGGGAATTCTGGGCGGGGCTGGAGGCCGTTCGCGCACTGGCCGAACGGGCCAATACACGGTTCGACCACGCCTGGAATAAAGCCGAGGACCTGGAAGCCGAGGAACGCGCGCAACTGGCCCTCGCCATCGGCAGCGCCAAAGTCTACGCCACGAGAATCGGCCTGGACGTGTGCAACCGTTTGTTCGAAGTCACCGGCGCACGCGCGACCAACGCGTCGCGGCGCTTCGATCGCTACTGGCGCAACCTGCGCACGCAGACCCTGCACGACCCTGTGGACTATCGCATCCGCGAACTCGGCGAGTGGGCGTTGAAGCAGACACCGCCTACTCCCAGTTTTTATTCCTGAGCCCTAACCTCGCAGGAAATTGATTGCCGGGCCGGGCTTGCTTCCCGGCCTCTCCGAGCACCGAACCGTACTGTTGGCTATTGCCCAATCAAACAGCAAAGTGTTGCCCGACCAACACTTGCAGGCTCTAAAAACAGCCAGATCCCTTGTATTACCTGGCTTTCCTGACTCGGCACGGACTGTGCAATCTCGACAGAAACAATCATTCATGTGCCGCGTGCGCTTAATGAACCTATCGAGTAAGGAGTTAACCGACTATGGCATCTCGCATTATTCTCAATGCATTCGACATGACGTGCGTTAGCCACCAGGCCGCTGGCACTTGGCGTCACCCAGAAAGCCAAGCGTGGAAATACAAGGACCTCGACTACTGGGTCGACCTGGCGAAGTTGCTCGAGCGCGGTTATTTCGACTTGCTGTTCATCGCCGATGTCGTGGGTGTCTATGACGTTTATCGGGGCTCGGTGGAAACCTCGCTGATTGATGCCGATCAAGTGCCAGTGAACGACCCGTTCTTTCAGGTACCGGCCATGGCCACCGTGACCAAACACTTGGGTTTCGGTGTGACCTCCGCGCTGACCTACGAGCAGCCGTATGCCCTTGCGCGCAAGTTCTCCACCCTTGACCACCTGACCAAAGGCCGCGTGGCCTGGAACGTCGTGACCTCCTACTTGAACAGCGCGGCGGTCAATCTCGGCCTCAAGCAGCAGATCTCCCACGACGAACGCTATGACATCGCCGACGAGTTTCTGGATGTCACCTACAAACTGTGGGAGGGTTCCTGGGATGAAGACGCGGTGCTGCGCGACCGTGAGAAAGGCATCTTCACCGACCCGAGCAAGGTTCACCCCATCGGCCACAAAGGCAAGTATTTCGACGTGCCCGGCATCCACCTGTCCGAGCCGTCGCCGCAACGCACCCCGGTAATTTTCCAGGCCGGCGCTTCCACCCGTGGTCGCGCCTTTGCCGCCAAGCATGCCGAAGGCGTGTTCATCAGCCCGGCCACTCCAGAACAGGCGCGGGAGGTCTCCGATGACATCCGCAACCGCGCCGTAGAGGCAGGCCGGACACGCGATTCGCTGAAAATATTCACGCTGCTTACGGTGATCACTGCCGAAAGCGATGAGGCTGCGCAAGCCAAATACCAGGAATACCTGGGCTACAGCAATGGCGAAGGTATGTTGTCGTTCTACGGCGGCTGGACCGGCATCGACTTCTCCGAGTACGACCCGGATCAACCGCTGGAAGCCATCGACAACGACAGCATTCGCTCGGTACTGGAACTGCTCGCCACTGCCGACCCACACCGTAAATGGACACCGCGCGACATCATCAAGCACCGCAGCATTGGCGGCCTTGGCCCCGTACTGGTGGGTGGCCCGAAAACCGTGGCCGATGAACTGGAACGTTGGGTGGATGTCGGCGGTATCGACGGTTTCAACCTGGCCTATGCCATCACACCCGGATCGTTTGTGGACTTCGTCGAGTACATCGTCCCCGAATTGCAACGCCGGGGGCGTGTGCGCACCTCGTATGAGGGCAGCACCTTGCGAGAAAACCTGCTCGACAGCGACTCGGCGTACGCCGCGGCCGACCACCCTGCCGCTCAGTATCGAGGTGCGTTCAAGAACGGGGCAAACGCCACCGACCAGACCAAACCGTCCAAGTTTTCCAACCTGACCTGACGCGCAGTATCGTCCAAGAGGAGTTCAATCAATGTCTAGCCATCAACCGTTAAACCCGCTGTCGCTTGGTACCGATTACGAGCAGCTCGCTGCGCGCTTCAGGCCGATTTTCGCGCGTATTGCCGAAGGCGCGGTGGAGCGTGAACGCAACCGAGTGCTGCCCTTCGAGCAGATAAAATGGCTGAAAGAGGCCGGTTTCGGCGCTGTGCGCATCCCGGTTGAACACGGCGGAGCCGGTGCCTCGCTGCCACAACTGGTCCAGTTGCTGATCGAGCTGGCCGAGGCCGACTCCAATCTGCCGCAGGCGCTGCGTGGTCACCTGGCCTTTGTCGAGGACCGTCTTAACGCCCACGCCACAAGCGCCCAGGACGTCTGGTTCAAACGCTTCGTCGCCGGTGAACTGGTCGGCAACGCCTGGACCGAGGTGGGCGGCGTGAGGATCGGCCAGGTCATCACCCGCGTCAGCCGTCAGGGCGAGCAGTGGGTCGTGAATGGCACCAAGTACTACAGCACCGGCAGTCTCTTCGCCGACTGGATCGACCTGTATGCCCAGCGCGATGACAACGGTGCCGATGTGATCGCTGCTGTCAGGGTCCAGCAACCGGGCGTCCGTCAGAGCGACGACTGGGACGGCTTCGGTCAGCGCACCACCGGCAGCGGAACGTCGGTATTCGAGAACGCCGTGGTCGAAGAAGAGAACATCATCGACTTCTCCACCCGCTTCAAATACCAGACAGCCTTCTATCAACTGACGCTGCTGGCCGTGCTGGTGGGTTCCGGTCGCGCTGCCGTGCGCGACATCGCCGAGGAAGTGCGCACGCGTACGCGCATCTTCAGCACGGGCAACGCGTCGTCCGCCAGCGCAGATGCTCAGGTCCAACAAGTCGTGGGCAAGGCGTCGGCCCAGGTCTACGCCGCCGAAGCAGCTGCAATCCGGGCCGCGCACGCCTCGCAGCGGGCCTACGTCACCCGCTATGGCAAGGACGAGCAAGCGGAACGCGATGCCAACATCGCCGCAGAGCTGGAGTCTGCCCAGGCGCAGGTGGCGATCGCCGAGCTGGTGCTGCGCGCCACCAGCGACCTGTTCAATGCACTGGGCGCATCGGCCACCAGCACCACCAAGCAACTCGACCGGCACTGGCGCAATGCCCGCACAACGGCGTCGCACAATCCGCTGATCTACAAGGAGCGCATCATCGGCGACTGGGAGATCAACGGCACCGAGCCGCCTTATGTCTGGCAGATCGGAGGGGGCAGCAAACAGACTGCCTGATAAACCGGGTATCGCCCACTGACTACAAAGGCCAGCGCTTGCGCTGGCCTTTGTCTATTCCGCGCAGCAGAAAACGACTGTCTGGCCAGCAACAGAACTTCATCAGCACTGTCACTCGACAGACACTTTCGCGCAATCATATAGAAATAAACTCGTTTAAAAACAATAACTTAATATCTGGCATAAAGCCTGCAGAAGGTCTTGTGCTGCCCTGCATACCGGATGTACGGACGTGGTGGAGCAAACCCTATCGGCGTTTAAAACGCTGTCCGTTACACCTGGAATCAAGGAAGTGCTTTATGCAGTATCGCTGGCTAAAACGTACAACCCTCGGGGCCCTGCTATGTGTCGCGGCGCCACTGGTCTACGCAGAAAGCCCGTGGCAAGTGCGCGTAGGTATCAGCGACATCGTGCCTACCTCCGACCCCGGCAACATCACGCCCGGGACCATAGACATCAATAGTTCTATCGGTCCCACCTTCAACATCGCCTACTTCATCACCCCTAACTGGGCCATCGATGTACTGGGCGGCCTGCCGTTCAAACACGACATCAAGCTCAACGGAGAGAAGGTTGGCAGCACCCGCCACTTGCCGCCGATTGTTTCGCTGCAGTACCACTTCTTGCCCGGCGCCAAAGTACAGCCCTTCGTAGGCGTAGGCATCAATTACACCTACTTCTTCGACGAGCATCTGGACAACGGCGCCAAACTTGAACTCTCCGACTCATGGGGTGCGGCCTTTCAGGCCGGTGTGGATGTGGCCATCGACGAGCACTGGAGTCTGGGCGCTGACGTGCGCTACGCGAAGATCAACAGCGACGTAAAAATCGCTGGCACCAAGGTCGGCAGTGTCGACGTCGACCCCACCATCTACAGCCTTAACCTCGGCTACCGCTTCTAAAGGAAATCATCATGAGCTCATTACCTAAAGTCGATACTGCCAGCCCGAGCGATCCGTACCTGCAGATCCAATCCAAAACACCCGCCACTCGCCTGGAAAGCGAGGCCCAGGCCATCAATGCCGCCAAGCGCCTAGCCAGCCAGTTCGCTCAGGAAACCATCCAGCGCGACCGCGAACGCCGACTGCCATTCGCCGAGCTGGACGCTTATTCGCAAAGCGGCCTGTGGAGCATCGTCGTGCCCAAACAGTTCGGCGGTTTAGGGGCCAGTTACCGTACCGTGGCCAAAGTCTTCAAATTGATCGCGGCCGCCGACGCCTCGCTAGGCCAATTGCCACAGAACCATTTCGTCATTCTCGTCCACATCGCGCTGGACGGTACTGAGGAGCAGAAGCGCTTTTTCTTCGACCTCGCGCTGTCCGGCACTCGTTTCGGCAATGCCTTCTCCGAACGTGGCGGGCGCAACGTTGCAGAGTTCCAGACCAAAATCAGCGCAGAGGGCGACGACTTTATCGTCGAAGGGCAGAAGTTTTTCTCCACCGGCGCCTTGCTGGCGCACTGGATTCCTATCGTCGCGGTCAATGATGAAGGCTTGCCGCATCTGGCCATCGTCCCGCGCGATACCTCGGGGCTCAAGGTGGTCAACGACTGGTCCAGCTTCGGCCTGCGGACCACCGCAAGTGGCACGGTGTTGATCGACAAGGTCCGCGTGCCGGCCAGTCATGTGATCCCGATCTGGCGCGCATTTGCCAACCCTACCGCTGCCGGGCCGATCTCCCAGTTTCTCCAGGCAGCCATCGACGCCGGTCTGGCCCGTAGCGCGCTGGAAGACACCCTGAAATATGTGCGCAGTTTCACTCGCCCCTGGATCGATTCAGGTCAGGAAAAGGCCACTGAAGACCCGTATATCCTGCAACAAATCGGCGACATCCAGGTGCGCCTGCGCGCCGCGGAAGCGGTCCTTGATCTGGCTGCCGACGCCATTGACCATGCCTTGCTCGATCCGAGCGAAGACAGCGTCGCAGTGGCCTCGATCCGCACCGCAGAAGCCAAGATACTCACCACCGAGGCCGCCATCCTGGCCAGCAACAAGTTATTTGAGCTGGCGGGCACCCGCGCCACGCTGGAGGAATACGGCCTCGACCGCCACTGGCGAAACGCACGCACCCATACCCTGCACGACCCCGTGCGCTGGAAATTCCACGCCATCGGCAACTATGTCCTGAACGAGATCAAGCCGCCGCGTCATCCCTGGCTGTAAGCCTTACACCTCGTCGGCACAGTCGCACTGGCGAGGTGTATCCCCCACGAAAAGGCCTCCCCGAGCAGACAAAGCGCGTCCCTTTGGCGTAGCGTTATGGCCTCTGAGCAGCGTCCTTGATTTGCCCCGAAGCCGTTGCTCTGCTAGTGTCGCGCCGGTTTAACGTCTACCGAGATAGCCGCCATGGCCCGCAAGAAAGCTGCACCGGATTTCGAACAGTCCCTCGCTGATCTGCAAACGCTGGTTGAGCGCCTGGAGAACGGCGAGCTGTCGTTGGAGGATTCGTTGACCGCCTTCGAACAAGGTATCCGCCTGACCCGCGACTGCCAGGGCGCCTTGGCGCAGGCCGAGCAGAAGGTGCAGGTATTGCTCGAACGCGACGGCGAACTGACTGAAGAGCCCTTCGACGAGGATCAGCCAGAATGATTTCCACCTATCAGGCCCGCAGTCAGGCCCGCGTCAATGCGGCGCTGGATGGCCTGTTCCAGGCACCAAGCCCCGAACTGACCCGACTGTATGCTGCCATGCGCTACAGCGTGATGAACGGCGGCAAGCGTGTCCGGCCGCTGCTCGCTTATGCTGCCTGCGAAGCCTTGGGCGCCAACCCGGAGCTTGCCAACGGCGCGGCCTGCGCGGTGGAACTGATCCACGCTTACTCGCTGGTGCATGACGATTTACCGGCGATGGACGACGACGATCTGCGTCGCGGCCAACCCACTACCCATAAAGCCTTCGATGAAGCCTGCGCGATTCTTGCCGGTGACGGTCTGCAAAGCCTGGCATTCAGCGCATTACTCGACTCCGCGTTGTCGCCGCAAGATACCGAAACCCGCTTGAACATGGTCAGCACCCTGGCCCTGGCCGCAGGCCCGGCGGGCATGGTCGGTGGTCAGGCCATTGATTTGGGCTCCGTGGGCCTCAAGCTCGATCAGGCCGCCCTGGCCTTCATGCACCGGCATAAAACCGGTGCCTTGATCGAAGCCAGTGTAAAGCTCGGCGCTCTGGCCAGTGGCCGCGCCGAGAAAGCCGACCTCAAAGCCCTGCAAATTTATGCACAGGCCATTGGTCTGGCCTTTCAGGTGCAGGACGACATTCTCGACGTCGAAAGCGATACCGCCACCCTCGGTAAACGCCAGGGCGCCGATATTGCCCGCGACAAACCGACCTATCCGTCTCTGTTGGGCCTGGAAGCTGCCAAAGGCTACGCTCTGGAGCTACGTGATCAGGCGCTGCAGGCCCTGCGACCTTTCGACGCGTCGGCGGAGCCCTTGCGCGAACTTGCCCGCTATATCGTTGAGCGCCGTAGCTGAAATACACCGCAACAACAAGCTCACAGACAACCGTCAGATCTGAAAATCCACGAAATTAAAGCCACTGTCTGATCATCCTCTGCCGTGCTTCGTGGGCAGCTTGCGCTGCATCAGGTAAACTGCCGCCTCTTTTACTTATAACGATTCGCCTGATGCCCACGACGTTCAAAGAGATTCCCCGCGAGCGCCCCACTACGCCCCTGCTCGACCGCGCGGCAACGCCGGACGGCTTGCGTCGGTTGGGTGAGGCTGAGTTGGAAACCCTGGCTGATGAACTGCGCCAGGAGTTGCTCTACACCGTCGGCCAGACCGGCGGGCATTTTGGTGCCGGCCTGGGTGTCATCGAGCTGACTATCGCGCTGCACTACGTCTTCGATACCCCGGACGACCGCCTGGTCTGGGACGTGGGCCATCAGGCCTACCCACACAAAATTCTCACGGGCCGTCGGCACCGGATGGGCAGCCTGCGTCAGAAGGACGGCATCGCAGCCTTCCCGCGTCGCAGCGAGAGCGAGTACGACACCTTTGGTGTTGGCCACTCCAGCACGTCCATCAGCGCAGCGCTGGGCATGGCCCTGGCTTCCCGCCTGCAAGGCAGTTCGCGCAAGTCCATCGCCGTGATCGGTGACGGCGCCCTGACAGCCGGTATGGCCTTCGAGGCGCTGAACCATGCGCCGGAAGTGGCCGCCGACATGCTGGTGATCCTCAACGACAACGACATGTCGATCTCGCGCAACGTCGGCGGGCTGTCGAATTACCTGGCGAAAATCCTCTCGAGCCGCACTTACGCAAGCATGCGTGAAGGCAGCAAAAAAGTGCTGTCGCGCTTGCCTGGCGCGTGGGAAATCGCCCGTCGTACCGAAGAATATGCCAAAGGCATGCTGGTCCCCGGCACCTTGTTCGAAGAGCTAGGCTGGAACTACATCGGCCCGATCGACGGCCATGACCTGCCGACGCTGATCGCGACGCTGCGCAACATGCGTGACCTCAAAGGCCCACAGTTCCTGCACGTGGTCACCAAAAAAGGCAAAGGTTTCGCCCCGGCGGAAGCGGACCCGATTGGCTACCACGCGATTACCAAGCTCGAGCCTCTGGACGCCCCGGCCGTTGCACCGAAAAAAGCCAGCGGGCCGAAGTATTCCGGTGTGTTTGGCCAATGGCTGTGCGACATGGCCCAGGCCGACCCACGCCTGGTCGGCATAACGCCCGCCATGAAAGAAGGCTCGGACCTGGTCGAGTTCAGCGAACGCTACCCGGCGCGCTACTTCGACGTCGCCATCGCCGAGCAGCATGCGGTCACGCTGGCGGCGGGCATGGCCTGCGAAGGCGCCAAGCCGGTGGTGGCGATCTACTCCACCTTCCTGCAACGCGGCTACGACCAGTTGATCCATGACGTGGCCGTGCAGAACCTCGACGTGCTGTTCGCCATCGACCGCGCAGGTCTGGTGGGTGAAGACGGTCCGACCCACGCTGGCAGCTTCGATCTGTCTTACCTGCGCTGCATTCCCGGCATGCTGGTCATGACCCCCAGCGACGAGAATGAACTGCGCAAAATGCTCAGCACCGGTTTCCTGCATTCAGGCCCGGCGGCGGTGCGTTACCCACGCGGCACCGGCCCGAATGCGCTGATCGACAGCAGCCTTGAACCGCTGAAAATCGGCAAAGGCGTGGTGCGTCGCATCGGTCAGAACGTCGCGATACTGGTGTTTGGCGTGCAACTGGCCGAAGCCCTCAAGGTCGCCGAAACGCTGGATGCCACCGTCGTCGACATGCGTTTCGTCAAACCACTGGATGAAGCGCTGGTTCGAGAGATGGCGGCCAGTCATACCTTGCTGGTAACGATCGAAGAGAACGCGATCATGGGTGGCGCGGGCGCTGCGGTCAGCGAGTTTCTCGCCCGCGAAAACATCCTCAAGTCGGTGCTGCACCTGGGCTTGCCGGACAGCTACGTCGAGCACGCCAAGCCTGCGCAAATGCTGGCTGAATGCGGGCTGGATGCGCCGGGTATCGAAGCATCGATCCAACAGCGTCTGCACCTGATCGAACAGGCTTCACGCTAAGCCTGCCCCTCTGAAACGACGCACACTCGTTAACCCGGGTCGTGCGTCGGCTTTGCATTATGCGACCTTTATGACTCTGCGCCGCCTTGCCCTGACCCTTTCGTTATTCCCCGCCACGCATGCGCTGGCCGATACCCTTGAACGCGATGCCGCGCTGAAACTGCCGGACATGCTGATCAGCGCCAACCGCCAGGTTGAAGAGCGCAGTACCAGCAGCGCCGCGAGCAGCGTATTCACCCGCGAAGACATCGAGCGCCTGCAACCCAGCAGCGTCAACGACCTGCTCAGCCGCGTGCCCGGCGTGCAAGTCGCACCGAGCGGCGGTCGCGGCAGCCTCCCGGGGATTTTCATTCGCGGGACCAAGTCGGCGCAGAGCCTGGTACTGGTCGACGGACAACGCATCGCCAATGCCACCTCGGCTGACAGCAATCTGCAGTTTCTCAGCGTCGATCAGATCGAGCGGGTGGAAGTGCTGCGCGGCTCACGCTCGGTGATCTACGGCGCAGACGCGATTGGCGGGGTGATTCAGATCTTTACCCGGCGTGGCGCCGAGCAGGGACTTAAGCCACGGTTAAAGGTGGGTTACGGCAGCAATAATAGCTGGCAGCACAGCATGGGACTGTCCGGGGGCGATCAGCAGACGCATTTCAACCTTGGCGTCAGCCTTGATGAAACCGCCGGG
>ERZ1463034.132-NODE-132-length-23339-cov-13.630562_pt1 | contig 23339 bp, 20 predicted proteins | sample MGYA00564480_ERZ1463034 | MGnify/ENA primary metagenome ERZ1463034 (study PRJEB39244, sample SAMEA3635122) | Helicobacter pylori | study: EMG produced TPA metagenomics assembly of PRJEB11511 data set (Assembly of a 5300-year-old Helicobacter pylori...
AGCGGCCGTTGTCTTCGACGATGGTGGCGACGGTGATGTGGGGTTGCCAGGTCATAAGTGGCTCTCGATGTGGGCGGGTGCATAAGCAAACTGCATGTCGCGCCTGACATTTTATGATTTTACCCAGGCGCAGCGGCAGCGCAGTTTACCTCTCCAGAACGCTCGTCACTGGAGAAATGTCATGAACCCGATTGCCCACAAAAGCTACGAGGTACGTCTTACATCCCCGCTGCCCATTGCGTTCATTTTGCTGTGGAGTTCTGGCTACATCGGTGGAGCGTTTGGGGTTCGTTATGGTGAGCCCTTCACCATGACGTTCTACCGATTCGCCTTGGCTGCCCTGGTCTTCCTGGGGGGCGCGCTCGCCGTCAAGGCCGAATGGCCAAGGCGCCTCGCGCCCTACCTTCACGCGGCGGTAGTGGGCGTGCTTTTGCAGGCCCTGCAGTTCGGCGGTCTGTACACCGGCATCAGTCAGGGGGTTCCAGCCGGGCAGGCCGCGTTGATTGTCGGGCTGATGCCTGTGTTCGTCGTGATTGGCGCTTACTTTTTTCTCGGCGAACAACTGAGTTGGCGCGATCTGCCGGGCTCGATTCTGGGTGTCGCAGGTGTAGCCATTGTTGTGGCCAGCAGTTTTTTTGGACCCGAGGCGTCAATCGGCGGTTATGGCGCGGTGGGCCTGGCACTGGTGGGTATCACGCTCGGCACGCTCTATCAGAAGCGGTTTCTCGGCGGGGTCAACCTGTGGGTGGGGTGCTTTATTCAGATGCTCACCGCTTCGCTCGTCATGTTGATGCTGGCTTACACCACCGAAACCATGCGGGTGGCCGAGTGGGTGCCCTTCGCTGCGTCGGTGGCCTGGATCACGCTGATGAACTCCGTGGGTGCGCTGACGCTGCTGTATGTGATGATTCGGCGGGGGGAGGCGAGTAAGGCCACTAACTTATTCCATGTGATCCCGGCTGTTACGCAGATCATGGCGTCGTTGGTCTTGGGTGAGGTGCCGAGCGGGGTGGTGATTCTGGGGTTTGTTGTGTCTGGGGTGGGGGTGTATTTGATGAATCATTCGCGGGTCAAGTAGATTGCGCTTTTGGGGTATTCATCCACCTGTCTTGGTGTGCCATGAGAATCAATCTGGATATTCAGTCGCTGCGCAGCTTTGTCAAAGTCGCTGAGCTGAGCAGTTTTACTCGCGCTGCACAGGTTTTGAGCCTGACCCAGCCTGCAATTAGCCAGCAGATCAAGCGTTTGGAGGATCTGCTGGGTGTCGATTTGTTTGTTCGGGATAATCGCCAGGTCTTGCTGACTCTGGATGGTGAGCAACTGACCGCATATGCCCGGCAGATACTGGATATCAACGACAAGGTCGGCGGCCTGTTCGATAGAAGTCGTCAGCAGGAGTCTGTTACGCTCGGTATTCCCGAGTATTTCTGCGAGGGCGTGTTGCAGGGCATTATCGCGGCGGCTGCGTTGCAATTGCCGTCAGTACGGGTGGGTGTGAAAGTGGCGCGTTCGATACCGTTGCTGGGCGCGCTCAATGAGGGGCGTATTGATGTCGGGTTGATGATGGGCGAGTTGTCCGAAGTCCGCGAAGCTCCCCTGCAAACCTTGCCCTTGAGATGGTTTGTCGGTGAGGGCATCGATCACTTGGATGCGCGGCAAGAAATTCCTTTGGCCTTGTTTAAGGCGCCCTGTGCCTTTCGCAGCCTGGCTATTCGACGGTTGGAGGAGGCCGGCATCGCCTGGCGCTGTGTGTATGAGTCAGAGGATCTGGTCTCACTGCGTTCAGCTGTTCAGGCCGGGGTTGGGGTCACGTTGCTGCCTCGGATTGCCGAGGTGAGTGGCTTGAAGCGCCTCGACGCCCTTGCCTGTCTGCCGGAGTTGCCTGAGTTTGGCGTGTGGCTCAGGCAGCGAGCGGGCTGGGAGCCTTGGTTCAAGCAGCGGATGCAGGCGCTGATCGAGGCATCCTGGAGGGGCGAATACGGTATCGCCTGAGGTGGCGCCGGTGTGACGGTTCGTCTTTGCGATTGCGCAGTGTCAGTCGCCGGAAATAGGGACTGATCCATTGCTATCACAGGCAAGCCAGCTCCCACAGGTTGATCGGGTTTCTGCCGCAGGATCAGTGGTGAGGAGAAACACAAACCCCGGCACTGGGCCGGGGCTTGTTTGCAGCGTTACAACCTTACTTCAGCTTGGCAATCGCCGCATTGAGCGTGTTGCTTGGGCGCATGACCTTGCTGATCAGCTCCGGGTTCGGCGCGTAGTAGCCGCCGATGTCCACTGGCTGGCCCTGTACGGCGTTGAGCTCGGCAACGATGGTTGCCTCGTTCGCGGCCAGGGTCTTGGCAAGTGTGGCGAATTGCGCTTGCAGTGCGGTGTCTTCAGTCTGCGCGGCCAGGGCTTGGGCCCAGTACAGCGCTAGGTAGAAGTGGCTGCCGCGGTTGTCGATGTTGCCGACTTTGCGCGATGGCGACTTGTTGTTGTCGAGGAACTGGCCGGTGGCCTGGTCCAGGGTCTTGGACAGTACCAGGGCTTTGGGGTTGTTGTATGTCACACCCAAATGCTCAAGCGATGCGGCCAGGGCCAGGAACTCGCCCAGGGAATCCCAGCGCAGGAAGTTTTCTTCCAGCAACTGCTGCACGTGTTTCGGTGCCGAACCGCCAGCGCCGGTTTCGAACAGGCCACCGCCGTTCATCAGCGGCACGATCGACAGCATCTTGGCGCTGGTGCCCAGTTCCATGATCGGGAACAGGTCGGTCAGGTAGTCGCGCAGTACGTTGCCGGTCACCGAGATAGTGTCCAGGCCCTTGCGGGTGCGCTCCAGGGTGAACTTCATCGCGTCGACCGGCGACATGATGCGGATGTCCAGGCCTTCGGTGTTGTGGTCTTTCAGGTAGGTCTGGACTTTCTCGATCACCGCACCGTCGTGGGCGCGTTGTGGGTCGAGCCAGAAGATGGCCGGGGTGTTGCTGGCGCGGGCACGGTTGACGGCGAGTTTGACCCAGTCCTGGATCGGCGCGTCTTTGGCCTGGCACATGCGGAAGATATCGCCGGCTTCGACGGGCTGTTCCATCAGCAGGTTGCCCTTGCTGTCGGTGACGCGGACGACGCCGTCAGCTTTGACCTGGAAGGTCTTGTCGTGCGAGCCGTACTCTTCGGCTTTCTGTGCCATCAGGCCAACGTTCGGCACGCTGCCCATGGTGGTCGGATCGAAAGCACCATGAGCCTTGCAGTCTTCGATGGTGGCTTGGTAGATGGTGGCGTAGCAGCGATCCGGGATCACGGCCTTGGTGTCGTGCAGTTGGCCGTCGGTGCCCCACATTTTGCCGGAGTCACGGATCATGGCTGGCATCGAGGCGTCGACGATGACGTCGCTCGGCACGTGCAGGTTGGTGATGCCTTTGTCGGAGTTGACCATCGCCAGGGAAGGGCGCGAGGCGTAGACCGCCTGGATATCGGCTTCGATCTGCGCTTGCTGCTCGGCCGGCAAGGCCTTGATGCGTGCGTACAGGTCGCCGATGCCGTTGTTCAGGTTGAAGCCGATCTGCTCCAGCACGGTGGCGTGCTTGGTCAGGGCGTCTTTATAGAACTCGGCAACGATCTGGCCGAACATGATCGGGTCGGAGACCTTCATCATGGTGGCTTTCAGGTGAACCGACAGCAGTACGCCTTGTTTCTTAGCGTCTTCGATTTCGGCGGCGATGAAGCTGCGCAGGGCGTTCTTGCTCAGCACGGAGCTGTCGATGATTTCGCCAGCTTGTACCGAAGTTTTTTCCTTCAGTACGGTCGCGGTGCCGTCTTTAGCGATCAGTTCGATTTTGACCGCGTCGGCGGCCTCGATCTGTACGGCTTTTTCGCTGCCGTAGAAGTCGCCGTGGCTCATGTGAGCAACGTGGGACTTCGAGTCGGCAGCCCAGGCGCCCATCTTGTGCGGGTGCTTGCGTGCATAGTTCTTGACCGACAGCGGTGCGCGGCGGTCAGAGTTGCCTTCGCGCAGTACCGGGTTCACGGCGCTGCCCTTGATCTTGTCGTAACGTGCGCGGGTTTCTTTTTCCGCGTCGGTGGTTACGGTTTCCGGGTAGTCCGGCAGGGCGTAGCCCTGGGCCTGCAGTTCCTTGATCGCCGCCTGCAGTTGAGGGGTCGAGGCACTGATGTTAGGCAGCTTGATGATGTTGGCTTCAGGCGTAACGGCCAGGGCGCCCAGTTCGGCGAGGTGGTCCGGTACGGCTTTGGCGCCCAGTTGCTCGGGGAAGCTTGCGAGGATGCGCCCGGCGAGGGAGATGTCGCGGGTTTCCACGGCAATATCAGCGGAAGCGGTGAAGGCCTCTACGATAGGCAGCAGTGAATAGGTGGCGAGGGCTGGTGCTTCGTCGGTGAAGGTGTAGATGATCTTCGAGCGGGTGGGCATATTCGGATTAACTCTCTTCTTTGCTGAAAGCGTGCGCAGAAACTCGAGATGCGCCGGGTAGAGCGCGTTCGTTCAAAGTCATCCATGAGCGAAAGGTCGAGATTTCTTCGCGGTGATGTTGGGTTGCATCAGTCGAGCGTCAAGCGGGTGGACTATTGTTTAGTCCGGCTTTTTCAGGCGGAGGGCGATGCTTTCTATTGAAGAAGCAAGCGGTCGGCCATCGTGACTCTTTGGTCAGCGGCGGCATTATACATAGGTCGCTATGCTTACGCCGAGCTCTCATACAAAAGGTGGGGCGTCCATTGGTCTAAAGGTCGCAGGGACCCCGTTACATCTAAAGTCGCATGATGTGCTCAAGATTGGCGCTTTTCCCTTTGCTTTCAAGCTAGTAGGCAACTAAATATGCTGTTTTCGATGCAAATGAGCGTGGCGTGAGGTTTCAGTCGTCATTTATCTGGAGTAGGCTCGAACGCAGCCAGATGTTCAATCCATAGATGGAGTTCAGCATGGGATACAAGAAGATTCAGGTTCCGGCAGTCGGCGACAAAATCACCGTCAATGCAGACCATTCTCTCAATGTTCCTGACCAACCGATCATCCCTTATATCGAAGGTGACGGTATTGGCGTCGACATCAGCCCGGTGATGATCAAGGTGGTCGACGCAGCTGTTGAAAAAGCCTACGGCGGCAAGCGCAAAATTTCGTGGATGGAAGTGTTCGCCGGCGAAAAAGCGACCCAAGTCTACGACCAGGACACCTGGCTGCCCCAAGAAACCCTGGACGCGGTCAAGGATTACGTGGTGTCCATCAAGGGGCCTCTGACCACCCCGGTCGGTGGTGGCATCCGTTCGTTGAACGTGGCCCTGCGCCAACAGCTCGACCTCTATGTGTGCCTGCGCCCGGTGCGCTGGTTCGAAGGCGTGCCAAGCCCGGTCAAGAAGCCTGGCGACGTGGACATGACCATCTTCCGCGAAAACTCCGAAGATATTTACGCCGGGATCGAGTGGAAAGCCGGTTCGCCAGAAGCGATCAAAGTGATCAAGTTCCTCAAGGAGGAAATGGGCGTTACCAAGATCCGTTTCGACCAGGATTGCGGCATCGGTATCAAGCCGGTCTCCAAGCAGGGTACTGAGCGTCTGGTGCGCAAAGCCCTGCAATACGTCGTGGATAACGATCGTGAGTCGCTGACCATCGTGCACAAAGGCAACATCATGAAGTTCACCGAAGGTGCCTTCAAGGAATGGGCCTACGGCATCGCCGAGAAAGAATTCGGCGCGACGCTGCTCGACGGCGGTCCATGGATGCAGTTCAAGAATCCAAAAACCGGCAAGAACGTAGTGGTTAAAGATGCAATTGCCGATGCCATGCTTCAGCAGATCCTGCTGCGCCCGGCCGAATACGATGTGATCGCCACGTTGAACCTCAACGGCGACTACCTTTCTGATGCGCTGGCGGCGGAAGTAGGGGGCATTGGCATTGCGCCGGGGGCCAACCTGTCCGATACCATCGCCATGTTCGAGGCTACCCACGGTACTGCGCCCAAGTATGCGGGCAAGGACCAGGTCAACCCGGGCTCATTGATTCTGTCGGCGGAAATGATGCTGCGCCACATGGGCTGGACCGAGGCGGCTGACTTGATCATCAAGGGCACCAATGGCGCGATCTCGGCCAAAACCGTGACCTATGATTTCCATCGCTTGATGGACGGTGCCAAGTTGCTGTCTTCGTCGGGGTTTGGCGATGCGTTGATTTCGCATATGTAAGCAAAGTGGCATAAAAAAACGGCCACCCTGGATTGACTGGGGTGGCCGTTTTCGTATTGCAAGACTGCATGCTCGGCGGCGAATCAGGCCGTTTGTTTCTTTTCTTTATGAGCGTGCGATGCTGCGGGCTTTTCAGGTGTTCCAACTTTCACTGCATCAATGTTCACGGCGTGCAGCCCTTTCGGTCCTTGAATGATTTCAAAGCTCACAGCTTGTCCCGCCTTCAGCGTTTTGTACCCATCCATGATGATCGCCGAATAGTGCGCAAAAAGGTCCTCGCTTTTACCTTCTTCGTTAATAAAGCCATATCCCTTGGCGTTATTGAACCACTTGACCTTGCCACTGATCTTGACGCCAGACATACCCATATCCCTCTGCACCAGACTCCATCACTGGAGTATCATCCAGTTTATCCGTCCTAACCCGAATAATAAGGTTGACTGCGCGGACCTTTTTTACCCACTGTGGGTTCTATTGGTTGTAACACCGATTTACCGATAGTCAAGGTGACCGAACGGTCAGAGTTGAAATTCTGACAGGTCGCCCCCACCACTGTATTTGAACCACTGACGAACCTTTCTTTCCATGCATGCAATCAGCCAGATTCGACTAACATTCAATCAGGATCGCCCGGATCACGAACACGATGACGACGGTTCTGCAGGCATTGCTGTTCAGGAGGCTAAGCCTGCTCTACAGGCGCCGCCGATGTACAAGGTGGTTTTGTTCAACGATGACTACACACCGATGGATTTCGTCGTCGAAGTGCTCGAGGTGTTTTTTAACCTGAACCGCGAGTTGGCGACCAAGGTAATGCTGGCCGTTCACACAGAAGGACGGGCAGTATGTGGAGTGTTTACCCGCGACATCGCCGAGACAAAGGCCATGCAGGTCAACCAGTACGCCAGGGAAAGCCAGCATCCGCTACTCTGTGAAATCGAGAAGGACGGTTAACGCCGACCACTTGGGTATGAGGTGAAGCTATGTTAAACCGCGAGCTCGAAGTCACCCTCAATCTTGCCTTCAAGGAGGCTCGTTCGAAGCGTCATGAATTCATGACCGTCGAGCACCTGCTGCTGGCACTTTTGGATAACGAAGCTGCCGCCACCGTTCTGCGTGCGTGCGGCGCCAACCTCGACAAACTCAAGCATGACCTGCAGGAGTTCATCGACTCCACGACGCCACTGATCCCCGTGCATGACGAGGACCGTGAAACCCAGCCGACCCTAGGCTTTCAGCGGGTATTGCAGCGTGCTGTTTTCCACGTGCAGAGCTCCGGTAAGCGTGAAGTCACGGGCGCCAATGTGCTCGTCGCCATCTTCAGTGAACAGGAAAGCCAGGCAGTGTTTCTGCTTAAACAGCAGAGCGTTGCCCGTATCGATGTCGTCAACTATATCGCCCACGGTATCTCCAAAGTGCCTGGGCACGGCGAACATTCCGAGGGTGAGCAAGATATGCAGGACGACGAGGGCGGTGAGTCTTCTTCTTCGAGCAATCCATTGGATGCCTATGCCAGCAATCTCAATGAGCTGGCGCGCCAGGGGCGGATCGATCCGCTGGTGGGGCGCGAGTCTGAGGTTGAGCGTGTGGCGCAGATCCTAGCGCGTCGTCGCAAGAACAACCCGTTGCTGGTGGGCGAGGCAGGCGTGGGTAAAACCGCGATTGCCGAAGGCCTTGCCAAGCGTATCGTCGACAACCAGGTGCCGGACCTGTTGGCCAACAGCGTCGTCTACTCCCTTGACCTTGGCGCGTTGCTCGCCGGGACCAAGTACCGTGGCGATTTCGAGAAGCGCTTCAAAGCGTTGCTCGGCGAGCTGAAAAAACGCCCGCAGGCGATCCTGTTTATCGATGAGATCCACACCATCATTGGTGCTGGTGCGGCGTCTGGTGGGGTGATGGATGCTTCCAACCTGCTCAAGCCGTTATTGTCGTCCGGTGATATCCGCTGCATCGGCTCGACCACATTCCAGGAGTTTCGCGGGATCTTCGAGAAAGACCGCGCCCTGGCGCGTCGTTTTCAGAAAGTCGACGTGTCCGAGCCTTCGGTTGAGGACACCATCGGTATCCTGCGTGGCCTCAGGGGGCGTTTCGAAGCGCACCATGGCGTTGAGTACACCGATGAAGCGCTGCGTGCCGCTGCCGAGTTGGCGTCGCGCTACATCAATGATCGGCACATGCCGGACAAGGCCATCGATGTGATCGACGAGGCGGGTGCCTATCAGCGCCTGCAGCCGGTCGAGAAGCGTGTGAAGCGCATCGATGTGTCTCAGGTCGAGGCGATAGTGGCCAAGATCGCGCGGATTCCGCCAAAACACGTCAGCAGTTCCGACAAAGAGCTGCTGCGTAACCTGGAGCGCGACCTCAAGCTCACCGTGTTTGGCCAGGATGCGGCCATCGACTCGCTGTCCACTGCGATCAAGTTGTCGCGGGCGGGCCTCAAGTCGCCGGACAAGCCGGTCGGTTCGTTCCTGTTCGCCGGTCCGACCGGCGTTGGCAAGACCGAAGCGGCCCGGCAGTTGGCCAAGGCCATGGGTATCGAGTTGGTGCGGTTCGACATGTCCGAATACATGGAGCGTCACACCGTGTCGCGCCTGATCGGTGCGCCTCCGGGCTATGTCGGGTTTGACCAGGGCGGTCTGTTGACCGAGGCGATCACCAAGCAACCGCATTGCGTATTGCTCCTCGATGAAATCGAGAAGGCACACCCGGAAGTCTTCAACCTGCTGCTGCAGGTCATGGATCACGGCACGCTGACCGACAACAACGGGCGCAAGGCGGACTTCCGCAACGTGATCGTGATCATGACCACCAACGCCGGTGCTGAAACCGCCGCGCGGGCTTCGATCGGCTTTACGCATCAGGATCACTCTTCCGATGCGATGGAAGTGATCAAGAAGAGCTTTACGCCGGAGTTCCGCAACCGCCTGGACACCATTATCCAGTTTGGTCGCCTCAGTCATGAGGTCATCAAAAACGTGGTGGACAAGTTCCTCACCGAGCTTCAAGCGCAGTTGGAAGACAAGCGCGTGCAGTTGGAGGTGACGGACGCGGCGCGCAACTGGCTGGCCGAAGGTGGTTACGACGCGGCAATGGGCGCTCGCCCGATGGCGCGTCTGATCCAGGACAAGATCAAGCGGCCATTGGCCGAAGAGATCCTGTTTGGCGAACTTGCCGACCACGGTGGCGTGGTGCATATCGACCTGAAGGATGGCGAGCTGACCTTCGAGTTCGAAACCACGGCCGAAATGGCCTGATTGTTCTGCAACTACGCAAAAGGCGCCGAAAGGCGCCTTTTTGCTGTCTTGAGATGCAATTTCCAGAACAATGGAAGTCCAGTGTGGGAGGGGGCTTTCTCCCGATAGCGGTGGGTCAGGCAACTAAATTTGTTGTTGAGTGACCGCTATCGGGAGCAAGTCCCCTGCTACATTGGGTTTTGGGTGTCAGGTAAATCCTGCGCGCACACAAAAACGCCCGGCATAACCGGGCGTCTTGTATTGACTTGATTAACGGGCGCGGTAAGTGATGCGCCCTTTGCTCAGGTCATAGGGCGTCAGCTCGACGCGCACTTTGTCACCGGTAAGAATACGAATGTAGTTCTTGCGCATCTTGCCGGAGATATGCGCGGTTACGACGTGCCCATTTTCCAACTCCACACGAAACATGGTGTTGGGCAGGGTGTCGACGACAGTGCCTTCCATTTCGAAGCTGTCTTCTTTCGACATGCAGTAAAGCCCTCGGTATCCAGTGAATGGCCCGGTGCAACTGCGCCAGGCAAAAGCGGCGTGCATTGTGCCCGAAAAAGGGTGTTTAAGCCAAGGGGTTCTAGTTAAGCGTGACCCATCTTTGATTAATCAGCAGTTCAATGGGGCGATATTGGGTCTTGTAGTTCATCTTTTTGCAGTTTTTGATCCAGTATCCAAGGTACACCGCCTCCAGTTCCAGGCGCAGGGCCTCGCTGATTTGCCAGAGGATCGCGAAGCGTCCCAGGCTGCGCCGCTCTTCGGCCGGTTCATAGAAGGTGTACACCGCCGACAGGCCATTGGGCAGCAAATCGGTCACGGCGACGGCTAGCAAGCGCCCGTCGAGTCGAAATTCGTAGAAGCGTGAGAAGGGCAGTTCACGCACCAGAAAGGTGGAAAACTGGTCGCGACTGGGTGGGAACATGTCGCCGTCGGCGTGGCGCTGTTCGATGTAGCGCTGGTAAAGGTCGAAATACTCTTCACTGAACCTGGGATTGGCCGCCGTGACAGTCAGGTCCGCGTTGCGCTTGAGGATGCGCTTCTGGTTGCGGTCTGGCACAAACTGCGCCGCCGGAATTCGGGCCGGTACGCAGGCATTGCAGTTTTGGCAGTGCGGTCGGTATAGGTGATCGCCGCTGCGCCGAAACCCCATTTCCGAGAGGTCGGCATACACATGCACATCCATCGGCTGGCTGGGATCGAGGAACAGCGTGGTGGCCTGCTCGTCGGGCAGATAGCTGCAAGCGTGGGCTTGAGTGGCATAAAACTTCAATCGCGCCAGCTCGGTCATGATCAACCCTCGGATAAGCTTTGAAATAAGTGTAAGCCAGGTGCGAGGAAGTCGCCTAGGAAACCCACGGTCCAGTGCTGGGTTGGTCCAGATAATCGCGCAGGAAGCCGGCGAAGTCGCTGCGCGGTATGGCGCGCGCACCCAGGCTGTGCAGGTGATCGTTGGGCATCTGGCAGTCGATCAGCACAAATCCCCACGCCTGTAGCTGTCGGGTCAGTGTGGCAAAGCCGAACTTCGAGGCGTTGTCGGCGCGGCTGAACATGGACTCGCCAAAAAACAACCGGCCCATCGCCAGCCCATACAGGCCGCCCACCAGTTCGCCGTTGTCCCATACCTCTACCGAATGTGCGTAACCCCGCGCGTGCAGCTCCTGGTAGGCGCTCTGGATGCCCTCGGTGATCCAGGTGCCATCTGCGTAGGCGCGTGGCGCAGCGCAGGCCTGGATGACTGCGGCGAAGTCCTGGTCGAAGGTCACGCTGTAGCGCTGCTGGCGCAATAATTTGCCGAGGCTGCGGGATACGTGCAGTTCGTCGGGGAAGATCACGGTGCGTGGGTCCGGTGACCACCAGAGAATCGGCTGACCTTGCGAAAACCACGGAAAGCAGCCGTGGCGATAGGCCTGGATCAGTCGCTCGGCCGACAGGTCGCCACCGGCGGCGAGCAGGCCATTGGGTTCGCGCATGGCTTTGGCCAGCGGGGGGAAGGTCAGAGTGTCGCGTTGTAACCAGGTCAGCATGGCATCCAGGCTTACGGAAGGGGAGGGGAGTGGCAGGTACGGGGCCTGCCCTGTAGATGATTGATTATTGTCGACCCGGCGCCAGGGAGCCAGCCCGAATCGGGCATTGGTGTGGATTAGCGTGAACGGGTGTTTCTGCAACTCTCTCTTAGAGACGTGGTCGTATTCGGGATTGCCCCATGCAGGCCAATTGCCAACCTTGCCTGGATTGCTATAAACAGCGCATAAGCCTTTGTCAGCAAAGACAATGCGTGCTCAAATTGAACAGTATGTGACACTTGAATTGTTCAGGCTGCCGCGCAAGGGGCAAGTGCGTGGCATCAGGGACACAAACCCGTACAATGCGGGCATTCTGGCGTTATCGCCGTTTCACTCGTCAATCGCTCGGTGTTAAAGGTAGATTTAACGACGTTCGTATATTTTTTCAGCTGCTCGGATTGGGCGGCAGTGTGCAGTCATTCAACAGATGGACGCGCTAAAGGCGCAGGAAAAGACCCGTTTTGAAGAAATCCACCGCGACACAAAAAACAGTCGTGCCGGCCTGGCGTCAGCACCTGCATTATCGGCTCAAGGAAGGTGCACTGATCGCCATCGGCGCCCTGTGCCTGTTCCTGATGATGGCCTTGCTCACCTATGGCAAGGACGATCCGGGCTGGAGCCACAACAGCAAGATCGAAGACGTGCAGAACTTCGGTGGGCCTGCCGGTTCCTACAGCGCCGATATTCTGTTCATGGTGCTGGGTTATTTCGCTTACATCTTCCCGTTGCTGCTGGCGATCAAGACCTGGCAGATCTTCCGCCAGCGTCATGAGCCGTGGCAGTGGAGCGGCTGGCTGTTTTCCTGGCGCCTGATCGGCCTGGTGTTCCTGGTGCTGTCCGGTGCGGCGTTGGCGCATATCCATTTCCATGCCCCAACCGGCCTGCCGGCGGGAGCCGGCGGTGCGTTGGGTGAGAGTCTCGGTGACCTGGCCCGCAAGACCCTGAATATCCAGGGCAGCACGCTGATGTTTATCGCGCTGTTCCTGTTTGGCCTCACCGTGTTCACCGACCTGTCGTGGTTCAAGGTGATGGATGTGACCGGCAAAATCACCCTCGACCTGCTGGAACTGTTCCAGGGCGCCGCCAACCGCTGGTGGTCGGCTCGGGTCGAGCGCAAGCGCATGGTGGCCCAACTGCGCGAGGTGGACACCCGCGTCAACGAGGTCGTGGCCCCGAGCACGCTGGACCGGCGTGAACAAGCCAAGGCCAAGGAACGCCTGATCGAGCGCGAGCAAGCCCTGAGCAAGCACATGTCGGACCGCGAGAAGCAAGTGCCGCCGGTCATCGCCCCGGCACCGATCAAGGCTCCCGAGCCGAGTCATCGCGTGCAGAAAGAGAAACAGGTGCCGTTGTTTGTCGACAGCGCGGTCGAAGGCACATTGCCGCCGATCTCGATTCTCGACCCGGCCGAGAAGAAACAACTCAACTACTCCCCTGAATCCCTGGCGGCCGTCGGCCATTTGTTGGAAATCAAACTCAAGGAATTCGGCGTCGAAGTCTCGGTGGACTCGATCCACCCCGGCCCGGTGATTACCCGTTACGAAATCCAGCCAGCGGCCGGGGTCAAGGTCAGCCGTATCTCCAACCTGGCCAAAGACCTCGCCCGTTCCCTGGCCGTGACCAGCGTGCGCGTGGTGGAAGTGATCCCCGGCAAAACCACTGTGGGCATCGAGATTCCCAACGAAGACCGCCAGATCGTGCGCTTCTCCGAGGTATTGTCGACCCCGGAATACGACAACTTCAAATCGCCGGTCACCCTGGCCCTGGGCCACGACATCGGCGGCAAGCCCGTGATCACTGACCTGGCGAAAATGCCTCACCTGCTGGTGGCCGGTACCACCGGCTCGGGTAAGTCGGTAGGTGTCAACGCGATGATCCTGTCGATCCTGTTCAAGTCCGGCCCGGAAGACGCCAAGCTGATCATGATCGACCCGAAGATGCTCGAATTGTCGATCTACGAAGGCATTCCGCACCTGCTGTGCCCGGTCGTCACCGACATGAAGGACGCCGCCAACGCCCTGCGCTGGAGCGTTGCCGAAATGGAGCGGCGCTACAAGCTGATGGCGAAGATGGGCGTGCGCAACCTGTCGGGCTTCAATGCCAAGGTCAAGGAAGCCCAGGACGCCGGCACGCCGCTGACCGACCCGTTGTACAAGCGCGAAAGCATCCACGACGAAGCGCCATTGCTGACCAAGTTGCCGACCATCGTCGTGGTGGTCGACGAATTTGCCGACATGATGATGATCGTCGGCAAGAAGGTTGAAGAGTTGATCGCGCGTATCGCCCAGAAGGCCCGTGCCGCCGGTATCCACTTGATTCTCGCGACCCAGCGGCCGTCGGTGGACGTGATCACCGGTCTGATCAAGGCCAACATCCCGACGCGCATGGCGTTCCAGGTATCGAGCAAGATCGACTCGCGGACCATCATCGACCAGGGTGGCGCCGAACAGCTGCTGGGCCACGGTGACATGCTCTACATGCCGCCGGGCACCAGCCTGCCGATTCGCGTGCATGGCGCGTTCGTTTCCGACGAAGAAGTCCATCGCGTGGTGGAAGCCTGGAAACTGCGCGGCGCGCCGGAATACAACGACGACATTCTCGCGGGTGTTGAAGAGGCCGGCAGCGGCTTCGACGGCGGCAGCGGTGGCGACGATGATGCCGAAACCGACGCGCTGTACGACGAGGCCGTGGCTTTCGTATTGGAAAGCCGCCGCGCCTCGATCTCGGCCGTGCAGCGCAAGCTGAAAATCGGCTACAACCGCGCCGCCCGCATGATCGAATCCATGGAAAATGCCGGTGTCGTCACCGCAATGAACACCAACGGCTCGCGCGAAGTCATCGCTCCCGGGCAGATGCGCGACTGATCACGCGCCGCGTGGCAGCACGCGGCGCGCCCTAACGACTCAATGAGGACTCCCATGCGTCTTATCCGCATGCTGTTGTTGCCGGTACTGGCCCTGACTGCTGTTTCTGCTCACGCTGATCCGGCCTCCGTCGCCAGCCTGACCAACCTGCTCGACAAATCCAAGACCCTGACTGCGCGCTTCTCCCAGTTGACCCTGGACGGCGGCGGCACCCAGTTGCAGGAAACCGCCGGTGAAATGGCCGTGCAGCGCCCAGGGCTGTTCTACTGGAAGACCGACGCGCCGAATGAGCAGACCATCGTCTCGGACGGCCAAAAAGTCACGTTGTGGGACCCGGACCTGGAACAGGCGACCATCAAGAAGCTCGACCCGCGCCTGAACCAGACCCCGGCGCTGCTGCTGTCGGGCGATGTATCGAAAATCAGCGACAGTTTCGACATCACCTCCAAGCAAGCCAGTAATGTGATCGACTTCACCCTCAAGCCGAAATCCAAGGACACGCTGTTCGACAGCCTGCGCCTGTCGTTCCGCAACGGTGTGATCAATGACATGCAACTGGTCGACAGCGTTGGCCAGCGCACCAATATCCTGTTCACCGGGGTCAAGGCCAACGAGCCGGTGCCCGCCTCCAAGTTCAAGTTCGACATCCCCAAGGGTGCCGACGTGATCCAGGAATAACCTGCCTAGAGGTTTCAAACGCTGCCCATGGACCTGTTTCGAAGTGATCCGATCGCTCAACCCCTGGCCGCACGCTTGCGTTCGACCAATCTGGATGAGTACGTCGGTCAGGAACACCTGCTCGCTCGCGGCAAGCCTTTGCGCGAAGCCCTGGAGCAGGGTGCGCTGCACTCGATGATTTTCTGGGGGCCGCCGGGGGTGGGTAAAACCACCCTGGCGCGGCTGCTGGCGAAAGTCTCGGATGCCCACTTCGAAACGGTCTCGGCGGTGCTGGCCGGGGTCAAGGAGATCCGCCAGGCGGTGGAAGTGGCCAAGCAGCAGGCCGGGCAATATGGCAAGCGCACCATCCTGTTCGTCGACGAAGTGCATCGCTTCAACAAGTCGCAGCAGGATGCGTTCTTGCCGTATGTCGAAGACGGCACGCTGATTTTTATCGGTGCAACCACCGAGAACCCGTCCTTCGAATTGAACAACGCCTTGCTCTCGCGGGCGCGGGTGTATGTGCTCAAAAGCTTGGATGACGCGGCGATGCGAAAGCTGCTGCAGCGCGCCTTGAGCGAAGACAAGGGCTTGGGCAAGCGCCAGTTGAGCCTCAGCGATGAAGGCTTCAAGATCCTGTTCAGCGCCGCCGATGGCGACGGGCGACGTTTTCTCAACCTGCTGGAGAACGCGTCCGACCTGGCCGAGGACGGCAGCGAGATTGGCGTCGAGCTCCTGCAAAGCCTGCTCGGCGACACACGCCGGCGTTTCGACAAGGGTGGCGAAGCGTTCTACGATCAGATTTCGGCGCTGCACAAGTCGGTACGCGGCTCCAACCCCGACGGCGCGTTGTACTGGTTCGCGCGCATGATCGACGGTGGCTGTGATCCGCTGTACCTGGCGCGCCGCGTGGTGCGCATGGCCAGTGAAGACATCGGCAACGCCGACCCGCGCGCCCTGAGCCTGTGCCTTGCGGCGTGGGAAGTTCAGGAGCGCCTCGGCAGCCCGGAAGGCGAGCTGGCGGTGGCTCAGGCGATTACCTACCTGGCGTGTGCGCCGAAAAGTAACGCGGTGTACATGGGCTTCAAGTCAGCACTGCGCGCGGCGGCCGAACATGGCTCCCTCGAAGTGCCGCTGCACCTGCGCAATGCACCCACCAAGCTGATGAAGCAACTGGGTTACGGTGATGAATACCGCTACGCCCACGATGAGCCGGACGCCTATGCCGCCGGCGAAGATTACTTCCCCGACGAGCTTGAGCCGCAGCCGTTCTACCAACCGGTGCCCCGTGGCCTGGAGCTGAAGATCGGTGAAAAGCTCAATCACCTCGCTCAACTCGATCGCCTCAGCCCCAAACAGCGGAGAAAGTAGTGCTCAAGACGATTCTTGCCGTGTCCGTTGCCGGCATCGCTGGTACATTATTGCGTTTCGCCACCGGTACTTGGGTAAACGCCAACTGGCCAAAGCATTTTTATGCGGCGACCCTGGCGGTCAACCTGGTGGGCTGCTTGATCATCGGGCTGCTGTACGGCTGGTTCCTGCTGCGCCCGGAAGTGCCGATTGAAATTCGTACCGGCTTGATTGTCGGCTTTGTAGGCGGTCTGACGACCTTTTCATCCTTTTCACTGGATACGCTGCGCCTGCTGGAAAGCGGGCAAGCCCTGGTCGCTTTCGGGTACCTGGGCATCAGCATATTCGGCGGGCTGCTCGCCACCTGGGCCGGCCTGTCCTTGACCAAACTTTGATAAACGAGAGACCGACATGCTCGATTCCAAACTGTTACGTAGCAACCTTCAGGACGTAGCGGACCGCCTGGCATCCCGTGGCTTTGCCTTGGATGTTGCGCGCATCGAAGCGCTGGAAGAACAGCGCAAGACCGTCCAGACCCGCACCGAAGCACTGCAGGCTGAGCGTAATGCGCGTTCCAAATCCATCGGTCAGGCCAAGCAGCGCGGCGAAGACATCGCGCCGTTGATGGCGGACGTCGAGCGCATGGGCACCGAGCTGTCCGACGGCAAAGTCGAACTGGACAAGATTCAAGGCGAGCTGGATTCAATCCTGCTAGGCATTCCGAACCTGCCGCACGAGTCGGTGCCGGTCGGTGCGGACGAAGAGGGGAACGTCGAAGTGCGCCGCTGGGGCACGCCGAAGGCCTTTGATTTCGAGATCAAGGACCACGTCGCCCTGGGCGAACTCAGCGGTGGCCTGGATTTCGAAACCGCCGCCAAGCTGTCCGGCGCGCGCTTTGCCTTGCTGCGTGGTCCGATTGCCCGCCTGCATCGCGCCCTGGCGCAGTTCATGATCAACCTGCACACCGGCGAACACGGTTACGAAGAGGCTTACACGCCGTACCTGGTTCAGGCCCCGGCCCTGCAGGGTACCGGCCAGTTGCCGAAGTTCGAGGAAGACCTGTTCAAGATCAGCCGCGATGGCGAAGCCGACCTGTACCTGATCCCGACCGCCGAAGTGTCGCTGACCAACATCGTGGCCGGCGAGATCCTCGACGCCAAGCAGCTGCCGCTCAAGCTCGTCGCCCACACGCCATGCTTCCGCAGTGAAGCCGGTGCCTCCGGGCGCGACACTCGCGGCATGATCCGCCAGCACCAGTTCGACAAAGTCGAGATGGTGCAAGTGGTCGAGCCGTCGACCTCCATGGAGGCCCTCGAAGGCCTGACCGCCAACGCCGAACGCGTGCTGCAACTGCTGGAACTGCCGTACCGCGTGCTGGCACTGTGTACGGGTGACATGGGTTTCAGCGCCGTGAAAACCTACGACCTCGAAGTGTGGGTGCCGAGCCAGGACAAATACCGCGAGATCTCGTCGTGCTCCAACTGCGGTGATTTCCAGGCGCGTCGCATGCAGGCGCGTTTCCGCAACCCGGAAACCGGCAAGCCGGAACTGGTGCACACCCTCAACGGTTCGGGCCTGGCCGTAGGCCGTACCCTGGTGGCCGTGCTGGAAAACTACCAGCAGGCCGACGGTTCGATCCGTGTGCCGGACGTGCTCAAGCCTTACATGGCGGGCATCGAGGTCATCGGCTAAATGGAATTTCTGCCGCTGTTCCATAACCTGCGCGGCAGTCGTGTGTTGGTCGTCGGCGGCGGGGAGATTGCCTTGCGCAAGTCCCGGCTGTTGGCCGACGCTGGCGCGCTGCTGCGGGTGGTTGCTCCCCAGATCGAAAACCAGTTGCGTGAACTGGTGCAGGGCAGTGGCGGGGAACTGATCATGCGCGGTTATCAGGAGGCCGACCTCGACGGTTGCACCCTGATCATCGCCGCTACGGACGACGAACCGCTGAACGCGCAAGTGTCCAGCGATGCCAAACGCCGTTGCGTGCCGGTCAATGTGGTGGATGCGCCGGCCCTGTGCAGCGTGATCTTCCCGGCGATTGTCGACCGTTCGCCGTTGGTGATCGCGGTGTCCAGCGGCGGCGATGCGCCGGTGCTGGCACGCTTGATCCGGGCCAAGCTGGAAACCTGGATTCCGTCCACGTATGGCCAACTGGCCGGGCTGGCGGCGCGCTTTCGAGCCCAGGTCAAAGGGTTGTACCCGGATGTGCAGCAACGCCGCGCGTTCTGGGAAGAAGTCTTTCAGGGCCCGATTGCCGATCGGCAACTGGCCGGGCAGGGCGATGAAGCCGAGCGTCTGTTGATTGAAAAGGTCAACGGCGCACCGCCGAATGCGCCGGGCGAAGTCTACCTGGTTGGCGCCGGCCCCGGCGATCCGGACCTATTGACCTTCCGCGCCTTGCGTCTGATGCAGCAGGCCGATGTGGTGCTCTACGACCGCCTGGTGGCGCCAGCGATTCTTGAACTGTGCCGGCGTGACGCCGAGCGCGTGTACGTGGGCAAGCGGCGTGCTGACCACACCGTGCCTCAGGACCAGATCAACCAGCAACTGGTCGACCTGGCCAAGCAAGGCAAGCGTGTGCTGCGTCTCAAGGGTGGCGATCCGTTCATCTTTGGCCGTGGCGGCGAAGAGATCGAAGAACTGGCGGCCCATGGCATTCCGTTCCAGGTGGTGCCGGGCATCACGGCGGCCAGCGGTTGCGCGGCGTATGCCGGGATTCCGCTGACTCACCGCGACTATGCGCAATCGGTACGCTTTATCACCGGGCACTTGAAGAACGGCACCTCGGACCTGCCTTGGAGTGATCTGGTGGGCCCGTCGCAGACCCTGGTGTTCTACATGGGCTTGATCGGTTTGCCGATCATCTGCGAACAGTTGATCAAGCATGGACGTTCGGCGGACACCCCGGCGGCCTTGATCCAGCAGGGCACCACGTCCAACCAGCGCGTGTTCACCGGTACCTTGGCCGACTTGCCGCGCATGGTGGCGGAGCATGAAGTGCATGCGCCGACGCTGGTGATCGTCGGTGAGGTGGTAGTGCTGCGCGAGAAACTCAAATGGTTTGAAGGCGCCCAGGCCCAAGTCTGAGCCTAAATGCATCCGGGGCAAGCCCCCTCCCACATTGGAATGCATTCCAAAAAGTGGGAGGGGGCTTGCCCCCGATAAGGCCATTTGATCCAACCAGTCCTCCGGATCAGCTCCAGACACCCTTACCGCTCAACCGCCCACGATCATGCGGGGCATCAAACACCTGCAACGGCCCCTTGGGCACAATCCCCGTCGGATTGATGGTGCGGTGGCTGGCATAGTAATGCCCCTTGATGTGCTCAAAGTCGACCGTCTCGGCCACTCCCGGCCATTGATACATCTCCCGCAACCAGTTCGACAAATTCGGATAATCCGCAATCCGGCGCAGGTTGCATTTGAAGTGGCTGTAATACACTGCATCAAAGCGAATCAGCGTGGTGAACAGCCGCACATCAGCCTCGGTCAGGTATTCACCGGCCAGGTAGCGATGCTCGCCGAGGTGCTGTTCCTGGTGGTCAAGTTCGGCAAACAGATCATCGAACGCACGTTCATACGCCTGCTGCGAGGTGGCGAAACCTGCGCGGTACACGCCGTTGTTCACGGCGGGGTAGATGCGCTCGTTCAACGCGTCGATGCTCGGGCGCAGAGCCTCGGGGTAGAAGTCCAGGGTGTTGCCGGTCAGCCCGTTGAACGCGCTGTTGAACATGCGAATGATCTCCGCTGATTCATTGCTGACGATGCGCTTGAGGTGTTTGTCCCACAGCACTGGCACCGTGACACGACCGGTGTAGTCGGCCGTGTCGGCGGTGTAGCGCTGGTGCATGAAGTCGAAGCCGTCCAGCGTGTCGCCGCTGGAGCCGCGGGCCTTGTCGAAGGTCCAGCCGTTTTCCAGCATCAGCCAACTGACCACGGACACGTCGATTAGACCTTCGAGGCCTTTGAGTTTGCGCATGATCAGCGTGCGATGGGCCCATGGGCAGGCGAGCGACACATACAGGTGGTAGCGACCGGCTTCGGCCTTGAAGCCACCTTCGCCGCTGGGGCCGGGCTGGCCGTCCGCGGTCACCCAGTGGCGGCGTTGTGCTTGTTCCCGCTGGAAAGCGCCATCCGCGCTACTTTCGTACCACTGGTCGTGCCAGCGTCCTTTGATCAGCAAACCCATGACTGGCTCCTTGGCTAATAAGCGTTAGAGCCCAGTCTAAAGGGATGAGTTCGAACTAAAAGCGCAAAAACTGCGGCGCAATGATCGATTAAATCGATTTATCCCGCGCGTCCCAGTAGTGCTGGGCCAGTTCGAACGCTTGCTCTCGCGGATGACCCAGGCCGCGCAAGGCCAGGGCCATGGTGGCGATCAAGGCGAGTTGCGGGTAGCTGTCCTCGACGTCGCCGCGCCACAGCGCTTTCAACTGCTCGGGCTCCAGGCTGGCCGGTTTGACATGACGCTGGGCGGAGAGGGCGGGCCATTCTTCGTCCCAACTTTCGCCGCCGGTGGTGCCGTAGAGGTGGCTGATGGTGTCGGGGTTGATCTCGATCTCACCGCCATCGCCCTTGACCACAATCACATTGTCACCGAGCAGGCCGCTGGCATCGCGGTGTACACCCTGGTAACCGGGGTGGAAGATGCTTTGCAGGCCGCAGCGGGCATTCAGTGGGTTGAGCAGGCGTGCCAGGGAGTGGATCGGCGAGCGCAGGCCCAGGGTGTTGCGCAGATCGATCATGCGTTGCAGTTGCGGTGCCCAGTCGCCCAGCGGGATAAACGCCAGGTTGCCGTGCTCGAAGGCCGTCTCGACCTGCTGCCAATTGCGGCACAACGGGATCTGCAGGCCTTCCAGCAATTGCTCGGTGTACAACCGGCCAGCGGTGTGGGCGCCGCCGCCGTGCAGGAGGATGCGCACACCGTTCTGCGCCAGGCACTTGGCGGCCAGCAGGAACCACGGCAGGTGGCGCTTTTTGCCGGCGTAGGTCGGCCAGTCGACATCCACCTTCAGCGCCGGCGCGTGCAGGCGCTCGCGCAGCGCTTCGGTGAAGCCGGCGAGTTCTTCCGGGCTTTCTTCCTTGTGGCGCAGCAGCATGAGGAAGGCGCCGAGCTGGGTGTCTTCGACTTTCTCGTCAAGCAGCATGCCCATGGCTTCGCGGGCTTCTTCGCGGGTCAGGTTGCGCGCGCCGCGCTTGCCTTTGCCCAGGATGCGCACGAACGGCGCAAACGGGTGCTCGGCGGGGGTTTCAAGGGTCAGCGGGGCAAAATCGGTCATAAGCAATTCGTCGGCCTGGGCAGGCCCGCCAGCTTGGCGGCGAGTTTGGCGGGAGTGCCGTTGAACAGTTTATTGAGGTGCAGGCTGTTGCCCTTGTCCGTGCCCAGCTTCAAGGCGGTGTACTTGATCAGCGGGCGCGTGGCGGGGGACAGCTGGAATTCTTGATAGAACTGGCGCAGCAGCTCGAGGATTTCCCAGTGCGCCGGGGTCAACTCGAGGGCTTCGGCGGCGGCCAGGGCGTTGGCCACGTCGACCGACCACTCGTTCAGGTTGACGAGGTAGCCGTCCTTGTCCAGTTCGAGGGCGTGCGCGCCCACGGTCAGGGTGTTCATAGCCAGGTGTTGACCTTGTCGTAGTCGATCGACAGTTGCACGAAACCCGGGTAATCCACGCAGTCGGCCCAGTCGGGCAGCGGCAGGTTGCGCGCCAGGCTGTCTTCGGCCAGCACAAACACCTTCACGCCCTTGAGTTGCAGGGCCGGGTGATGCAGCCCATAGGCGCCGTCGCCACAGAGCAGGATCGCATCGTCGCTGCCGCAGATGCGCAGGCAACTGTCGAGGCGGCTATCGGTAAACGGGGAGTGGGACACCACATGTAAAGTCGACATCAGAGGGTTATCACCTGGTCGTAACGGTCAATCAACTGGGAGATCTGTTCGTTGTTCAGCGGCTGTGCATTGACGGGGTGCGTCAGCCCGCGCGCGGCCAGGCTGTGCTCGCAGGCAAACACCGCGTCGATACCGAACAGCCCTAGTGCCTGCAGGTTGGCGCCGAGGTCTTTTTGCTGCACGGCCTTGGCGTCCTGGTGCGGTGCCAGTTGGAACACGCCGTCATCCAGAAACAGCAGGCCGATGGGTAGATCGAACGCGCCGCCGGCCAACACGATATCCAGCGCTTCGCGCGCGCTCGGCCCGGACCACGGTGCCTGGCGGCTGATCACCAGCAAGGATTTGGACATGTCACGGCCCTCCAAAACAGATCAAGCGGTCGGCGGTCTGGCTCGCGTCGTGCAATTGCCCAAGGCCCGACAGCTCCCATGGCGCATCCACGTTCACCGCGCTGCGTTGGTAGCGTGCGGCTTCTTCACGGTTGAGCACACCACGGCGCAGGGCGGCGGCGATGCAGACCACGGCGTCCAACTGTTGTGCGCTGACAAACTCACGCCATTGGCGGGCGATGTCTTGCTCATCCTGTGGCGCAACGATGGTGTTGGAGGCGCTGTAGACGCCATCCTGATAAAAAAACAGCCGCACAATCTCATGCCCGCCGGCCAGCGCCGCCTGGGCGAACAGCAAGGCGCGACGCGAGGAGGGCGCATGGGCGGCGGAAAACACTGCTATCGCGAATTTCATGGAACACCCTGCAAGCAAACGTGGGCCAATGATAAGGCCGCCGTCGGGAAAAAGCCCGCCGTGATCAAAACGGTCACGGCCGATGATCGTTCTGACGATTGCCCTGGGCGCTGAAGGCTGACTACGCTGTCGTCAGTCGAATCGGAAACGGAGTCTCCATGTCAGGTCCCTTGGCGTCCCTTAAAGTACTGGATTTTTCCACCTTGCTGCCCGGTCCGTTCGCTTCGCTGATGCTAGCGGACATGGGCGCCGAGGTGCTGCGCATCGAATCGCCCACGCGCATGGACCTGCTACGCGTGCTGCCGCCCCATGATCAGAGATCGGAAGAGCACACGTCTGAACTCCAGTCACCCAGGTTATCTCGT
>ERZ1463034.133-NODE-133-length-23320-cov-8.709693_pt1 | contig 23320 bp, 34 predicted proteins | sample MGYA00564480_ERZ1463034 | MGnify/ENA primary metagenome ERZ1463034 (study PRJEB39244, sample SAMEA3635122) | Helicobacter pylori | study: EMG produced TPA metagenomics assembly of PRJEB11511 data set (Assembly of a 5300-year-old Helicobacter pylori...
TTCCCTACACGACGCTCTTCCGATCTTTATTGTAATTACTACTACATACTATATATGGTATAAATTATTGTTACCACATTTTGCTCACGTTTTTGTCACCACGACAAACTAATCGACAAATAACCTAAACGCATCATAGAGGGCGAAATAATGACTTTTAGACATACTTCTGAGATATATACTACATACTAACTACTATATATGGTGTTTATTACTACTAATCATATCACATCCTAATCAATGACTAATGTAAGAGATTATGTAGTAACATAATGTGTATTAAATAATAACTATGAATAATGTGTCAAGCTCATACTTAAAATACGATAGAAGCATGATTTCGTGAATTCTAGATATATTAGAGGAGGTTATATACATGGATAACTACGATGCATTAGATGATAATATAATTCAAGACATCATTGAACATCAAAAAGATTTGAGTCAATTGTTAACGATCATAAATCAATTAACATTGGACAAATATGATCTTGGTTTTAACGATGGGTATGAAGCAGGTGAGCATAGTGGTTGGTGTGATTGCTATGATATGTTGACCGATGACGACTAAACTGTAGAAAACTGAAGAAAACTGAAGAAAACGGGAGGAATTTAAACATATCCCCCCGCTATCTATCAATTTTCGTCAAATACGGCCGAATATCACCCACCATCACCGCTTGCTTTACGCATTCGGCTATTTTAGGTATATCTGAATTTATTGAATTAAACGAATGAGCATATATTCATATATCATATGTGAGCACATGTTCATATTTAAAAAATTAGATTTTGCTTTTATCACCCAGTGTGGTATAATATATAATATAGGAGGATATAAAATGACACAAGAAGAAATAAAACAAATTATTATTGATTTATTAAACAACGATTGCAACGATGTTGACTTAATGACAATCGACTCATTGGCGTTTGCGTTTAGTACAATCGATTATATGAATAAAAAATTATCAGCAAGTCCTAATTTGTTAGGTGATCGAATTTTCATGGCAAGCCGTGAAAAACTAAACAACGAAATTATTAGATATTCGAAAGCATTAGGCTTGACTCGTGAGCAACGCGCTCGTATCAGTAAGTTGTCAGATAAAAAAGAAAATTCTAATCCATTATTGGAAATTTTAGGTGAAGATTAATGGCTAAGATTATAGATCTCAGCGGTACTAAATATAATAAGTTGTCAATCATAGAACGACGGGGATCCGATAAATGGGGTCACCCGTTGTGGTTATGCAAATGCGATTGCGGTAATTATAAAATATATCGTGGTGATAAAGTTAAAAATGGTATTATAAAAAGTTGTGGGTATTGCAACAATTATCAACATCATAGACTTTGTAACACAAGATTATATAAAGTTTTCGATGGTATGAAAGATCGTTGCTACAACAAATTACGAGCAAAGTATAAATATTATGGTGCTCGTGGTATTAAGATTTGCGACGAATGGCTAACAGATTTTATTGCATTTTATGTATGGTCTATGGAAAATGGTTATCGAGATGATCTCACAATCGATCGTATAGACGTCAATAGTGATTATTCGCCAGACAATTGTCGTTGGGTAGATCACAAAACACAACAAAAAGGATATACAGATAAAGAATGCTTATTTGGGAGGGATAATTGTCATGTTACAAAGAGCAATTAAATATTGTAGTGATACAATTGAAGATGATTATTCACCTAAATATGTGAAACTACAATGCAAGGAACTATTACCTATATTGTTAGATAAAGACCCTAAATATTTTATGAATACAAATAAACTGAAAAAAATCAAGGGTTTATTATCCATTATTAAAATGCCAACAGGATCTAAAACAGGTGAGCCAGTTGTTACTGCACTTGCTGGTTTTCAAATTTTTTTCTTAATTAGTGTTTTATGTATATATCATCGAGATGACACAACAAAACGCAGATTTGAGAATGTACTACTTGAATTACCACGTAAGTCTGGTAAAACAATGTTAGTAGCATTAATATTTATTATCAGTTTACTACTTGAGCCGAAATATTCTCGATTATTCTCAGTTGCGCCAGATGGAGCATTGTCACGCGAGGTTTATACATTGATAAAGCAATTTATTGGTGTTAGTCCGCTGTTACAACAAATAAATAAAAAAGATTTGTTTAAGATCAATCGTGATAAATTACTTTGTGTTTTAACAGAAAACGAGTATATACCATTAAATTATAGTACATCACGCATGGATGGTAAAATGCCGAGTATCTGGCTTTGTGATGAAACATCAGCATTACCTGATTCTTATCCTATTTCAGCGATGCGACTTGGGTCATTACCTGTCAAGAATAAACTTGGTATAATGATCTCAACAAAATATACTAAAATTGATACACCGTTTGAAGACGAAATACAATTCCACAAACAACGTCTTGATAATATGTTACAAGATGATACCGCATTTGCATTATTGTATGAGCCGGATCAAGATTTAATCGATCAATGGGAAACATCAAACAAGATTATAAAACAAGTAAATCCATTATCTGTTGAATTAGAATCTGTATTCAATGAAGTTGAGAAAATGAGAAATCAAGCAATCGCTGTAAAAGGTCAACAAGCACAATTTAAATGTAAGATGCTCAATATCATTGCACAAAGTGAAACTGAAGCATACATCGATATTAATGATCTTAAACAATGTCGGATTGATGAATTCGATTGGAGTGGTCGAGATGTGTATGTCGGAATTGACTTAAGTCAAAGTGGTGATAATACATCAGTAGTTATGGTTACACGTGATGAATACGGCCATTTGGTATCACATCCGATGTGCTTTATTCCGACAGACAATAAAGACAAAAAGTCAAAAGAAGAAAAATGTGATTATCAAAAATATATTGATCTTGGTAAATGTATAGAATGTGGTACGAACATTATTGATTATAGTAAAGTAGAAGAGTATATTATTGAAACGTTGCAACAAGATTATAACGTAAATATTATTGGTACTGGATATGATCGTTACAATGCAATATCTACTGTCAACAAATTAGAAGCAGCTGGAATTGATTGTATTGAAGTACGTCAACATTCAAGTGTGTTAGCATCTCCAACTAAATTATTATATGAAGAGATTAGCACTCATAATTTTAGATATGTTACTAATCAATTATATGAGATCAACTTTATGAATGCGCGTTGTCAATATGATACGAACTTAAATCGTTATGTAACGAAAAAGAAATCAAATGGCAAAGTTGATATGGTCGTTGCAACATTAGATGCGGTTTGCTTGTTACAACAACAGGAACTATTTGACGATAATTGGGTTTGCAGTTAACGTTATTTATGGTATAATTGATATGTACCTCCGTCGGGATCGCGCGTCTTAATTGGCGCGCTTTTCTTTATTTACATTATTGTAGGATTATGGTATAATGTACTTATAAAGACGAAACACTTTAAATAAGAGTCCTATACGAGGGAAAACAATAGCATAAATTATGTCTTTTAGTCATGTGTGTTGTAACAAATACGCATGACTTTTCTATTTACATTGTTGCAACAACGTGGTATAATACCTATAGAAGCTAACGAAAGGAGGTACGAACTATGAAAGCTCAAGAAAAACGAATCGCTTTTCGATGCACTGAAGATGAATTCTTTCAAATTAAGGATCAGGCAGAAGACGCAGGCTTAAACGTTAGCGATTATTTGAAATGGCTAGTTATGAACGACTCCGAGCCGATCGGTGGCGAAGATCTAAATTTGAAAGGGGGTGAGTAAAATATTTGGGTGGTTTAAAAAAGAACAACGAAACGACAACGAAGTGCTAGCTGATGTTGCAGAAGGTCTTATACAATCCGGAACAACAATCACACGTCAACAAGCAATGTCAATTCCTGTTGTAACAAAATCAGTTGCGTGGATCGCAAGTGCTATTGCTGCATTGCCAATCAAAATGTACACAAAAACCGATAGTGGTTATCAAGAAGTATATGATGATTATAGACTTCCATTATTAAATGATTATAGCGGAAATGGTATGATCGCAAATGATTTAAAACGTCAAGTATTAACTGATCTACTTCTTGATGGTAATGGTTATGCATACATTAGTAAAAAAGGTAATAAAATTACAAAATTATCGTATATTCCTACAAGTCGCTTAACATATACAGAAAGTGTTGATACAATCAACAAAATCGTAAATGTTTGGGTTGACGGAAAACCTGTACAAGATTATAACGTATTTCGTTTGGTAAATAATAGTAAAAATGGTATTAGCGGGATTGGTTTTGTATCTGATTGTCAAGATTTGTTAAGTACAGTTTTATCTAGTTTACAATATGAAAACTCAAGTATCTCGTCTGGTGTACGTCGAGGATTTTTGAAGTCAAAATCCAAACTTGATCCTGATAAAATGAATGAGCTACGACGTGCTTGGAAGAAATTGACAACACCAAATCAGAGCGATGTTTTGGTATTAAATGCTGGTATTGAGTTTGAAGATGCAAGCAGTACAGCAACTGAAAGTCAGTTATCTCAAAATAAAGTAATCAATATGCATCAAATCCTTGCATACTTTGGTTTACCAACAAACTTTTTTGAAGGTGTAAACTCTGATGCATATTTAACTGCGGTACGAATTGCTATTTTGCCAATAGTCAAACAATTTACAAATGCGTTAAACAATTATATGTTACTTGAATCTGAAAAATCAAATATGAAATTTGAAATTGATACAAGTGATCTATTACGTATTAACGCAAATGAACGATTCGCAGCATATCAAACCGGTTTATCTAGCGGGATCTTGACTATTGATGAGGTACGTCGTATGGAAAACTTACCAGCACTTGATATGCAATATTTAAAACTTGGCCTTGGTGATGTATTATATAATATTACAGATGGTAAAATTTTCGTTCCAAATACTGGGGCAATTGTAGATCCTAGCGATAGTAAAAATACTGAGTTGAACAATAATGAAAATATTGAAAATTAACTATTTACATTGTTGTAACAACGTGGTATAATAATCTTTGTTAGGAGGTGAAACAAGTTTGAAAATTGAATTACGAAATAATGGCGTACACCTTGAGGGATATGTAAATGCTGTGGGTCGTGAATCTCGTGTACTACGCGATTTACATGGGCCATTCATTGAAATTATCAAACCTGGTACGTTTGCCAAAAGTCTTGAACAACGTTCTAATGTCGGATTAATGTTAAATCACAAAAGAAATTTAGAGCCGACCAACTTGGAACTATATGAAGACAACATCGGCCTACGTGCTAAAATTGATATTGATGATCCTGAAGTCGTTGAATTAGCAGAACATCGAAAGCTAACTGGTTTTAGTTTTGGATTCGTTGCTAAGTCTGACAAATGGGACGATACTCAAGAAGTACGACGACGTACAATTGATGGACTTGACTTACAGGAGGTGAGTATCTTATCTGTAACGCCAGCATACATTGCTACAAGCATTGAAGCTCGCGATGAAGATGCTACTCTACACGAACAACGTTCCATCGAACACACATTTGAGGTTGACGACAAACGTGATCCTCACGATCTCGAACAACTTAATATATACAAACAACATTTTGAATTCTTAAAAGGAGAATATAAATAATGAAATTCTTAATCGAAAAACGTAACTCTATTGTAGAAGAAATCAATAACTTGTTTAAAGGTGCAGAAACAGAAAAACGTGCATTGACAGAAGATGAACAATCCACGTTCGAAGCAAAAACTGCGGAATTGAAAGCACTTGATAAAACTATCGAAGCAAAACGCGAAGCTCGTTCTTTCACAATGATGGATGATGAAACACCAAAAACCCCAGAAGTAAAAAAAGAAGAACGCTCTATTGAAGAAGTTGAATTGCGACAATTCGAAGAACTTATCCGTGAGCAACGTGCTGGTGAAATGGCAAAAGGTGATAATGGTGTAGTTATCCCTCAAACTATTGCAAATAAAATCATTGATACCGTTAAACAAATTGCTCCGGTTTATGCATTAACAACTAAATTCAATGTAAAAGGTAAATTGCAATTCCCAGTTGCAACAGGTTCTATTACAACTGGTTATCAAGAAGAATTTAAAGCAATTGCATCCTCTAATGTTGGTTTTACAAATGTCGAACTTGATGGTCATTTAATTGGTGCATTATCTAAAGTATCTGTATCTTTGATCAACAATGCACAATTTGATATTGTTGGTTATGTTGTTAACAAAATTGCTCAATCCATCGCAGAATTCTTGGAAAAAGAATTGATCGCAGGCGCTACAAACATTAAAGGTATTACTGATGTATCTTATGAAGATGCCGGTGTTAAAAAAGTAACAGCGACAACAATCGACGCTGATGCATTAATTGATACACAATCCGCATTAAAAATGAATGTTCAAGATGGTTGTCAATGGTTGATGAATCAAACAACTTTAACAACTGTACGTAAATTGAAAGACAACAACGGTCAATACATTTTAAATCCTGATGTACGCACTGGCTTTGGTTTTGAGTTACTTGGTAAACCAGTAATGATCTCCGACGAAATGCCAGATGATACAATTGTTTACGGGAATTGGTCCGCAATGTATGTAAACATTCATGAAGACGTAAACATTCGTCCATTGAATGAAAAATATGCAGATGAACATGCAATCGGTTTTGTTGCTTGGGCAGAAATTGACGCTAAACTTTGTGAACTTGATAAATTTGCAAAATTAGTTAAAAACCCAGGTCGTGGCGCTAAAGCAGCAAAAGCTGAATAATAAATCTTAAGGGGTGAGGCAATTCGCCTCATCCCTATTTATTATAATAAGGAGGAAAATGTGAAAGTAGCAGAGTTAACACTTGACACTATCAAACAATATTTACGTATTGATGGTAATGACGATGATATTCTACTTGAAATGTTACGTGCATCCGCTATTCAATATTGTACTTCTTATATGGGGTGTGCTAAAGAAGATCTCAATAAGTATGACGATGTAACGATTGTTGTATTAGCATTAATATCAGATTCATATGAAGTACGTCAATTCACTACAAGTACAATTACATTAAATCCAGTAATGCAAGGGGTTTTAGATTTACATTGTAGTAATTTTATTGGTGGTGATCCTGTATGAGATATGTAAAGGATATGCGACTATCGAGCATTTGCAAAAATCGTCTCGAAGTTTGGGGTAATGTAACAAGTGATACAAAAAATCGACTTGGTCAATATCCTAAAGAAGACAAAAAACTATTTGAGGTATGGGGAGCAGTTTTACCACAAACTGGATCCTTATTGAATGGTCGAAACGCAGAAACAACACTATGTCGTACTACACATAAAATCGTGTTACGTTACAACAAAAATATCACAAGCGCAAATTGGTTTATTTATAATGGTGTTCGATATGATATCTTATATATCATGGATCCATACTTAAATAGTGAACGTTTAGAATGTTATTGTGAAGTTGTAATTTAGTATTTACATTGTTGCAACAATATGATATAATAATAACTGTTAGGAGGTGAATAAACACGTGCTATCAGTTATTGATGTTATACGGGCTTTGTCAGAATTAATCGAAAATAAATATCCAGATTATCCTGTCGTTGACATGGATGTCAGTGAAGATTATCCTAGGCCAAGTTATTTTATAGAAGTCGATGACGTAGAAACAAGTTGGGTTGCTAATGATTATATTAAGGAATCCAGCAATTTAAGAATTGTATTTTTTGCCGCTGAAAGATATGAGGGCTTTTTAGAATTACTTGACATGAAGAATAATTTAACGGTAATGTTCGACGATCCGTTATATGTTACCGACGGGAAAACTGAATATTATGTATCTCTATTAAATACCGCAAGTGATATATACAAAACTGACAAAGTACTAGAATTTACTTTGCGAGCAGATCTTATCCAAAAAGTTGAACGCAAAGAAACTGATACTTATATGGAAGAGTTAAATGTTAATATAACGAGGTGATTAAATGAGTTATCGTTTGGATTTACCAGACATTTCTGTAATTTTTACACAAAAAGCCGTAACCGCTGTACAACGTTCTGAACGTGGTGTATTGTGTGTTATCGTAAAAGATAAACAACAAACAACTGGTATTAAAAAGTACGTTTACAAACGTTTAGCAGATATTACGGAAACAGATTATGAAACATCCAACTTTACTGCGTTGAAACGCGCATTTGATGTTGCTGTTAATAAAGTATATGTGTTGCGGTGTGCAACAGAAACTACTTTACAAGATATTGTGAAAGAACTTGATAAAATCAAATTCAATTACGTATGTACAAACGTAAAAGCACTACAACAAGATCTTGCAAATCAAGTTGTGCAATACAACAAAGATAATCAAGGTCATAAATGCGTAGCAGTTGTATCTGAAGCAACACAAGCCGATAGCAAATATGTTATCAATCTAAAAGGTTCTGGTGGTACACTTAAAGATGGATCCGCTGTTAAGGCAGAAGATTATTTGATTCGTATCGCATCTACATTATGTAATTTACCAATGAATCGTAGTTTAACATATTATGTATTTGAAGATCTTGCATCTTGGGACGATACATATATCACAACTGAAACACCAATTGGAAAATGGATCAGTGATGGTTGGTTGACATTAATCAACGACGATGACGATGTAAAATGTGGTAGAGCAATTAATAGCTTGCACACATTTACAAGTACCGACACGGAAGATATGAGCTACATTATCATCGTTGAGGCTATGAACTTAATTATTGAAGATATTTATACAACATTTAAAGATTATTATGTTGGTAAATATAAAAATACATTATCTAATCAACGTTTATTTATTACAAGTGTAAATGCGTACTTCCGTCAATTGATGCGTGAAGAAGTACTCGATGACGCATACGACAATCACGCATACGTTGATGTTGAATCTCAACGACTTGCATGGCTTGGTATTGGTAAAACTGAAGCAGAAGATTGGGATGAAAACAAGGTACAACAAATGACATTCCGCACAAATGTGTTCTTAGCTGGTGATGCTAAAATCTCCAATGCTATGGAAGATCTTAAATTCGTCATTGCACTTGCGTAATTCTTGGTTTAAAAGAAAAGTGTTGTTACCGTATATGATAGGCTAAAAAGAGGATTAAGCATAAAGGAGGCTTTAAACATATGAATGCACAAAGTTGTATCTTGGGCACCTACGGAAAATTATATGTAAACAATGTGCGAATTGCAAATATTAAATCTTTTGAATTAAAAGCATCTTTACAATATGAAGATATTCTAGTTAATGGTAATTTAATTACACAATCTAAATACAAAGGTGCAACATTGACTGGTACGATGGTCGTGCACAAAGTTGATAGCATGAACATCAAACTTGTTAAAGACGCAATTAAAACTGGTGTTATGCCAAGCATCAAATTCATGGGTGAACTTAAGGATCCTAATGTGAACGGTGATGAAGCGATTGAAGTTAGTGACGTTATGTTCGACGAAGCAACGTTGTTATCTTTTGCAAATGGTGAAGTACGCGAAGAATCTACCGCATTCCGTGCAGGTGATTATAACTACTTAAGCACTATTTAATTGTTGCAACGGGGCGTGTCATTTACGATGCGTCCCGTTCATTTATACTATGTGTTTTATATATTGTACATTTTGTTGCAACATGATATAATAATAAATGTAAGGAGGATAACCTCCGATAAGTTATTATAAGAAATGAGGTAAACAAAATGAAAACATTATTAAGCGTAGTTTTAGCAATCGTTGGTTTAGCATTCATGCCTATGTTTGTATATGGTTTTGTATCAATATTACAATTACATTTCGGATTCATCCAAATGTTTATGCTAGGTTTTAGCACATGTATCGAATGCTGCATTATTTCTTTAATCCGTGCATTAAACAAATAGGAGGTATATATGGATTATATTAGTCAAATTTTAGATCGAGCAAATAAAACATTACAATCTCAAGATAATGTTGAAACAGAAATGACATTAGATATCGATGGTACTGAGTTAAAAGTAAATCGTTTACCAGTACAAAAAGTATTCGAACTATTAAACGAAGCACAAGAAAATGAATACGACGCTGAGCTTGAATTGATCTATTTATCTGCATATGAGACATTTAATAATGAAGCCGTTATGCAGTTGAACGAATCACATGAGCCGCATGATGTTGTCAAGGTCGTATTTGGTGATGATCCTATCTTGATTGGTAAAATCGCAAGTGCTATCGTTACTTGGTACGATTTGAAAAAAGCAGTTGATATTACGGTTAAATCTTTAAAAAAGTAATATGCGAAGATATTCGCGCATCTGTGATCTCGCACTATAGCTTGCGAGGTATGTCATTTACTGAATTAAAAAATCTCGATTATTCTGATATTTTATATTTATATGCTACATTGGAGCTCGAAAATAATGGTAATTGATGATCGAGAACTTAAGCAAGTAATACAACAATTAAAATATTTCGATACTCGATATTTCGATAAAGACTTTCGAAATGCTGGTAAAAAAGCAGCTGGGCCAATCCTAACAAAATGGGCAAAAGACGCGAACGCAAACATCAACTTCCCATTTGCGGGTGGTCATGAAAAATCCGGTAATTTTACGGGATCCATGAAACGATATAGTCAAAAAGATCGAAACATCAGCAAGTCGAAATACAAATATAAAAAACAACCTATACGCGAAAGTGATGGTAAATTTGAATTCAAATTAAAAAACCAAATTAGATTGTCTAACATTTGGGAAGCAAAGCAATTTACTCCACATATAGGTACAACTAAACTTGCCACAAAATCTGGCTTTGGTAATAAAGAAAAGACAGAACATATGTTCGATAATTATACACAGGACTTTGTTGATCGTCTAGCAGATTTTGTTAAGAAACAAGTGGAAAGGAAAAGCAAAGTATGAGCAATAGAAATGCTACGGTAACGGTAAATACTAAAGCAAATACTGGTGGACTTAAACAAGTATCTGGTGCGTTAACGTCTTTTGATTCTGGATTAAAAGGAACATTAGGCAATTTAAAACAATTCAAAGGTGCTTTAGGAGCATTAGCACTTGTTGGCGTTGCAAAAGGTATTAAGTCATTCGCAGATGATATGCGTGCCTCGTACTTGACACAAGCACGTGCTGAGAAATCCGTAAACGATGCGTTATATTCGAACATGACTGCTCGTGGTGAATCTCAACAAGCGATTGACAATCAAGTTAAAGCATACAAAAGCCTTGCATCTGAACTACAAAAAGTTGGTGTTATCGGTGATGAGGTTACTTTATCCGGTATGGGTATTATGACTCAAATGGGTTTAACCGCAAATCAAGTAAAAGACATGACGCCACTATTACAAGATCTCGCTGTTAAACAATTTGGTGTAAATGTATCTGGTGAGCAATTTAAACAAGTATCACAATCTGTTGCAACAATGGTCAATATGGGGAAATTGACTCTACAAGGTTATGGTATTCAAGTATCTGACGTTGAGCGTAAACAATTCAAAGCAATGACACAATCTGAACGTTATGTGTTCATCATGAACAAACTCAAAAATTCCGTCGCTGGTGCTAACGAAGCAATGGCACAAACAAGTGGTGGTCGTATACAACAAATGAATAATGCGATTGGAGATTGTGAGGAAAAAGTTGGCCAATTAGTCGATCACCTTTATGGTGGATTTGCACAAATGGCGTTACCGGTGATTGAAGAAGCAACTGGTGCATTCCAAGAATTTATGACGGTTTTAAATGGTGGTGAAGCTCCTGAGGGTGGTTTTCAATATCTTAGTGCTGATGATGTTACTAACTTGCAACTCATTAATCAAAACTTGACTGACATTAAAACTAGTCTTGATAATATTTTTGGTGCTGGTTGGCTTAGCCTATCTGAATTAATTGGCACAGAGCAATTTATCGCAGATATGGCAAAAATCTCAAATGAAGTATCGTACGCAGCAAGTATAATTGAAAATTTAATGCACAACTATCGTGCATTACGTGACGAAGGATTATATAGTGATAATTTAGTACCTGTGTTAGGTGGTCGTAATCCAAAACCAAATGCAAATGGTACAAATTATTGGCAGGGTGGTCGTACAATACTCGGTGAATATGGTCCGGAAATTGTTGACTTGCCTAGGGGATCTAGTATTAATACAAATGCACAAACACAACGTGAATTATCGGGAGGATCCGGAACAACAATATCTTGTCCAATCACGATACAGGGGAATGTAATTGGCACACAAGATTTTATTGATCAAGTCGGTGATGCAATTACCGGTCGTGTATCGATGGCGTTAGCTAATATGTGATAAAGTTATAAGGACCATGTCATATACGCATGGTCCTTTTTATTTGCTTAAATGTTGTAACATGGTATAATAGTTATATGAAGGAAGCGAGGTGAAAGAATGGATTTAACAAGTCTTTTAAATTTGTATCGTGCATACTTAGCATTTCAAGGAAACAAAAATGTACGCGCTGATATAACATTACTTTTAGAAGGTGGTAATAGTGTTACATTCCCAGTGCCCCCTGCAGATCTACCACAAATAACCGCGCCTCAAAATAATGAGGTATTTAATAGCGTTATCGGTGACGTGAGTCAAATGGGTTTACTTGGTTTACGTTCCGTAGCATTTAATGATGTATTATTGCCTTCCGATGTTGGTGATTATTCATGGGCCAGAGGCGATAACGGATCTGATATTATAAATTTCATAAATGATAACAGACAAAAAGGTCAACCATTTAGATTGATCATAACTAAAGGTGATGTTACATATTTAAACATGAATGTACTTGTCGATGATTTTGACTATTATCAAGACAATCAAGCAGACTATCACATGAACGCAACATTTACAGAGTATCGTACTTATAATAGTCAAACAGGAGGATTGGAAACATGATCAGGGTTGAAGCCATTATTGATGACAATCCATATATTATTAGTGCGTTTTGTAGTAGTATCAAACGCGAAGATGATATTAAGTCGTTAGGTGTTAAGTTGTCATTTGATTATTTGAATAATAAAGTCATTGATAAAAATACCGTTTGGATCGATTTATCACTTGGAACAACAATTATGCTATACGACGATGATACATTATTATTTCAAGGTACGATCCAAAAAGCTACACGCAACGGACTTGGTACGTACCAATACGAAGCATATGACAACGCTTGGTATTTGAATAAGCAAGAAGCGTGTATACAATTCAATGGTGTTGATGTTAAAACTGCGATCGAAACATTATGCAAACAAGAAAATATCCCTTGTGATGTTGCATGTGATATAAACACGAAAGTGACAAAGATCTATAACGGTGATACTATATCTAAAATTATAGATGACTTATTAAAATTAGCAACTAATGAAACTGGTAAGCGTTATCGTCGTGAATATAACTACGGCAAATTATATATCAATGCATTTGATAATCTCAAAACGATTTGGGATAGTGAGCCACTTGTGAGTGAGTTTAGTCAAGAATTCAACTGCGATAAGTTAGCAAATAAGATCATAATCATGAGTGGTAAAGAAAAATCACAATCGGTCGTTGCAACAGCTCAAGATGATGAAAGCATAAAAAAATATGGTTTGTATGTTCATTACGAAAAAGTCGATGACAAGAAAAAAGCACAAGCAGATCAAATCGCTAAAACAAAACTTAAAAATATGGCTTGGCCAACTAAAGCAACTAAAGCTACATTATTAGGTGATAACTACGTACGTAGCGGTAGGATCCTAAAGTTTAACCAACCAAACATAAATTTAATTGGTGAATACCTTGTTACATCATGTCATCATTCATATGATATGGGTAGACATATTATGGATGTCGAATTGATACTAAATGAGGAGGTAAATAATGAGTAGCTGGGATTACGAGCTTGCAAATCAATTCAAAAGTCGTGATAATCCAAAAACAAAAATGGGCCCAATGATTGGTAAAGTTGTATCGACATCACCACCTGTTGTAACAATTCAAGACGGAAAATATACAATTCAAGGTGAGCAGTTATATATTGCATATCATTTGTTGGAACGTAAAAGTACATATAGTAGTATGAATCAATCTGGTAGTATTTCAGTAAGTTGCCCTCATGGTGGTGGTTCATATACATCAACTAGTACTGGTGATATAGTACTTGATGAAGTATGGAAAACTGGTGATCTTGTTCTCGTGATCCCTACAGAATCGGAACAACAATTTATAGTAGTTGATGTTATTAGAAAATTAAAAGGATGTAATGATCACGCGAAATAATAGTATACATTGTTGCAACAACGTGGTATAATAAATATTGTTAGGAGGTGATAAAATGATAGGGCAAAAATTTGGTCGACTAACTGTATTAGAAGAATGTTTATTTGGAAAGGGTTAGTTATGAAAAATATTAAATTCGACTATGAAAATAATTGTTTTATGCCAGACGAGACAACCGATAATGTTAATGATGTCAAACAATGGGTTGAACTACTTATCAAGGTAGAAAAAGACAAATACAAAATATATGACGAAAATTTTGGTATGGATTTTTCAGATATTGTTAGTTATCGTCTACCTAGAAGTGTACAAGTATCTGAAATTATCAGACGACTAAAACGTACAATACTCAATGGATGTGATCACGTAACAGATGTACGAGATTTTACATTCGACAAAGGTACGTTCACATTTACACTTATCACTGATCTGGGAGAGGAGGTTATATTACATGTATGATAATAAAAGTCTGAATGACATTCATAATTTAATGTTAGCTAATATCGATAATGAATATCGGAAAAGACAAGGTTATCCAACATATGATTTAACACGCGGCTTTGCATTTGGTGTTAAAGATTGTTGGGATCTAGCATATAATACCGCATTGAAATTGGATGTTGAAAATCTAGAAGGTGATGAATTAGATTTATTTATTTCTGAACGTACCGGATTGGATCGTAAACAAGCCACAAAATCAAAAGGCGAAATTACTATCGTTCAAGGTAATGGTAATATTTTAAAAGGTGATCTGTTCGCAACTGAACAAGGTATTCAATTTGTTGCAACAGAAAGCAAGGAAGTACACTCCGGCGATGTTGTTAAGGTTGAGTCAGTTGTGGGCGGTTCGAATATGAACGTTACAATTGGTGAAATTACAGAAATGCCAGTTACATTACAAGGTATTTACAAAATAACAAACAATGTTAATTTTATCGGCGGTTATGATCGAGAAACAGACATTGACTATCGTAATAGATACTATACTAAATTACGTACACCGGTCAACGGGGTTAATGCTAACCAATATATTTTATGGGCCGAGTCTGTCGACGGAGTTGGCAAAGCGAGATGCATTCCAATTTGGAATGGTATTAATACGGTAAAAGTTGTATTGATTGGTAATGACTTTAAACCCGCAAGTGATGATTTGGTTAGTCGTGTACAAACATATATTGATCCGAATAAGAATGGCGACGGATCCGGAGTTGCAACAATCGGTGCGGTAACAACAGTTGTTAAAGCAACAACTGTAAACGTCAACATCGATGTATATGGATTGAAAGTTAGTGGTGCATTGGAAGAAACTAAAAAAGCTATCAAGGAAAATCTTGATAGATACATTAAAACAAGTGCTTTCAATAAAGATTATATTTCACTAGCAAAAATCGGTTTAGTAATTGCGGAAACAAAGAACGTTGATGATTATCGAGAAATTAGGTTGAATGGTTCGCATGATAGTTTACAATTACAACAAGATCAATGCGGTGTTCTAAATGAGGTAACATATCATGACTAAAGAGGAAATGATTAAGACGTTACCTAAGTTATATCGTAAAGATAAATGGGTAAATCAGATTTACAACACATCTCAATTAGCAAGCGTTGATGAACTATCTCATACGAATTATAATAATATATTCATGACGACTCTTGATGATTATGGATGCTCGTTATATGAACGTGATTTATTGTTAGATGCTAAAACAACGCTTAAAGATCGAAGAAGTGCTATTATAACAAAATGGCGTGCGAATCATAAATGCTCGTTGGAATTGTTACAACAAATTGTAAATCAATGGTTTGGTGATAAATGCCACGTATCATATGACGGAAATGCAACTGTAACACATACAACAAAAGTTGGTACACGATACAATCCGGATAACTATTATTATCAAACGTTCTTAAATGAATATATGAGCATATTCCCTGCACATTTCAATCTTGTATGGAATCACATGCATAATAGATGGATTGATTATTGTTTACCTCATACATGGGGTTATGCTAAAGATGAGTATACTAATTGGAATGATCCGAAACCTCATACATGGGGAAATGAAAAATATATGATTCGTGGTAAACTTTGGAATTACAATCTAACAAGAACATGGGACGATGTTTTTGATAGTGAAATTAATTGGGAGGAATAATGGATTATACAAATAATTATAAACTATCTAAACCGTCATACAATGACGACGTAGATGTTCAAGTACTTAATAACAACATGGATATTTTGGACGATAACTTACAACGTACTAACGCCAACATGAACAACTATTTGCCATTAATAGGTGGCACCATGAAAGGTGATATTTATCTACCTAAAGAAATAGCCATGAGAAATGGTCCTCAAACGTGCTTTAAGTTCATTACTGAAAACAATTTAAACACATTAAGATTTGAGGGTGAAAAAATTTCTTTTAATACCCCAAACAACGTTAATTTTAAAGTATCCGACACTGAACTTACATATAATAATAGACCGATTATTTGGGACGTTGCCACGGCTTTAAGTGATTATCGAGGATACACAAAATTATCGAACGGTGTAATATTACAGTGGGGATATGTTAACACAGCAGCTTGGGACGGCAGTATACAACACGCAACTTTTCAAACGCCGTATAAAAGAAATGATTATATTGTATTAGTATCGAAAAGTAATTTTTCTAAAGGAAAGCCGGACACGGATAATGGCTCTTGGTATGGTGCAACGTATAATTTCACGACTACCGGATTTGATATTATTTGTGATAGTAAAGATACCGGTGAGGTGATGTTTTGGTTAGCAATTGGGAGGGTCTAATATGTTAGGGACAAAAATGTACAAACACAATTTTAATGCTTTCGAATATAAGAATATGGCTGATTGGTGTAATGAGAATAATTGCACAATTGAAGATAAGGGTGGATATTATGAAGTTGTTGAAGTTGACGTTACAGAATTAGAAAACGAATTTAAAAAGAAAAATCTACAAAACGAAATTAATGCAATTAATATTCAACTATCTGAGTTACGTGGTATTTCTGAATGTGTGATTTCAGTAGATGGTCAGAATGAATATGATGTATTTAAGGACGGTCGGCTTGTGACGATGAACGAAACAGAATTTCAAAATTATTTTGATGAATTAAGTAACAAACGATCTGATTTGTTGCAACAATATAAGGAGTTGAAATAATGGCAACTAAAACGACGAATTATAATTTAACAAAACCGGATATGACCGATTATGCAGATATTCGAGTGCTTAATGCTAATATGGACATTATTGATGCTGAGATGAAAACTATTTCAGATTTAGCCGGATCCGGAAGTGGTGGTACAAGCGTTGATTTATCTGCGTACGCTTTAAAAGCACAACTTGATAATTATTTGCCATTAAGTGGTGGTGATTTAACTGGAATTCTAACAATTAATGGTAAAGAAGTTGCATTGAAAACTACCAATAAAACTGGTACAACAGTTAATAATGAACCTACTCATTGGAAAACATATTTACCAGATGGTCGTGTTATGTTTAAAGTTACCGTAGGTAGTCAGAGCGTTGTAACATTACCGGTCATAATGGCTAACACAGAATATAGTATTATTCAATGTGACGAAACAATACAACTAAATAACGTCGGTAATGTTGCCGGTGATTATATCGCATATCTATGTGTTCGTGGTACATCTAATAAAACAACAACCTCGTTTAATGTGTGGAGCGTTCGACGTGTTGGCAATAATGAATATAAATCTACTAAGTGGAATGAAAGATACACAGGTACTTGTGACGTTATTATTATTGGTTGGGAGGCGTAATATATGAAGTGTTTTGATATTTCTGATTGGCAAGATTATTTTACAAGTGTTGATCAATTTAAACAAGCAAAAAATCAAGGATATGATGGCGTGATTGTTAAACTTGGTGAAAGTTATAACGAAACTGAATGTGGTAGAACACAGATCCTAAACGCACTTGAAGCTGGCTTGAAAGTTGGTGTTTATTATTTTAGTCATGCATATGATCTTGAAGAATGTCGTAACGAAGCAAAATGGGTAATTGGTAAACTACAAGAAATTGGTTTAACTGATTGGCACTTGCAGCTTGGTATTTGGTATGATTACGAGGATCATACACGTTTACGTTCTTATATTAATAGTGGTCAATTATCTGCGCAAGATATGACAAATATTATGTGCGAATTTGTAAACACACTAAATCGTGCTGGATTCAATAATGTTGGTATTTATAGCGGATATTCATTATTGTGGGACGAAACATATATGTATAGTCAAGTACCTTGGGTACCATTATGGGTAGCACAATATAATAGCGAATGTGATTATCCAAAGGAAAGTGTTTATATTTGGCAGCATACGGATCATGGTGATGTATGTGGTAACGAAATGGATGTAAATGAAGTATTTAAAACATTTGGTAAGAAAAAATGTGAATGCGGATGTGATTGCTGTTCAAAATAATAAATACAACATATAGTATGTGATGCGTTATCAGGGAGCAATATATTGCTCCCTGATTTTTGTCTACATACAGTATATGTGTTAGCTGCATAATGCATACATTATCTATGACTAACAAGCATTGTACAACTGTGTTAAATCTGGTATAATAATAAATGTAAGGGTTATGCTGAGGAGGTATAAAAAATGAAAGCTTGGGACATATTTTTTGCGATTATGTTTGTTGTTGGTGTTTGTACGACATTGAGTGGTTTAGTATTATTCATGAACTATCTCAGTACAATCTCATTCGCTATTATTTAAGGAGGCACATCATGAATAAGAATATAAAAGACTTGCCAATTATTAAAGAAAGTATTTACATTACGTTAAAAAGAAAGGGGGGTTTATTAATATGGCTTTACTAGCAATTATTGTTATTATGGTACTTGCGTATGTATGTTTGAAAGACGGTGTATAACATGAGTCAACAGGATCCTGTTACAACAATTTGTATTAGTTTATGTATTTGGGGTGTATTAATTTTATTAGTATAGGAGGTATTTAATATGTTAGATGTATTGATTAGCTTTGGTATTGTGATTGGTATTTGGTTAGTTGGTTTTATGATTTTAGATCCAAAATCTTTTATTCGTTGGTTTAAATAAGGAGGAAAACATCATGGATAAATCTGCAATTATTATTGCAATTACTTGTTATGCAATTATGTTAGTTATTTGTGGTGCATTATCTTATGTCCGTTAAGTTGTATAAACATCAACAAGAAGTGTTGCAACAAACTGAACATAATAATAAAGTTGCCTACTTCTTAGATATGGGCCTCGGAAAATCGTTCGTTGGATCATATAAAGCAACATCATTTACGGATCCGATTCTAGTTGTTTGTCCGAAGTCACTCGTACCTCAATGGTTACAACAATTTGCTGATAATCACGATGAATGGGTACGATATGATTTGACAAAGAAAAAGCAGCTTGAACAATTTATAACTGATGACAATAATCTACGAATAGGTGTTATTAATTATGAGAGTTGTTGGCGCAGACCAGAGTTACAAAAAGTAAAAGGTGTAACATTAATGTTAGATGAGTCGCAGGCAATTGCAAATAATACAAGCAAACAGACAAAGGGGATCATGAAACTCGATTATAAAAATGTGATCCTATTATCTGGTACACCCGCATCAAATGCTCGATATGATAAGTTATATACACAACTAAAACTACTTGGATTAAATATGAATAAGCGTTCATATGAAGATCGATATTGTAACTTTTTTGAAATGGAAAATAGCGGGATTAAGTTTAGGGTATTATCCAAACGTAATCCATATAAGAATGTTGATGAGTTAAAAAATACAATGAGATCACTTGGATGTATATTCATGAAAACAGATGAAGTAATTGATTTACCTCAACAACGGTTTATTGATGTTCCAGTTGCAAAGTCGAAATATTATAAGACATTCGAAAAAGATGGGTATGTTGATTGTGGTGAGTTTGAATACATATCAAATGGACCGGCACAAGATATGTTATATATGAGACAACTTTGCAATAGTAAAGAAAAACTCGACATGTTGAAAACGCTGCTCGAAAGTACAAATGATCGTGTGATCATATTTTATAACTTCGATATCGAGTTAAAATTGTTGCAACAATACATATCAAAACTAAAAAGACCCATGTCATTTATCAATGGTCACGAGAAAAATCTAAATTGTTACAACACATGTGAGGATAGTATCACACTCGTACAATATCAATCAGGATCTGCTGGCGTAAATTTGCAACTTGCTAATAAAATGATATATTATTCACCGCCGATAAAAAGTGATTTTTACGAGCAAAGTAAAAAACGCATTCATCGTATTGGCCAAGATAGCAAATGCACATATTGGAAACTTGTTACAACAAATAGTATCGAACAAAAAATATATAATACATTAGATTTGAAACGAGATTATACGGAGGAGCTTTTCAAACATGATACGAATTGATAACTTAGAAATTTATGGTATCGAGTCGGCAATGCGTGGTATGCGTAATCCGATGAATTCATGGAATAAAAACGACACAACAAATAATTGTATCGGCAAAAATGACATGAAACTGTTACAACAATTAACACGAGCTGGATCTGATCACAGAAAAGTGTTACGTCAAATGATGATTAGTTGTGACATTACAGCACCACTTTATTGGTGGAAGGAATTCGATACATATAAAGTAGGTGTTACAACAAATAGTACGAGTACGATGCATAAGTTATGTAGTCGACCATTGACAATTCATGATTTTAGTTTTGAAGATATGAACGATAATGAATTTATCGTAAATGTTGTTCTTGATAATTTGAATACTCGGATCAGAGATTATAAAGAAGGTATGAAACAAAATAAAGGTTTATGGAGAACGATTATCCAATTGCTACCCAGCGCGTACAATCAAACGCGTACTGTCACAATGAATTATGAAGTTGTGATGAATATGTACAAACAACGACGACATCATAAGCTCAGTGAATGGCAGGAGTTTTGTGCATACATGTATGACAATCTTGCATACTTTAAAGATTTACAAGACGCTGTCACTATGGTATAATACATATATCGGAGGTGATATTATAGCTGGCGAAAAGAATTTCGAAAACCGTATAAAACGTTGGTTGGTCGATCATGGTGTATACCCACCAAACACACCAAAGCAAAAAATACGTGCTAAACCAATCGGGTATTATGAGAAAAGGTTTGGATCTCAATTCTCGATCAATGGTTTGCCAGATATGCACTTATGCATAAAAGGTCATTCAATTGATCTTGAGTTGAAAGACGTTCGAGGTAAGCCTAGTGCGGCACAAGTTAAGATATTAGAAAATATCAATAATTGGGGTTGTGAAGGATATTTAGTATATCCAAAAGATTGGCCACAGATTGAACAACGATTATTGGAGGTAATTAATGAGGCAAAAAATTCATGACATCGTACATCAATATGTGAAACGTGATGGTATTGATGATATGTTAAAGTGGTACGATGATAACGGATTTTATGACGCGTGGGCAAGTACGTCGTTCCATTGTAATTATAAGGGAGGACTTGCTGAGCATACATATAACGTTATCACAAACGCATTAAAACTTGCTGATGTTCTTGGTAGCGAAGTATCACGTGAAAGTATTGTATTATGTGCATTGCTTCATGATGCGGGTAAATGTAATTACTACGTACCAAACTTGCTCAAAAGTGGGAAAACATCAGGATCAAAACCTATGAAAATTAATCCGGAGTTACGTATTAAAAATCATGCATTCAGATCACTTATGATTGTATCTAAATTTTTAGAACTAACTGAAAGCGAAAGGATCTGCATTTTATGTCATGACGGATTTTTCGAAAATTCGAATCGTGAATATATGTTGAGCCTTGACGAACTTCTATATATTGTGCATAGTGCTGACTTATATGCAGCTCGATTTATGGAACCTGTAAAAAACTATAAGGGAGGTGAACACATTGATATATGAGAAATTGCAAAAAATTCAGTGCGAACTTAAAGCACCAAAAAATAAGCGCAACAGTTTTGGTGGATATGATTATCGCGATATGAGTGGGATCCTCGAAGCACTTAAGCCGTATCTTGACAAATATAAATGTTTGTTAGTATTGAGCGATGATGTTGTAACAAAAGAAGAACGTACTTATATTGTTGCAACGGCTACGCTAATTGATACTGAGGATGGTACTCAAATATCTTGTAATGGATATGCACGTGAACAAGATAGTAAGAAGGGAATGGATGACGCACAGCTAACAGGTGCGTGTTCATCTTATGCACGTAAGTATGCGTGCAATGGTTTATTTGCGATTGATGATTCTCGTGACTTAGATAGTATGGATAATACTAAAGAAGAGGAAAAACCTAAACGTCGAAGCCGTAGACGAATCACTAAAGAAGATTTAGAACAAGTACCGTTTTAATTAGGAGGTAATTATGAACTTTAAAGATTTTAATATGAACATGGAAGATTATAACGCACAACTAGCTGACTTGGATGCAAACAAAGAAGAACCAAAACAACGTGAGTTTAAGGATCCTACCGATGGTGAATATGAATGTGTATTACTAAATTTAGAACTAGGTACGAATAAAGCCGGGGATAAATTGATGCTGAAAGGTGCATTTAAAATTCTTGATGGTGAATTTAAAAACCAACGTTTATGGATCAATAAAGTATTGACAGGCACTAGAAATGATGCAGGCTGCGTCAGAGCGTGCACTGCATTCTTGAATAGTTTTGGTGCAGCTCAAGAAGTTGAATTTACTGGCGACTTTGATGACTTCGCCACACAAATTGAACTAGTATTCTGTGACGTCAAGAACTGCACTTTTGTTGTTGAACAGAAGACACAAAATGACTTCAAGAACCTATATATCAACGATGTGTATGACAACTAATAAATACAATATATAGTATGTGATGTGTGATCAGGGAGCAATATATTGCTCCCTGATTTTTGTCTACATACAGTATATGTGTTA